>Ga0070741_10000311_pt1 | contig 184573 bp, 193 predicted proteins | sample Coa_R1_4_FD_66440 | JGI IMG/M metagenome (GOLD analysis project Ga0070741, IMG submission 66440) | Surface soil microbial communities from Centralia Pennsylvania, which are recovering from an underground coalmine fire - Coalmine... | ecosystem: Environmental > Terrestrial > Soil >... | reverse complement strand
GTCATCCGCTGCTTCGACCCCTGCCTGTCGTGCTCCACCCACGCCCTGGGGGAGATGCCGATGGTGGTGCGGCTGGTGGGCCCCGGCGGCGTCGTCCTCGACGAGCTGGCCCGCTGACGGCCGTGGACGGCGCCCGGCGCCCCCTGGTCATCTGCTACGGCAACCGGTTGCGCAGCGACGACGGGGTGGCCTGGCAGGTGGCCGACCGCCTGACCGGCGACGTCGGCCTGGCCGGGGTCGACGTCATCTGCCGCCACCAGCTGACACCGGAGCTGGCCGAGGACGTCAGCCGGGCCCGGCGGGTGATCTTCGTCGACGCCGCCGCCGGAGGGACCCCCGGGACCGTGCGCCACGCCGCCCTCGTCGCCCCGGCGGGGGACGTCAACTTCGCCGCCTGGTCGCACGACCTGACCCCGGCCCGTCTGGCCGGGCTGGCGGTGACGATCTTCGGACGGGTGCCGCCCCTCGACGTCGTCACCGTGGCGGCGGGGTCCTTCGCCGTCGGGGAGGATCTCTCCGCTCCGGTGGCGGCGGCCGTGGAGGCGGCGGCCGGTGCCGTGGCCGGCCTGGCGGCGGCCGGGCCCGGTGTGACCATCGGCCGCGCCCCACGGGCCGATCAGCCCTAACGGCGCGCCGGTCCGGTGCGGCCTACTGGAGGTGAACGACCGAGGAGGCCGCCATGCAGCAACGACCGTTCGGTTCCTGGTCCGAGCCCCACACCCGTCGGCGGCCACGGCTGCTGATCGAGGACCCGAGCCCGGCCCTCGAGGTGGCGGAGTTCCGCAGCTTCGAGGACTCGGGGTTCGACGTGGCCCTCTGCCGCGGGCCGGCCGAGGGCGATCCCTGTCCGCTCACGAAGGGCTGCGACTGCCGCCTCGTCGACGACGCCGACGTGGTGCTCATGGGCCCGGGCATGGCCGATCACCGGGCCGAGGTGGCGGCGGCGATCCACCGGCGCCGGCCCGGCCTCCCGGTGGTGGTGCAGATCCCGAGACACGAGGGCGCCTCCTGCCCGCCGGGGTGTGTCGCCGACGAGTACCCCGCCTCGGTCGGCGGGCAGGTCCGGGCGGTGTGGCGGGCGCTCGACGGGCGGCCGGCGACCCGCCGGGCCGGCGACACCCCGCCGCCGTCCACCGCCGCCACGTCGACGACGGCCCGGCTGGTCGATCTCCTCGGCTGGTGATCGGGAAGGAGGCCCCCATGGTCACGGTGCACGAGACCCCCGGGACGACGATCGCCGGCCCGGCGCTCGATCCGCTGCCGGCCGCGACGCACCTGCTCACGCCGCTGCTCGACTGGGTGCAGCGCCAGCCCGACCGGCCACTGGCCGGGTCGCGCCACGGCGACGAGATCGCCTGGGTGACGGCCGCCGCGCTGGCCGCCCGGGTCCGCCAGCTGGCCAAGGGGCTCATCGCCTCGGGCATCGGCCCCGGCGACCGCGTCGCCCTCCTGTCCCGGACCCGGCTCGAATGGCCGATGGTCGACCTGGCCGTGCTCATGGCCGGCGGCGTCACCGTTCCGATCTACGAGACGTCGTCGCGGGAGCAGGTGCGGTGGATCCTCTCCGACAGCGACGCCCGCCTGGCCGTGGTGGAGACGGCCGCCCTCCGCCAGCGGGTCGACGAGGCCGCCCCGGCCTCCGACGCCTGCTACTCCACGCTGGTCATCGACGCCGGCGATCTCGACGCCCTGGCCCGCCGGGGCGAAGCGGTGCCCGACGCCGCCGTCGACGAGCGCCTCGCCGCCCTCGGCCCGCAGAGCCTGGCCACCATCGTCTACACGTCGGGGACGACGGGAATGCCGAAGGGCTGCATGCTGACCCACGGCAACCTGCTGGGCAACGTGCGCCAGGTCCAGGCGGCGGCCCGGGGCATGTTCGGGCCCGACGAGACGAGCCTGCTGTTCCTGCCGCTGGCCCACGCCCTGGCCCGGATGATCTGGCTCTTCGGCCTCAGCCAGGGGTTCCGCACCGTGTTCGCCGGCGACCTCGCGCTGCTGCCGAAAGAGCTGGCGGTGGCCCGTCCGACGGTCATGGTGGCCGTCCCCCGGGTGTTCGAGAAGGCCCACAGCACGGCCCGCCACAAGGCGGCCGCCGACGGGCACGGCCGGCTGTTCGACCGGGCCGCCGACGTCGCCGTCCGGTGGTCGGAGGCGCGGGCGGGCCACCGCCCGGCGCCCCTCGCCGGGCTGCAGCGGGCCATCTTCGACCGGCTCGTGTACCACCGCATCCGCGACGCCTTCGGCGGACGGCTCCGCATCGCCGTCAGCGGCGGCGGACCCCTCGGCGACTGGCTCACCCACTTCTTCACCGGAGTCGGGGTCGAGGTCTACGAGGGTTACGGCCTCACCGAGTCGAGCCCGGTCGTCAGCCTCAACGTGGCCGCCGCCTGGCGGCCCGGAACGGTGGGGCGGCCGATTCCCGGCACCGAGATCCGCATCGCCGGGGACGGCGAGATCCTGGCCCGCGGCCCCCAGATCTTCGCCGGCTACTGGCAGAACGAAGTGGCCACCAAGGAGGCCCTGCTCGACGGCGGGTGGCTCGCCACCGGGGACATCGGCGAGTTCGACGCCCACGGTTTCCTCCGGATCACCGGCCGGAAGAAGGACCTCATCGTCACCTCCGGCGGCAAGAACGTCGCCCCCGCCCCGCTCGAGGAGCGGCTCCGGGAGCACGCTCTGGTCAGCGAGGCCATCGTGCTCGGCGACCGCCGGCCCTACATCGTGGCGCTGCTGGCCCTCGACGCCGACGGCCTGCGCGACTGGTGCGCCGACCGGGACCGCCCGGTTCCCGCCGGCGCCCCGCTGCCGCACGACGCCGCGCTCCATGCCGCGCTGCAGGAGGCGGTCGACGCCGCCAACGCCTCCGTGTCGCAGGCCGAGGCGATCCGCCGCTTCGCCGTGCTCCCCCGGGATCTCACCGTCGAGGGCGACGAGCTCACGCCGACGCTCAAGGTCCGCCGGGCCGTGGTGGAACGGGAATACGCCGATCTGATCGCCGGTCTCTACCCGTCGTCGGCGCCGCCTCCGGCGTAGGGCCCGGCCAGGTAGTCGTCGAGCATGCGGGCGGCGCAGAAGCGGGGGCCGATGGCCCGCAGCGACGCCCGGACACGGGCCAGCCACCGGACCGGCGGGTCGCCGCCGTCGCGCTGGTAGAACTCCGGGACCACCTCGGTCTCGAGGATGCGGTAGAGGCGGTCGGCGTGGCGGGCGTCCTGGGCGTCGGGATCGTCGTCGGTCGCGCCGTCGATGGCCCAGCCGAGGGCGGGGTCGTAGGCCTCGGGCCACCAGCCGTCGAGGACGCTCAGCTGGAGGCCGCCGTTGAGCGCCGACTTCATCCCGCTGGTGCCGCTGGCCTCGAGCGGCGGCCGGGGCAGGTTGACCCACAGGTCGCAGCCGGCCAGCAGGATCGGCGCGATGCGCAGGTCGTAGTCGTGGAGGTAGACGACCCGCTCGCCGACGTGGGCCGCCGGCTTGAAGACGAACAGGGACTGGACGATGCGTTTGGCGTCGTCGTCCTTGGGGTGGGCCTTGCCGGCGATGAGGATCTGGACGGGCCGGGGGTCGTCGAGCAGCTCCAGCGCCCGGTGCATGTCGTGGATGAGGAGGTCGAGGCGCTTGTACCGGGCCAGCCGCCGGGCGAAGCCGATGGTGAGGACGTCGGGGTCGAAGACGCGGGCGGCGGCATCGATGTAGTCCGGCGGCTCCTCCCGGGCCAGGCGGTCGAGGACGCTGCGGTCCCGCACGAACTCGACCAGGCGGCGGCGCTGCTCGTTCCGCACCGCCCACAGCTCGTCGTCGGCCACGCCGTCGAGTCCCGCCCACAGGGCCGGATCGGCGGCGTGCTCCTCCCACCCGGCGCCGAAGTGGCGGTCGAGCAGCGACCGCATCGGGCGCGCCATCCACGTCCCGATGTGCACGCCGTTGGTGACGTGACCGATGGGCACCCGCTCGACGGGCCGGTCGGGATAGAGCGGATGCCACATGGCCCGGGCCACCTCGCCGTGGCGCCGGGACACGCCGTTGGCCGCCCGGCTGAGCCGCAGGCCGAGCTGCGTCACGCCGACGCCGCCGTCCCCCGGCCCGGTCTCGCCGAGGGCGCACACCTCGTCGCCCGTCATGCCGATCGACGCCGGGAGCGATCCGAGGGCGCTGCGCACCGCCGCCCAGGGATAGGTGTCGTTGCCCGCCGCCACCGGGGTGTGGGTGGTGAACACGGTGCGCCGCCGGGCACCGGCCAGCGCCGCGGCGGGGTCGGCGCCCCGCTCGACGGCCGCCCGGGCCAGCTCCAGCGGGGCGAAGGCGGCGTGGCCCTCGTTGAGGTGGACGAGGCCGGGTTCGATGCCCATGGCCGCCAGGGCCCGCAGGCCCCCGAGGCCGAGCAGGAGGTACTGGGCCAGGCGGGTGTCGGCGTCGCCGACGTAGAGCCGGCTGGTGATCCACCGGTCGGCCCGGGCGTTCTCGGGCCGTTCGGTGTCGAGCAGGTAGAGGGCCACCCGGCCGACGTCGACCCGCCACACCTGGACCGTGACCGCCCGGCCCCGGATCTCCACCGTGACCGTCAGAGGGCCGCGGGGGCCGTCGCCGACGAGGGCGGCGGGGAGCCGCTCGGGATCGGTGTCGACCCAGTACTCGTGCTGCCAGCCGGAACGGTCGAGCCGCTGGCGGAAGTAGCCCTCGCGGTAGAGGAGCCCCACGGCCACCAGCGGCACCCGGTGGTCCGACGCCTGCTTGAGCAGGTCGCCGGCCAGCACGCCGAGGCCGCCGGAGTAGATCGGCAGGGAACCGTGCACGGCGTACTCGGCGCAGAGGAACACCGCCGGCCGGTCCGGGCTGACGGGCCCGGCGCGCCACGGCCGGTCGAGCTCGGCCCGCACCCGTTCTTCCAGGGCGGCGGCCCGGTCGACCAGCGCCGGGTCGCCCGCCGCCCGGAGCAGCGAGCGGGTGGGCGCCTCCTGGAGCAGGCGGACGGCATTGCCGGCACAGAGCTCGTAGCGGTGGGGGTCCACCGCCCGGAACAGTTCGTCGGCGCCGTCCAGCCACGTCCACCGGTAGCCGTAGGCCAGGCGGGCCAGCGGTGCCAGCTCGTCGGGGATCCGGGCCGCCAGCGCGGCGGCGGCGATCGTGAGGTCGTTGTCACCCGGCCACGGCCCGTAGGGCCCGGCGGTGATCTTCGAAGTCTGCATGCCGGCCGCCTCCCTCAGTCGGTTCGGCTCACTCGGTCACGACGGCCTGCAGCACGTTGAGCCGGGCCGCCCGGCGGGCGGGGAGGACGGCGGCCAGGACCCCGGCCAGCGCCGCCAGGACGACGATCACCGCCAGGCTGGCCACCGGAACGCTGAAGGCCACGAGGCCCTGGTCGCGCAGGGCCCGCACCAGCGCCCAGCCGAAGAAGACGCCCACGCCGAGGCCCAGCACCGTTCCCTGGAGGGCGATCACCACCGACTCCCACCGGATGGCGGCCCGCAGCTGGCTGCGGGTCATGCCCACCGCCCGCATGACGCCCAGCTCCCGGGTCCGTTCCAGGATCGACAGCGCCAGGGTGTTGCCGATGCCCAGCAGGGCGATGAGCACGGCCAGTGCCAGCAGGGCGTAGATCAGGGCCAGGAGCTGGTCCACGAAGCGGGTCTGGTCGGCCTTGTAGCCGGCCTGGTCGAAGACCTTGGTCCCCGGGTAGTGGGAGGCCAGCAGCTTGAGGGCGGCGATCGCCGTGGCCGAGGTGGTGCCGGGCGCCCGTTTCACGAACACCTGGAAGTCGAAGCGGTCGGCGACGTTGGCGTCGTAGGTGGCCGTGCCCAGCAGCCAGTCGCCGGCCGGCTGCTTCTCGCCGTAGATGAGGGCGACGCGCAGCTGCTGGAGCCCGGTGTCCTTGAACACGACGGGGACCCGGTCGCCGACGTGGAGGTGCTTCTCGCTGGCCTTGTCCTTGTAGACGGCGATCGTGTCGGGGGCCGACAGGGCGGCGGGGGAGCCGGCCCGCGGGTCCACCTGCCAGAGCCGGAAGGCCGACGGGCTGGCCCCCAGGATCTGCACCGGGGTGCCGTCGACCTGGACGAAGGTGCCCCGGATCGAGGCCACGTCGGCCACCTCGGGCAGGGTCGCCGCCCGGGCCGCGAAGCTGGCGTCGATGCCGCCCGTCCCGAAGGCGCCCGAGCTGGTGACGACGAGGTCGCCGGTGTAGATGCGGTCCAGCGTGCGGTTGAACGAGGCCTTGGTCGACGAGGCGAAGATCGTGATGAACCCCACGAGGCCGACGCCGATCATGAGGGCCGACGCCGTGGCCGCCGTCCGCTTCGGGTTGCGGACGGCGTTCTCCCGGGCCAGCTGGCCGGTGATGCCCCGCAGCCGGGGGAGCGGCCAGCCGATGGCCCGGCTGAGCGGCCGGGAGACGACCTCGCCGAGGACCGAAACACCGAAGAACACGGTCAGCGCACCGACCCCGACGACGGTCAGAGCGTTGCCGGGATGGCCGAAGAGCCCGTAGAACAGCGATCCCGCCCCGGCGGCGAGGACGACGCTCCCGATCGCCAGGCGCCGCCCGGAGGCGTGCGCCGCGCCGCCCGGGCCGGCGTCGCGGATGGCCGCCATCGGCGCGACCTTGCCGGCCCGCCGGGCGGGCGACACCGCCGACACCACCGTGACCGTGAGCCCGGCGGCCAGGGCGGTGATCGCCGTGGCGGCGGAGAAGACGACGCCGCCGGCGGGGATGTCGAAGCCCAGGGCGGCCAACAACGCCTTGAGGCCGGCGGCGACGAAGACCCCGGCGGCCAGCCCGAGCAGCGAGGCCACCAGGCCCACGCCGAGCGCTTCGAGGAGGACGGAGGCCAGCAGCTGGCGCCGGCTGGCGCCGAGCGCCCGCAGCAGGGCGTGCTCCCGGGTCCGCTGGGCCACGGTGATCGAGAAGGTGTTGAAGATGATGAACCCGCCGACCAGCAGGGCGATGACGGCGAAGATCAGCAGGAAGTTGTTGAAGAACGACATGGCCTTGTTGATGGCGTTCTGCGTCTCGGCGGTGATCGCCTTGCCCGTCAAGGCCTCGGTCCCCCGGGGCAGCACGGCGGCGATGCGGTCGCGGATCTCCGTCTGCGACACGCCGGAGTCGGCCACGACCGAGATGCTGTCGAAGCGGCCGGGCTCGGCCACGAGGCGCTCGGCCACGGGAGTGGTGAAGATCACGAACGACGCGCCGCCCGGCGAGTCGGCCGTCCCGAATCGCACGATGCCGGCCAGGCGGGCGGTGATCGGGCCGCCCTTCACGAGGACGGGGACGGTGTCGCCGACGCGGTAGCCGGTGGCGTCGGCGCTCTTCCTGTCGATCACGATCTCGCCGTCGGTACGGGGCGGGCCGCCGGCGGTGAAGACCCAGGGATTGAGTTCGGGGACGTCGTTCCAGTTGCCGCCGACGGTGGGGGCACCCATCTGGGGGTTCCCGACCGCCTCGCCGTTGCGGTCGACGATCTGGGCGTAGCCGAAGACGTCGCCGTGGGCCACCTTCACCCCCGGCACCCGGCTGACGACGTCGACCAGGGCGGCGTCGACCCGGCCCCGCTGGTCCGTCATGCCCCGGGGGTCCTTGAAGGTCGCCTCGGCCCGCACGACGGTGTCCGTGCCGCGGTACACGTCGGTGAAGAGGTCGTTGAAGGTCGTGGTGATGGTGTCGGCGAGGACCATCGTGCCGACCATGAAGGCGACGCCCAGCGTGATGGCCAGGCCGGTGGTGAACAGGCGGCGCTTGTGCGCCGCCAGGTTGCGGAGCGCGGTGCGCCACATGGTTACTCCCCGTACCGCTTGATCCGGTCGAGCACCGCCTCGATCGTGGGATGTCGCATCTCGTCGACGATGCGCCCGTCGCCGAGGAAGACGATCCGGTCGGCGTGGCTGGCGGCCACCGGGTCGTGCGAGACCATGACGATCGTCTGGTTCATGTCGTCGACGGCCCGGCGCAGGAAGCCCAGCACCTCGAGGCCGGAGCGGGAGTCGAGGTTCCCGGTCGGCTCGTCGGCGAAGATGATCCGGGGCCGGCTGGCCAGCGCCCGGGCCACCGCCACCCGCTGCTGCTGGCCCCCGGACAGCTCGCTCGGCCGGTGGGCCAGCCGGTCGCGCAGTCCGAGGGTCTCGATGACCTGGTCGATCCAGGCGGCGTCGCCCTTGCGGCCGGCCAGCGCCAGGGGCAGCGTGATGTTCTCGGCCGCCGTCAGCGTCGGCACCAGGTTGAAGGCCTGGAAGACGAACCCGACCCGGTCGCGGCGCAGGATCGTGAGGTGCCGGTCGTCGAGGGTGCTGAGGTCCTCGTCACCGATGAAGACCCGGCCCGAGGTGAGCGTGTCGAGCCCGGCGACGCAGTGCAGCAGCGTCGACTTCCCCGACCCCGACGGGCCCATGATGGCCGTGAACTGCCCCTGCTCGAAGGCGACGGTGACATCGTCGAGGGCCCGCACCTCGGTGAGGCCGGCGCCGTAAACCTTGACGGCGTGTTCGGCCGAGGCGGCGGGGGCCAGCGGTGTCGGAACGGGAAGCAACGGCGCAAACGTGGTCATCGGGCAGTCCTTCCACGAGTGGTCCTGCGTCCAGCCTGCACGCTGCGCCATGGCGGCTGTAGGGCCGAAGGTCACCTGGACATTGGCCGGAGGGACTGGTCAGCGGACTTCGAGGATCCCTTCCATGCCGGCCTGGCGGTGGCCCGGGATCGAGCAGTAGATGCGGTAGCGGCCCCGGGTCAGCCGCCACGAAGCGGTGGCGGTCCGGCCCGGCAGCGCCTCGACGCCGAGGGCCGGGATTCCCTCGATCCGCAGGTCGTGGACGACGACGCCGGTGTTGTGGAGGACGACGGGGACGTCGCCGCCGGCCACGGCGATCCTCGACGGCGTGTAGCGCATCTCGGTGGCGTTCAGCTCGAGGCGGGCGGCGGCCGGTCCGCTGACGGCGGGCAGGCCACCGCCGCCCGAACCGCAGGCGGCACCACCGGCGAGGAGGACGGCGCCGGCGACGGCCAGCTTCCACATCGGCCGGGGGGTTGCGCTCACGTGACCTTCCTCCGCTCCGTCCGGTCCGCCCACCCGGTACGGGTGGGCTCTCGGCCTTCCTTATCCCACAAACGGCCTCGACATCGGTCCCGGGGTCCACAGTGCCGGTCGCGACGGTCGGGTGACACCGCCGAAAGTCCCTTTCGCGGCGCCCGTTTCGGCGCCGCCACGGGGCGCTCGGCGGGACGTCAGGGGACCTTCGACCCTAAGGGGGCGCCTCCGGGCGGGCGGAAGATGGGAGAGGAGGTGGTTCCCGTGTCCTACTCCACCCTCGTCGTGGTCATGGCGGCCGGCTGGCTGCTGGTCGGCCTCACGCTCTCGCTGGTCATGGGCCGGCGGGGCCACGACGCCTTCGGCTGGCTCCTGCTCGGGACGCTCTTCGGCCCGCTGGCCGCCGTCTTCGCCGTCGAGGCCCGCGGCCAGGAGCGGCCGGGCCCGAAGCTGGTCGCCGTCCGGCGGTCGATCGGACCGGGGCCGGTCGATGTCCTCGCCGGGGTCGACGGCTCACCGGAGAGCGAGGCCGCGCTCCTCGCCGCCGCCGGGATCCTCGGCCCCCGGCTCGGGCGCCTGACGCTGGCCACCGTGATCCCCTACGACAGCGGCTTCGACCGGGAGCGCACCGCCCGGGCGGCCCTGGAGCGCCAGGCGGCCGCGGTCGGCGGCGGGCCGCGGCTGGAGCTCCTCCACGGCCGCCCCGCCCCTGTCCTGCTGGAACGGGCCGCCGCCGACGGCTACGACCTCCTGGTCATCGGCACCCGGGGGGCGGGGGCGTCGAAGGCCTTCCTGGGCAGCACGGCGGTGGACGTGGCGGAATGGGCCCGGGTGCCCGTGCTGCTCATGGGGACCGGCGCCCGGACCGACGGGCCGTAGCCCGCCCCCGGTCCGGCGCGGTCATTCGGCGGAATCGGGTGGGGCCGGGCGTGCTCCTTCGTTGTCCCGTCCCCCGTCCGGTCTCCGGGCGGCGTCGACGGCCGTCGCCGGCCACACCTCGGTGCCGCCGACCAGCGTGCGCCGGACGCTCAGGTCGCGGTCGAGGACGGCGATGTCGGCCGGGCCGCCGGGACGCAGGACGCCGAGATCGGCGCGGCCGAGGGCCCGGGCGGGCGCGGCCGTGACCGCACCGACCGCGGCTTCCCAGGCGACGCCGAGGCCGACCAGGTTGCGGACGGCCCGGTCGAGGGTGAGCACGCTGCCGGCCAGGGTGCCGTCGGCCAGGCGGGCGGCGCCGTCGCTGACGTGCACGACCCGGTCGCCGAGGCGGAACCGGCCGTCGCCGCAACCGGTGGCGGCGATGGCATCGGTCACCAGGACCATCCGGGGGCCGCAGGCCCGCCAGGTGGCCAGCACCGTCTCGGGGGCGAGGTGGACGAAGTCGGCGATGACGCCGACGCTGACGCCGGCCCGGGTGAGGGCCACGCCGCTGATCCCGGGGTCGCGGGCGGTGAAGCGCCGCTGGGCGTTGAACAGGTGGGTGACGCCGCCGGCCCCGCGGTTGTAGGCGGCGTGGGCGGTGGCGGCGTCGGCGTCGGTGTGGCCGAGCGAGACGACGACGTCGTGGGCCAGCAGCCAGGCGAGCAGCTCCCCGGCGCCGGGACGCTCGGGGGCGATCGTCATGTAGCTGACCGGGCCGGCCATCCAGAGGCGGGCGGCGAGCCGCAGGTCGGGGTCGACGATGTGGCGCTCGTCGTGCGCCCCTTTCCAGCGGGGGCTGAGGAACGGCCCTTCGAGGTGGGCGCCGAGGATGCGGGGCCCGGCTTCCCGCTGGGCGTCCTCCACCGCCGCCAACGCCTGCTCGTAGACCTCCGGCGGCGACGAGATGAGCGTCGGCTGGAAGGCGGTGACGCCGGTGGCGGCCAGGGCCCGTCGGGCCCGGCGGTACCCGCCGGCGTCGGCGGCCAGGAAGTCGACGCCGGCGAAGCCGTTGACCTGCAGGTCGACGAACCCCGGACAGGCGATCCCCGTCCCCCCGGAGGAGGAGCGGACGCCGACCTCGACCACCGTCTCGCCGTCGATCGCCACGTCGCCGGGGACCACGGCGCCCTGCACCAGGGCGCCCTCCACGCCGAGCAGTTCCACCGTCATCGTGAGCTCCTTTCCGCCAGCAGGTCCTCGGCCGCCGCCCGCACGGAACCGGCGTCGGCCATGCGGCACACCCGGGCGGCCAGGGTGCGGCACTCGTCGAGGGTCACCGCCCGCAGCGCCGCCCGGACCGGCACGATCTGGGCCGCCTGCATCGACAGCTCGGTGACCCCGAGGCCGACGGCGATGACGGCCCAGGCCGGCCGGCCGGCGGCCTCGCCGCACACGCCGACCCAGCACCGGCCGGCGGCCGCCCGCCCGACCATGTCGACGGCCCGCAGCAGCGCCGGGTCGAACGGGTCGTTGAGCGGGGCCAGCTCGGGCTGACGGCGATCGGCGGCGTGCAGGTACTGGGACAGGTCGTTCGTGCCGATGGACACGAAGTCGACCCGCTCGGCGATCTCGGTCGCCAGCAGCACCGCCGAGGGGACTTCGACCATGACGCCGATCTCCATCCGGCGGCCGGCGGCCGCCTTGGCCGCCCGCTCGGCGAACCAGTCGACCTCGTCGAGGTTGGCCACCATCGGGGCCATCACGCCGACGGGCCCGTCGTCCGCCGCCGTGGCCACCGCCGCCAGCTGGGCGTCGATCAGCTCGGGGTGGGCGCGGGCCAGGCGGATGCCCCGCAGCCCCAGCTCCGGGTTGGTCTCGGGCCGGGCCGGCAGGAACGGGACGGGCTTGTCGCTGCCGATGTCGAACGTCCGCACGATCAGGCGGCGGGGCCCGAGCAGCGCCCGCATCGCCGCCAGCGCGGCGGCCTGCTCCGCTTCCGTCGGCGGCGCCGGGCGGTCGATGTAGAGCAGCTCGGTGCGCAGCAGCCCGACCGCCTCGGCGCCCTCGGCCAGGCCCGCCCGCAGTTCCTCGATGCTGCGGATGTTGGCCGCCACCTCCACCCGATGGCCGTCGGCCGTGGCCGAGGGCCCGACCCCGGCGTCGGCCCGGGCCCGCTCCCGGGCGGCCAGCCGGGCGAAGCCCGCTTCGGCCAGCCGGGCCGTGGTGGCGTCGTCGGGATCGACGTAGACCTCGCCGGTGTCGCCGTCGACGGCCAGCAGCGCTCCGTCGCCGACCGCCTCGAGCAGGTGGGGCACGCCCATCACCGCCGGGATCCCGAGACCCCGGGCCACGATGGCCGTGTGGCTCGTGGGCCCGCCGCCCGCCATCACCACCGCCACGACGGCCCGGGCGGCCAGGCCGGCGGCCTCGGCCGGCGCGATGTCGTCGGCCACCAGCACGCTCCCGGGCGGCGGGGCGGCCGGAGCCTCGGGGGGCAGGCCGAGCACGGCCCGGGCGGCGGCGGCGCCGATGTGGCGCAGATCCGGGGCCCGGGCGGCCAGGTAGGCGTTGCCGGTGCCGGCCAGCCGGGCGGCGAAGTCCTCGGCGGCGCCGACGACGGCCCGGGCGGGCGCCTCGCCGTCGCGCCACCGCTGCACCGCCGCCGACCGCAGCGCCCGGTCGCGGGCCAGCGCCGCCTGGGCCCGGAGGATGTCGGCGGCATCGCCGGCCGCCTGGTGGGCGGCGGCGTCGAATCCCGCCGCCACCGAGTCCAGGGCGGCGTCGACGGCCGCACCGTCGAGCGCCGCTCCCGACGGGGAGCACCGCTGGTCGAGGTCGAGCTCCTCGCCGCGGCGCACGGCGGCCCGGCCGACGGCGGTGCCGGGAGCGGCGCCGATGCCCCGCAGCGTTCTCATGGCTCGGCCAGGAGAGCGGCCAGCCGGTCCACGGCGGCCACCGCATCGTCGCCCGTCCCCCGGATCACGAGCCGGTCGCCGCGGCGGACGTCGAGGGTCAGCAGGAGCAGGACCGAGGTGGCGTCGACCTCCGACCCGTTCTTGGCCACCGTGAGGGCGGCCCGGAACCCCGACGCCGCTTCGGCGAAGGCCGCCGCCGGACGGGCGTGCAGGCCGAGAGCGCTGGTGACCTCCACCATCCGCTCGGCGTGGACCTCGCCCCGCCGGTCGGTTCCGGCCGGGCTCATGGCCGGGTCACCTTGGTGAGGCCCGGCGGCGCGTCGGGGTCGAGGCCGCGGCCGAGGGCGACGGCCAGGGCCAGCTGCTGCGCCCGGACGGTGGCGGGCAGCGCCAGGAGACCGGCCGGGACCCGGGGCGGGAGGGGAAGGTCGGCGGTGGGGGACTCGTCGACCAGGACCGTCGGGCTGCCCCACCGGCGTACGTGGCGCAGCAGGCGGCGGGTGTCGTCCCCGTCGGGGCCGGGGGCGGCGAACCCCACCAGCGGACGGTCGGGCCCCGCCGTGGCGATGGGGCCGTGGTGGAAGGAGATCGACGAGTGGGCGTCGGCCGTGATGAGCGCCGTCTCCTGGAGCTTGAGCGCCGCTTCCCGGGCGACCGGTTTCAGCAGTCCCCGGCCCACGCAGGCCACGGCGTCGCCGGGGTCGATCCGGGCGGCGGCCAGGGTGGCCGGCCCGGGGTCGGCGAGGACGTCCTCGACGGCGCCGATCAGCCAGCCCCACCCGTCCGGCGACCAGGGGACGGCGCCGAGCTGCTCGGCGACGAGGGCCAGGGCGGCCAGGCTGGCGACGAACGTCTTGGTGGCCGGGACGGCCCGCTCCGGCCCGGTGCAGAGATCGACGACGGCGCCGGCCGAGGCCCCCAGCGGGCGGGCCGGCCAGGCGGTGAGCGCCACCGTGAAGGCGCCGGCCCGGCCGAGGGCGTCGAGCGCCGCCACCACGTCGGCCGTCTCGCCCGACTGGCTCAGCCCGACGGCCAGGTAGCCGTCGTAGGCGCCGGCCCGGTCGGTGAGGCTGGGCGGGAAGAGCGAGGCCGGGCGGCCGGTGGCCATCTCCAACAGGTACCGGCCGTAGAGGGCGGCGTGCTCCGACGACCCGCGGCCGACGAGCACCACTCCGGCCGGTGGGCGGGGCGCCGGCCGCAGCGCCTCGGCCAGCACCCGGCGGCGGGCGAGGAGGCGGCGGAGGACGGCAGGGATCTCGTCCATCTCCGCCGCCATCCACTCGCCCGGCCGGTGACCGGCCGGCTCCGGCCGCACGGCGGATCCGAGCGGGCCCCGGCTCACAGCGCCGGGACCCGCGGCCCGAAGCGGGCGAACAGCGCGGCATTGCGTTCTTCCCCGCCGGCCACGTTCGAGCTCGTCCAGATCGGCAGCTCGACGCCGGCGCCGGCGGCCAGGTCGATCAGCCGGGTCAGCAGCAGGTTCCACAGGTAGACGTTGGTCAGCGACGACAGCCCGGCGGCGGTGACACCGCCGCCCACCGGGAAGGCGGCATCGCCGTAGGGGACGAGCGTGTCGAGGATCTCGTCGGCGATCTCGTCGATCTTGCGCCCGGCCCGGGCGGGGGCCCGCCGCAGGTGGGTGAGCGACACGACGGCCACCACCGGCGTGCCCCGCCGGGACAGCTCCTCGGCCAGTTCCACCGGAACGGCGTTGATGCCCGAGTTCGACACCACGAAGCCGAGGTCGCCGGGCCCGGGCCGGCAGTGCCCGACGATGAGCCGGGCCAGCCCCGGCAGGTGCTCGCACAGTGTGCTCTCCTGCCCGCCGTGGAGCGGGAGCAGCGACGGGTGGTAGAGCGGCTGCACGCAGGCCAGGCCGCCGGCCCGGTAGAACGTTTCCAGCACCGACCCGATCGAGTGGCCGGTACCGGCGACGTAGATCAGGCCGTCGTGGCCGACGACGTCGAGCATCCGGCCGGCGACGGCGTCGAGCGTGGCGGCATTGACCGTCTCGACCCGTTCGAGGTGGGCCCGCATCGTTGCGCCGAACGCCGCGGCGCTCCCGATGCCGGGGTGGGTGATGAGGTCAGACATCAGCGATCACCTCTTTGAGGACGCCGGTGGCGGCCTCGTCGTCGGCGGCGGCCCGCAGGCGGTCGGCCAACCCCGAAACCAGTTGGCGGGCCAACGAACCGAGCAGCCCGACGTGGCTGTCCCGGTCGGGGGAGCAGAAGGCGAACACGACGTCGACGGGGTCGTTGGCGTCGTGGCCGAACGGCACCGGCGCGTCGAGGAGGGCGACGGATACGCCGAGGCCGAGGGCACCGTCCTCGGGCCGGGCATGGGCCAGGGCGATCCCCGGGGCGACGACGATGTACGGCCCGTCGGCCTCGACGTTGGCCACACACCGTTCCACGTAGCGGTCCTCGGCCGCCCCGGCGTCGACGAGGCCCCGGCCGGCCGCCCGCACGGCGGCCGGCCAGGAACCGGCGGCGACCCGCACCCGGGCCGAAACCGCCGGGGTCGTCTTCAGGTCACCAGCCATCCCGCACGCTCCATGGCGGCCAGGAGCTTGTCGCGCATCTCGCCGGTGTCGAGGAAGTTGTCGACGGCCACGACGACCGGGACCCTCCCTTCGAACTCGGCGGTGTGCAGCTCCTGGCCGATCACGACGTCGGCCGGCATGGACCGGGCCGACGAGGCGTCGGTGGCGGTGACCCGGGCCCGGAGGCCGAGCTCGGAGAACACCTTCTCGGCGGTCATGCGGAGGATGAGGCTCGTGCCCATCCCGACGCCGCACACGGTGAGGACCGTCAGCTCGTCGACCGGACCCTGGTTCCCGTGGATGAGTTGCATCGTCAGACCGCCACGGGGACCCGGTCCTGGGGGGCCGGAGCCTTGGGCGTCGGATGCCGCCGGGCGAGGCCGTGGCGGCCGGCGATGGTCCCGCCGATGAGCACGGCGGCCACCGTCAGCCACCCGAAGACGGTCACGAAGGCCTCTTCGAACGTGGCCCAGGCCAGCGGGTGGTGGATGAACATGATGATCCAGCTCATGACGTACCAGTCGGGGTCGGCCAGGGTGGCCAGCTCGGGAGCGGTGCCCGACAGCAGCGTCCAGGTCACGGCCTGGCCGATGGCCAGGAACGCACCGGTGATGGCCCCGCCGAGGATGGCCGCCTTCCAGCCGCCGTGCTTGTTGCCGAAGACGCCGGCCGCACCACCGGGGAAGAACAGCATGATCATCGGCGGCACGATCACGATCCAGTCGATGGCGGCGAAGAACGCCATCAGCACCAGGAACATGGCCGTCGCCGACAGGAAGCCGATCATCACCGAGGACGGCGCACCGGGGAACACGGTCGGGCAGTCGAGGGCGGGACGGGCGCCGGGGATGACCCGGTCGCTGATCCCCTTGAAGGCCGGGACGACCTCGGCCAGGAACATCCGCACCCCGAAGAGGAGGATGGCGATACCGGCCGCGAACTTGAGCGACTGGATCACGCCCCACACCCAGGGGTTGACGTCGGGGTCATAGGCCGCCGCCTGCGCCACCCGCACGGCGTTGTCGGCGAAGGCCATCGCCCCCAGCATGATGGCGCTGATGACGAGGCCGGTGGCGACGTTGATGTCCTTGAAGATGGACAGGCGGGCCGGGAGCTTCACCTTCTCGGCGTCGTCCTTCTCGGGGTCACCGACGTACTTTCCGGCCGCTGCCGCCAGGTAGCAGTTCGACGAGCTGGTGTGGGCGTAGCCCCACTCGTCGCTGCCCGTCACCCGGCGCATCTTGTTGGCCATGTACATGGGCTGGACGGTCCAGTAGGTGGCCACGATGGCGCTGCCGATGAGCACGAGCTGCAGCTGGGTGAGGCTGGCCCAGGAGGTGACCAGGGCGGCCACCACGACGAAGCTCATCCAGAACATCAGGTGCCCGGTGAGGTACACGTACTTCAGATGGAGCAGCTTGACGGCCAGGACGTGAACCAGGAAGGCCACGGTGATCACCATGGCGATCGTGCCGCCCTGGGCCTTGAGGAAGTTGTCGAGGGAGCCGGTGGCTTTCGGCGGGTCGAGGCCGAAGGCACTGGCCAGGATCGTCTGGAAGGCGGACAGCCCGGCGACGAACACGCTGATGCCGGCCTGCAGGATGTAGATGCCGATCGTCGCTCGCATGGCGCCGGCCACGATCTCCTCGACCTTCTTGTGCTGCAGCCACAGGCCGACGAGAACGATCAGGCCGATCAGAATCGCCACTTCGTTGAACATGTTGTTGGCGAACCACTGAAGTGTTTCCTTCAGCGCATCCATGCCTCACCTCTTGCGGTACGGAGGCGGCACGGGCGGCCGCTCGTACATCACTCAGGCTGGGCTCCGGCGCAGGCGGCCACTAGAGGCGTCGGAGGGATTCTCCGGGGGTCCTTGGGCCTGAACCGGGACGAACCGCCAGAGCCTGCCCGGCGATGACGGCCTCTTCGTCGGTCGGGATCACCCAGGCCGACACCGGCGAATCCAGGGCCGTGACCCGGGGTCCGCCGGCCTCGTTGGCCGCGGCGTCGAGTTCGACGCCGAGCCACCGGCAGCGGGTGGCGATCCGGCTCCGGATCTCCGGGCTCCCTTCGCCGATGCCGGCGGTGAAGACGAGCGCGTCGAGCCCGCCGAGCGCCGAACCCATGGCGGCGATCCCGGCCGCCGTGCGGTGGACGAACAGATCGACGGCGGCGTCCGCCGCCGGCGTGGTGGCCCGGAGGAGGAACTCCATCCGTCCGCTGACACCGGAGACGCCGAACAGGCCGGACCGGTGATAGAGCAGGTCCTCCACCTCGGCCACGGACATCGCCCGCTCGCCGAGGAGATACAGGACCACGCCGGGGTCGAGAGCGCCGCAGCGCGTGCCCATCGGCAGCCCGTCGAGCGGCGTGAACCCCATGGTGGTGGCCACGCTGCGCCCGGCCCGGAGGGCGCAGAGGCTGGCGCCGGAGCCGAGATGGGCCACGACGACCCGGCCGCCGGCGGCCTCGCCGAGGTGCTCGGGGAGGCGGCGGGCCACCGCCTCGTAGGACAGGCCGTGGAACCCGTAGCGCCGGATCCCGTCGGCGGCCAGTTCCTGCGGCAGGGCGAAGGAACGCTCCACGGCCGGCAGGGTGGCGTGGAAGGCGGTGTCGAAGCTGAGGACCTGGGGGACGTCGGGCAGCAGGCGGCTGAGGGTCCGGACGGCGTTGAGGGCGACCGGCTGGTGCATCGGCGCCAGCACCGCCAGGCGGTCGAGATCGTCGAGGACGGCGGGGGTGGCCACCACCGGGCCGGTGTAGCGGTCACCGCCGTGGACGATGCGGTGCCCGACGGCGGCCAGTTCCCGGCCTCCCACGGCCCCGCGCACCCAGTCGAGGAGGGCGGCCATGGCGTCGTCGTGGTTGCGGACGGCGGGGAGCGGGACGGTGGTGCCGTGACCGCCGTCGTCGGCCGTCACCAGCGACGCCAGCTTCCTGATGCCGGTCACCTCGCCCCGGGCCAGGCGGCGGGGCTCGCCGGCGGTGGCGGCGAACACCGCCGCCTTGATGCTCGACGAGCCGGCGTTGACGGTGAGCAGCTCCGCCGGGTGGTTTTCCATGCCTCTGGTCTACCCCGGCCGCCCGCCTCCCGGGCAGAGGCGAAGGACCCGAGGCCCGGAGGCCTTCAGACCGCCGATCAGGGCACGGCGCCACTCCGGGCCACGCCGCCGAGCCAGGCGGCGCTGGCCTTCGGCGTGCGGCGCCCGGTGGGGAAGTCGACGTGGACCACGCCGAAGCGCTGGCTGTAGCCCTGCGCCCATTCGAAATTGTCGAGCAGCGACCAGACGAAGTAGCCCCGCAGGTCGACGCCGGCGTCGACCGCGTCGAGGGCGGCCCGCAGGTGGGCGTCGAGAAAGGCGATCCGGTCGCCGTCGTCGACCACCCCGTCGGGCCCGGCCGTGTCGGCGAAGGCGGCGCCGTTCTCGTGGACGTAGAGCGGCGGCGGGCGGTAACGCTCCGTCACCCCCACCAGCGTCTCGAACAGGCCGGCGGGCTCGATGGCCCAGCCGCCGGCGGTCTTGGGACCGGGCGGGTCGACGAGGTCGACGTCGGGCGACCCGGGCCACGTCGACCACGGTGGAGCGGCCGAGGCGCCGGCGCCGAAGCGGACGTGGTGGCGGCGGTAGTAGTTGATCCCCAGCGCGTCGATCGGCCGGGAGATCACGGCCAGGTCGCCGGGGCGGACATGGCGCAGGTCGCTGACGGCGGCGAAGTCCTCCAGGACGTCGCCCGGGTACCGCCCGAGCAGCAGCGCGTCGTACCACAGCCGGTTGGCGACGCCGTCGACCCGGCGGGCGGCGTCACGGTCGGCGGCCGACGGGCCGGCGGTCACGACCGGGTAGGGGTTGAGCGTGACGGCGATCTCGGCGTCGGGTCGCACCACCGCCCGGAGGGCGTCGACCGCCAGCCCGTGGGCCAGGAGCAGGTGGTGGGCGGCGGCCACCGCCGCGCCGGGGTCGACCCGGCCGGGGGCGTGGACGCCGGAGCAGTAGCCGCACATCGCCGCGCACCACGGCTCGTTGACCGTGGACCAGTGGCGGACCCGGTCGCCGAGGGCGGCCCCGGCCAGGGCGGCGTAGTCCCCGAACCGCTCGGCGCTCTCCCGTACCGGCCAGCCGCCGGCGTCCTCCAGGGCCTGGGGGAGGTCCCAGTGGTAGAGCGTGGCGAACGGCTCGATGCCCGCCGCCAGCAGGGCGTCGACGAGGCGGTCGTAGAAGCCGACCCCGGCGGCGTTGGCCGGGCCCCGGCCCGAGGGCTGGACCCGGGGCCAGGCGACGGAGAAGCGGTAGGCCGCCAGCCCGAGCCGGGCCATCAGCTCGACGTCGCCGGCCATCCGCCGGCGGTGGTCGGCGGCCACGGCCCCGCTGTCGCCGTGGCGGACCCGGCCGGGAGTGGCGCAGGCCGTGTCCCAGATCGACGGGCCCCGGCCGTCGAGGTCGACACCGCCTTCGATCTGGTAGGCCGACGTCGCCGTGCCGATCACGAAGCCGGGCGGGAGCGGCCGTCGGGCCACGGTGCTCAAGCGGCCCTGGCCGCCCGTTCCCGTCTCCACTCCGAGAGGTGGTCGGCGACGCCGATCCCCGTCAGCGGAAAGATCGGGGCGGGGAGCAGCGCGGCGGCCCCGGCCGTCCGCACGAGCGCGAACGTGTACAGCGATGCCAGGACCACGGCCCAGGTGCGGCGCCCGAGGCTGTGGCCTTCGTCGGCCCGCAGCGCCACCACCGCCCCGGCCCCCACGCCGGCCACGATGCCGGTGACGGCGTCGCCGGCCAGGGCCGAGACGGGGATGCCGACGAGCAGCGCCAGGCCCATGGCCCGCAGCACCGCCCCCGGGGCCCGGGAACGACCGGACCCGAAGGCCAGCACGACGAACACGAACGGGACGAGGGCCAGGCCGAGCGCCAGGGCCGCCGCCGGGTTCGGCCCGGTGGTGGCCGGGTCGGCGGCCGCCTCCACCACCAGCCCGGCCAGCAGCGACCAGTAGGCCGGCACGAGCAGCAGGGTGGCCAGCGTGATCACCAGCCACTTGCGGCGGGGCGGGAGCGGCTCGACTCCGGCGGGGTCGGGACGGCGGCGCTGCCTGAGGGCCATGGCCATCGGTTCGATCATCCCTTCACGGACCCGGCGGTGAGGCCGCGGACGAAGTAGCGCTGCAGCGAGAAGAACACGGTCAGCGGGAGCGACATCGAGATGAACGCCGCCGCCGTCAGCAGGTGCCAGTTCTCGCCCCGGGAGCCGACGAGCTCGTTGAGGGCCACGGTGAGGACCCGCGTCTGGGGGACCCCGCCGAGGAACACGTAGGCCACGAGGAGGTCGTTCCACACCCAGAGGAACTGGAAGATGGCGAAGGCGGCCAGGGCCGGCACCGACAGCGGCACGACGAGCCGCCAGAAGATCGTGAAGTGATCGGCGCCGTCCATCTTGGCCGACTCGATGATCGACGACGGCAGCGACCCGATGTAGTTCCGCAGGAGGTAGGTGGCCAGCGGCAGCCCGAACCCGGTGTGGGCCAGCCAGATCCCGAGGAACGTGCCGCCGAGGTTGAGGTCGGGGAACACCGGGATCCCGAAGACCTTCGCCCCCCCGGTGTAGAGCCGCAGGACGGGGATCAGCGCCATCTGCAGCGGCACGACCATCAGGCCGACGACGAGGACGAACAGGACGGTGCGGCCCCGGAACTCCATCCAGGAGAAGGCGTAGGCGGCGAAGGCGGCGATGGTGATCGGGATCACGGTGGAGGGGATGGCCACGGCCATGCTGTTGAGGAAGGCGTTGCCGAACCCGCCGCTGGAGAGGGCGTCCCGGTAGTTGCCGAGCGTCCATTCGGCGGCCCGGAAGGGGTGGGCGAGCGCCGTCCACCAGCCGGAGTTCGCCACCAGCTGCTCGTGGCGGAACGAGCTGACCAGCACCCCGAGCGTGGGGATGATCCACAGCCCCACGACGACGAGGATCGTGATCCTGACGAACCACCCGCCCCGGCGGGCCGCCCCGGGAGCGACGTCGGTCGGAGCGGCACTCACCGGATCTCCTCCTGCGTCCGGAACTTGCGGATGTTCCAGACCATCATCGGCACGACGGCCAGGAAGAGGACCACGGCGATGGCCGCGCCCTTGCCGTCGTCGTCCCGGGTGAAGAACCAGGTGATCATCCGCTCGGCCATCACCTCCGTCCCGCTCGGTTCCGGGCTCCCCATGACGAAGACGATGTCGAAGACCTTGAGGGCGTTGATGACCATGTAGGTGGTCACCACGACGATGCTCGGAAGGATGCTGGGGATCGTGATCCGGCGGAAGACCTGGAACTCCGAGGCCCCGTCGATGCGGGCCGCCTCGAGGATCTCCTCGGGGATCGCCTTGATGGCGGCCGAGAGCACCACCATGGCGAACCCCGTCTGCATCCAGACCATGATCACCATGAGCAGCAGGTTGTTCCACGGCTGGAGCTGCATCCACGAGACCGGGTTGTGGCCGAGTCCCATCGAGATGCCGTTGAGCAGGCCGATGTTCGTGCCGAACCCCTCGGGCCGGAAGCTGTAGACGAAGCGCCACACCACCGAGGCGCCGACCATCGAGATGGCCATCGGCAGGAAGATCAGCGACTTGGCCACGGCCTCGCCGTGGCGGAGGCGATCGGCCAGGGTGGCGAAGGCGAGCCCGGTCGTCACGGCCACGAGCGGCACCAGCACGATCCAGCCGAGGGTGTTGCGGATCGACCGGAGCATGCTCTCGTCGGTGAAGACGAACCGGTAGTTCGCCAGACCGACGTAGTGGACGTGGTGGGCGTCCTTGAAGCTCAGGATGATCGTGGCGATGACGGGGTAGACGAGGAAGACCGACAGGATCACCAGTGCCGGCCCGACGAACACCCAGGGCCGCACGCCCTCCCGGAACCGCGCCGGGAGCCAGTCGACCGCCTGGTCCATGGCCCAGAAGACGAAGAACACGCCGACCACACCGACGGCGATCGCCACCCCGACGATGGCGACGCGGTTGGCGTGGGTGTTGCGGAGCAACCCGAGGCTGGCCCAGGCCAGCAGGGCGGCTCCGGCGGGGATGGCCACCAGCCCCAGGGCCCGCAGCCACGGCGGCCGGCGGCCGCCGCCCGCCGGCCCGGCCTCCGGGCCGGGCGTGGCGTCCGGCGGTCGGGCCGGGGGCCGGATGGCCGTCTTCACCGCAGGCCTCCTTTCGGCGGGGCAGGGGCGGGGGCGGCCGCTCGGCCGCCCCCGCCGGGGATCACGTCAGGAGCCGGTCAGGACTTCGGCCAGCTCTTCTCGATGTCGCCGAGCACGCCGTTGAGCGAGCCCGGACCGTTCTGGAAGTACTTGACCATGCCGGTCCAGAAGCTGCCCGACCCGACGGCCGACGGCATCTGGTCGGAGGCGTCGAACCGGGCCGTGCCCGATGCCAGGGCCGTGGTGAGCACCGTCGACGCGTCACCGAGCTGCTTGTTGGCGTAGCAGCTGGCCTTCACGTTGATGTTGGGGGAGATCCGGGAGGTGCCGGTGGTCCCACCCTGGGCGCACTGGACGTCGGTGCTGGCGAAGCGCTTCATGAAGTCCCGCACCGCCGGGCTGTCCTTGAAGATGACCGACAGCTCGCCGGCGAACAGCGCCGACTGCCCCGGCTGGTCGATCGACGGGAAGGGGAACCAGTCGTAGTCGACACCGGCCACCGCCGTCTTCGGGAAGAAGGAGTTGATGAAGTTGGCCTGGCGGTGGAGCCAGCACTTCGGCGGGTTGTCGAACATGGGCAGCGGGGCGTCGCCGAACTTGGTGGTGGCGGCGGCCTTGGCGCCCCCGAGGACGTAGTTCGGCGTGAAGAGGATCTTGCCGAACAGCTCACCGGCGTGGACGACGGCCGGGTCGTTGAACGGGATCTGGTGCTTGACCCACTTGTCGTAGACGTCGGGGCCGGCCGTCCGGAGCATGATGTCTTCCATCCAGTCGGTGGCCGGCCAGCCGGTGGCGCTGCCGCTCTCGAGGCCGATGCACCAGGGGTCGGTTCCGTCGGCCACCATCTTGTTGTTGAGGGCGATCAGCTCGTCCCACGTCTTGGGGATGGTGTAGCCCTTGGCGTCGAAGGCCTTCTTCGGGTACCAGATCATCGACTTCAGGTTGATGTTGGTGGGAATGCCGTAGTGCTTGCCGTTGTACTCGCCGAGCGACATGAAGTACTCGCCGAAGTCCTTGTTCATCTGCGCCACGTCGAAGCCGAGATCCTCGAGGGCGAGGGCCTTGCCCGACTTGGCCTGCTCGATCACCGAGCCGGGCTGGGGGTACATGGCCACGTCGGGCGGGTTGCCGCCCTGGACGCGGATCTTGACCTGCTGCTCGAAGTCGTTGTTGCCCTCGATGACGACCTTGTAGCCGACGTTCTTGCCGATCTTGTCGTCGACGATCTGCTGGAGGGACGGCACCTCGGTCACCGGGTCCATGGCGTTGAGCACGTTCACGGTTCCGGTGATGTTCATCGCCGAAGCGGTGGTGGTCGTGCTCTCGACGGCGCCCTGCTGCTTGTTGTTGTCCTTGCCGCAGGCGGCGAACAACAGTGCCAGTGCCAGCGGTATGGCGATCAGGAATCGTCTCTTCACTGCGGTCCTCCTCGTTGAGGTGTGGTGGCGGGTCATCCGGGAAGCGGTTGGGGAACGGTGACCGGAGCGGCCGGGCGGCCGGCCGCCTCGGTGTAGATGCCCCGGCCGTCGTCGGCGTCGAAGAAGTGCAGCCGCTTCGTGTCGACGACCAGCTCGAGGCGTTCGCCCCGGGCGGCGCGTGTCCGGGGATTGAGCCGGGCGACCATCTCGGTCACGGCTCCCTCCGCCTGCCGGCGGACCTTGTCCAGCACCTCGGCGCCGACGTCGACGGCCAGCTCGGCCACGTCTTCGGTCATCGCCTGGCGGGCCTGGACCGGGAAGTGGACGACGACGTCGGAGCCGAGGGCTTCGTGGAGGTCGACCACCGAGGCGATGCGCCGTTCGGGCGGGGCGTCCGACACCAGCGAGGCGTCCTCCATGTCCTCGGGGCGGATGCCGACCACGATCGAGCGGCCTTCGTAGGCCCGCAGGGCCGGCCGGACGGCCAGCACCTCGTCGGGGAGCGGGAGCCGGAAGCCGCCGGCGTCGACGAGCAGCGAACCGTCGAATCCCTTCAGGGTGGCGTCGATGAGGTTCATGGCCGGAGAGCCGATGAACCCGGCCACGAACAGGTTGACCGGCTGCTCGTACAGCGCCTGCGGCGTGTCGACCTGCTGGAGGGTCCCCTTCCGGATCACCGCCACGCGGTCGCCCATCGTCATGGCCTCGACCTGGTCGTGGGTGACGTAGAGGGTGGTCACGCCGAGGTCGGCCTGGATCCGGGCGATCTCGGCCCGCATCTGCACCCGCAGCTTGGCGTCGAGGTTCGACAGCGGCTCGTCCATCAGGAAGGCGTGGGGATGGCGGACAATGGCCCGGCCCATGGCCACCCGCTGGCGCTGGCCGCCGGACAGCGCCCGGGGCCGGCGGTTCAACAGCTCGCCGAGGCCGAGGATGCGGGCCGCCTCCCCGACCCGGCGGGCGATCTCGGCCTTCCCGACCTTCTGGAGCTTCAAGCCGAAGGCCATGTTGTCGAACACCGTCATGTGCGGGTACAGGGCGTAGTTCTGGAACACCATGGCGATGTCCCGTTCCTTCGGGGGCCGGTCGTTGACGACCTGGTCGCCGATCCGGATGGTGCCCCGCGTCACGGCCTCGAGGCCGGCGATCATCCGGAGGGCGGTGGTCTTCCCGCAGCCCGAGGGGCCGACGAGGACGACGAACTCGCCGTCGGCGATGTCGAGGTCGAGGGCCCGAACCGCTTCGGTACCGTCGGCGTAGACCTTCCAGACGTCATCGAGGACGATGCCCGCCATGTGTCTCCGTGCCTTCCGTTCGGCCGGCGCGTCGTCGGTCTGCCGGAGTGCCAGAGACCCGCCGTGGAGTGAGGGTCCTCTTCCCGCCCGACCGACCCAAGTGCCGAACGTCCCGGAAGCGGCGGGACCTCTGTCACCCTGAAGCTGCGCCCCCGGGCCGAATCGGGCCGATCGCCGCGATTACGTCCGGTGGCGCAGCCACCAACGCCGCAGCTCGTCGGCGCCCCACACGACCAGGGGGAACGGGGCGAGGAGCGCCAGGTCGGCGCCGGTGGGCACGGCGAGACCGAAGAGGTGGCGCAGCGGCGCGATCCACAGCAGGCCGGCGGTGAAGGCCAGCTCGAAGGCGATGCCCCACAGCAGCAGCCGGTTGGCCAGCACGCCGACCGAGCGCAACGAAGCCCGCTCGGTGCGGGCGGCGAAGGCCGTGCCGATCTGGCACACGACGATGCCGAGGAAGGTCATGGTCGTCGCCTGCTGGTAGGCGTGGTGGAGGGCGCTCCCGGCCCCGACGGCGTCGCCGGGGTGCCACCCGGCCCGCTCGAGGGCGAAGAAGAATCCCCCGAGGGCGAGGCCGGCCGTGAGGACGCCGAGGAAGAGCCAGGCCCGGACCAGCATCCCGGAACGGATCACGCCTTCGTCCCGGGGTCGGGGCGGGGCGGCCATGAGCCCCGGCTCGGCCGGTTCCCGGCCCAGGGCCAGGGCGGGGAGGGTCTCGGTGCCGAGATCGATGGCCAGGATCTGCAGGACGGTGAGGGGGAGCGGGATCGATCCGCCCGACAGGGCGTAGAGGAGGAAGGGGACGACCTCCGGCGTGGCGTGGGCGAAGATGTAGAACACGAATTTGCGGATGTTGGCGTAGACCCGCCGGCCCTCCTCGACGGCGGCGGTGATCGTGGCGAAGTTGTCATCGGTGAGGATCATCGTGGCCGCTTCGCGGGCGACGTCGGTTCCGTCCCGGCCCATGGCCACGCCGATGTCGGCCCGCCGCAGGGCCGGGGCGTCGTTGACGCCGTCGCCGGTCATCGCCACCACCTCGCCGGAGGCCCGCAGGGCGTCGGCGATGCGGAGCTTCGCCTCCGGCGAACTGCGGGCGAAGACGATCTCGTCGCCCCCGGCGAGCAGCTCGTCGAGCGCCTCCTCGTCCATGTGGTCGAGCTCGTCGCCGGTGATGCAGCACTGGGCCCCGATCCCGACCCGGCGGGCGACCTCGGTGGCGGTGCGGCCGTGGTCCCCCGTGACGACGATGACACGGATCCCGGCCTCGTGGCAGCGCCGCACCGCCTCCGCCACCTCCGGTCGCGGTGGGTCGAAGAGGGCCACGAGCCCGCAGAAGCAGAGGTCGGCCTCGGCCGCCTCCCGGGTGGCCGGCACGGTGTCGGCCCGCCGGCGGGCCAGGCCCAGGACCCGCAGGCCCTGCCCGGCGTAGCGGTCGAGGGCGGCGGCGATGGCCCGTTGCCCGGCGGGGCCGAGCGGCGCTTCGCTCCCGCCGGCGGCGACCAGGCGGGAGCACCGGGCGAGCACCGACTCGGGGGCGCCCTTGGTGTGGACCCACAGCCCGTCGGGCCCCTGGTCGACGGTCGACATGAGCTTGCGGCCCGGGTCGAAGGGGAACACCCCCCGGCGCGTCCCCTCCCGCCGGGCCAGGGTGATGTCGGCCCCGAGAGCGGCGGCGGCGGCGAGGAGGGCGATCTCGGTGGCGTCGCCGACGGCCTCGTCGCGCCGGGCGGGGTCGAGGTCGGCGCTGTTGGCCAGGGCCATGACGGCGGCGGGGGCGGCCAGGGCGGCCGGCGCCGGCCGCCGGGCGAGTGCGGCGGCGTCGACCTCGCCGACCGGCGTCCACAACGACGTCACCCGCATGCGGTTCTCGGTCAGGGTGCCCGTCTTGTCGGTGCAGATCACGGTGGTCGAGCCGAGGGTCTCGACGGCCGAGAGCCGCTTGACCACCGCCCCCCGCCGGGCCAGGACCTTGACCCCGACGCCGAGGGCCAGGGTGATCGTGGGCAGCAGGCCCTCGGGGACGTTGCCGACCAGCAGGCCGACGGCGAACACCAGGGCGCTGGTGAACGGCAGCCCGGCGGCCAGGGTGCCGAGCGGCAGGAAGGCCGCGCCGACGGCCACCGCCACCGCCGCGATCAGCCAGGCCAGGCGCCGCACCTGACGCTCCAGCGGGCTCTCGTCGGTCGTCACCCGCTCCGAGAGGGCGGCGATCCGGCCCAGCTCCGTCCGCATCCCGGTGGCGAACACCACGCCCTCGGCTTCGCCGCTCGTGCACGTCGTGCCGCTGAAGACGAGGTCCCCGGCGTCGAGGAACGGGACGTCGGTGTCGGTGAGGGCCGCCGACCGCAGGGAGGGGAGCGATTCGCCGGTCAGGGCCGAGCTGTCGATCTCCAGCGCCCCGTCGAGCAGGCGCACGTCGGCCGGCACCCGGTCGCCCTCGCCGATCATGACGACGTCGCCCGGCACGAGCTCCCGGGCGTCGATCGACCGGTGCCGCCCGTCGCGCCGCACGACCGCCTGGGCCGGCAGGTAGGCGCCGAGGGCCTCCACCGCCCGCTCGGCCTGCTGCTCCTGGACGAAGGCGAACAGGGCGTTGAGGACGATGACGCCGGCGATGGCGGCGGCCACCACCGGGGTGTGGGCGAACAGGGCCAGGACCGCCGCCATCCACAGCAGCAGGGCCAGGGGGTGGGTGAACTGGCGGGCCAGGTCGCGCGCCCGGTGCCGCCGCCGGCTGCGGCGCAGCTCGTTCGGGCCGTGCACCACGAGGCGCCGCTCCGCCTCCCGGGCGCTCAACCCCGACCGGCCGGCCCGCAGGTCGCGCAGCAGTCGCTCGGCCGGCTCCCGGGGGTCGGGCCCGGCGTCGCCGGCGGCGGCGCCGAGGGGTGTCTCGACCGTCATGACCGGTCCCGATGGGGCATGTCACCAGTCAACGACCACCGCCCCCCGGGTCTCTAGGGTCGAAGGGCCCAATGGCGCCGGGCCGCCCGGCTTCGGTGGACCGGCCGCCCCCCCGACGGGCACGGTTGGGACCTTCGGCCCTAGGTGCCCCACGGCCCGCTGCCCTACGGTCGGGTTGACGGCATCGACGAGCAGCGAGGTGGGCGATGCAGGCCAGGCAGGCGATCAGGAAGTCGATGGTGACGATCCCGTCGGGAGCCAGCCTCGCCGAGGCCGCCGATCTCATGGACCGGGCCGTCGTCGGGGCCCTCGTCGTCGTCGACGGCCACGAGCCGGTGGGGATCGTGACCGACCGCGACCTCGTCGTGCGGGGGATGGTCAAGCGGCTGCCCCTCGATGCCCGGATCGACAGCGTGATGTCCACCGGGCTCGTCACCCTCCCGGCCGGCGCCGATCTCCACGACGCCCTGAAGGTGTTCTCGTCCCACGCCATCCGCCGGCTGCCGCTGGTCGAGGACGGGCGGGTGGTCGGGATGCTGACGGTCGACGATCTGGCCATCGACCTGGCCGGCGATCTCGGCACGCTGTTCCGGCCCGTCGTCGGCCAGGTGATCTTCGGCGCGCCCGCAGCGGCCGAGACGGTGGTCGTCCCGTAGCGGGCTTCCGGCGGCGACTCAGCGGTAGACCCAGACGGCGGTGCCGATCGGGGCGGCGCCGCTCGACCATAGCCAGTCCATGGCGGCGTCGATCGTCCGCACGCAGCCGTGCGACGCGGGGGTGGGCGGCACGCTGGGATAGCCGTGGACGGCGACACCCCGGTAGAAGTACTTGGGCCGGTAGAGGACGCCGAGAGGGGAGTGGTCGTAGCCGTCGACCTGGCGGGTGACGGTGAAGCGTCCGGTCGGTGTCGTCCCGGCCACCCGCCCGGTGGAGACGTCGAGCACGGCCGTCGCCGCGCCGCCGTCGGCCACGATCAGGACCTGGTGCGTGAGGTCGATCTCCAGTTCGTGTCCGGCGCTGCTCCGGGGCCGGGGCGGTCCGGCGGCCTCGAGCGCGGCGCTGGTGTCCGGACCGACGATCCCGTCGGGGGGGAGCCCGGCGAGCTTCTGGAAGGCGACGACGGCGTGGGCGGTGACGGCGGAGAAGACCCCGTCCGCCGCCCCCAGCCAGAACCCGAGGCCGGCGAGGCGCTGCTGGAGCCGGGTGACCTCGGGACCGGTCGCCCCCGTCCGCAGGCCCGCCGGTGGGGCCGGCGCCGTGGTGGTCGGGCCGGTGGACGGCGCGGTCGCCGTGGTCGCCGTCGTGGCGGCCGTGGTCGTCGTCGTGGCGGCCGTGGTCGTCGTCGTCTCCGACGACACCACCAGTGGACGCCGGCCGCGGCCGGCGACGACGAGGATTCCCGCCGCCGCGCCCATCACGAGCGCCACCGCGGTCAGCGCCATGACACTCCGCCTCATACCACGATCCTGCGGCCGGGGCCGTCCCGCCGGTAGAGGCGTTGGCGACCGCAATGGATGACCATCGGCGGCCGACGAAGGGCCGGTGGACCCTTCCCGCCCGAGCGCCGGCCGGCGATCGTGGAGGCCGATGATCGTGAGAGGCGGAAGGCCATGCGCACGAGGGCGACGGTCTGGCTGATCGCAGCGCTGCTGGGGAGCGTGGCGCTGACCGGCTGCGGGCGGAGGGGCGCCGCACCCCCGGCCGCCTCCACGACGACCACGACGACCGGGCCGGCATCGACGACGACCACGACGACCGTCCCGGTCTCGACGACGGTGTCGACCGCACCGCCGACGCCCGCCGCCCTCGGTCCGTACCAGCCGCTGTTCCCGTTCGACACCGCCGCCGCCGTCGACGGCTGGCGGCGCGGCGCCGCCGCCGGCGGCCACGAACCCTGGCATCTCGACGCCGGCCAGACCGCCGTGGCCTTCGCCCGGTGGCTGGGCTACGCCGATGTCGACACGGCGACCTCGGTCCGCAACGACCGGACCGGCGCCCACGTCGGCGTCGGCTTTCCCGTCGAGGGCGGCCCCGGCCGGACGACGACGGCGGCGGTCGTCCACCTCGTGCGATGGGGTTCGGGCCCCGACGCCCCCTGGGAGGTCGTCGGCACCGACGACACCAGCTTCAGCGTGACCGCACCGGCCTACGGCGCAACGGTGGTGTCCCCCGTCCGGGTGGGCGGCCGGATCACCGGGGTCGACGAGAACATCAGAGTGGAGGTGCGCTCGGCGACGTCGTCGTCGGTCGTCGGCGCGGCCTGCTGCCGGCCGGCCGGCGGCGAGGCCACGCCCTGGTCGGTGACCGTGTCGTTCGCCGCTCCGGCCGGCTCGCTCCTCGTCGTCTCGGCCCGCACCGGTGGGCATCTCGCCACGGTGGAGCGCTTCGCCGTCACCGCCGTCCGGGTGCGCCGCTGATTCGGGGAAGGGGCCGGAAGTCCCGGCCAATGGGCCTTCAGCCTCCTGGCGAGGACCCCCGGCGGAGCCGAGGATGGGATCATGCGTGACGCTGCCATCGAGGTCGACGGGCTCACGAAGCGCTTCGGGGCGCTGCTGGCCGTGGACCGGGTCAGCTTCGAGGTCGCCCCGGGGACCGTCTTCGGCCTGTTGGGGCCGAACGGGGCGGGCAAGACGACGTGCATCCGCATCCTCACGACGATCCTCCGACCCGACGGCGGAACGGCCCGGATCCTCGGCCTCGACGTCGTGGGCGACGCCCGGGCCGTGCGGCACCACATCGGCCTCGCCGGGCAGTACGCCGCCGTCGATCCCAACCTCACCGGCCGGGAGAACCTGGAGCTGATGGGCCGCCTGGCCCAGCTCCGCCCCCGCGACTACCGGCCGAGAGCCGAGGAGCTGCTGGCCGGCTTCGAGCTGACCGGCGCCGCCGGCCGGCCGGTGCGCCAGTACTCCGGCGGGATGCGGCGCCGCCTCGACGTCGCCGCCGCCCTCGTCGCCCGTCCCCCGGTGCTCTTCCTCGACGAGCCGACCACCGGGCTCGATCCCCGGAGCCGCAACGAGCTGTGGGCGCTGATCCGCCGGCTGGTGGCCGAAGGGACGACGGTGCTGCTGACGACGCAGTACCTGGAGGAGGCCGACCGCCTCACCGACCGGATCGCCGTGATCGACCACGGCCGGGTCATCGTCGACGACACGGCGGCGGCGCTGAAGGCCCGGCTCGGCACGACGGTCATCGAGCTCACCGTCGACGAGGCGGAGGCCCAACGCTGCGAGGCCGTGCTGGCCGCAACGGTCGGGCCCTGCGTCGAACGGGAGGGCGCCACGCTGCGGCTGCGGTCGGGCGACGGGCCCCAGCTGCTGATCGCCGCCCTCCACGCCCTCGACGGCGCCGGCGTCGCCGTCAGCGGCCTGGCGGTGCGGGAGCCGAGCCTCGACGACGTGTTCCTCCACCTCACCGGCGGCGCGCCGGCGGTCATGGCGGGGGCGGCCGGGTGACCGCCGTCGCCGCCCGGCCCGTCCCGCCGCGCCGCTTCGCCGCCGGCCGGGACGCGCTGAGCATCGCCGGCCGCAACCTCATCGCCCTGCGCCGTGTGCCCCGGCTCCTGGTGTTCTCCACGGTCCAGCCGCTGGTGTTCGTGCTGCTGTTCCGCTACGTCTTCGCCGGTGTGGGGCAGATGGCGCTCCCCGCCGGGCAGCACTACGTCGACTACCTCATGCCCGGCGTGTTCGTCCAGGTGGCGGTCTTCGGGGCCATGAACACCGCCGTCGGCCTGGCCACCGACTGTCAGACCGGGCTCCTGGAACGGTTCCGGTCGCTGCCCATGGCCCGTTCGGCGGTCCTGGCCGGCCGGACGCTGGCCGACCTGGCCCGCAACGTGTTCGTGGTGGCCCTCATGGCCGGGATCGGGTTCCTGGTCGGGTTCCGCACCCACCTCGGGGCCGTCGCCTTCCTGGCCGGGATGGGCCTCGTGCTCCTGTTCGGCTTCGCCATGTCGTGGATCTTCGCCGCCGTCGCCCTGGCCGTCGGCGACCCGGAGACGGCCCAGGCCGCCTCGTTCCCGGTGATGGCGCCGCTGGTGTTCGCCTCGTCGGCCTTCATCCCGGTGGGCACCATGCCGGGCTGGCTGCAGGGCTTCGCCCGCCACCAGCCGGTGTCGGTCACCGCCTCGGCGGTGCGGGCCCTGATCCTCGGCGGCCCGACGGCCACCTACGTCTGGCAGGCGCTGGCCTGGTTCGCCGTCATCGTCGCCGTCTTCGCCCCGCTCGGCGCCTGGCGCTACCGGCACCTGCAGGGCCCGTGACCTCACCGAGGGCGACGGGCAGCCTCCCCGCCGGCGAGGTCGGGGAGGCTCAGGCGGCGAGGCGGAGGAGGAACCAGGCGGCGAAGACCACGAGGAGCCAGCCGAAGGCGTGACGGGCGGCGCCGGCCGGAATCCGCTCGGCCAGCCCGGCTCCGGCGGTCGAGCCGGGCACGAGGCCGGCGGCGAAGGCCAGGGCCACCGGCCAGTCGACGTGGCCGAGGGCGGCATGGGTGAGCAGCGTCGGCAGCGTGAGCGCGGCCACCGCCACCATGCTCGTGCCGGCCGCCTCGGTCGTGGTGAGCCCGAAGTAGACGACGAACAGCGGAACGAGCAGGAACCCGCCGCCGTTGGCCAGCACGCCGGTCAGGAGACCGACGACGAAGGCCGCACCGGCGACCAGTCCGGCCCGGTGGCGTCGCCGGGCACCCCGGTCCGAGGCGCCGGCCGGGTCGGGCAGGATGACCCGGGCCCCGACGGCGAAGAGGATGAGCCCCGACAGGAGCAGCAGGCGCTGCCCGTCCACCGCGGCGGACAGCAGCGAGCCGAGGACGGCTCCCGGCAGGCCTCCGATCACCGACCAGCGGGCGGTGCGGCGGTCGAGGTTCCCCGCCCGGAGGTGCCGGCGGGCGCCGGCCACCGCCGCCGGGACCATGGCCGGGAGCGGCGAGGCCACGGCCAGGACGCCGGGAACGCCGAGGAGCGACAGGACCGGGGTGGCGAAGGCCGACCCCCCGGCCCCGAACAGCCCGAAGACCAGGCCGACGCCGAGCCCCGAACCGATGATGGCGACTTCGTTCACCCTCCGATCATCGGCCCGGGCCCTATAGAAGTCCAAGGCATGATGTTCATTCCAGCTATAACGTTGAGTTATGGACGTGCGAAGGCTGCGGGTGTTCCTGTCGGTGGTCGACCACGGGACGTTCACCCGGGCGGCGGCGGCCAGCTACGTGTCACAGCCGGGGCTGTCGAAGGCCGTGCAGGAGCTGGAGCGGGAGGTCGGCGCGGCGCTGTTCGACCGCACGAGCCGCGGGCCGAGCCTGACCGCCGCCGGCCGGGCGCTGGTCCCCCATGCCCGGCAGGTGGTGCGCGACGTCGAGGCGGCCCGGGCCGCGGTCGACGGGGTGCTGGGTCTCGAGACGGGCGCGGTGGAGCTGGCCTGCCTCCCCACCCTCGTCGCCGACCCCGCCGCCGCCTGGATCGCCGCCTTCCGCCGGGCCCGGCCCGGCATCCAGGTCCGGCTGGCCGCCCCCGACGACCCCGAGGACCTCCTGTCGATGGTCCGCAACGGCATCGTCGAGCTCGGCGTCAGCGAGCGGCCGGCCGACCCGGCCGGCCTCGTCGTCCACCGCGCCGGGGCCCAGACGCTGGTTGCGCTCCTTCCGCCCGGCGCCACCGTGCCGGAGGAGCCCCTGCCGCTGGCGGGCCTGGTCCGCTGGCCGATGGTGGTCACGCCGGCCGGCACGTCGAGCCGCCGCATCCTCGACGAGGCCGTGGCCCGGGCCAGGGCGGGGCTGCAGATCGCCGTCGAGACCGCCCAGCGCGACGCCATCGTCCCGCTGGTCCTCGGCGGGGCCGGCGCGACGATCGTCCCGGCGGCCGTGGCCGAGACCGCCGCCCGCCTCGGCGCCGTCGCCGTGGCGACCCGGCCCCGGCTGGTGCGGCCGATCGCCCTCATCCACCGGGACAGCCCGCTCTCGCCGGCCGCCGCCGCCTTCCGGGCCCTGCCGGCGCTCCGGTGAGCGGCGCACGGCCCGGCCGGCGGGCCCCCGTCCCGCCGACGGAGAGCGGCGATGCGGCGCTCGCCGGGTCAGCGGCGCCGCCGGTCGGTCCACAGGATCGTGGCCAGGAGGCCGAAGCCGCCGCCGGCGGCGAGGAGGAAGCAGACGATGGCCACCGCCGGATAGCCGAAGAGCCGGGTGGGCGTGTCGATGCGCATCATCATGGCCGCCCCGATGACGAGGGCGGCGAGGACCACGGCGCTGGCCAGGCGGTTGGCCAGCCGGTGGATGCCCCGGAGGATCTCCGTCTCGTCGACCCCCTCGACCTGGAGCGTGAGGCGGCCCTCGGCCAGGGCGTCCATGACCTTGTTGACCCGGCCGGGCAGTTCCTCGGCGAACTCCTTGGCGTCGAGCGTGGCGGCCAGCACCCGGCCCGGCGTCGGCAGGAGCCGCCGGCGCAGGAGCCCGGCGGCGTAGGTCCGCACCGCCTCGGCGGGGACGAAGTCGGGGTCGAGCCGGCGGGCGACCTCGTCCAGGTTGAGCAGCGCCTTGGCCAGCATGGTGAGCTCGGGCCGGGGGCGCAGGCCGCAGCCGGCGGCGATGCGGACGACGTCGGCCAGGACGGCGCCGGGGGAGAGGCGGCCGATGGGAGCACCGTACTGGTCGGCGACGAGGCCGCTCACGCGGCGGGCGAACAGTTCGCCGTCGAAGTCGCCGTCGGCGGGGGGCTCGGCGAGGGCGAGGGCGGCGCCGGCGGCCGTTTCCCCGTCGTCGTCGCTCATGGCCACCAGCAGCTGCAGGATCGAGTCGCGGGCGCGGCGGCTCAGCCGCCCGACCATGCCGAGGTCGAACAGGGCCAGCCGCCCGTCGGCGGTCAGGCGGACGTTGCCGGGGTGGGGATCGGCGTGGAAGAACCCGTCCTCGATGATCTGGTGCAGGTAGGCGCCGGCCAGGGCCTCGGCCAGCGCCGGGCCGTCCCCGCCGGGGAGCGGTCGGTCGAGGGGGCGGCTCTCGACGTAGTCCATGGTGAGCACCCGGCCGGTGCACAGCTCGTCGACCGGCCGGGGGATGACGATCCGGTCGAAGGAGGCGAGGTTGCGGCCGAGCAGCCGGAGGTTGGCCGCCTCCCGGCGGTAGTCGAGCTCGGCCAGCATCGAGCGGCGGAACTCCTCGACCATCGGCGCGAACCCGAAGCGCCGTCCCGACTCGGTGTGCCGGTCGGCCAGGCCGGCGATCTCGGCGATGGCGTCGAGGTCCCCGACGATCCCGTCGACGATGTCGGGCCGCTGCACCTTGACGGCCACCGGCCGTCCGTCGGGGAGGACGGCCCGGTGGACCTGCCCGAGCGACGCCGAGGCCAGCGGGACCGGATCGAAGGAGGCGAAGACGCGCTCCAGCGGCCGGCCGAACTCCTCGGCCACCACGCCGGCCACCGCCTCGACGGGGACCGGCTCGCAGCGTTCCTGGAGCCGGGACAGGGCCTCGGTGTAGGGGCCGGGCAACAGGTCGGTGCGGGTCGAGAGGAGCTGGCCGAGCTTGATGAACGTCGGGCCCCGTTGCTCGAGATCCCGGACGAGGGCCTCGGCATCGGCCGTCTCGTCCCCGGTCGCTTCGCTCGCCGGGGGTTCGGGCGCACCGCTCAGCTTCCGCCGGACGCCGTCCGCCGGGGCTCCCGTCCCATACTTCGCCAGGAGCCCGGCCAGATCGCCGTAGCGCCGGATCATCTGGGGACGGATCGAGATGGCCATCACGCTGCTCCTCGGGAGACGGTTCGAGACACGAACCTTCGTACCCGGCACCGTGAAGGCAGCCTGAGCCCGGTATGAACGTCTCTTCAGGCTTTGGGCGGCCGGTGTCAGACCGCCAGCGTCCGGCCCTCGGCGGAGGCCCGGGCGTTGCTGCGCAGCTGCTCCTGCTCCTCGCTCAACGTGAAATCGATGCTCACGTCCCCGCCTTCCCACCGGGTGTAACAAAAACAACCGCTCTCATAGACCCGGCGGTGGCGGGCCGTGAAGGAGTTCGGCCACGAGTTTCCGGGTGACGGGCGCCGGCACTCCGGTCCGGTCGCCCGCCCGCAGGACGGCGCCGCCGATCGCGTCGAGCTCGATGTCCTTCCCGGCGGCGGCATCGTGCTGCATGGACGACCGCATGGCCGCCGGGACCGAATCGAAGAAGTCCAGCGTCGACTCCGGACTGAGCGAGGCACCGAGGGCCCGGCCGACCCCGGCGATCTCGTGGATCAGGGCCACCAGCTCGTCCCGGTGGGCGGTTCTCGCCTCCCCGGCCGTGATGCCGTATCTCGTCGTGAGGAGCGCCAGCGGGCCGAGGAAGATCAGCTTGCCCCACAGCATCGAGAGCTCGTCGTCGCCGACGGTGACGTCGACATCGGCGGCGACCAGCCGGCGCTCGAGGTGCAGGGCTCTCCGGCGGTGCCGGTCGGCCAGATCGCCGGGGAGCGCCAGCTCCACCTGCACGAACGGGCTGGAGTGCTCGATGAGGCCGGGCCCGGTCCGGGTCGAGGCGACCCGGACGACGCCGGCGACCACCGCCGGGCCGTAGCGGCGGCGGAGCGCGTCGACGTGGTCGACGCCGTTCAGGAAGGGGACGACGACCCCCTCGCCCAGGACGTCCTGCGGCACCCGCTCCATGGCCGCTTCGAGCTGCATCGCTTTGACGGCGACGACGCACACGTCGACGGGGGCCGTGAGCCGGGTGACGGCGTGGGCCGCAACGGCGAAGCGGCCGTAGCGGGCGCTGTCGACCCGGAGCCCCTGGGCGTTCAGCACCGGGACGGTGGGCTCGGGGGCGACGAACGTGACCTCGTCGCCCTGGCGGATCAACAAGGCACCCAGCAGCCCGCCGACGCCGCCCGCGCCCACGACTGCGAACCCCCTCCGTTCCCGATCCGCCCCCACGTCGCCTCCCTCCCCAGAGCGTACCGGCACCGCCGATCCGGGCCCGACGCCCTGCGGGGGAGGTTCTAGGCCGGCGCGGCGTTGCCTTGCCGGGGGCCGGGGGCCCCCACCGCCAGGAGCACCGGCCGTTCCGGGGCGGCGATCGGCGTGGCGGTCGCCTCGGGCCCGGGGTCGGGGTCGGGCTCGCAGGCGTCGCGGTAGGCCAGGGCGATGGCGATGAACACGATGTGGAGCTGGGAGGCCAGCAGGCCGTAGAACGGGCTCTGGAAGATGGCGACCAGCACGACGATGTGGCACCACAGGCCGATGTTCGATCGGCTCCGGCGCGTCTGCCAGGTGGCGAAGAGGAGGTAGCCGAAGAACAGCGCGGTGGCCGGCATCCCGTTGGAGACGAGGATCGTCCAGAACTGGCCCTGGGTCCCGACGTCGGGGTGCTTGTAGTTGGTGCTCTTGGTGCCGAACCCGGCGTCCTGGGTGGCCTGCTGGGGGCCGCCGAAGCCCAGCAGCGGCTGCTGCAGCGCCAGGTTGACGGAGGAGGTGTAGAGCAGGGAACGGCCCTGGTTGGAGTGGCCGTGGGCCAGCCGGTCGCCGATGAGGGTGTGGATCGGCGTCAGGAAGACGACCATCACGCCCGTGAGGCCGAGGACGAACGCCGCCCGGATGACCGTCATGACCTGGCGCCGGGCCCCGAGACGGATGCCGCCGTAGACGGCGATGAGGGCCAGCGACGCCCACAGCGTCCGGTTGAGCGACACGATCACCGGGATCAGGGAGAGCGGGATGGCCAGGCGCACGACGAGGTTCCGGCTGATCCGTTCGCCCCCGAACCACGCCGCCAGCACAAACGGGAAGAGCAGGGCGAAGTTGCCCCCCCAGTCGTTGGTGAACACGAACGGTGCCGACGGCCGGGGCACCGGGAAACCGAGGAACGACTGGATCTGGGCCGTCTTGGGGTGGACCAGGTTGGCGACGAAGGAGTTGCTCTGGAAGTGCTTGGGGATGAGCCTGGCCATCAGCGTCGTGATCTGCAGGTGGGGCAGGGCCAGGCCGAGGAAACCTCCGCCCACCACCACGAGCCAGAAGACCACCATGGCCCGCACCACCGCCCGGTCGGGCAGCACCCGCTTCGGCGCGTTGAAGATGTACAGACCGAAGATCGGCGCCGAGCAGTAGAGGAAGAACCGGTAGGCGAAGCCGGCCACCTTGTCGGCCGTGCTCCCGCCCACCGCGCTCGCCCCTCCGCCGTGCGCCAGCCCCACCACCGAGATGGCGACCCACATGAGGAACAGGGCGTACGTCCCGAGGCCCCGGGGCACGCGGATCGACCGGCGGCGCATCGTCAGGCTGATGAGCATGACGAAGCCCATGATGGGCCAGATGAACTCGGCCAGGCCGAGCACCCACAACAGCGGAAAGCCGTAGCAGATGAGCGAGATCGGCCATCCGTAGGACAGGAGCAGTTGCGGATGATGCCAGCGCCCCGTGCGAGACGGCGCGCCGGCCAAGGGCCCAGCGATCATTCCGAATGCTTTACCCCACGATCCATGAACACTTGGTGAGCCCGGCCGCTGCCGCGACGACAACACCGTGGTCGCCCGAACGGATTGCCGGGATCGGGGAGATTTGTCCGGTACCGCGGCGGCCCGACGGCCCGCGGGCCTGACCGGCGACCGCCCCCGCCGCCCCGCCCCGCCGGCACCCTTCCGGCGTCCATCTGCCGCTATATCCGGGCGGATGCACGCCGGTTGGTGGGCAGCAACGGCCGGGGTGCGGCGAGGGGCGTTCCAGGGTCAGCGACGTGCGGTTTCGGCGCCGGAGGGCCACCCCGACGGTGTTCAGGCGGCCGGGGCGGGGCGCTCCTCCAGTGTCGCCTCCCCGGGAGTGGGGACTGCGGCGCGACCGGGCGAGGGCCGGGAGGGGAGCATGGCGGCGGCGAAGGCGCCGCCGGCGAGGGCGACGAAGCAGGCGATGAGGCAGGCGGCGTGAAGTGAGCGGAAGAAGGCGGCGTCGGCGGCTTGGATCAGGTGGCCGGAGAGTTCGGGGGCCTGCCGGCCGAGGGCGCCGGCGGCCAGGAGGGCTCCGCCGACCGACTTCCGGGCCGCGTCGTTGGCCTGGGCCGGCAGGCCGGTCAGGGTCGCCGACCCGAGGGCGCGGGTGTAGATGGAAGCCGAGACGCTGCCGATGATGGCCACGCCGAGGGTTCCGCCCAGCTCCCGGGTGGCGTCGTTGACGGCCGAGCCGATGCCGGCCTTGTCCGGGGGGACGACGCCCATGATGGCTTCGGTGGCCGGGGCGGTGGTCAGGCCCAGGCCGAGGCCCATGACGATCATCTGGCCGACGATCTCGGGCCAGTAGGGCGTGGAGGCGCTGAGGGTCGAGACCCACAGGAAGAAGACGCCCATGAGACCGAGGCCGGTGGCCACCACGGCCTTGTTGCCGACCCGGACCGACAGGAGCACGCCGGTCACCGCGCCGACGGCGATGGCGCCGGCCACCGGCATGAGGGCGGCGCCGAATTTGAGTGGTGCGTAGCCCTTGAGGAACTGGAAGTACTGCGTGATGAGGAAGATGAAGCCGAAGAGGGAGAACCAGGCCACCGTCACCGCGCCGCAGGCGGCGGAGAACCGCAGGTTGCGGAACAGCCGCACGTCGATCATGGGGGCGGTCTGGCGGCGCTCCCAGCTGATGAAGGCGAGGAGCAGGAGGGCGGAGAGGGCGAACCCGGCCAGGGTGACCGGGGCGGCCCAGGAGCGGGTCGGCGCCTCGATGATGGTGTAGACGAGCGTGCCGATGGCCGCGGTCGACAGGACCAGCCCGAGGCGGTCCACCGGCGGCGTGGCCGGGTCGCGCGACTCCGGAACGAAGCGCCACGAGAGCACGATGGCCAGCGCCGCCACCGGCGCCATGTAGAGGAACACGCTGCCCCACCAGAAGTGCTCCAGGAGCCAGCCGCCGGCCAGTGGCCCGGTGGCGACGCCGATCCCGGTGATGGCGCCCCAGATGCCGATGGCCTGGGCCCGCTCCCGGCGGTCGCTGAAGGTGTTGGAGATGATCGACAGGGTGGTGGGGAAGATCACCGCCGCCCCGACTCCCATGACCAGGCGAGCGGCGATGAGCCCGCCGGTGGTGCCGGCGGCGGCCCCGGCGGCGGTGCCGGTGCCGAAGACGGCCAGCCCCGTGACCAGCGCCGCCCGGCGGCCGTAGCGGTCCGACAGGCTCCCGGCGGCGAGGACGAAGGCGGCGAACGTGAGGTTGTAGGCGTCGACGATCCACTGCAGGTCCCGGGTCCCGGCGCGCAGCTCACGCACCAGCGTCGGCAGGGTCGCATTGACGATCGTGATGTCGAGGTTGATCAGGTAGACGGAGGCGCAGACAACCGCCAGGACGGCCCACCGGTTCCGTGAGTGCATAGCTTTATCCTATGCACAGTCCATAGCGTAAAGCTACCCATAAAGGGTTACAATGGGTCCGTGCCCCGAACGACCCGCCTCGACACGATGCGCTGCTCGGTCGCCCGCACGCTCGACGTCATCGGCGAGTGGTGGACGATGCTGATCATGCGCGACGCCTTCAGGGGCGTCACCCGCTTCGAGGACTTCCACCGCAATCTCGGGATCGCCCGCACGGTGCTGTCCGCCCGCCTCGACCGGCTGGTGGAAGCCGGCATCTTCGTCCGGCGGCCGTACTCCGATCACCCGCCGCGGTCCGAGTACGTGCTCACGGAGAAGGGCCGGGACCTGTTCCCCGTCCTCGTGACCCTCATGCAGTGGGGCGACCGGTGGGCGGCCGACGACGGCCCGCCGCTGCGCCTCGTGCACGAGCCGTGCGAGCACGCCACCTCCCCCCGCCTGGCCTGCGAGCACTGCGGCGGCGACGTGACCCCCGACACCGTGCGGCCCGAGCCCACCTAAGGGGTCGGCGCACCGTCCGTTGAAGTGGAGCGGTTCAACTCGGCGCCTCGACCGGCAGGCCGAGTGCGTGAGCGGCCGCCCGCATCCGATCGTCGTACGTGACCACGGCCTGAAGGCCCGGGAGCGTCTGGGCGGCCGCCAGATGGATGGCATCCAGGCTGCTGAGGACGGCGCCGGCGGGAAGGCCGGCGGCCCGCTCGAGGAGTTCCCGGTCCGGGTCCAGCTGGTGGAACCGGCCCAGCTGCCGCCGAGCGAGGGCGATGGCCCGGGAACCTCCCGGTGCTACGGCCCGGACGACTTCGACGCGGGCCAGTGCACACGTGGCCCAGACGACGGAACGGTGGCGGCGGAGGTACCGCCGCAGCGCGCCGGGCTCCTTTTCGGTCTGCACCAGCTTGACCAACGCCGACGAATCGATGTACCCGGTGCCCGGCGGCGTCATGACCGGAACGGTCAGTGCTCGTCCGCCCGCATCTCGGCCAGCCGCCCGGAGACGTCCAGCCCGAAATCCTCCGCCGGCTCGAGGTCGCTGTCGCTCTCGGGCGCCTTGAGGCGACCGGCTCGGAGGAGCTCGTCGAGGGCGCTCCGGGCCGAGGGCACCGGCACCAGCCGGGCGACGGGCCTCCCCCGGTCAGTGACCTCGATGGCCTCGCCGTTGGCGACGCGGGCCAGGTACCGGCTGGCATGCCGGCGTCCGGCACGGCGAGTTGTTGTTTACGGCCCTGTAACGCGCTCGACCCAGGCTGCATCCCTTGCTATGAAAGGGTTTCGGCCGGGACCAAGGTGCTCTCACTTCCCGACGCGTTGCCCAGAGTTGCAGTCACCATCGGACTATCACGTGGAGGTTGATCAGTGAGCCGGATGAAGCGTGTCGTCGTGCCCGTCGCCGCTCTGACCGCGGCGGCGTTCCTCGGTGCGGTGCCGGCGGGGGCGGCCCCCGCCAGGCCCGCCGCCTGCCCGGCCGGTGCGGCGGAGATCTTCCTGAACCACTTCAACTCCCAGCACCTCGGCAAGTCGCTGTTCGGCGCCGGGTCCATCACCGAAAACCCCGCCGCCTGGTTCGCCGCCCATCAGGCGCTGTTCGAGGCCATGGCCGGCAAGGCCGCCGGGTCCTGCTAGCGCCCCTGAGGGGCGGGGACCGGATGAGGATCCACCCCCCGGTGGGGGCCGTGGTGCTGTCGGCCGTGGCGGCGGTGTCCTGGTTGGCGGTGGCCGGCGGCGATTCGCTGGCGGCCACCAAACCGAAACCGACCTGCACACCGGGCGGAACGTCGCTCACCGTCGCGGCGAAGAACAACATGTTCGACAAGGACTGTCTCGCCGCACCGGCGAACACGTCGTTCACGATCGCCTTCAACAACCAGGACTCCGACATCCACAACGTCTCGATCTACGACAAGGACCACGGCGACAAGGCGCTGTTCAAAGGCGAGGTGATTTACGGGCCGAAGTCCATCACCTACACCGTTCCGGCCCAGCCGGACGGAACCTACGAGTTCCGCTGCGATCCACATGCCGACTCCATGATCGGAACCTTCATCGTGGGCTCCGGCGGGCCGAAGACGACGTCGTCCACCACCGGCCCGCCCTCCACCACGACCACGACCGGCCTCCTCGGCCTGCCCGACGTCCATCCCGGTCGGGCCCTGGCCCGCTGACCCCTCCGGCGGGCCGGCGCCTGGTTGGGAGGGGGGATCGGCTGATCAGGTCGTGATGGCGGCGCGGGCGGCCTCTTCGATGATGGCCGCCACCCGCCGGGGACCGGTGGTGCCGAGAACCATCGTGTAGTGGTTGATGTGCGGAATCTCTTCGATGCTGGCATCGGGATGGGCGGCGGCGAACGCCGCCACGACCGGGCGGGAGAGCACCGGGTCGGCGTCGAACAGGCCGCGGGGGGCGAGGACGAGATGGACAGGGGCGGCCACCCGGTCGATGGCCGCTCGGATCGTCTCGTCGGCGATCACGTCCCGGGTCTCGGCCACCACGACCTCCTCGCGGACCACCGAGCGGATGGCCCCCGGCTTGCCGGCCATGAGGTCGTAGCGGACGTAGGCCTCCATGTCGTCGTTCCATTCTCTCCGCAGGGCGGGGTGGACCCGCCAGAGGCTGAGGCACTGGTTGACCGACACGTAGGGGGCCCGGACGCGCGACACCAGGTGCTCGAGGACATCGTCGAACGCCTGGTCCTGGTCGGCGGTGGGGAAGGGCACGCCGCCATCGAGCAGCACGACCGCCGCCACCCGTTCCGGGTGTTCCGCGGCCAGCAGCGCGACGGCGTAGGCGCCGCTCGAATGCCCGACGAGGACGGCCCGTTCGACGCCGGCGTCGTCGAGGACGGCCAGGAGGTCGGCGACGTTGACGGCATGGCCGTAGGGGCCGGGTAGGGCCGCGCTCTGTCCCCGGCCCCGCAGGTCGGGCACCAGCACGGACATGCCCCCCCGCTGGTCGAGTTCCCGGGCGATGGTCCGGTAGGCCAGGTGCGAGCCGGTGAGACCGTGGACGGCGAGGACGACGGCGTCGGCCTCGGCCGGCCGGGGACCGGCCCGCGCCACCCGCAGCCCGCCACCCCGGACCGGGACGTCGCCGAGGGTGTGGAAGGGGTCGCGCTCCGAGGGCGCGGTGGCGGTGACTGAGCCCGCCCGATCGGTAGCGTCTTGCGCTGACACGAGGTGCCTCCTAGGTGCCGGGGGATACGCCGTCCACCCGGTGATGCCGGTGTCGGACGGCTGCGGCGGTGCGGTCAACCCACCGGGGCCGGCGCCGCCATGTCGATCAGCTCCTTGTAGAACGAGGTCATCTCCGGTTCGCTCAGCGACTGGTACTGATCCAGGAGGAACTCGGCCTCGTAGCCGACGATCACGTGGATCCGGCCGTCGTCGTTGGCGACGGCATCGACGACGGCGTCGGCGACGGCCTCCGGCTCGCCGCCGGAGTTGACCGCCGTCTCCATGGTGGCCACCACAGCCGCGTCGAGCGTCCGGTAGGGCGAATCGCCGGCCGGTGGCCGCCAGGCCTTGTCCACGATGTCGGTCCGGAACCACCCGGGTTCGATCGAGATGACCCTGATCCCGAAGGGCTCCAACTCCAGCGCCAGGGCGTCGCTCATGGCGCTCAGGGCGTGCTTGCTGGCCATGTAGGACCACACGATCGGCACCGCCGGAAGGCGGCCGGCCACCGACGAGATGTTGACGATCACACCGGAACGCCGCAACCTCATGGCCGGCAGGACGGCCCGGAGCATCCGCACGGCGCCGAAGACGTTCGTGTCGAAGGTGGACCGCATCAGCTCGTCGGGCAGCCGCTCCACGGATCCGAAGTGCAACAGTCCGGCGTTGTTGACGAGCACATCGATGCGACCCTCGGCCTCGAGGACCTGGTCGACCGCCCGCTGGACCGAGGCGTCGTCGGTGACATCGAGCTCGAGAACCCGCACCACGAGGCCTTCCGCCGCCGCCGTGTCGAGCAGTTCCCGACCGCGGTCACGGCCCCGCATCGTGGCGTAGACGCGGTCGCCCCGGCGGGCGAAGGCCATTGCCACCAGCCGTCCCAGACCACTGCTACACCCGGTGATGACCACTACGGCCATGGATGTCTCCTCTCGTCCTCCGCCCGCCCGGCGAACCGGGATCCCCGAGGGTTTGACCCCGAACTTCGAGAGCCCTCCCAGGAGCAACCGTGCCACGGCCCGGACGGAGCATCGACTGATCGATCGTCCAGTGGCGGGCGCGCCGGAGGACCCGCCGTTGGGACTGGCGGAACCGTACCGCCGGCCAGACCGGGAACGGCCGGAGAACCCTTTGACTGGGGGAGCGCAGCCGCGTCGGTACACGGCCGTCCGCCCGTGCCGCCTTCACGCAAAGGAGCGTGTCCATGTCTTCCCTGAGAAGAGACGTCACGGTGGTGATGGTCGGTCTCGTCATGGCCGGCGCCGCCGCCACCCCGGCCGTGGCCGGCGAGTCGCCTCGTCAGATCACCGCCGCTTCCGCCGCGCCGGGCCCCGTGTTCCCCGGACCGGGTACGTCGCCCGAAGACCAGATCGGCGGACCCATGGCCTGCATGCCGTTCATGCAGAGCCTCGGACCGCTCGGGCCGATGGGGCCCTGGGGGCCGATGGGTCCCCACCACGGCGAGCAGAAGCCCGAACCGCGCTGCTCGTTCTTCGGGCCCGGGCCCCGCCTGGCGTGACGGCCGGGCAAGGGCGGTGTCAGGCGGCGGCCTCTCTGGGCCGCCGCACCGGAGCGCACATCGGATTCGATCGGGCGGCCAACCGTCCGCTCGGCCATGGAGGTGCAATGTTCATGTCGAAGCGCAACAGGGTGATGGGACCTCGGGTGACGGTGGGCCTGACGGCGGCCGTCCCGCTCATCGTCGCCATGGCCATGGCCGGGCCGGCCAACGGCCTGGCGGCCCCGGCGACGCCCATGCTCGGAGTGGCCCCGGCCGACCTCGCCGGTCAAGTGAGCCAGACGGTGTCGTCCGCGCTGAAGCAGAGCGGGACCGCCAACCAGACGAGCCCGCAGGACATGTTCGGGGACGTCTTCGCCAGGATGCAGGGCGCCCTGACGCAGGGCTGCGGCCAGATGGACGGCTTCCTGCACGACGCCATGACCCGGCTCAGCGACGCCCTCGGGAACAGCGGGCAGCAGTCGGGCATTACCGTGCCCGGGTCGTTCGGGGACGGCTCCGGCCAGGCGCAGGGCACGATGAGCTGTAGCCAGCTCGACGGCTTCCTCCACGACACGATGACCCGGCTGAATGACGCCCTCGGGAAGGCTGCCCAGGGGATCGGCTCGACCGTTCCCGAGTTCGGCGCCGTTCCCGGGCCGGACGCCGCCGACCTCACCGGCGTTCCGGGTGATTCCGCTGAATCACGTCCGGTCCCGGAGCCCGGTCAGCCGGCGCTGCTGCGGGCCCTCGGGTGGCGCAGATGATCGCGGGCCTCGATCTCCTGCGGTTCGAGCATGGTGATCATCTCGACGTCGGGAGCACAGATGCACACCGCCACGAACCTGGTCCAGGCGTGCCGTTCCAGGTTCACCATCTGGTAGTGGACGACATCACCTCCCGGCTCCCAGAGGGCCTGGCCGGCGGCGATCTGGCGGGGCTCCTCGCCCTCGAGCTCGAACAGGAGCCTCCCCTCGAGCACGTAACCGAACACGGGGCCGGAGTGACGGTGCGGGGGCAGTCCCGCGTCGGCCGGCGGAAGTTCGAGCAGCTGCGTCATCACATGGGCGCCGGGGGGGATCCACGGGGGAGTGACGTGGAGGAGATCGGAGATCTTGACGTTCCCTGAAGCCAACACCCGTCAGATGCTACGCCGATGCAGGAACGAACCGAAGGCCACCGGGCCGAAACGAATCAATCAGTCCGTGCTCCGGACCTGGATGATGGTCCTGCCGGCGGTGCGGTGCCGGGGATTGAAGGCGGCGGGGGCTTCGGCGAGCGGATGGACCGCGCCGATGACGGGCTGCAGCCGTCCGGCGCGCACTCGCTGGGCGAGGTCTGCCAGCCGGGCGCGGTCAGGCTCGACGACGAAGAAGACGGCCCGCCCCTCCCGGGGCTGGACCGTGGGTGGCCCGGCGATGGTGACCAGAGTGCCTCCGGGGCGGACGAGTGCCGCGGAGCGGTCGAGGATGTCGCCGCCGATGACATCGAGGACCAGGTCCACCTCGCCGATGTCTTCGAGCCGGCCGGCTTGCAGGTCGACGAAGGCGGCGGCGCCGAGGCGCAGCACGGTGTCTCCGTCGTCGGCCCGGCCGGTGCCGATCACCCGGGCACCCACCTCCCGGGCGAGCTGGACGGCGATGGAGCCGACACCGCCGGCGGCGCCGTGGATCAGGACCGTTTGGCCCACGGCGAGGTGGCCGTGGTCGAACAGGGCCTGCCATGCCGTCAGCCCGGAGATCGGCAAGGCGGCGGCGACGGTGTGGTCGACGTCGGCCGGGAGCGGCGCCAGGTTGCGGGCCTCCACCGCCACGTACTCGGCCAGCGTGCCGTTGCGGGCCCAGTCCGAGAGCCCGAAGACACGCTGCCCGACGGTCAGGCCGGTGGTGCCGTAGCCCAGTTCGGCGACCACCCCGGACAGTTCATGTCCGGGCACGCTCGGTGTCCGGTCGCGGCCGGACCGATCGGACCACGTCGCCGGCCAGTCCAGCTCCCCCGGCGTGAACCCGGCGGCGTGCACCCGCACGACGACGTCGTTCTCGGCCGCCGGCGGGTACGGCAGCTCCGCCAGGCACAGCCCGCCGACACCGGCGGCACGGTCACGGACGATGATGGCCTGCATGCGCATGAAATTTGGCGCATCTGGTTGGCCCAGGGCCAACCAGATGCGCCAAGAATGGCCGGATTCGTGGGGAACCGCGCTCTACCAGTACTCCTCGTATTGAAATCGGGGGTTCAGCGAGGTGCGGTTTCGGCGTGAAATAGCCTCTGAACAGCCAAAAGACATACGTGTCATTACGCGGCCGGACGCGCCTCTACGCGGCCTCTCGCGGCCTGTCCGCGGCCTGAACTGTCGTTAAGGCCATAAAATGTGGTCGGCCGGTGACTGATCGTGACTGAGAATGCATGAGCTGTCATGTCCGGGTCGGTGTCCGGACATCGTCCGGACACGGTATGCTGACTGCATGACCGACCATGCGTTCGAGGTGCCTCGCCGGCACCGGCTTGAGGTGCGGGTGAGCCCCGAGCAGGACGCGCTGATCCGGCAGGCGGTAGAGCTGGAGGCCACGACCGTGAGCGCGTTCGTGCTCGAGACCGTGACCGCTCGGGCGAAGAAGGTGATCAAGGAGCGCCAGGATCTGGTGCTCTCGGGCGAGGCGTTCGACCGTTTCATCGCCGAACTCGACAAACCCGCCGAGGCCGTCCCCGAACTGGTCGAGCTCTTCCGCCGGAATCCCAAGCTCCCGGAGGGATGAGAGCCCAGGGGCTTCGCCTGGAGCGCCTGGACAGCCACCACGACCTGGCGGGCTTCGATTCCGGCAACGTCGAGTTGGACGCCTGGTTGCAGCGACACGCGCTCGCTGCCCAGCACATGGACTCGGCCCGCACCTTTCTCCTGACCGAGGGCGGCCGGATCCTCGGCTACTTCAGCCTGACGATGGGATCCGTCCGCAGAGAAGAAGCGCCCCGGCTTGTCCGCGGCATGCCCGGCTATCCCGTCGGGATGGTGCTCCTCGCCCGCCTCGCCGTCGACCGATCTCAGCAGGGCAAAGGCCGGGGCGCGTTGTTGCTCGCCGAGGCGCTCCGCAAGGCCGTAGCCGCCGGCGAGGCCGCCGCCGCCCGTCTTGTCGTCGTCGACGCCATCGACGATCCCGCTGCCTCGTTCTACGGGCGCCATGGATTCATCGCTGTCCCAGACCACCCGCTCCGTCTCTACAGGCGGATGAGCGACATCCGAGCCAGCCTTGACGGAGGCTGAACCAGCTTGACAACCAGTTCGACCAAGCGCGCTGTCGACTCACCTACCGAGAGGCGGCGCTGGCTCCGGACGCGACGGGAGACTCCACCCCGCTGCGACAGTTCTCCCCGCCCGCAGTAAACGCAGTCGTCGGCCGGCAGAGCCGTCAACAACACCTGGCCGGAGCAGTCTCGTGTAGGCGCGGTCTAGCTCGAATAGCGAAGCAGCGGATTAAGAGTTCCCGGCCGGCCCGGCCGGAGCCGTGCGTATCGGTTCAAACTCTAGGCCGGACAACGGTTTCCTGTCCATCACCGTTCACGGCGGTTCGGCCTTGAGCGCGGGTCATAGCTGCAAAGATAGCTGCAGTAGCAGGCGTTCGCCGTGGTGCGGGCCAGCTCCACGGTGGGGGCCGCGGCAGTTTCTTGTTCACGTCCACGGGGGTGGTGTACGAGGGGGGTCTGGTCCTGGCGCCGTGACGGCGTGAGGGTCCGCCACTCGCGTTGACCACCGCATCAACCTCAGCAAGTCCTACCAAGACGGACTGAGAGGTGATGCGGTGGTCTCGAACAAGATGGAGCTTGTTCCGTGGTTGCGCAACCAGCTGGAGAACGAGGACGGGGATCTTCTGGCGGAGATGCTGCGGACGTTCGTGAACTAGCTGATGGGGGCGGAGGCCGACGCCCTGTGCGGGGCGGGTTATGGGGAGCGCAGCCCGGAGCGGGTGAACTCCCGCAACGGCTACCGGGCCCGGGAGTTCGACACCCGGGTAGGCACGATCGAGTTGGCGATTCCGAAGCTGCGGGAGGGGAGCTACTACCCGGACTGGCTGCTCCAGGCCCGCCGCCGGGCGGAGAAAGCGCTGGTGGCGGTGGTGGCCCAGTGCTACGTGGAGGGGGTCTCGACCCGGCGGGTGGACGACATCGTCCGGGCCATGGGCATCGACGGGATCTCGAAGTCGCAGGTCAGCGTGTTGGCCAAGAGCCTCGACGCCGAGGTGGAGGCGTTCCGGAACCGGCCCCTCGACGCCGGGCCCTACACCTACGTCCTCGTCGACGCTCTGACGCAGCGGGTCCGGGAAGAGGGCCGGATCGTCAACGTGGCCTGCGTGCTGGCCACCGGCGTCAACGCCGACGGCCACCGCGAGGTCCTGGGCGTGGACGTGATCACCGCCGAGGATGGCGCGGGCTGGACAGCCTTCCTGCGGGGCCTGGTCGCCCGGGGGCTGTCCGGGGTGAAGCTGGTCGTCTCCGACGCCCATGAGGGCCTCAAGGCGGCCATCGCCGCCGTCTTGCCCGGCGCCAGCTGGCAACGGTGCCGAACGCACTTCATGCGGAACCTGCTGACCCGGGTGCCCCGCAGCAGCCAGTCCATGGTCGCCACCCTGGTGCGCAGCATCTTCGAACAGCCCGACGCCACCCAGGTCTGGGAACAACACGCCCGGGTCGTCGACCAGCTCGCCGACCGCTTCCCGGCCGCCGCCGAGCTCCTCATCGACGCCGGCCCCGACCTCCTGGCCTTCACCGCCTTCCCCAAGGAGCACTGGAAACAAATCTGGTCGAACAACCCCGTGCGCCACGAGGCGCTGCACGACCGTGTGGAGGTGAAAGGACTCCACCGTTGGGCTGTCGCAGCAGCCTGATGAAGCTGGGGGCAGCCTGGTGCTGGAGGTGCAGCGCCGGGTGGGAGCAGCCCCGACAACGACGGGACGGGTCGGCACTGCCAGACGGCCTGGTGCCCGGCAAGCGAGACGGAGAGGTGTACGACGCAGGAACCAGTGGTGGAACCCCCTCAAGTGGAACGCCGGCTCGAACCTGGTGGATCTGGGCCGGTCAGCAGTGCGTGCTCGTCACCTCCGGTGGCGGGCAACTTCGTGTCGGTCCAGGGTTGGCCGGCTCGGAGGCCACGGTGAAGGTCTGCGGCGTAGTCGTGGCGAGGCTGCAGGGGAAGAGCTGGGCGCCGATCCCGTCGAGCGGTCGTGTAGTGAACGTGGGAACCATCGTCGAGTCTCCCTCCCTGCCGGTCGGTCTGGCCGGCAGCGGGAAGGCGCACCGTCAGCTGACGGCTCGGCGATGGGACGGAGCCCTCGTAGTAGTCCGAGGTCGGGAAAGCCGGCCACATGGCGAAGGAGGGCAGCAGGTTCGCAGCCGCTGCGCTGGAATGTCAGGAGACCGCCGGTGAATACCGACGATCCGTGGCCGGACCTCTACGAGGCGGAGTCGCGGGTACTGAGTATCCAGGAGAAGCTGCATCGTTGGGCAACCGGCGATTCTCGTCGTCGGTTCGATGACCTCTACAACCTCGTCGCCGATCCGGCCTTCCTGGTGGTGGCTTGGCATCGGGTGCGGGGCAATCAGGGGGCGCGGTCCGCTGGGGTCGACGGACTGGCACCCCGCTCGGTCGGGTTCGGTGTCGGCCGGTTCCTCGACGAGCTGCGAGACGATCTCAAGGCTCGCCGGTTCCGGCCGCTCCCGGTGCGGGAGCGGATGATCCCCAAGGCCAACGGGAAACTCCGGGCCTTGGGCATCCCCACCGCCCGGGACCGGACCGTCCAGGCCGCCGTCAAGTTGGTGCTCGAGCCGATCTTCGAGGCGGACTTCAAGCCGTGTTCATATGGCTTCCGCCCGCGGCGTCGAGCCCAGGACGCCATCGCCGAGATCCATTACCTCGCCTCCGCGCCCCGGAACTACACCTGGGTGCTGGAGGCGGACATCAAGGCGTGCTTCGACGAGATCGACCACACCGCCCTCGTGGGACGGGTGCGTCGCCGGATCGGGGACCGCCGCCTGGTGGATCTGATCAAGGCGTTCCTCAAGAGCGGTGTGCTGGGCGAGGACGGCATCGAGCGAGACACCGCCAGCGGCACCCCCCAGGGCGGGATCCTGACACCTCGGACACAATGGGCAACTTCGAGTTCGAGGTCGCGTTGCCTTATGTGCGGGGTGAGAAGCCGAAGCGGAGGTCCACCACTCATAGTGACACTAAAGGTAGTATGTAAGTGTCATGACGGAAGGTCGCCGGGCTCGTGCCGATCAGGTTGCCAAGCGGGTGAACACGGCTGCCGAGTTGTTGGCGGGCGGGATGGTGGTGGCCGAGGCGACGTCGGCGCTGGCGCGTCGGCACCGTTTGTCGGAGCGTCAGGCCCGTCGCTACGTGGAGCGGGCCCGCGACGAGGGCGTGATGGAGGTGGCCGGCCCGAAGGTCGTGTTCACCGTGAAGTTGCCGGCGGCTCTGGCCCGGCGGGTGCGGCGCGCCGCCCGGGCTACCGGTCAGAGCATCTCGTCGCTGGTCTCCCAGGCGTTGGCCGAGTTCTTGGATCGTCAGGATCGTGGCTGAGCGCGACGTCATCGTCGAGTTCGTCTTCGACCGGGCCGGCCCGCAGGCCGTGGCCCATGCCTATCGGGTCTTGGTCCCGGAGCGTCGGGGCCGGATCGAGCAGAGGAGTGGGGATGACGACGGCAGCCATCTACAGCCGGGTGTCCTCGGCCCGCCAGCGCGACGAGCAGACCATCGGGTCGCAGACGACGGCCCTGATCGAGGCGGCGAAGCGTTGGGAGCTTGAGGTTCCGGCCGACTGGGTCTTCGAAGACGAGGGCTACTCGGGCGCGACGCTGGTCCGCCCGGCCCTGGAACGGCTGCGGGACTTGGCCGCCCAGGTCCCCGTGGATGTGGTGCTGTGCTACTCGCCGGACCGTCTCGCTCGGCGCTACGCCTACCAGGCGCTGCTGATCGACGAGTTCGCCCGGGCCGGCACCGAGGTCCGGTTCGTGAAGGGCCCTCGGGCCGAGACGCCCGAAGACGAGCTGCTCATCCAGTTCCAAGGGATGATCGCCGAGTATGAACGGGCCCAGATCGCGGAGCGGACCCGTCGGGGCAAGACCCATCGGGCCCGGGCCGGGGTCGTCAACGTGTTGGGCGGCGCCCCCTACGGATACCGATATGTCCGCCGCGGCGACGACGCCGAGGCCCGCTACGAGATCGTCGAAGACCAGGCCAAGGTGGTGCGGGAACTGTTCCGCCGCTACGTCGAGGACAACGTGTCGATGGCCGATCTGGTCCGATGGCTGGCGGCCGAGGGCATCCCGACCTCGACGGGCAAGGCCCGGTGGGACCGCTCCACCATCTGGGGCATGCTCCGCAACCCGGCCTACGCCGGGCGGGCCGCCTACCAGAAGACCGGCCGGGTCGACGGGCCGCCGACCCTCAATCGCGTCGCCCGGCAACAGGGCCGATCCGTGTCCCGCCACGCCCGAACGCGACCCCGCCCGATCGAGGACCGCATCGAAATCGCCGTGCCGGCCATCATCGACGAGGACACCTTCGCCATGGCCGAACGCCGGTTGGAGGACAACCGCCGCTTCTCGGCCCGCAACACCAAGGAACCGTCGCTGTTGATGGGCCTCGTGTCCTGCCAAAGCTGCGGCTACGCCTACTACCGGACATCGACGCGGACCAAGACCCGCAAGCTCTACTACTACCGCTGCCTGGGATCCGACGACTACCGCTACGAGCACGGACGGGTCTGTCACAACCAGCCCGTCCGGGCCGACTACCTCGACGACCTCGTCTGGACACAAGTCACCCGCCTGCTGGCCAACCCGGACCTCGTGCAAGCCGAACTCGACCGCCGCTTGGCCGAGCTGCGGGCCGCCAACCCGGCCACCGCCGAGCGAACCCGCCTCGAACTCGAGCTCACCCGAACCACCAAAGGCATCGACCGGCTCGTGCAGGCCTACCAAGAAGACCTGCTCACCCTCGACGAGATGCGGGCCCGCATGCCCGAGCTGCGGGCCAAACAAGCCGGCCTGCGAGGATCGCTCGCCTCGCTCGAAGCCCAACTCGTCGACCGCGACACCTACCTCAAACTGGCCGAGAACCTCGAAGGGTTCCTTGCCCGACTCCGCGACACGGCCGACACCGCCACCATCGAGTCCCGCCAACAAGTACTGCGCAGCGTGGTCAAAGAAGTCCTCGTCGGACCCGAACGCGTCGTCATCCGCCACTCCATCCCGGGGGTCGATCACCCCTTTCGACCCCCCGGTTATCGGTTGCGTTTGAGGTGTCATCTCTCCGCTGCTCGCCAACGTCGCCCTCTCCGCCCTCGACGAGCATTTCGCCGAGGCGTGGGCGGCGATGGGTGACTCCAGCGCCCGGCACCGGCGCCGCCGCAAGGGCCTGGCCACCTACCGCCTCGTCCGCTACGCGGACGACTTCGTGGTGATGGTCAACGGCACCGGCGAGCACGCCGAAGTGCTCCGGGATGAGGTGGCATCCGTGCTCGCCCCCATCGGCCTGCGTCTCTCCGAGGAAAAGACGAAGGTCGTCCACATCGACGAGGGCTTCGACTTCTTAGGGTTCCGCATCCAGCGGCACCCAAAGCGAGGCACCAACCGGTCACACGTCTACACCTACCCCTCGAAGAAGGCGCTCGCCTCCATCAAGGCCAAGGTCAGGACCATGACCCAGGGTTCAACGGACAAACCGCTCTCAGTCCTGTGCTACCGGCTGGCGCCGGTGCTGCGGGGCTGGACCAACTACTTCCGCCACGGCGTCTCGAAGGCCACCTTCGACTACGTCCGTGAGTTCACCTGGCGGCGGGTGCTCTGCTGGCTCCGCCACAAACACCCCCACGCCAACTAGAAGTGGCTCCGCCGCCGCTATCTCCCCGGGTGGTGGCCGACGGACGGCAACGTGGTCCTCTTCGACATCGGCAAGGTGACCGTCAGTCGCTACCGATATCGCAGCCACATTCCCACGCCGTGGTCCTGGGCGCTCGACGAGACCGCATGAACCACCGACACGGACCTGTGGAGAGCCGGATGCGTGGGAACACGCACGTCCGGTTCGGAGGTGCGGGCCGGGGAAACGGACCTCCCGAAAGGGCGACACCGCGCCCCGGCCCGATCCCTACCAGGAACGACTCAACAAGGAACTCCGCCGCCGCACCGACGTCGTCGGGATCTTCCCCAACCGGGCCGCCGCCATCCGCCTCATCGGCGCAGTCCTCAGCGAACAACACGACGAATGGGCCGTCGCCCGACGCTACATGTCCCCAGAATCCCTGCTCAAAGCCCAAGGAAATACGGCCGAACCGGCAGAGAACCAACCGGCGGCCCTGGCTCCGGCCGCAGCCTGACCACGAACCCGAACGCTAATTAGCACAACAGGGCGCGGCGGAACCAGCCGCAGAGCGAAGCACGCCCCCGAGCGCCGCCAGGCGCATCGTCCAACGCGCTCATTTGATCCTTGACAACAGAAGCAACGCTAGCTATATTGCAGAAATCGAGGTTAGAGTGGTGATCTCATACACCACTCCCTTGGGCATGACCCAGTTCTTGGCGATCTGGATAGTCGGATTCTCGCGCCCTTTCGTCGGGGTAGTTGAGGAATGGTTTCTCGAGCGGCCTGAGGGCAGGGTGGGACCACGCGGGGCTTCTTCTGCGGTGAGCGCGTCAGCGATGGGCGGCGATGAACCGTCCCTTCCCGCAAGTCCTCGGTGCGGGCGGTTGACGTCGAGGTAGTCCCGGTCCGCGGGCGCCGCCGTCTTCGGCGGACGAGCAGGGCCAGCAGGGCGTAGCGGGTGCCGGGCCGGATGGCCAGGTCGATCCCGGTGCTGTCGGCAGCGGCCTCCTACGATAGGAGGCAGAACCGGTCTCCGTCGTCCCGGACCCGCCCTTCGGCCGCCAGCTTCGCCAGTGCCGCCCGAGTGGAGGCTTCGGCGGCCGGCCAGGGGATTTCCGGGACGTCCGCATAGATGGCCCTGACCATCTCCTTGGGTTCCTCCAGGCCGACGCCCAGGGCCTCGAGGATCTGTGCCTCCCGGAACGCCCGGTGGTCGAGGTAGTACCGGATCACGGCCGACGGGTCTTCGCCCAGTTCGGGACCGTGACCCGGAAGGAGGGGTGTCGGGGCCGAGGGCGAGGACTCTGCGGAGGGATTCCAGGTAGCGGGAGGTCGCCGGCGGGGAAGGCGACCACGGCGGTGCCGCCGCCGAGGATGTGGTCTCCGACCAGCATCGCCCCGTCGGGCAGCCGGTAGGCGGTGTGGTCGGAGCAGTGGCCGGGTGTGCAGGACCGCCTCCAGGGTCAGCGGGCCGGTCAGGCGCTGGCCGCCCATGACCGGCTGGATCCGCTCGTCGATGTTGCGGGGGCCGGGGGGGGCCACCGGGGAGCCGTAGTGGTCGGCCCAGGCCCGGGCGGCTTCGGTGTGGTGGTGATGGTAGTGGGTGACCATCACGAGTTCGCAGCCCATGTCCCGTTCCGCCAGCACCGCCTCCACCCGCGCCCGATGCTCAGGTGCGCTCGGGCCGGGGTCGACCACCACGGCGGTCCCGGAACGGGTGATGCGGACGACGTAGGTGTTGGTCCCATCGAGGGTCACGTGCGAAGGGTTGGGGGCGACGACCCGCGTGACGACCTCGCTCAACCGGGCGACGGTGGGCATCGTCCCCGGGTCCGGCAGATCCAGCCGGCCCCGGGGATCGGGTGGCGTCAGGCGGTCGGGGGTGCCGAGGTCGTTGGCCGTAGTCGCTTCGGGCTGGATCTGAGGTGCAGACCCGCGCGAACTCTCGGCCCGGGGTCGTCCTCACGAGGCTAGAGCCCCGGCGCCTGGAGCACCCACCGCGGCCTTTGGTGTCCAGCGGGGTTGAGGGACACGGGTCTTGGCCTCGCCCCGGCACCCGCTTCGCCGGCCCGTCCAGCGATCAGTTCCCGGCCGGAACGACAATGTGACCTTCGGCCCTCCTGGCGGGGCGCTCGTCCATTGCGATCAGGATTCAGGGCTGGCAGCGTCAGGGGTGTGGCTGACCCGGGCAAGGCTCAGGCGGAGACGACGAAGGCGGAGAGGGCGGCAGAACCGGGGGCGCCGATCACGTCCCGCGCCGGAAGGGAACATGCCGGCGAGCGTGTCCCGCCCGCCATGATCAGGACCACAGACCGGTCAGCGACGAAGCGCGTCGCTCTTCGGGACGGGCGGACGATCCGGATCCACGCCGTTCGAGCGACGGACCGGCCCGGCCTCGAGGCGTTGGTGCGGGGGATGTCGGCCGAGTCGCGCTACCTGCGCTTCTTCACCAGCCGCGTCGACGAAGCCGACGTGGCCGCCCGACTGGCCGCCGCGGAGGCACGCGGTGGCGTCGGCGTGGTGGCGGAGGACGAACATGGTCGCATCGTGGGCCATGCCCACCTGAGCTCCCTCGAGGACTCGCCCCCGGAGATGGCGGTCGCGGTGGCCGACGATCTGCGGGGGCAGGGCCTCGGTCCGAACCTGCTCGAGGTCCTCGGCGCCGTCGCCGAGGTCCGCGGGGCCCACTCGTACCGGGCCCGGGTGTTGATGAGCAACCAGGCCATGCTGAAGGCCCTCCGCAGGATCGGCTGTGCCGTGATGGAACGGCACCCCGGCGTCGTGGAAGTCCTGGTCGCGACCAGGGGCGGCATGCCCGGCTGGCCGTCCGGTGAACACGACCGCCCCCGCGTTCTCGTCGAGGGGACGAGCCTCTTCGGCTCCCTTGAGGACGAACTGCTCCGGGGAGGAGGCTACGAGGCCATGTTCTGCCCCGGCGCTCCGAGAGGATCGCCGTGTGCACTCGTCGCCACGGGCCGCTGTCCCCTGGCCGCCGGCGCCGACCTCATCGTCTGCGGGTTTCCGCTCGACGCGACCCACGAGCCGATCCTGGCCGCCCACCGGCGAAGCCATCCCCGGATCCCGGTCTGCCTCGAGGTGAAGTCCGTGGCGACCGTCCCCGCGGACCTGCCCGGTGGCGTGGTCCCCGTTCCGTCCCCGTCTCGACCAGGCCTGTTCGTGGAGGCGGTGGAGCGCGCCCTCGGCCGACAGGGCGCCGAGGCCGAGCGAGAGCACCCCGGACGCGGCAGCTCCGAGGGACACCCGGGGATCGTCGACTCCTGATCCGATGCCTCAGCGCCCGGCCCGGGCGGAGTTCTCCTAGCCGGCAGGGCGGGATACGCTCCCGACGGCGCGCGAGCGATGGACGATTCCTGGAGCCCCAAGCAGCTGGCCCGGCGGTCCCTGATCGTGGACGCGGCGGTGGACACGCTGCGGCGTGAGGGGATCGCCGGGTGCACCGTGCGGGCCATCGCCGCGACGACGCCGCTCACCAAGGGGACGATCCACTACTACGTCAGCGACGTGCGGGAGATCGTCAACGCCGCCTACCTCCGCTGACCGAGGACTACGTGGCGGCGGTCGAGGGTGTGGCGGGGGAGGCGCCCCGCCCCCTCGCCGCCCTCTGGGGCACCGTCGACGCCTATGTCGAGGGCTTCCGGGCCCACCGACGCATGGGGCTGTTGTGGTTCGAGTACAGCTCGTGGACCGTCCGCAACGGCTACGAGCAGGGCGTGGCGTCATCGGTGGACGCCATCCGCCGGATGTTCGCCCGGCGACTAGCCCGACCGGCGGATCACTGTTCTCGATTGCTGGCCAATCCGTCTCAGTGGGCCGGTCCAGGCCACAGGGGGGTTGACGCCGGGGCCGTGATGCGCACCGCGCTGAACGTCGAGTGAGCGGCGGCGTCGCCTTCGTTCCGTCGGCCGGGCTCGCGTGAGAATCATCTTCGTCGTTCGAGTAGAATTATTTCGAGGCGCCCCGACTCGGTCGTGGTGTGCCCGTCTGGGAGCAGTACCGGTCGGCCGCTGGGGCGCGATCACGATGCGGGTCGAATTGGGGGATCTCCATGGAACGGTTTCGTTCCCGGCGCTGGAAGGCGGGGCGGACGCTGGTCTTGGTGGCGGTGTTGCTGCACGGCGCGGGTATGGCGGACGGCACGGCGGCGCGGGCGGTGGGCGGGCTGTGCGACGGCGCCGCCGCCTCCACGCCGGCCTTCGACGCCTCGGGTCAGATGGGCCCGGCGGTGATCGATGGCACCGGGGGTGACGACGTCATCATCGGCAGCGATGGTGACGACACCATCGACGCCGAGGGAGGGAACGACACCATCTGCGGCAACGCCGGCGACGACTCGCTCGACGGCGGGCCGGGCGACGACGTGCTCGATGGCGGGCCGGGCGACGACGTGCTCGCCGGCGGCGCCGGGGGCGACACGCTGGTCGGCGGGAGTGGGGACGATCGCCTGTCGGGAGAGGCCGGGTTCGACAAGCTCTTCGGTGGACCCGGCGACGACCTGCTCGTGGGCAATGACGACCAGGATCTCGACAAGCTCTACGGAGAGAGCGGCTTCGACACCTGCTGGTTCGGCGCGGGTGACGGAGGTGAGGGCTGCGAGTTCTGAGCCACCCTGCCGGGAGGAGAACTTCGACCGGGTCATGGCCGTGAACGTCAAGGGCAGCTTCCTCGGCATGCGGGCGGCGCTCCCACCGCTGGGGGCAAACGGCGGCGGGGCCATCATCAACATGGTCTCGGTGGCCAGTTGGGTCGTCCTGCCCGGCATGGCGCCCTACTGTGCCAGCAAGGGTGCCGTCCTCCAACTGACGCGCACCGCGGCGGTGGAGTACGCGGAGGAGCCGGTCTTCACCGCCGACTGGCGGCCTACGCCATGTCCGTCCCGTCCCTGCTGGCCGGGGACCCTCGACGTGATCCCCACGGGATCGAGAAGATGCCCTCGGTGGAGTACCGCACCTCGCCCTACTACGGGCACTCGGTCCCACGGGACCTTTGAAGATCTTGGCTGGGACGAGCCCAGTGTCGAGACCGTCTTCGGACAGCACGAATAACGGTTCGGGCGTCTCCCATGGATTCGGCATAACAGAACAGATTCTTGCTAAGACTAGTTTGACCGAACCGTCCGTCAAATATATCTTGCGACGGCGAACCTACGGAGTTCGAGGGGGTAACAGGTCGGATGCAGGTTTCGATCACCGTCAATGGTGTCGCCGCCGATCACGACGTCGAGTCCCGATTGCTGCTCGTCCACTACCTACGCGAGGTGTTGGGCCTGACCGGGACGAAGATCGGCTGTGACACGACCTCGTGCGGGGCGTGTACGGTCCTTCTCGACGGTGAGTCCTTGAAGAGTTGCACGATGTTCGCGGTGCAGGCGGACGGGGGCACCGTCACCACCGTCGAAGGCCTAGCCGCCGGGGGAGAGCTGCACGCGGTGCAGACCGCCTTCCACGAGCACCACGGGCTCCAGTGCGGCTACTGCACTGCCGGGATGGTGATGGCGGCCGTCTCGCTCCTGGCCGAGAACCCGGCCCCGACCGAGACAGAAGTCCGCGAGGGGCTCGAGGGCAACCTCTGCCGGTGCACCGGCTACCACAACATCGTGAAGGCCGTCCTGGCCGCCGCCGGTGCCGGGACGGGGACAGCCCGATGATCCCCGCCGCCTTCGACTACGTCCGGGCGGAGTCCGCCCAGGAAGCCATCTCGCTCCTCGAGCGGCACGGCGACGACGCCAAGCTGCTGGCTGGAGGCCACTCGCTCATCCCGCTCATGAAGCTGCGCCTCGCGTCGCCGGCGGTCCTGATCGACATCGCCCGGGTGCGGGACCTGTCCTACGTCAACGACGCCGGCGACCACATCGCCATCGGCGCGCTCACCCGCCACCGCGACCTCGAGATCAGCGGGCTGCTACGGACCGAGGTGCCGCTCTTGGCGCACGTGGCCGGGCTGGTCGGCGACCCGCAGGTCCGCCACCGCGGCACACTCGGAGGGTCGCTGGCCCACGGCGACCCGGCCTCCGATCTCCCCGCCGCCGTCCTCGCCCTCGGCGGAACCCTTGTCGCCCGGGGCCCCCGTGGGGACCGGGAGATCGCCGCCACCGACTTCTTCACCGGGTTCCTGGAGACGGCACTCGCCCCGGACGAGCTCCTGGTCGAGGTGCGGGTGCCGAAGGTGCCGGGAGGCGGCTGGTCGTACCAGAAGTTCAATCGGCGCGCCCTCGACTGGGCCATCGTCGGCGTCGCTGCTGTCCGCAACGGGACGACCGGCGTGGCGCTCGTGAACATGGCGGCGACACCCCTGCGGGCCACCGGCGTGGAGGCCGCCCTGGCCGCGGGCGCCTCGGCAGCCGAAGCCGCGGAGGCGGCCGCCGACGGCACGGAACCGCCGACCGACCTCAACGCCGGGCCTGAATACCGGCGCCATCTGGCCAAGGTGCTCGTCGGGCGGGCCCTGGCCGAAGCCGGGGCCTAGCAGCGACCCCGAAAAAGGAAACCGCCGTTCCTGTCAGCGCCTTCTTGCCCACAGAGCACTACGTCGACACCCCCCCGGACGATCGCCACCTTCTACTCGGTTCGGGGAGATTGTGCTGGCCGAGCACCTCGGTTTCCGACACCGACTTCTCGTTCCTCGTGTTCCACAACCCGCTGGTGACGGCCGAGGAGTATGCCATGATCGACCAACTGAGCAAGGGCGGCTCCGGCTCGGCATCGGGTCCGGCTGCCTCCAGCGCGAGTTCAACGGGATGGGCCGTCGGGCGGCCCGGAAGGCCGAAGACCCTGTGTACGCCTGGACTCGGGCCCGCGGCCTCGGCCGCTGACGAGAGGAGAACCGCATGACAACCAACCCGGCTGCCGACGTCCCGCCGCAGGCCCAGCTGTTCCAGCTCGGGGCGGGCGGGGCGGTCTCGAAGGCGATCGGCATCATCGCCGAGCTAGGTGTCGCCGACTTCCTGGCCAAGGGCGAGAGCAGCACCGCCGACCTGGCCGGAGCCTGCGGTGCCCAGCCGCTGGCGCTCGAGCGGGTCCTGCGGCTGCTGGCCACCGTCGACGTCGTCCGCAGCGCCGGCCCCGGGCGGTACGCCCTCGGCCCGCTGGGCCAGCTGCTCCGCAGCGACTCGCCGACGTCGATGCGATCGATGATGCGCATGATCACGGGGCCCCTCATGCGGGGGATCGCCCAAGCCGAGATCAGCGTGCGCACCGGCCGGCCCGCCTTCGATGAGGTCCTCGGCGCGCCGTTCTTCGAGTACTTGGCCGCCCACGAAGACGACGGGCTCGTCTTCTCGGAGGCGATGACCGACCTCGGCCGGAGTTTCAACATGGCAGTCCTCGACGCCTACGACTTCTCCGGTATCACTACGCTGGTCGACGTGGGGGCCGGGCACGGCTGGCTCGTCAGCTCCGTCCTTCAGAAGTACCCGGTCATGCGCGGCATCCTCTTCGACCAGCCCCACATCGCCGAGATCGGCCGCAAGACCCTGGCCGAGGCCGACCTTCTCGATCGGTGCGAGGCAGTCGGCGGCGACTTCTTCGCCGAGGTCCCAGCCGGTGGCGACGCCTACATCCTGTCCTGGATCATCCACGACTGGGACGAGCCTCGGGCCCTCACGCTCCTCGAGAACTGCCGGCGGGCGATGGGACCGGACGGCCTTCTCCTGCTGTGCGAGTTCGTCCTCCCGGAGGGGAACGAGCCTCACCTGGGCAAGGTCCTGGACTTCTGGATCATGAGCTGCCTCGAGGGACGCGAGCGCACGGAGGCCGAGTACCGCGACCTCCTCGCCCGGGCCGGCTTCACGCTGGAGCGGGTCGTGCCGTCGGCCACGCCCATGTGCGTGATCGAGGCCCGGCCCACCCGCTGAGCTCCCGGACCCGGTGAAATTCGAGGAGTTCGCCCTCGGCCAGGAGTTTGTCTCCGCGCCGTACACGGTTGACCGCGACGAGATGCTCGACTTCTCGTCGCGGTTCGACCCCCAGCCCATCCACATCGACGACGAGGCCGGCAAGGCCGGGCCCTACGGCGACATCATCTCGTCGGGCTTCATGAGCCTGGCTCTGGCCTGGCGGCTGTGGCTGGACATCGGTGTCCAGGGGCCGGACGGCATCGCCGGCCTCGGTCTCACCGATCTCCGGTGGAGGCGCCCATTGCTGGCCGGGACAACGGTCCGGGCGCACATCCGCGTTGTCGAGCACCGGGTCACGAGCGGAGGGCACGGCCTCGTCACCTTCGAGCTGCGGCTCGTCGACGAGGACGGCGCCGAACTGGTCAGCTACCGGACGACGGGTCTGCACGAGCGACGGTGACCGGGATGCCGGACTGGCGGGTCATCCCGCTCAGGCGATCGGCGTCGCCGCTGGCCGTCAGCCGGGAGACGTTGGGTTCGGCGAAGCCGTGCGGGATCGACACGGTCCCGGACCGCAGCTCCCCGCTGAGACAGGCGACCCCCGTGACCGATCCGTGGGCGCTCGACACGGTGACGAGGTCGCCGGAGCGGACTCCGGCCGGCCTGGCATCGTCCGGGTGGAGGAGGACGTCGGGACGGTCGGCCCGCACCGCGCCGGCCGCGCCGTCGCGGAGCTGGGCGTTCATGTGGCGCAGCTGGCGCCGGGGAATCAGCACGAGGGGTGCCGGCTGCTGGTCGACGAGGGTGGCCAGTTCGGCGACGAGCGCCTCGGGCGCGAGCCGCCAGCGGCCCTCGGGCAGCAGGTTCCGGCGGACCCAACCGAAGCTGCCCTCGGAGGCCACGATGACGCCCGGCGCGGCCTTGAGCTCCGCCCAGCTGGCCACGCTCCGGTCGGCCATGATGGCGAGCAGGTCTTCATCGGTGCACGTGTCGGGCTCGAGGCCCTTGGGGAGCAGCTTCAGGCCCAGATGGCGGGCGAGTTCGGCAAAAGCCCACCACATCGGCCGCCGGTCGCCGGCCGGCGGCACGACGGCCGGCGTGTACTGGGCTGCCACCGCCACCTGGAAGGTGTCGGCGAGGCCGGGGAGGTCGGCTCGTTCCAACTGGCCGGCGCAGGCGAAGGTGTGCGTGGCGAGTTCGGTCACCTCGGTCCGTACGACGTCGGCCACGACCAGGACGTCGAGCCGGGCGAAGGCGGCGGCCAGCCGGTCGGGCTGGGCCAAGGCGGTCAGCGGGTTTCCACCCACTACGAACAGCGCCCGGACGTTCCCGGCCTCGATCTCGTCGGCCAGTGCCGCGCAGGGGAGTTCGCCCCAACGGCCGGGGAGTTCGGGGCGGCTACGGGGGCCCGGCCCCGGAGTGCCGTCGCTGGCCCGTATCGGGCGCCGGTCGAAGCACTTCATGAATCCGGGGTTGAACCACATCCCGCCCGGAGCGTCGAACGAGCCGGTGACGATGTGCAGCGCCCACATCAGCCATTCCGAAGCGTTGGCGGCCGGCGACATCGTCACGCCGGTTCCCGTCTGCCCGGCGACTCGGCGGTGGCGCTGGATGGCGGACAGGAGGTCGTCGAGGTCGGTCTCGGCCAGCCCGCAGCGGGCGGCGGCGGTCGCCCGGTCGAACGGCGCCACCGCCTCGCGGAGGCGGTCGACATCCTCAGGCCGGGTGTGGGCCTCGAGGTAGGCGCTGTCCGCCCCGCCTCTGGCCTCGAGGAGAGACCGGACGAGATAGGCCAGCAGGGCGTAGTCGGTGCCGGGCCGGACGGCGAGGTGGCGGGTGGCCAGCCGGGCGGTTTCGTGATGGCGGGGATCGACGACCCACAGCTCGCCCCGGGCTGCCAGCGCCCGCAGCCGCACGATCGGGTCCGGAAAAGCGTTGAGGTGGCCGTGGGAGACGACCGGGTTGGTGCCGAACAGCAGGACCAGCGTGGCGCCGTGGTGGTCGACGGCCGGGACTAGGCCGGGATGACCGCCCATGAGTTCGGCCACCAGCGGCTTGCTGGCGTTGTCGACGGTGGCGGTCGAGTACCGGCTGCGGGAGGGGAGGGCCTGCATGAACCGCTCGGCCAGGCGCCGGCCGTTCACGTCGAAGGCGGAGCCGGTCCCCACGAACGAGGCGACCGCGTCGGGCCCGTGGGCGGCCACGATGTCGCCGAGGCGGGCCGCCAGGTCTCCCAGCACCTCGTCCCATGACGTGGGCTGGCCCCTCAGGAGCGGTTGGTCGAGCCGGTCGGGATGGTGGTGGAACGCCGGGAGCGCCCGACCTTTCGGACAGGTGTAGCCCTTGGACAGTGGGTGGGTCGGATCCCCCCTGACGCTCGTTACGCGCTCGCCGTCGGTTTCCACCAGGATGCCGCACAACGCGCCGCAGAACCGGCAGTAGCTCCGGGTCATCACCATGGCCCTCTCCCCTCTGGATGGTAACCCGCCCATCTGGTAAATATACGGACGCGTCGAATAAATTACAGGAAGCACGGAGCGATGACACAAGGCGTGGGGGTCGAAGAGGACGGCGGCACCGTGGTGCTCGAACAACACGGACGCGTGGCCCTGCTGCGGCTCAGTGCCGCGGAGCGGCTCAACGCCTTTGACAGCGGGTCCGTCGCCGCGCTCGCTTCGGCCGTTTCCGCCCTTACCGCTGCTTCGGACATCCGCGCGGCGGTGATCACCGGCGAGGGACGGGCGTTCTCGGTTGGCGCCGAGCTCCGGGAGTTGAAGGATCGGGACACCGCCGCCAACCTGGCCTGGAATCGCCGGCTCAACGATGCCATCGACGGGCTGGCCGCCCTGCCGTTCCCCACCATCGCGGCCATGAACGGCTACGCCCTGGGGGGCGGCCTGGAGTTGGCCCTGGCCTGCACGCTTCGTATTGCTTCTGAGGACGCCATCGTGGGGCTGCCAGAGGTGAAGCTCGGGATTCTGCCCGGCGCGGGCGGGTCCCAGCGCCTGCCCCGGCTCATCGGTACCAGCGCGGCGTTGCGCCTGCTCCTTACCGGGCAGACTCTCAAGGCCGACGAGGCGCAGCGACTCGGGATTGTCGATGAGGTCGTGCCGGCGGCGGAGCTCGTCGCCCACAGTCTCGGACTGGGCCGGCAGATCGCCGACAAAGCTCCTCTGGCGGTGACCGCCATCTTGGACGCGGTTGAGGTCGGCCGGTCGCTGCCGCTCGACGAAGCGATCCGCTACACCGAAGAGCTGCTCGGGCGCCTGTTCGACAGCGGGGACTACCACGAGGGGGTAGAGGCCTTTCTGGCCAAACGCAAGCCCGAGTTCCGAGCCAGGTAGCAGTCCAGACTGACAAGGAGGCAATGTGTCCAACGACGCCGAAGCCGTGGTGACCGCGTTCTTCAAGGCGATGGGGCCCCCATACGAGAACTGCCGCAAGGCGTGGGAGGACTTCATGACCGATGACGCCGTCTGGCTCAACTCGGGTTTCCCCGACTGCAACGGGAAGGAAGCGTGCCTAGCCTTTCTCGACGGGTTCGCCCAACAGACCGGGATGGTTTCCCTCGGGGTGGAGATGCTGGCCATATCATCGAACGGTGACACAGTACTGACCGAGCGGGTTGACTCCTTCCTCAACGCCGACGGCGCGGTGATCGCCGACCTCCCGCTCATGGGCGTGCTCAAGGTCCGGGACGGCAGGATCGTCCACTGGCACGACTACTTCGACCCTCGGCCGCTGCTCGGCGGCTGAACCGGAGGTCATCGGCGGGCACCGTGCTGCTGGCGGTGCCCGCCATTGTATTCTGTCTTCCAGAATCATGCTCGTTGTGGGATGAGGCGGTAATTTGCGGGCACTTCTTTCGCCGGGCGCAAATGCAGCGACAATTTCGTGATGAAGAAACCGACTGCCGACTCGGCGCCACGCTATCCGGTGAAGTCGGCCGGGAACGCCCTCCGGCTCCTGCTCCTGCTCCATGACCGGCAGGTGGTGCGAGTCTCCGACGCCAGCGTCGCCCTCGGCGTGGCGCCGTCTACCGCCCATCGCCTGCTCGGAATGCTGCAACACCATGGCTTCGCCCAGCAGGCGCCTGCCAGCCGGGCCTACGTGGCTGGCCCCGCCCTATTGGCGCTGGCCGTGTCGGCCGCCCGCCGGACCGAACTGCGGGAGCAGGGGCGGCCGCACCTCACCCGTCTCATGGAGGAGACCGGCGAGACGGCCCACCTGGCGGTCTTGGACGGGCGTCGCGTCCTGTTCCTCGACTCCATTGAGAGCCCGCACGCCCTTCGGGTGGCGTCGCGCAGCGGGACGTCGAGCTGGGCGCACTGCACGTCGGTCGGCAAAGCCCTCCTCGCCGAACTTCCCGACGACCGGGTGCTCGACCTCTACTCCGATCAGCTGATGCCTGGGCTCACCGACCGGTCGATCACCGCCACCACCGAGCTGCTGGCGGCCCTCCGGGAGGTCCGCCAGCAGGGCTACGCCGTCAATCGCGGCGAGAGCGAGCAGGGCGTCGGGTCGGTGGGCGCCGTGGTCCACGACCGCCTCGGGCGCGCCGTGGCCGCGCTCAGCGCCGCTGCACCCTTGGTGCGGCTAACGAAGTCGAGACTGCCCCAGATCATCGCCGCAATCCGTGGCACGGCGCTGGCCCTCGGCGCCGATCTCGGAGGCGAGCTGGCCGGTCGGTAGTACGCGCTTCCCTCCGCATTGGAGGGTCGTCCGTATTCCTACTACGGTCGCGTCCGATGAATGCGTCAGGGGCCCTGTCCGGGTTGCGGGTTCTGGAAGCCGGCTCCCTGATCGCCGGTCCCTTCGCCGGGCGGTTGCTGGCAGACATGGGCGCCGACGTCATCAAGATTGAAGCGCCCGACATGCCCGATCCCATGCGCCACTGGGGTCAGGGGCAGTACCGGGGCCGGTCGTTGGCATGGCCCGTGCAGTCCCGCAACAAGCGCCTCGTCACACTCGATCTCCGGAAGGGCCGGGACCTGTTCCTCGACCTGGTTCGTGTGAGCGATGTGGTGGTCGAGAACTTCCGGCCCGGGACGATGGAGAAATGGGCCCTCGGCTTCGATGACCTCACGCAGGTCAATTCCGGCATCGTCATGGCCCGGGTCTCCGGGTACGGGCAGACCGGCCCCCTGGCCGGGCGCACCGGCTACGCTTCGGTGGCCGAGGCGAGGAGCGGGTTGCGGTCCCTCAACGGGTTCGCCGACCAGCCACCGCCCCGGACGGGCATCTCCCTCGGTGACGCCCTCGGAGCGATGTTCGCTGTGCAAGGGGTCCTGGCCGCGCTGCGCTGGCGGGACGTCAACGGCGGGACCGGTCAGGTGGTCGACGTCTCGCTGGTCGAGTCCTGCTTCGCCCTGCTGGAGAGCGCCGTTCCCGAGTACGATCGTCTCGGCGTCGTGCGCCGGCCGAGCGGGACCGGGTTGACCGGGGTCGCCCCCTCGAACCTCTTCCGGTCGAAGGACGGGAAGTGGGTCGTCATCGCCGCCAACCAGGACACCGTGTTCGCCCGGCTCTGCGCCGTGATGGGGCAGCCGGAGCTCGCCGCCGACGGCCGGTTCGCCACACACCCGGACCGGGCCCTGAACCAGGCCCAGATTGAGGGCATCGTCGCCGACTGGGCGGCCACGGTCGACGCCGCCGAGCTCGACCGTCGCCTCAACGAAGCTGGGGTGGTCTGCGGGCCGGTCCAGACCGTGGCCGACGTGTTCGAGGACCCGCAGCTGCGGGCTCGGGACATGCTGGTCACCCACCACGATCCCGAGCTCGGGCCGTTCGTCGGGCCCGGCATCACCCCCAAGCTGTCGGCGACACCTGGCTCGGTGCGGTGGACGGGTCCTTGGACGCCCGGCGCCCACAATGCGGAGGTCTACGGGGAGCTGCTCGGCCTTGCGGCCGGCGACCTCGGGCGCCTCGCCGGCGAGGGTGTGATCTGAGTGGTGCGGATCTGCGACGTCGCTCCCCGAGACGGACTCCAGAACGAACCTGACCCGCTGATGCCCGACGTCAGGGCGGAGCTCGTGAACCGCTTGGCCGCTGCCGGGGTGCCCGAAGTCGAGGCCGTGAGCTTCGTCCATCCGGCCTGGGTGCCGCAGATGGCCGGGGCCGAGGAGGTGATGGCCGGAGTCTGTCCGGGCGGGTCCGTTGTCCACGCCGGGCTAGTGCTCAACGAGCGGGGTTACGACCGGCTGGCGACGACGTCGGTTGCCGAGGTCCGCTTCGCCTTCGGCTGCACCGATGCCTTTAACGGCCGGAATGCCAACGCTTCAGTGGCCGAGTCGCTGGCCGCCGCCGGGCGGGTCGTCGCTCGGGCCCGGGCAGACGGCCGGCGGACGGTGGTGACGCTGGCGGTCGCCTTCGGCTGCCCGTTCTCGGGCGGCGTCGATCCCGCTGCCGTCCTGCACCTGGCCGAGGGGGTCGTGGCGGGCGGAGCAGACGAGGTCATCTTCGCCGACACGATCGGCGTGGCAGTGCCGCGACAGATCCGGCACATGGTCACGGCCGCCCGGACGTTCGGCGTTCCCGTGGGCGTCCATCTCCACAACACCCGCAACACCGGCCTGGCCAACGCCTACGCCGCAGTCGAAGCCGGCATCGACGTCATCGACGCCTCCGTCGGTGGCGCAGGCGGGTGCCCTTTCGCCCCAAACGCCACCGGGAACATCTCCACGGAGGATCTCGTCTACCTCCTCCACGGCGAAGGGGTCGACACCGGCATCGACCTGCCTGCACTCGTCGCTGTCTCGCAATGGCTGAGCCACGTCCTCGGCCGCCCCCTGCCCGGGCAGGTGGCCCGTGCCGGCCTGTTCGCCCCTGTCTGCGATTGACACCGCACCCGGTACCCGCCCCACCTTTACGAATTGAACACCCCAAACGAGGAGGAGGACCGTGTCCGATGTTCTAGAGCGGTTCCGTTCCCTGGCCGACGATTTCAGCACCCGGGTCGAGGCCGTTCCGCCCAGCGCCTGGGACGACCCCTCGCCGTGCGAAGGATGGACAAGCCGCGATGTCGTCGCGCACGTGATCGGCAGCGCCTTGCGGTTCGTCACCCCCATCACCGGTGCGGCGCCCGTACCCTTCGGACCCGACGACGACGTCGTGGCCGGCTGGGCGGACGCCGGGGCCGAGATCGAAGCGGCGCTGGCCGACCCCGACCGTGCCGGGCAGGTCGTGCCGGGCCCGTTCGGCGACATGCCGTTCGAGATGCTGGTAGGCCGGCTGCTGTGCGTCGACGTCCTGGTGCAAACCTCGGACCTGGCCCGGGCCGCCGGCCTCGACGACACGATCGACGCCGAGGCCCCTGCCCACGCATACGAAGGCCTGAGGCCACTCGACGCCATGCTCCGGGCCCCAGGCCGCTTCGATGCTGCCATCGAGCCACCGGAGGGCGCCGACGTCCAGACGCAACTGCTCTGCTTCCTGGGCCGGCGCGTCTGACGCTGGCCGCCAGCTGTCAGGATCAGACAGTGAGCCGGAAACCGTCGCCGGCGGCCGCCACCCGTCCGTCGGCGACGAGCTTGGCGAGCGCGGCGCGGGTGGACCACTCGGCGGGCGACCACAGCGCCGGATCGACGTCGGCGTAGATCCGCCGGACCATGTCGGCCGGCCTGCTCACGCCCTCGGCCAGGATGCCGAGGATCTGGTGCTCGCGGAACGCCCGGTGCTCGACGTAGTAGCGGACTACGGCGGCAGGGTCTTCGGCCATCTCCGGTCCGTGGCCGGGATGCAGGGTGTCGGGGCCGAGGTCGAGGACCTTGCGCAACGACGCCAGGTAGGCCACGAGGTCGCCATCCGGGAAGGCGACGACCGCCGTGCCGCGCCCGAGGATGTGGTCACCGACCAGTAAAGAACCGTCGGGCAGCCGGTAAGCCGAGTGGTCCGAGCAGTGCCCGGGTGTCGCCACCGCCTCCAGCGTCAGTTCGCCGATCACGAGCCGGTCACCGTCGGCCACCGGGCGGACGCGGTCGTCGATATTGCGGGGGCTGGGGGCGGCCACCGGGCAGGCGAAGCGGTCCGCCCAGGCCCGGGCCGCTTCCGTGTGGTCGTGGTGGTGGTGGGTCACGACGACGAGCTCGCAGGCCAGGTCCCGGCAGGCGAGGACCTCCTCGACGCGTTGGCGGTGCAGGGGGTCATCCGGTCCGGGGTCCACGATCACCGCCGCGCCCGAGCCGGGTGCGGCGATCACATACGTGTTTGTCCCGTCCAAGGTCATGTGCGACGGGTTGGGAGCCACTACCCGGGTCGTGAGCTCCCCGAGCTCGCTGACGGTCGGCAGCGTTCCTGGCGCGGCGACATCCCACTGCGCCCGGGGGTCGGTCGGAGCCTTCAGCTCGCGCGCCCCTGCTCGATTGCTCTCCAGACGCGCTCCGGGGTGAGGGGCATCTCGATGTGGCGGACCCCGAACTCCGACAAGGCGTCGATGACGGCGTTCACGACCGCCGGCGTCGCGCCGATGGTGCCCGACTCCCCGATGCCCTTCACCCCGAGCTCGTTGCGGTCCGTCGGTGTCTCCTGGAACGACCCTTCGTAGAACGGTAGCTCGGCCGCCGACGGCACCAGGTAATCGGCGAAGTTCGTCGTGAGAGGGTTGCCGTCCTCGTCGTGGCGCAGCTCCTCGAACAGAGCTTGGGCCACGCCCTGGGCAAGCCCCCCGTGGACCTGCCCCTCGGCCAGCTGGGGATTGACGATCCGCCCAGCGTCGTCGCACGTGACGAGACGCCGGAGGTCGACGGCGCCGGTTTCGATGTCGACCATCACAACGGCCAGGTAGGCGCCGGCCGGGAAGGTGGTGGGGGAGTCGGTGTAGGTGACGGTGTCGTAGAGCCGTTCGCCGGCGACGTCGGCGGCCTTGGCCAGTTCCGCCCAGGACAGGGCGATGCTGGGCGTTCCGGCCACGTGAAAGGCGCCGGCTGCGGTGTCGAGGACGACGTCGGTCTCGCTCGCCTCCAGCAGCGACGCAGCCAGGCGACGGCCCCGTTCGACGACCGCCGCCACGGCCCGGTCGACGGCCACACCGGCGCACTGTAGCGATTTCGAACCGAACGTCCCGCCGCCGAAGGGCACTTCGTCCGTGTCGGTGTGGATCACCTTCACGTCCGAGAGCGCCACGCCGAGCCGTTCGGAAGCGATCATGGCCCAGGTGGTGGCGTGACCCTGGCCGTGCGGCGCGGAGCCCGTCCGCAGGACCACCTTCCCGTCGGCGGTCACCTCGGCCGCGCCGAACTCGGGCGGAGAGAACCGGCCGGCGATGTCGACGAATGTCGCCAGCCCGAGCCCGAGCCTCGTCTGGCCGCCTTCGTCGCGCAAGCGGGCCTGCTCGGCCCGCAGTTCGTCGTACCCCGCGGCGGCCAGCGTGGTGTCGAGTGCCGCCGGGAGGTCGGTGGCGTCGTAGACGGTGCCCGTAGCCGCCGTGAAGGGATACTGCTCCCCGCGGATCAGGTTTCGCCGGCGGACCTCGGCGGGGTCGACACCGGTCTCGGCGGCGACCAGGTCCATGATCCGTTCGAGGGCGAAGGCCGGCTCCGGCCGGCCCGCCCCCCGGTAGGCACCGGTCGGGGTGGAGTTGGTCACCACCGTCCGCCCGGTGAGCCGGATGTTCGGAATGGCGTACGGGCCGGAGGCCACCAGCCAGCCGACCTTGGGCATGAACGTCCCGAGGCCGGCGTAGGCGCCGGTGTTCTGCACGACGTCGTACTCGATGGCACCGATCTGGCCACTCCGATCAGCGCCGACCGTGACGGTGGCGGCCTGACCCCGCCCCGGCGTCAGCATCACCATGCTCTCGGAGCGGGTCTCCGTCCACTTCAGGGGCCGGCCCACCACCCGGCTGAGCAGCGGGACCAAGAGCTCGTCGGGGTAGGCGAAGGCCTTGGCGCCGAAGCCGCCGCCGATGGCGATCGGCCGCATTCTGATGGTCTCCGGATCGACGCCCAGCACCATGGCGAACCCCGCCCGGGCCAGGTGCGGCGCCTGGGACGACAGCCATACGCTGACCCGGCCGTCGTCCTCCCACCGGGCGGCGCAGCCCCGCACCTCGAGCGGCGCGGCCAGCACCCGATGGTTCTCGATCCGCTGGGTCACGACGACGTCGTACCCGTCGAACCCCGACCAGTCGGGGGTGGACCGGGCGACGCTGGCGATGAGGTTGGTGCCGGCGTCCGGGTATAGCAACGAGCGCCCGGCCAGCGCGTCGTCGATGGTCACGACCGGTTCGAGCGGCTCGTAGTCAACGACGGCCGCCTCGAGGACGTCCTCTGCCGCCTGCGGGTCCTCGACGATGATCGCTGCCATCGGCTCGCCCACGAATCGGACCCGCTGGCTGGCCAGCAACGGCCGGGAAAGCCCGTCGACGTCGAACTCGTCTCCCGGCAGGGCGGAGGCGGGGATTTCGGGCAGGCCGAGGTCGAGAGCGGTGAAGGCGCCCGCGACGCCGGAGAGAGCCCGGACCTCGCTCAGGTCCACCGACACCAGGGCGTGCGCCATCGAGGAGCGGACGTAGACGACGTGGGCGCAGCCGGGCAGGGCGAGATCGGCCGAGTACTCCGCACACCCGAGCAGGATTGTCTCGTCCTCCAGGCGCGGTTCGGCCCGCCCGATCACGGTCATCTCGCCTCGATCACGGGCGGGCCGGCGTGGCCGCCCGGAGGGCGGCCCAGACCTTCTCCGGGGACATCGGCATGTTGATCTGCGTCACGCCGAACGGGGCGAGCGCGTCGAGCACTGCGCTGGCCGCGGCTGGCGTAGACCCCACTGTGCCGGACTCGCCGATGCCCTTGGCCCCCAGCGGGTTGAGCGGGGACGGGGTCTCCACCGAGATCGTCTCGAAGGGAAGGACCTCGCAGGCCGACGGGAGAAGGTAATCGGCGAAGTTGGCGGTAAGGGGCTGGCCGTCGTCGCCGTAGACCATCCCCTCCCACAGCGCCTGGGCCAGGCCCTGGGTCAGGCCGCCGTGCACCTGGCCCTCGACCAGCATCGGGTTGAGGACCGTGCCGCAGTCGTCGACGGCCACCACCCGCAGCAGGTGCACCCGCCCCGTGTCGGTGTCGACCTCGACGACCACCCCGTGGGCGCCCGACGGGAACGTCCAGCCGTCCTGCTCGAAGAAGTTGTGGGTACGGAGTGCGTCGTCGTCCCCGAAGCCATCGGGCCGCCGGGCCGGGTCGAGGGTGGCGGTCCGCAGTTCGGCCAGGGTGAAGCTCCGGGTCGGGGTCCCTCGCACCCGGGCGGTGCCTTCGACGAGTTCGATGTCGTCGGGGTTCGCCTCGAGCAGGTGGGCGGCCACGTCCCTCAGTTTGCCGGCCATCTCCACCGCGGCGAGGTGCACGGCCGACCCGCCGAACTGCAGCGAGCGGCTGCCGGCCGTCCCACCGCCGCTCGGGGCGGTGGCGGTGTCGCCGTGGAGGACGGTGATCCGGTCCAGTTCGACACCGAGCTGCTCGGCCACGAGCTGCGCCCAGGCGGTCTGGTGGCCCTGGCCGTGCGGTGACGTCCCGGTGACGACCTCGACGGAGCCGTCGGCCAGGATCTCGACCGAGCCGTCCTCGCCGAAGCCGAGCGCCCCGGTGATCTCGACGTAGGTCGAGATGCCGATGCCGAGGGGGCGCTCGCCGTCCTCCAGGCGGCGGGCCTGCTCCTTGCGGAGCCCTTCATAGTCGAGTGCCTCGAGCAGCCGGTCGAGGGCGGTGGTGTAGTCGCCGCTGTCGTAGGTCATGCCGGTGGCGGTTTCGTAGGGGAACTCACCGGCGATCAGGTTCCTGCGCCGTACCTCGACCGGGTCCAGCGAGAGGCGGCGGGCGACGAGATCCATCGCCTGCTCGATGGAGAAGATCGCCTCCGGGCGACCGGCGCCGCGGAAGGCGCCGGTCGGGCAGGTGTTGGTCACCACAGCCTTGGCCGTCACCGCCACGTTGGGGATGGCGTAGCAGCTCGGCGCCATCTGGGTGGTCATGTTGATGAGTACCGGCGTGAGGTTGAGGTAGGCGCCGGCGTTCTGGACGACCTCTCCGGCCACGGCCACGATCGTCCCGTCGTTGCGGGCCCCCACCTGCAGGCGGTGCTGCTGGTCGCGGCCGTGCACCGTCGTCAGCATGTTCTCGGTCCTGGTCTCCGTCCAGGTCACCGGGCGGCCGGTGTGGCGGGCGAGCCAGACGAGCAGCGGGTCCTCCGGGTAGAGCAGCGCCTTGGCGCCGAACCCGCCGCCGACGTCGGGGGCAATGACCCGCAACTCGCTCTCGTCGATCCCGAGCAGGACGCAGACGTCGGACCGTAGCTTCTGGGGGTGCTGGCTCGACGACCAAAGCGTGAGTTCACCGGTCTGCGGGTGGGGGCCCACGGTGATCGAGCGCGGTTCGAGCGAGCACGACGCGACCCGTTGGTTCACCAGGTTCACGTCGAGGACGAAGTCGGCCTCGGCGAAGAAGTCGTCGGGGAGCGGTTCCTCGGCGGTGTCGATGATGAGGTTACTGCCCCAGTCGTCGAACAGCAGGGGCGCGCCGCCATCGAGGGCGGCCAGCGGGTCGGTGACGGCCGGCAGCGGCTCGTAGTCGACCAGCACCGCGGAGGCGGCGTCGGCGGCGGCGTAGCGGCTCTCGGCCAGGACGACGGCCACCGCCTCACCGACGTGGCGCACCTTGCCGACGGCGAGCACCGGCTGCTCCATCCCGGGCGCCGGCAGGTAACCGCCCGACGTGGCCAGCATCGGCAGGCCGTCGATGTCGGCCGCCGTCCACACGCCGACGACGCCGGGCATCGCCCTCGCCTCGTCGCAGTCGATCGACCGGATCTCGGCATGGGCCTCCGTGCTGCGCACGAAGGCGGCGTACAGCTTGCCCGGAAGGGCGATGTCCTCCGAATAGCACGTCCCACCCCGCAGGATGCGCGGATCCTCGAGACGCTTGACGGCATTGCCGAGATAGCCCACGGGCCCCCCTGTCGACGAAACAGTGAACGGTGCCGCGTCAGCGGCGGGCGAGAATATGGACGGCCGACGCCGCCGTGGCGCCCCCGACCGATCCTCCGGCGTTCTGCACGAGCCCGATCCGGGCTCCCTCGGCCTGGCGTGGGCCGGCCTCACCCCGGAGCTGGACGGCGATCTCGACCAGCTGCGCCACGCCCGTGGCGCCCACGGGATGGCCCCGCGCCACCAGGCCGCCGCCCGGGTTGATCGGCAGCCGGCCTCCGAGGGTCGTCGCTCCGCTGCGCAGCAGGTCCGGCCCGCCGCCCTCCGGGCAGAGGCCGAGCGCCTCGGAATACTCCAGTTCCGCCGGCGAGGCGGCGTCGTGGAGTTCGACGACGTCGATGTCGTCCGGGCCCACGCCGGCGGCCTCGTAGGCCATCCGGGCGACGCGGGCGACGTAGTTGGCTGGTTCGGCCGGGTCGGCCGAGGCCATGACCGAGGCGAGAACCTCGACCGCCGGGCGGTTGGTCGTGTTGTCCTCTCCTGCGTCCAGGACGATGGCGGCGGCGCCGTCGGACACCGGCGAGCACATGAAGCGCGTCAGTGGCCAGGCCACCTCACCCGAGGCGAGCACCGCCTCGAGCGTCACCGGCGTGCGGAACTGGGCAGCGGGATTGAGGCCGGCGTGGCGGCGGTTCTTGACCACCACGGCGGCCAGGTCTTCCTGGGTGGCGCCGGAGCGGGCCATGTACTCCCGGGTCCGCTCGGCGTAGAGGTCCATGAACACCGACTTGCCGCCGGTGTCGGTGCCCTCGGGGATTTCCGAAAGGTCCGAGGCGGCGGCCAGGGCCTTGAACGGGATGCTCTTGTCGGCGTGGGTCATTTTCTCCGCCCCGACAACGAGGGCCCGGCGCCACGCCCCGGCCAGCAGGCCGGTGCGGGCCAGCAGGAAGGCCGACGAGCCGCTGGCGCAGGCGTTCTCCACGTTGAAGACGGGCTTGCCGAGCAGGCCCGTCCCCCGCAGCGCGGTCTGGCCCCGGATGGCCTCCTGGCCGGTGGTGATCCCGGCCACCGAGTTGGAGAAGAAGATGACGTCGATGTCGTCGGCGGTGAGGCCGGCGTCCTTCAGGGCCGCTCCGGCCGCTTCCTCGGCCAGTGAACGGAGGGGGTGGTCGAGGAAGCGACCGAACGGCGCCATCCCGACGCCTCGGATCACGATGCGCTCTGCCATGACGTCTGATTATACTGACACGTCCGACGAATCAAAAGGCGAGGGTTGAAGGGGTGGGGGGTGTGAGCGGTTCCTTCGCAGGCCGGCAGGCGTACAACCCTGCGATCGAGCACCTCGACCGGTCCGGGCAGCGAACGCTGCAATGGACCCTCCTGCAACAGCAGCTGGAACGGCTCTGGCACACGAACCCCTTCTACCACCGCCGGATGGAGAGCGCCGGAGTTCCGCCGGAGCGCATCACGTCGCTGGAGGCCTTCCGGGAGCTCGTGCCGATGTGCACGAAGCGCGACCTGCTCACCGACCAGGCTGAGCACCCCCAGTTCGGCCGGCGTCTCGGTGTGCCCGAGGCCGACGTCGTCCAGGTGTGGCTGACATCGGGGACGTCCGGCGTGGGGCAGGAGGTCTACGGCCACACCTGGCGGGACGCCATCGCCGGGGGGACGGCCCTGGTCGAGGCAGCGTTCTTCCCGGCCGGCTGGCGGCCCGGGGACCGCATCTTCTCAATGACGCCGGTCTCGACACTGGCCTTCGGCCTCTGCACCCAGGAGGCCTTCCGGGTGGCCGGCTACCAGCCGTTCCAGGTCTTCAACTACGACTCGGCGGCCAAGCTGCGGCTCATGGAGCGCTTCGGTGTGCAGGGCATCGTCATCACGCCCGCCCACCTCGCCCGGCTCACCACGATCTGCCAGGACCAGGGCATCGACCCCCGGCGCGACTATCCCGAGCTCAAGTCGATCGTCATCGCCGGGCAGTCGTACCCAATTGAGGTGATCCAGGGGGCCCAGGAGTTCTGGGGCGTGAGGATCCACGACCTCTACGGCTCGACCCAGGGCAACGGCGCGATCGCTGGGAACTGCGAGCTCGGCGCGCTGCACGACGGCCGGCGGGCGGGCATGCACTTCCTCGAACACCGCAATCTCCTCGAGGTGATCGACCCCGACAGCGGCGAGCCGGTGGCGCCCGGTGAGGAGGGGATGGGCGTCATCACCAATCTCAGCATCGAGGGGTCGCCGCTGCTGCGCTTCCGCACCGACGACAAGATGCGATACCTCGGCGAGGCGGAGTGCCCCTGCGGCCGCCAGACCCGGCTGATCGAGGCCGGGACGCTCTCCCGCTATGACGACATGATGAAGGTCCGGGGCATGAACGTCTGGCCCCAGGCGATCGACGACGTGATGTTTGCCGAGGGGGTCGTCGACGAGTACGTCGGTCGCGTCTACTGCGACGAGGGCGACCTTGAGCAGATCGAGATCCGCTACGCCACCAAACCGGCGCTGGCCCTGTCGGTGGAGGAGCGGCTGGCGTTGGGGGAACGGCTGGTCCAGACGCTGAAGGCCCGCATCAACGTGACCTGCCGCCTGAGCGACGTGCCCCGGGAGGAGCTGCCGGTGTTCGAGTTCAAGGCCGTCCGGTGGACCGACACGCGCCAGACCGACCTGCAGAAGAAGGTCTGGTGAGACAGCGTCCGGACCGCCTACCGCCGCTGGTGGTTCTCGGAGCCGGCCCGGGCCGGCTTGCGGGGCCGCCCGGGCCGGGCGCCGAGGATGAGCTCGACGCAGGCGTCGGCCAGCGTGTCGACGTTGTCGCGGTCGGCCTGGAACCACTTGTACGGCCAGCTCGTCATCCCAAGGATCGCCTGGCTGGCGTAGCGGGGGTCCACGTTACGGATGATGCCGGCGTCGATGGCCTGCTCGACTGCCACCCGGTAGGCCGTGACGTACCTCCGTTCCCGGAGGCGGATGTCCTCCTCGTAGCGGGGCTCGAGGCGGGGCCGGTGGTCGAAGAAGACGCTGAACAGGCTGGGCTCCGAGGCTACGGTCACCGCCTGGTGGCGGATGAGGGCTTCGAGCCGCTCGTAGGGATCCTCGATCTGGGAGTGCTCGTCCAGCCTGGCCAGGGCGACGTCGAGGGCCCGCTCGAAGATCATGTGGAGCAGGTTCGCCTTCGACCGCACGTAGTAGTAGAGGCTCGCCCGCCGCAGGTCGAGGGCGTCGGCCACGTCGTCGAGTGTGCCGGCGTCGAACCCCTTCTCGCGGAAGATGTCGGCGGCGGCGGCGACGATCTCCTCCCGGCGGGCGACGTACTCCGGACTCGGCTCGGCCAACCGGGGACGGCCGGGGCCGCGGCGCCTCGGCGGCTCCAGGTCGGTCGGCTTCGGTGTGGCCATCGGCTCCTCGCCATCGAGAAGGACGATCTCGAGATGTTCCTCCGGGAGGAGGATCTCGTTCTTCTGGTCAGAGGTCACAGTTGGATCCCCAATCCCAATGTTAGCTAGCCGCCGGAAGACGGGAGGTGATCGACTCCGGGTCGAGAAGTGTCGGCGGGTGGACGACCACGCCGGTCTTGACCTGGACGAGACCGAGGGGGCTCAGCCGCACGTCGGGGAGGATGCCGACACTGAGGAAGAGCAGCAGGTAGAACAGCGGGACGGGGAGCCCGTCCTCGAAGCCGGCCTCGATGGCGGCGAGCTCGGCGGCGACGACATCGAGCGGGCCGTCATGCAACCGTCCGAGCACCCTCAGCGGCATCTCCGCGCTCGGCGTGACCACGCCGCCGCCCAAAGCCATGACCCGCCCGTAGGCGGCCACCATCGCCTCGGGATCGCGCCCGATGAGCAGGATGTCCCGCGACCCGGTGGCCGAGGCGGCTAGGGCCGGCGTGGACAGCCCGTCGAGGAGCGTGCCGACGATCCAGTCACCGGCCCGGGACACGAGCGCCACCAGGCTCACCCCGGTGGGCAGCGGGCCCGAGGGGACGGGCGGGGCGGCCCGGGTGATGACGCCCTCCAGCCGCAGGGCGGGGGCCGACCGGCAGACCTCGGTCAGAGTCCGGGCGTCGAGCCTGGCCGGCACGAGCGGATCCGTCTCCAGTGCCGGCCACCCGACGTTGCCGTCGTGGATGGTCGCCGGGTCGCAGACCACGCCGTCGGTGAGGACGATGCTGGGGGCGAAGGGGGTGAGCGAGTCGGTGACGACCAGGTCGGCGCAGCGGCCGGGGGCCACCGCCCCGAGATGGGCGTCGAGGCCGAAGTAGGTGGCCGGGTTGAGCGTCGCCATCCGGATGGCCGCCGCCGGGTCGACGCCGGCGGCGACGACGGTGCGGAGCACGGCGTCGAGGTGACCGGCGGCGAGGTCGGCGGGGACCGGGCCGTCGGTGGTGAGCATGACCCGGTCGGTCGGCAGTCCCCGCCCGACGAGCGCCGCGGCGAGTTCGGCCCCGTCCGGGCGGAGGCTCGAGTGGCGGAGCATGGCCCAGCAGCCCAGACGGAGGCGGTGCTCGAGCTCGTCGCCGCTGATGGCCTCGTGATCGGACGTGATCCCGGCGGCCAGGATCGTGCCGACGGTCCGGGGGGACGCGCCGGCGCAGTGCCCGTCGACCCGCAGGCCGGCGTCGACAATGGCTTCGGTGAAGGCGCCGAGGCGCTCGTCGCCGGCCAGCAGCCTGGGCCAGGCGGTGACTTCGGCCGCCCCGAGGACGCCGGGAATCTCTTCCAGGAGCCAGGTGAGGCGCTTGGCCGACAGCCGTTCGATCTCGACGGGGAGAATCCCGTCGAGGCAGCCCCGCAGCATCCACAGGTACTTGACGCCGGCGGTCGACATGGCGTCGAGGACCTCGAGGAGGACGTCGTCGTCGAGGCTCAGGAAGAGGAAGGCCACATCGGCGCACACCGTCGTCGTGCCGAAGCGGGCGTAGGCAGGGACCGCCGCGCCGGGGGTGTAGAGGATGTCCGGGTGGCAGTGCGGCTCGATCAGGCCCGGGACGATCACCGCGCCGTCCACGTCGAGCACCTCGGTGGCGTCGCGTGCGGCCGGATCGCCGACCCAGGCGATGCGCTGCCCGGCGATCCCGACGGCGGCGTTCTCCAGCGCGCCGGTGAAGACGTTGAGGACCGAACCGCCCCGCACGACCAGGTCGGCGGGGGTCCGGCCGGCGGCCACATCGACGAGGTGACGGCGTTCCGCCGGAGCCAGACGGAGTCGGGGCGGGAGGCGCACGCCTCAGTCCTGTTCAGGCAGGAGACGCTCGCTGTACCCGTAGTAGCCGAGGGCGAGGAAGAGATAGACGTCGGCCAGTTCGAGGGCTCGCGACACCGCTGGGCTCATGGCGCCGGCGCGCTCGGCGAGGAGTTGTGTCCGCAGGGCCAGGAGCCGCCCGAGCTGCTCTGACTGCTCCTTGGTCAACAGCTCCGGGTGGGTGGTGGTCATCGGCGTTGCTCCCGGTGGTCGAAGATCCGTTTGGTCTTGAGCTCGTATCGTGGCAGCGCCTCCGGTTCGAGAACCTCCGTCTCGAGGCGGACGCCGAGGCTGGTGCGGAGATGGTCGGACAGGGCGCCGGCGAGGGCCGCCCGATCGGCCGCGCCCGGGGCGGCCTCGACCTTGACCAGCATGCGGTCCATCCCGCCGGTCCGGGTGATGTGCAGCTCGTAGTGGCTGGTCAGGCCGGCGACCTCGCCGAGCAGGTTCTCGACCGCGGTGGGGTAGACGTTCACGCCTCGGATGGTGATCATGAAGTCGGTCCGTCCGAGGACGGAGCCGGGGAGATGCGTCCATGTCCAGCCGCAGCCGTGGTCGGACTCCCAGTCCCGGCAGACGATGTCGTGGGTCCGGTACTTGATGAAGGGTTGGGTGAAGTGGGTGTAGCTGGTGATGATGTGCTCGCCGACCACCCCCGACTCCGTCACGGGCTCCTCGCTGCCGGGATGCACCGTGTAGGAGTGGCAGGCGTCCTCGATCACGTGGACCCCGCCGGGGCCGGAGCTGCACGATTGCCCGACGAAGAGGGCCTCGCCGACGCCGTAGGCGTCGTGGATGAGGTCGACGCCCCAGGCCTCCTGGAGGCGGCGCCGGGTGACGGGGATCGACATCCCGGCTTCGCCCCCGCCGGCCAGCATCTTCACCCCCGCCGAGCGGATGTCGATACCCTCGGCGGCGGCGATCTCGGCCAGGTGCAGCAGGTAGGTCGGGGTGCCGGCCACGATGGTCGGGCGGCGGTCGATGATCTTGCGCACCCGTTCCACTCCGGAGAGCCCCCCGCCGGAGACGATGGTCAGGCCGAGGTCGCGGGCCCCCCAGTAGAAGCTCCACAGGCCGATCCACATGCCGAAGTCGAAGCAGAAGAACATCGAGTCACCCGGCCGGATGCCGAAGTCCCACAGGCCGTAGCAGTACTGGGACCCGCCCTTCTGCAGCTCGTACTGGGTGAAGACCTCGTGCAGGAAGCGGCCGGTCGTCCCGGTGGTGTGGAAGTGCTGCTGCCAGTGGGCTCGGGGAAGGGCGCACCCGCCGATGCCCGACTCGCTGCGCTCCTGGTCGGCGAGGTAGTCGGGCTTGTCGGTGAAGGGCAGCCGGTGGTGGAAGTCGTCCCATGTCCGGATGTCGGCCGGCTTGACCCCGGCGTCGTCGTAGATCCTCCGGTGGAGGGGCGAATGTTCGTAGGCCCAGCCGACGAGGTTCCGGATGCGTTCAAGATGCAGCGCGTCGAGGACCTCCCGGCGCGCCGTCTGCGTCGCCGCGTTCCAGAACCGCTCGTCGCCCCCCGGGACGGTCATGCTGTGCCCTCCTCGGAACGCCCGTGCCGGGCCGCTGGATTGACTCTACCGTTGTGTCGGTAGAATAATCAAAGGCGTTTCCCGGCCGGCGGTTGCGTCGAACGACGTGATCGCAAAAGGAGCGACATGGCGCTGGAGTACGAGTTGGACATGGCCAAGCGGGTGGCGCAGGACCCGGATGAGGGCAGCACCGACGACCCCCGGCTGGCCAAGCGGTACGAGCGCTGGGACGACATGACCGAGGAGTACCGCCAGGCCGCGGCCCGCATCGCCTCGTTCCAGTGCCTGGCCGAACTGATCGGCGTCATGATGTTCAACGAATGGGTCGAGATGGCTCCCGACTTCGCCCGCAAGCAGATGCTGCTGGCCAAGATCCAGGACGAGGTCGGCCACGGGCACGTCATGGCCCGGGTGGCCGAAGACCTCGGCGTCACCCGGGAGCAGATCCTGGTCGACTTCGTGGAGGGGCGGACGAAGCTCCTCAACATCTTCCACTACGGGTTCGAGAGCTGGGAGGAGATCGGCCCGTCGGCCCTGCTCCAGAACTCCGCCGCCATCGTGCAGTTCTCCGCGCTGCAGAAGGGCACGTACCTGCCCTACGTGCGGGCGCTGAAGAAGATCGACAAGGAGGAAGGGTTCCACTACCACCACGCCTGGGACCTCGCCCACGAGATCATGACAACGGGGACGGCCGAGCAGCGCCGGCTGGCCCAGGAGTCGTTCGAGACCTGGGTGCCCCGGCTGCTGGCCTACTTCGGCCCCCCCGATAACGACACGTACCAGCAGAACCGGATGTACCAACTGGGCCTGAAGGTCGATTCCAACGACGCCCTCCGGCAGCGCTGGCTCGGCCGGATGATGCCGGTCTTCGAGCAGATGGGCTACCACATCCCCCACGATTTGGTTCACCACGACACCGAGACTGGGACGTGGGTGTTCGCCTCCCCGGACTGGGTCGAGGTCAAGCGGACGCTGACCGAGGGCGGGCCGCGGTACGGGCAGTACGTCGAGAACGTCCGCCGCTCCCTGGATCGCAATGCCCGGTACCGCTCGGCTGCGCTTCGGGTGGCGGCCTGAACCGGGAGTCCACCATGGAATCCGGAGGAGACGCCACCGCCTTCGAAGCCTTCGCCCGCTTCGGCGGCTGGGACAAGCCGTTGCAGCACGTGGGGAGCGTTCGGGCGGCCGATCCCGAACTCGCCTGGCACGCCGCCAAGGAGGCCTACACCCGGCGGGAGAAGTGCCTGGCGCTGTGGGTGGTGCCGCGCTCGTGCGTCATCATGAGCACCGGGGCCGACGTCACCGCGCTCCTGGCCGGGGGCCGCATGACGTACCGCCTGCCGGCCTTCCCGAGCGCGCGCCGCAGGGCCCGTCGTGAGGCGGAGACGGCGGTCGAGGCTGAGGAGGCGACCCTGCTGTGAAGGCCAGGATCGTGGTCGACGCCGTCGTCCCCTGGGCCGATGACCTCTTCCTCCACTGCCAGCAGCTGATCCGGTGGGTCACGGACTACGTCGACCTCGAGGAGTCGCTGGCCATCGGGTCGGTGGCGCAGGAGGAGCTGGCCCATGCCGGGGTCCTGCTGGACCTGGCCGGCTGCACCCCCGAAGACCGGGACCGGCTGATCTACCGGCGGGAGCTTTCGGGCTGGCACCCGTCCCGTCTCGTGCTCTGGAACGCCGACGACTGGCCGGCCACCGTCGCCCGCGGGTTCCTGCTCACCCAGGGATCGTTGGCCATGGTGTCGGCCCTGGAGCAGGTCGGTGGCGACCGCCTGGCCGGTGCCGCCACGGTGATCGCCGCCGAGCAGCAGCTGCACGCCCGGCACTGGCGCCGGTGGGTCGAGATCCTCGCCCACGACCCGGACACCACCGAGCTGTTCGCCGCCTCGCTGGCCGCAGCGGTGGCTGCCACCGACGACTTCTTCGGCCTGCCGGGGGTGCTGCCGGTGTCACTCGACCCGGCTGCCCTGCACCGGGCGTTCCTCGACCGGGTCGGCAAGGAGCTCGTCGAGCTCGGAGTCGACGTGCCGGAGTTCCCGGCAGGGCCGGTCGGGCGCGAGCCGGGCGGGGGCGCCCCCGGTCTCGACCGGTTGCTGCACCAGGTCCGCCGGATCCGGGACGCCCATCCGGATCGGGTCTACGGCATCTGCCGATGACCGACCGCCGCCTCTCCGCCGACCGTGAGGTGACGGCGGCGGTCGCCGCCGTGGAGGACCCGGAGGTGCCGATCACCCTGGCCGACCTCGGCGTACTCCGGTCGGTCGAGACCGACGGCGACCGCGTTGTCGTCCACCTCGCCCCGACTCGGCTGGGTTGCCCTGGCCGGGCGGAGATGACCCGCCGGGTTACCGACGCGGTGCAGGCCGCCCGGCCCGGTGCCGACGTCGCGGTCGAGTGGGACATGGTCGCCTGGCAGCCGGGCGACGTGACTCCCCGGGGCGCCGGCGTGCTGGCCGAGTGGGGCTATGCGCTGTTGGCCGGCGGTCTCCGCTGCCCCTACTGCGGGTCGGCCGACACCCGGACGGAGGGCGAGTTCGGGGGCAGCGTCTGCAAGAAGCCGTTCACCTGCCGGGCCTGCGGCTCGACGTTCGACGCGCTGCGGGGGCTACTGGAGTAGGCGGGCCCGGCCGCATCAGCCCGGACCGGCGACTGGATACCGGCCGGGGCCCCACAGCGAGATGCCGCCGTCGGCCTCGATCACCGTTCCCGTCATGAGCGCCGCCGACTCGTCACCGGCCAGCAGAACGAACAGCCCGGCGTGGTCGTCGGCCGTGGCGATCCGCTGCAACGGCATGCCCGCCGCCGTCGGGCGTCCGTCGCGGCCGGCCGTGCCCGGATCGGAGAGGCCGGTCAGGTTCGTGGGCACGAAGCCGGGGGCGACGGCGTTGACCCGAATCGTGGGGGCGAGCTCGAGGGCCAGCTGGCGGGTGAGCCCGGCCACGGCGTGCTTGGCCGCGACGTAGAGGCTGCCCCCGAACCCGGCCAGGCGGCTCGACACCGAAGCGGTGAAGACGATGGTCCCGCCGCCGGACCGGCGCAGGGCGGGGATGGCGGCCCGGGCCCCGAGGACGTACCCCTTGACGTTCACGGCGAAGAGCTCGTCGAAGGCCGTGGCGAGCCGCTCGGGCGGGAACGCCTCCAGCGGGATGCGGTTGTCGTAGATGCCGGCGTTGCCGACGAATACGTCGAGCCGACCGAAGGTGGCCTCGGTTTCGGCCACCGCCCGCTCGTTGTCGACCATCGAGGTGACGTCCCCGACCACGACGTGGACGGAGCCCGTGTTCTCGAGCTCCGCGGCGAGGCCGGTGGCCCGCTCCTCATCCCGTTCCAGGACGCCGACCAGCCCTCCTTCGGCCAGGAAGCGCCGGACCACGGCCAGCCCGAGCCCGGAGCCGCCGCCGGTCACGAGCGCCACCTTGCCGTCGAGTCGGCCCATCATCGCACCGCCGGCGGGGGGCCGGTCTCCAAGAGCGCCGAGAACAGCTCCGGCGTCTGCCAGGTCAACGTCTCGAGGGCGACGGCGTCGAGCCGGATGCGATGCCCGAGCTTGGGTGCCTCGATCTCGAGCCGTTCGCCGTTGCGGGTCATGACCTTTCGCACCCGGACGAAGGCGAACTCGTTGCCGATCTGCAGTTCGCCGTCGAAAGCGTCGCCCCCGGAGTCGGTTTTCACGACGGTTCCCTACAGGAAGACGGCCAGGTTCGGGATCGGGAGGGTGGTGTGGTCGAGGAACACGACGCGGCGGGCGAGTCGTAGCGCGTCGTCCTCGATGCGGATGAGGTCGTGGCGCTCGGCCGACAACAGCACCTGACGCTCCTCGCGGGCCCAGAAGAACAGCAGGTTCGACCGTACCTCGAGCGGCCCCTCGAACGAGTCGAGCCGGACGTTGCTCACGAACCGGCGGGTGCGCGACGGTGGGTTCTCCGACCAGGCGTACTCGGTGTCGAAGCGGTCCACCCGGGCGGCCAGTGATCCCCGGTCCTCGACCATGTGGAACGACGCCTGGCTGAACCGCAGGTCGAGGGCGGTGCGCTCCCGGGTGACCCGAGTCGGGATGCGGTAGTCGATGTCGTCGGTCAGGAGATCGAGCCAGGCTCCGAAGCGGGCGGCGTCGAGCACTTCGGCCTCCCGGAACAGGAACTCCTCGACGCGCCGGACGAGCCGGAGGTCCTGGTCGGTCACGGTCCGTTCAGCCACGGCTCATCATCCGGATCCAGTGCCGGAAGAACGTGCGCTGCACGCCTTCCTCGAGGTTGGAGTCGTAGACCACGCCGGGTCCCGGCCAGCCGTCGAGCTCGCGGGTCAGGCTCATGTCGGGCAGGCCCATCTGGTAGTTCAACAGGATGCCCGCCTTGGCGGCGAAGACGCCGCCGGCCGGGCGCGTCACCCGTCCCCAAACGACGGAGTCGTCCTGCTCGAAGTTGCCCGACGGGCTGAACGTTGCCACCGCCACCTTGAGCGCGCGGCGCTTGTACTCCTCCGGTGAGCCCTTCGGCACCAGCACCCAGCTCCACGCCTCCATCCGGCCCGGCCCCCGGGGCTGCCACTGGCGCAGGCTCAGGTAGGCGGCCGGCGGCTTCGCGGGGTCGTCGGTGCCGCCGAGGTGGATGAGCGAGAGGTTGGGGAAGACCGTGCCGGTGTGGACGACCGACCGCCGGGCCAGGTCGAGCTGCTCCGGGGTGAGCCCGTTGTCCCGGAAGAGGGCCTGCACCTCGGGCGGGTAGGCCCAGAACGGCGACTGGTCCGGGTCGAGCCGGCGAATACTCGTGCTGTGACCGCTGCACTCCGTGACGTGGACGTCGTTGCTTCCCCCGGCGGATCCGGCCACCGCCTTCGAGGTGAGCCCGATCTCGGGGATCGAACGGTGCAGCGACTGCGTGTGGTAGCTGTCCCCGGCGAAGTTCTCCGCCCCTGATTTCCAGTCGGCGTCGATGAGCCAGCGGTGGGGGTCGCCGATGACCTCCATCCCGGCCGGGGCGAGCCCGAGGTGGATGTCGAGGTACCAGCGGTAGTCCCCGAGGTGGTCGAGCAACGGGGGGGTGTCGGGGTCGAGGCAGGCGAAGATGAGCCCCCGGTAGCACTCGACCTGCGGCGCCGGCAGGAGGCCCCACTCGGCCGGGTCGAGGCCGGGGTAGGCCTGCTTGCGGTTCGGGATGCCGACCAGGGCGCCGGCGTTGTTGTAGGTCCACCCGTGGTACGGGCAGCGGAAGTGCGACGTGTTCCCCTTGTCGGCGGCGCAGATCTGGGTGCCGCGGTGTCGGCACGAGTCGAACAGGACGCGGATCACGCCGTCCTCGTCCCGGGCGACGATGAAGGGGTCCTCGCCGATCGTGCGGGCGACGTAGTCGCCCGGGGTCGGGAGTTCCGACTCATGGGCGACGAAGACCCAGGTCCGCCCGAAGATCCTGGTCATCTCGGCTCGGTAGACGTCGGGATCGTTGTAGACCCGCAGGGGCACGAGGCCACGGTCGAGGTCGGCCGCCATCCCGGAAACGAGGGTGTCGAGAGGGCTTCCGGCCCGACCGTTCCCCGAAGCCCGCACGGTGGTCACGGCCGCTTGTCCCGGAGGCGCTCGCACAGCTTCGCCCACCGCCGGCCGCACTCCCGGGCGGCGTCGCCGTAGACGTCGGGAATGACGTCGTACGGTGGGCGCAGCGGCCCGGGACGGCAGTAGCCGGCCGCCTCCATACGTAGCTTTTCGACCTGGATGTTGTAGTGGGCGAAGATCTCCGGGTTGCCGAGGATGGGGTCGATGGGCTCGTTGGCCCAGGCGATCTCGGCCGCCATGGCGGCGATGCGGGCCGCATCGCCGGTGCAGACGGCGTCGATGATCGCCAGCGACGGCTCGGGCCCCATGGCCGCCGCCGTGGCCCAGCAGGCCGTGGTCGTCTGCGGCGAGACGGCGTGGAACTCGTGCACCCGCTGGTCGATCGGCAGGAAGTGGACCTTCCCCCGGCTGGCGGTCTGGAACTCCCGCAGCTGGGTCGGGTTGGAGAACTTGGCCGACGTAACCGTCGGCGCCCGGTCGGCAACCCCGGCCCAGAACTCGGCCGGGAAGTTATAGCGGAAGGCCCGGGCGTTGGCGTAGGCCATGATCGACAGGCGGGGGACAGCCTCGGAGATCTCGGCGTAGTAGCGGACGGCCATGTCGGTGGTGAGCGGCTGCCACATGGGCAGGCCGAGCAGGGAGCCGCTTGCGCCCCGTTCGGCGACGAAGCGCAGCCGCCGCACGACCTCGTGCCCGCCGAGGGCGGTGGCGCCGATGAACGTCGGGACCCGCCCGGCCACGGTCGACAGGACGCAGTCGACGAAGGCCTCGTAGTCGGCCGGGGCCAGCGTCGGGCACTCGCCGGTCGTGCCGAGCGCGATGAGGGCAGTTACTCCGTCGTCGAGCAGTTGGGTGACGAGCCGGGCGGTCTCGTCGAGGTCGACGGTGTCGGTGGCGTCGATCCGCTCCGCCCCGGGTCGGGCGGGAGTCGGGATGATGGCGTAGAGCCCCCGGTAGTCGGCGGCCGTCAGCATTGGGTTCCTCCCCGGTGTCCTCGGTCGGCTTCCTCGGTCAGCTCCTGAACGACTCCGGGGGCGGACCGGCCAACCCCCAGAGGTCGCCGCCCCATTCCGGCCCCCAGAAGCGCTCCTCGAGCGCCCCGTCGTCGGGGTCGTCGACCTCTTCGAGCTCGGCGTAGTACTCGACGATCGTCCCGGCCGGATCGGCGTAGTAGGTGAAGATGTTGTTCCCCGGGCCGTGGCGGCCGGGGCCCCACAGGCAGGGGATCTCGTGGCGGGTGAACCAGGCCAGGCCCCGCATGACGTTGTCGAGGACCTCGACGTCGTAGGCCATGTGCTGGAGGCCGGTCCGGCCGCTGCGCATGAAAGCCAGCGAGTGATGGTCGCGGTTGCAGCGCAGGAAGGTCATGCCCCGGGCCGTCCGGTCCGAGACGCGGAACCCGAGCTCGCCGTAGAAGCCTTCCATGGCCTCGAGCTGGGGGGAGTTCAGCACGACGTGGCCCAGCTTCTTCGGGGCGACGAGCGGCGCCTCGTAGGGATCCTTCACCGCTTCCGGCGCCCAGAGCAGCTCGACGATGTTGCCGTCGGGGTCCCGCAGCGCGGCGCTGGCGGCGTGGCCGGGTTCGACCGCGTCGCCGGGTTCGCGCTCCACGGTCCGGCCGCCGGCGACGGCGGTCTCCACCGCCCGGTCGAGGTCGGCCCGCTCGTGGACCTCGAAGGCGAGGTGGTGCAGCCCGGTGGGCTCGCCGGGGTCGAGGATCAGCGCGTGGTGGCCGCACTGGCGGGTGCGGAGGTAGCGCCTCCCGTTGACCTCCTCGAAGAGCCCCAGACCGAAGCGGTCGGTGTAGAAGCCGGAGACGGTGTCGATGTCGTCGGCTCCGAGGCAGATATGGTCGAGGGCCTTGACCTTGATCACGGTGCTCCTCTCACTGGGCGGTGCTCAGGTGGCTGTCCGGGCCAGGAGGGCGTCGAGCCGGGCTTCGAGGTCCTCGGAGGCGGGGACCATCGGAAGGCGGTGCTCATTGTTCGCCAGCAGCCCGAGGCGGCGCATCAGGTACTTGATCGGGATGGGGTTGATGTCCCAGAACACGGCCTGGTTGAGCTCCCACAACGAGTCGTGCAGCTCGCGGGCCGCGTCGAGGTCTCCCTTGGCGACGGCCTCGTAGAGGGCGGCGACGCGGGCGGGGGCGACGTTGCCGACGGCGTTCATGAGGCCGCATGCCCCGACCGCCAGCATGGGGAGGCTCAGATCTTCGAGCCCGGCGAACACCCGGAAGTCCGGGCCGAGGCGGCGGCGGGTTTCGGTGACCAGGGCGAGGTCGGTCGAGGCGTGCTTCATCCCGACGAACGTCGGGGCGGCGGCGGCGATCTGCTCGATCGTGGCCGGCTCCAGCGTGACGGCGGCCCGCCCCGGGATGTGGTAGGCCATGAGCGGGAGCGGGGAGCGGCGGGCGACATCGGCGAAGTAGGCGACGAGGCCGCGCTGGGGCGGACGGATGTAGTACGGCGTCACCACGAGCAAGGCGTCGGCGCCGGCCTGCTCGGCGCCCTCGGTGATCCGGACCGTTTCGGCGTGGGACTGCGAACCGGTGGCCGCCACCACCGGGAGGCGCCCGCCGGCCGCCTCGACGGCCGTCTTCACGAGCCGGATCCGTTCCTCGGCGGTGAGCGTGGCCGGCTCACCGGTCGTGCCGGTGACGAGGATGCCGTGGCTCCCTTCGGCCACCTGGCGCTCGACCAGAGCGGCAAACGTCTCGTAGTCGACCTCCCCGCCGGTGAAGGGCGTGACCAGCGGGGGATAGGAGCCCCGGAGGAAGTCGGGCGGTAGGGCGATCATGCGAGCTCGCCCCGGTTCGTGTCCCAGCCCCGGTGGGAGCCGAGGAGGATCGCGTCCCGCTTGAGGTCCTCCTGCCACAGGAGCGAGTCCATGGCCAGGTGGAGCGGGCTGTCCTGGATCGTGAGCTCGTAGACGGGCTCGTCCCCGGAGGCGTGGTGGTGCACCGCCCATCCGGGGGCGGACAGCATGAGGTCGCCGGCCTTCCAGTCGTAGCGCACGCCGCCGACCCGGCTGTGGCCGTGACCGGCGAAGAAGTAGTTGATGGCGGCCGAGGCGTGGCGGTGGGGCCGGTCGACGATTCCCGGTGGCCGCAGGCACATGGTGGCGAAGAACGTGTTGGTCGTGCCGTTGGTCCGCCCGGTGGCGGGGTTGTACAGGAGGTAGAGCCGCCGGCCGCGGTACTCCTGCCCGAGCGACTCGAGCTTGTCCAGTTCCGCCTTGACCTGCGGCCACGACCAGTGGAGCGCGGATTGCTCGACGACGTCGGGGTTGATGAGCCGCTCGTAAGACATCAGGAGGGGTCCGTCCTCGCCGAGGGGGAACACGTCGGCCACCGGGTGCGTTCCCCGCTTGGCCTCCGCCTCCACCGGCCGCACGGCCGGTTCCTCCGGGGGGTTCTCGTCGACGAAGTGGATGTTGAGCTTCTCCAGGAGGGCGGCGTTGCTGTAGGCCAGCCGTACCTGGATCTCGTCCGAGTTGTTCTCGTGGACGTAGGTCTCGAGCGACGGTGTGAGCCACACGTCGTGAAGGCCGAAGTCGAGCTTGCGCCCCTGGACGACGCAGAAGCCGGCGCCCGAGATGCAGAAGTGTACGGCCGCCGAGTTGTGCCGGGCGGGCCGGGTCCGCTCACCGGGCAGGAGGACCTCGAGGGCGACCCGGATCCCGGGGGCGAGCCCAAGGCCCGGCTCGCTGGCTCTCGGATGCACGATCAGCGCCCGGCGCGGGCCGCGCTCCGGCGCCGGCAGCCCGGCGAGGCGATCGACCTCGGCCTCGATCTCCTCCCGGGACACGACGAGGGCCGGCCAGAGCCGGCCGTCGACGTCGGGTTCGCTCCGGCCGGTCTGATCGATGAAGGTGGCCCGCAGTCGGTCGTCGCCGGCGGGAGTGGTCCCGGGGGGAGTGGTCATGGCGTCGTTCCTTTCGCGATGGGGTCAGCCGTCTGCAGGCGGGGTCGGCACCGGACGGGCTGCGGCAGGGGCCGGCCGAGGCCGGCGGCCCGGGCCCGCTCGAGGCAGGCCAGGCCCAGCGTCAGGTCGGAGACCCCCATCCCGAGCGCCTTGAACAGCGTGAGGTCGGCACCGTCGGGCCGTCCTCTCCCGGCGGCCACGAGGGTGGCCAGCGTCGCCACTCCCGCCCAGGCCGGGCCCGGCTGGCCGTAGTGATCCATGAGTTCCCGGGACAGCTGCTCGGCTTGGGCCCTGCTGTCGACCGCTACGGTGGCGCACCGGTCGAGCAGCGCCGGCTCGAACTCGATCCGGTCGGGGGCGATGGCGCCGACGGCGTTGATGTGGGTCCCAGGTTCGGGCACTGCCGCGCCGAGGAAGGGTTGGCTCGCCCGCGTCACCAGAGTGATGACCGAGGCGCCCTCGGCCAGCTCGGTCGCTGAAGCGGTCTCCGACGCGGCGAGGGCGAGTTCGGCTTCGACGCGGGCGGCGAACTGCGCTCGGCGCTGCGGGTCCCGGCCGTAGACCGCCACGTGACCGATGGGCCGGACGGCTGCGACGGCGGCCACCTGCCCGAGGGCCTGCTTGCCGGTCCCGGCGATGCCGAGCCGGTCGGCGCCGGGGGCGGCCAGGTGATCGGTGGCCACGGCCGAGACGGCCGACGTGCGGAGCTGCCCGAGGGCGAACGCCTCGATGATGGCGGCGAGCGATCCGGTCTCCGCCTCGAAGAGCAGCAGGAGCGGGGTGGCTCCGGCGGGTGTGTGGCACCAGGTCTTGGTCCCGACAAGGCCGGCGCCCTCCAGCGACCCTCCGACGGCGTGCAGGTCGTGTTTCGGGGCCCAGGACAAGTGGGCTTTTACCATGTTCCTGGCCTCGCCGGCGGCTTCGAGGCGGAGCCCCCGCTCCAGGGCGGTGATCGCTTCGGCCAGGTCGATCAGCTCCACAACTTCGGCTTCGGTGATCCAGAGGCCGTCGCTCACGGCACCGTCTCCTCAAACACCGAAGGGACGGGAGGTTCGATCCGCAGGGCATTGGCTACGAGGGCGTGCGCCTGGTACCGGCCGGCGAGCAGCAGGACTCCGACGGCGATCTGCTGGCCGCTGTCCTCGACCAGAGCGGCGAGCTCGGCGTCGACGCCGTGCCCGCGGTCGCGCCCGAGGGCGAGGACGAGCCGCTGGACGAGGCGGTCCGTCCCGTCGAGCTGCTCAGGTTGGAGGGCGACCACCCGGGCGACCCAGCCGAGGTCCATCCCGGCCTTCCTGCAGAGCTGCTCGTGCTGGTGACGCTCGTACCGGTTGCCCGTGACCGTGGCCACCGTGAGGGCGACCACTTCCCGGACGGACGGCGGGAGGGCAGCCCGTAGCGCCTCGGTGAACCGGGAGAAGGCCAGCAGTGCCTCGGGCTGGTGGGCGCTGTACTGGAAGAACTCCCCGAGGTAGCCGAGGCGCCGGAGGCGCCCTTCGAACTCCGCCCGGAGCTCAGGGGGCAGGTCCGGATAGGCGATCGGTGAGATCCCGCAGTGGCTCACGCTGCTCGACTTTCTCGTATACGGAACACTGGGAGTCTTCGGCGTTCCTGATCCTGAAAGCAAGTTGTCTAAGGCAGAAGGCTTTTGGAAGATCGGAGCCAAGCAAGAAGATTCTGCACCGCAGAAGAAGCTCAGACTCGGACCGTGCGGCGGACGGCGGCGGCGATGGCGGTGCGGTCCGGCAGCCAGGCCCGCTCCAGGGACGGGGCGTAGGGCGCCGGGGTGGGGACCGCCCCGATCCGGGCCACCGGTGCGTCGAGGCACCAGAAGGCCTCGCCTGCTGCCAGCGCGGCGATCTCGGCCCCGATGCCGAAATCGATCACCGCCTCGTGGGCGACGACGAGCCGGCCGGTGCGGGCTACGGAGGCGAGCACCGTCTCCCGGTCGAGCGGGGCGACAGTGCGCAGGTCGACGACCTCCACGTCGATCCCCTCGGTGGCCAGGTCGTTGGCGGCGGCCAAGGCCTCGTGGACCATCCGGGAGACCGACACCACCGTGACGTCCCGTCCGGCCCGCGCGATCCGGGCCCGGCCCAGGGGCACCAGGTGGTCGTCGGCCGGTTGTGGGCCCTTGTGGCCGTAGAGCAGGCGGTTCTCGATGAAGACGACCGGGTTCGGGTCGCGGATGGCCGCCCGGAGCAACCCGTAGGTGTCGGCCGGCGTCGATGGCATGACGACGGTTAGGCCGGGGATGTGGGCCAGCAGCGCCTCGAGGCTTTGCGAGTGCTGGCTCCCCGACGACCGGCCGGCGCCGAACTGCGTGCGGACCACCAGCGGCATCTCGGCGAGGCCACCGGTCATGAACCGCAGCTTGGCCGCCTGGTTCATCAGCTGGTCGAGACATACGCCGAGGAAGTCGAGGTACATCAGCTCGACCACGGGCCGCATTCCGGCCATGGCCGCCCCAACCGCGAGCCCGACGATGGCTGACTCGGAGATCGGCGTGTCTCGGACGCGCTCGGGCCAACGGGCATGCAGTCCGCGGGTCAGACCGAAGACGCCTCCGCCCGCCCCGACGTCGATCCCGGCCACGAAGACGGCGGGATCGACCGCCAGTTCGTGCTCGAGGGCGAGCCGGACGGCGTCCATGGTCCGGAAGGTGGGCGCGTCGGCCGGGAGCGGGTCGGGCTCCGGCGGCGGCTCCCGTACGGCGGTCACGTACCGGGTGAGGGTGGCGGGGTCGGGCTCGGGCGCGCGGCGGGCCCTCTGTACCCCGGCTTCTACCTCCCCGGCGACGTCCGCTTGCAGGGCGTCGAGCTTCTCGCCGGCCAGCCCGCGGGCGAGGAGTTGCCGGCGGGTCACGGTGAGCGGGTCCTTCTCCTGCCAGCCGGCCACCTCGTCGGCGGAGCGGTACCGCTCGGGGTCGCCCTCGTAGTGGCCCCGGAACCGGTAGGTCCGGGCCTCGAGCAGGAGCGGCCCTTCTCCGGCCCGCCGCCCGGCGACGATCCGGGCCATCGTCTCGGCCAGCGCGGCGACGTCGTTCCCGTCGACCGACTCAAAGGGGATCCCGTAGCCCCGGGCCCGGTCGGCCAGCGGGACGGGGTGCTGGTCGGCGGCGGCCGAGAACTCGGCGTAGCCGTTGTTCTCGCAACAGAAGACGACCGGGAGCCGCCACACGGCCGCCAGGTTGACCGCCTCGTGAAAGAGGCCCTGGGCGACGGACCCGTCGCCGAAGAAAGCGACGACCACATCCCCGGCCCCGGCCAGGTGGGCGGCGGTACCGGCCCCGACTGCGATCGGCAGGCCGGCGGCGACGATCCCATTGGCGCCGAAGACGCCGAGCCGCGGGTCGGCGATGTGCATGGAGCCGCCCCTGCCCGAGCAGGTGCCGGTCTCGCGGGCCAGGAGTTCGGCCAGCATGCCGTCGAGGTCGAGGCCCTTGGCAAGGCAGTGGCCGTGGCCTCGATGGGTGGACGTGATGACGTCGCTGTGCCGGAGCGGCCAGCAGGCGCCCACGGCGACGGCTTCCTGACCGACCGAGAGGTGCACGAAGCCGGGGACCTCGCCGTCGCGGTAGAGGACTGCCACCCGCTCCTCGAACTGCCGGATGCGCACCATCCGCCGGTAGAGCTCGAGCAGATCGTCCGTCGCCGGAGCGAAGGCGCCGGACGGAGGGCCTTGCTGTCGCACTGGCACAGATTTATTATAACGGACGAGAAGGTCAAATCCTGAGGAGCACCGGGAGTAGCGGGGAGCGTGGCCCACCGGCAGAAGTTCAAGCTCGGCCTCGACGGCGTCGACGCCTTCGGGATCATCTACTTCGGCCAGTACTGCCACTGGTTCCAGCATGCACTCGAAGGGCTCTTCTCGGAGGCCGGCCACGAGCTCGGCTCCATTATCGCCGACGGGGTCGGCTTTCCGATGGCGCGCCTCGAGATGGACTTTCGCAAACCCGTCCGCCTCTCTGAAGTGGTCGAGGCGGAGTGCTCGGTCGTCGCCACGGGAAAGCGCTCCATCCAGTTCCTCGTCCGCTTCACCGATGCCCAAGGGGACCTCACCGCCGAGGTCCGGACGCTCCAGGTGGCAACCCGCATCGATTTCACGCCCGAGTCCGTCCCCGACTGGTTGCGCGACCTCGTGCAACCGCCGTTGACGGATGGGGCCGCGATCGGTACCGTACCGAGTTAAATCGGCCTAACCGTCGATTGAATTATTGGAGCGCCTACGGACGGGCGCTCCCTGGGGGGAGCAGTGACCCGCAGGATCAGGTCAAGCGTCGCAGCCGACCCGTCACAGCCTCGTAGCCGGAGAACCTGTTCAGACGGACCCGTGATTTGGGGGGTAGGGCATGAAGCAACGAACCCGTAGCCGGTTGACGCTCGCCAGTCTGGCGGCCAGCGTCCTGATCCTCACCGCGGCCTGCGGCAACCGGGCCGACAAGCTTCCCGCCGCAGCCAGTACCGGGGCGACCGGGGCGTCCAGCGCCGCCGGCGCCGCCCCGAGCGCTGAGTCGGCTCCGGCGGCCGCGGCCGACTCGGGCACGGCGGCGACCACGCCGGGGGCCGAGGCCGGCGGCAGCGCGGCGGTGTCCACCCCTGTGGGCGGCTCGACCGGCGCGGCCGCTCCCAAGGCGAGCGCCGCCGCCGGGACGGCCGCTCCGAGGGCCAGCGCCGCGGCCGGCACCAAGGCGGCGGGCGCCGCGTCCGTGTCCGGTTCGAGCCAGTCGGGCGGGGCGGCATCGCCCCGGGCCGGCGGCTCGAGCGCCGCTCCGCTCCCGGGCCAGCCGGCGACTCCCGGCCAGCCCGGTGGTGAACAGGCCGGGTCGGTGAAGGCCGACGGACCCAACTCGCAGGGCGTGTCGGACACGCAGATCCGGGTCGGCGTCCTCGCCCCGATCTCCGGTGCGGCCGGCTTCCTCGGCGAGAACGAGGTCGACGCCGTGCGGGCGTCCCTAGAACTCATCAACGCCCGGGGCGGCGTGCAGGGCCGCAAGTACCAGATGATCGTCATCGACACCCAGTTCGAGCCGGCCATCGAAGCCACCGCCATGAAGCGCCTGGTGGAGCAGGACAAGGTCTTCTCCGTCATCAGCGTGCTCGGCGACTCGACCGGCCCCTACGTCACCTCCAAGGGCATCCCGGTCGTCACCTTCGGGATCGTCCCGCCGGCCTTCGCCTCGAAGTACCCGACGACGTACCCCGTCGGCCTCAACACCGTCGACTCGGTGGCGTCGATGGCCTACCAGCTGACCCAGGTCCTCAAGCTGCCCATCAAGAGCGCGGCGGTGCTCTACGAGACGCAGAACCTGCCCAGCCAGAAGTGGGCCAAGTACATGCAGAAGGCCTGGGAGATCTGGGGCGTCCAGGTGAAGAGCGTCGACAAGTTCAACCTCTCCGACGCCGACTGCACCCAGCTCGTCATCAAGATGCGTGACCAGCAGATCGACTTCTGGCAGGTGGCCCAGTCGCTCGGGTGGCCGATCTGCCAGCAGGCCATGAACCGCCAGAACTACACGCCGCCCCAGGGGCGGGGTGGCCCGTACACCGCCGACGAGCACTTCGTCGGCCAGGCCGGCCTCGGGTCCGACGGCGTCTACGCCGAAACCCCGGGCGTGCAGATCGTGCAGAACCCCGGCCAACCGTATCCCTACAACGCCGCCAACAAGGCGCCGTCGGTCGACGACTACCTGGCCAGTATGAAGAAGTTCAGTCCGTCGAGCACCGACCCCGGCTCGCTCGAGAACATCTGGACCCAGCAGTTCTGGGCCGCCGGCAAGCTGCTCGACGACGCAATCCGCCACCAGTCCGGGGCGATCACGTGGAAGGGCGTGAACCAGTGGATCCAGGCCCAGAAGAGCTGGACCGCCGGCCTCAGCTCGCCGATGAACTTCACGCCGGATTGCAAGACCGGGGCCCCGGTCTGGATCTTCCAGTGGAAGGCCCAGAACGGCAAGCTCGTCCAGAGCGACTGGAAGCCCTACGGCGGCCCGATCCAGCTTCCCGTGGAGGCCAAGGACAAGATCGCCGGCGGCGGTGACTGCTACCTCACGCGCATGGCGGACGCTGAGCTCTAGAGGCGGCCGTCTCCGGCAGGACCCGCGATACGGGGTGGCCGGCGCCGCTGGTGCCGGCCACCCCGCTTCCTTCGAGCCCACACGCCTCCACAGGAACCGAACGCTATGAACGAGCAGTTCTCGGCGGACCCAAGCCTCGACGTCCTCCACCGGATGCTCGACGACGCCCGAGCCCTCACCCGGCTGGAAGGGGACGCGGTGCTCGGTCCCCGGGGCGCCTACCTGGTCGCCTACCTCACCGAGACGCTGGCCCTGAAACGGCCGCAGTGATTCGCATCCCCACCTCATTTCCCGAGCCGGGCGACGTGAAGGGCCGCCGGGTGGTCGTGACCGGCGCCAGCCGGGGTCTCGGCCACCTGATCGCCGCCGCGTTCTCCCGGGCCGGTGCCCGGGTGGCCCTCGTTGCCCGCGACCGGAGCGCACTCGAGGCTGTAGCCGCCGATCTCGGTGACGATGTCATCGTCTGTCCCGCCGACATCTCAACGCCGGACGGGAACCGCAGGGTCGTCGAGGCGGTGGTCGGCGCCTGGGACGGGATCGACACCTGGATCGCCAACGCCGGCATCTCCCCGATCGTGGCCGGGCCGGTCGAGACACCGGCTGAGGTCTTCCGCCAGATCGTGGAGGTCAACCTCATCGGCGTCTTCTACGGAGTGCAGGCTGCCGTGCCGGCCATCGATCCCGGCGGGACGGTGATCGTCACCGCTTCCGTCCACGGCGAACGCCCGAAGCGGGGGCTGGCCGCCTACTCGGCGGCCAAGGGCGGGGTCATTGCCCTCGTCAAGGCGCTGGCCCTCGACCTGGCCGAGCGTGACATCACCGTCAACGCGGTGAGCCCCGGCTGGTTCGACTCGCCGCTGGCGGCCGGGTTCGCCGCCAACCCGAAACTCGAGCGAGAGGTCCTCGACCACACCGCTCTGCGCCGCTGGGGTCGCAGCGAGGACCTGACCGGCGCCTACCTCTTCCTCGCCTCTGACGCGGCCCGGTTCGTGACCGGCTCGGTGCTCACCGTCGACGGCGGCTACCTCTGCGTGTGAGCGATCGATGAGAGCCGTCGTCTGGTACGGAAAGGGCGACCTGCGGGTCGACGAGGTGTCCGATCCTCGCGACCCCGGCCCGGGCGAGGCCCTCGTCGAGGTTGCCTACTGCGGGATCTGCGGCTCGGACCTCCACGAATACGTGGAGGGCCCGGTGATGATCCGGCCCGGCCCGCACCCGCTCACCGGCGAAGCACCGCCGCTGGCCCTTGGCCACGAGTTCAGCGGCCGCCTCGTGGCTCTCGGCCCGCCGGTGGCGGGAGAGGATGGCCGCGACGGCCTGGCCGTCGGCACCCGGGTGGCGGTCGACCCCTGCTGGCGCTGCGGCACGTGTTACTGGTGCCGTCGGGGCGACTACCACCTCTGCAAGGTGGGCGGGGCGGTGGGGCTCGCCTCTCAGGGCGCCATGGCCCGCTACGTGCGGGTCCCCGCCGCCGGGCTTGTGCCGCTGCCCGACACGGTCGACGACCGGGCCGGCGCCCTCGTTGAGCCGCTGGCCGTCGGCCTCCACGCGGTCCTCCGGTCGGGCATCCGGTCGGGTGACACGGTGCTGGTCAACGGCTTCGGGCCCATCGGCGCCTCCGTCCTCCTCAACGCCCGGGCCGCCGGGGCCGGTGCAGTCTTCGTGAGCGAACCCCACGCCGCTCGCCGGTCGCTGGCCGCGCGGATGGGGGCGACCGTGGCCTTCGACCCGGGCGAGGTGGACGTCCGGCGGGAGGTGTTCGTCGCCACCGACCGGGTCGGCCCGGACGCCGTGTTCGACTGCACCGGAGTCCCCGCCCTGCTGCCCGGCGCCGTCGATACCGTCCGCAAAGGCGGGCGCGTGGTGGTCGTGGGTATCGGCCACGGTCGAGTGGAGATCGAGCCCAACCGGCTGGCGCTGTTCGAGCGGGAGGTGGTCGGGTCGCTTGGCTACCGGCACGACCTGCCCCGGGTGGTCGGCCTCCTCGCCGCCGGCCGGCTCGATCCCGGCCCCTACGTCAGCGCCGTCGTGCCCCTCACGGCGGCCGTCGACGACGGGTTCGACGTCCTGCTTGCCGACCGGGCTCAGCTCAAAGTCCTCATCGACGTCACCGCAGGAGCGATGTGAACTTCGACCTCACACCCGAACAGGAAGCGCTGAAGGACCTCTGCCGGGATTTCGCCCGTAAGGAGATCGCACCCTACGCCGCCGACTGGTGGGAGAAGGAGGTCTTCCCGGCCGACGTTTTCCGCACCATGGGGAAGCTCGGCCTCATGGGGCTGCTTGTCCCCGAGGAGTACGGCGGCAGCAACGCCGGGATGGTGGCCTACGTCGCTGCCATGGAGGAGATCGGTGCTGCCGACCAGTCGGTCGGGGCGGCCTGGAACGCCCACATTACCATCGGGACACTGCCGCTCCTCGCCTTCGGGACCGAAGAGCAGCGCCAGCGCTGGGTCCGGCCGCTGGCCGAGGGCCTGGGCATCGGCGCCTTTGGGCTGACCGAGCCCGAGGCGGGCTCCGACGCCGCCGGCATCCGGACGCGGGCCCGGCGGGACGGGGACGGGTGGGTGATCGACGGCACCAAGATGTTCATCTCCAACGCCGGCACCGAGATGTCGCTCGGCGTGACCATCCTCGCTGTGACCGGGGAGGATGACGGCCGTCGCCGCTACGGCTCGTTCTTCATCCCGGACGGGACCCCCGGTTACAGCAAGGGTGAGCGGCTCAAGAAGGTCGGCTGGCATGCCCTTGACACCCGCGAGCTCGTCTTCGACGACTGCCGGGTTCCCGCCGACCACCTGGTGGGGAGCGAGGGGAATGGACTGCGCCAGTTCCTCGAGATCCTCGGCGCGGGCCGGATCTCGGTGGCGGCTCTCTCCCTGTCGCTGGCCCGGGCCGCCCTCGACCTCGGGCTCGACTACGCCCGGGAGCGGCGGCAGTTTGGCCAGCCGCTGTCCCGCTTCCAGGCGATCGGCCACAAGCTGGCCGACATGGCTACAGAGCTGGAGTGCGCCCGGTGGCTCGTCTACCGGGCGGCGTGGCTCTACGACGAGGGCCGGCCGTACGCCACCGAGGCGGCCATGGCGAAGCTTTATGCCTCGGAACTGGCCAACCGGGCGATCTCAGACGCCGTCCAGATCCACGGCGGTTACGGGTTCATGCGGGAATCGGCCGTGGCCCGGTTCTACTGCGACGCCAAGATCCTGGAGATCGGCGAAGGTACCAGCGAGATTCAGCGCAACGTCATCGCCCGGAACCTGGGGTGCTGAGCCGCTCTTGCACCCCACCAGAGGGGTTTCGTATACTGCATCGAGTTCGTCTGTCGAATCCGTCGAATAAAATATTCGGAGGGGCGGCGGGGCCGAGCAGATCGAGTCAGGTCCCGGGGGGGATGATGGGGCGTCGTCGTAACGACAGCAGGTCGACGGCCAGGCCGTCGTCGTTGTCGCCCCGCTGGGTGTACCCCACGGTGGCCGGCATCTTCCTGGTGGCCGGCGGTGGGCTGGTGGCGAACTTCGTTGGTCACGACGACTCGAACACCGTCGCCCGCCAGCCCGGGGTGACGGTATCCGCCGCCGATACCCGGTACGTCACCGAGGCGAGGTCGTTCTACGACCAGGTCCGCCTGTCGCTCTCGCCGCTCCTCGGCCACGTGCAGCTCATCAAGACCACCCTGCGCCAGGCCCTCGAGGAATCCGAAACGCCCTCCGCTTCCCTGGCCGACGTGGTCGGGCCCTGGGTGGAAGACACGGCGACGGCCCGCGACCTCGTCGGCCGGCTCATCCCGCCCGGCCGGCCCGAGGGCGCCGCCGTCCGTGACCTCTACACCGCCGGCGCGATGCTCTACCTCGAGAGCGTTCGCACGCTGGCCCGGACGCCCCGCATCACCGATGCCGCCCTCCGGCACGAGACGGCCCGGTCGGGTCTGCGCATCTATGACCTCGCCGACCGGGTCGTCGACCAGGCCAAGCGGGTCCTGAACCTCCACGGCGACCTCCAACTCGGTGAGTTGACCCTACCGGCCGAGGTCCCCAACTTCGTGGCCGAGAACCTCCAGTCCGGGGCCACCGGGCCTGTCTCCCCGGAGGGGGCCGGCTTCGCCGACGCCACCGGACCGCAACTGCGGCCGCGGGAATGGTCGGCGAAGTTCCAACCTGCCCTGGCCCGGGCAATGGCCGACCAGCGCGAAGCGGCCGGCGCCTACGGGCCGGCCCCGTCACCCACCGCCACGCTCCTGGCCCTGGCCGGGCGGCTCGATGCGGCCGCCGCCGAGATCGGCACGCCGGTCCCCGACACCCCGGCCGGCCGTGAGGGTCTCGTCGCCCTGCGCCTCGCCCTGCTGGTGGAATCGGAATCCCTTCGGGTCGCCGCCTCGCCGGCCCAGGACGGCGCACCGGTGATGGCCGGTCGCATCCGTCTGGTCGGGGAGCGGCTGTGGGGCGTCGGCTCGGAACTGCTGGCCGCCGCCGGCGTGGCGCTCCCGGCCGGCGGCATCGGAGACGCCCGGCTGGACCCGGCCCTCCTGCGGGAGGGTGGCGTGTTCAAGGGCAGTCCGCCTCCGCTGCGGCCCGGCGAGCCGGCCGACAAGGGCGTGCCCGGGGGCCTGCGGGTTCCCGACCCCAACAAAGCCCTGAACGGCTGATGGGCCGCACCGCCGTATCCCCGCTCGAGCCAACCGTTGGAGGAGTGGCATGGAAGTCGTTCTGAGCCTGATCGTGGCCGGGGTGATGGTCGGGACCCTCTACGGGCTGCTGGGCTTCACGCTCACCCTGATGTTCCGATCCACCGGGGTGCTGTCCTTCGCCCATGCCGGGTTCGCGCTCGTCGCCTCCTTCATGTACTCGGGCTTCGCCTGCCCGACGCCTCACGGCGGCGCCCAGTGCGCCGCTGAACCGACGCTGAACCCGGTGCCCAACGCCCTGGTCTCGATCCTCACCGCCACGGTCGTGGCCCTCGTGCTCGAGCGGCTGGTGATCCGCCCCCTCCAGAACGCCAACTCAGCGGTGAAGGCTCTGGCCACCGCGGCCGTCCTCGGGCTCGGTTCCGGGATCATGCTCCAGCTGTACGGGTCCGTCCCCCGCTACGTCCCGCCGCAGCAGCAACTGTTCCCCCAAGGCGACTGGACGATCTTCAACGTCGTCGTCAACTACCAGCGCGGCGCCATCTTCGTCGTCTCCATCGCCCTCGTCGCCGTCCTGGCCCTCGTACTCCGCCGGAGTTGGTTCGGGCTCGGCGTGCGGGCCGCCGGCCAGCTGCCCGACGTCGCCCGGCTCATGGGGCTGCGGCCGGCCAGCGTCTCCCGGTTCAACTGGGCCATCGGCGGCGCCCTGTCCGGTCTGGCCGGCGTCCTCATCGCCCCGATCACCGTCGTCAACATCGGCACCTTCTCCTTCCTGCTGGTGAAGGCGGTGGGCGCCGCCCTCATCGGCGGCCTGGTGTCGCTGCCGATCACCTTCGCGGCCGGCATCGGCCTCGGCGTCATCGAGACAGTTCTTCCCCGCTACTGGCACACCGAAGGCGGTCCGGCGGTCGGCATCGCCGTCCTGGTCATCGGCGCCCTGTACCTGAACCGGCACCGCCTGGCCATGTTCAACACCATCCGCCGGGGTGAGGTCGAGCTCACCGGCGCTCCTTCGGCCCTGTCCGTGGCCATGGCCCGGCCTGTCTTCATGCTCGGAGAGCTCCTCCGCCGCGTGCCCCGGCTCGTCTGGGCGGCGGCGTTCGCCGCCTTCCTCTTCATCCCGATCACCAATGAGTACTACGGCGCGGTCGGAGTTAACGTCCTCTTCAACGCCGCGCTGTCCCTCAGCCTGGTCGTCGTCCTCGGTATGAGCGGTCAACCCTCGCTCATGCAGATGAGCTTCGCCGGGATCGGGGCCTACTCCATCGCCACCGGGCTCTCCCACGGCATGCCATTCCTGGCCGCCATGGGATTGGGCCTGTTCATCTGCTTCGTCCTCGGCCTGGCCACCGGCTATCTCGCCCTGCGGTTCCGGGGCGTGGAATTCGCCATCGTGACCCTGACGCTGGCCGCGCTGGTCAGCGAGTTCTTCCTCACCAACAGGCACCTGAAGAACAGTGTCGAGTCGCCGGCCTTCTTCGGCCGGAGCCTTCTCGACAGCAACAACGTCTTCGTGATCATGGGGTTCTTCACACTGATCGCCTTCATTGCCGTGTGGAACCTCCGGCGCTCGTTCTGGGGTCGTTCGCTTCTGTCGCTGCGGGAGACGAGCAAGGTCCTGGCCCACTTCGGCGTCGATCCCACTCGGATGGAGGCGACCGTCTTCTCCTTCTCGGCGGTGATCGCCGGGCTGGCCGGCATCATCTACGCCCTCATCGTCAACTCGTTCGGGCCGTTCCAGTTCATCCCGCTGATCTCGATCATCGCCGCCCTCGGGGCTGTGGTCGGCGGGGTCCGCACCCTGGCCGGCCCGGTGCTGGCCGGGCTGATGCTCGGCTACGGCCCGACGCTGGTGCAGAACCTGTCGACCAATGCCGCCAACGCCTATCCGCAGATCATCAGCGGCCTGCTGGCCGTTGTCGTCCTGGTCAAGCTGCCCGGCGGCCTGGCCTCGATCTTCGCCTGGTCGAGGGAGATCATGGCCCGGGCCGCCGAGGCGGGACATGAGGTGTCCACGTTCCGGGGCCGTCCGCTGGCCGTCCCCGCCGATGTCATCGCCGACCGGCGGCTGGCCCGCAACGGAGTACCGGCCCTCCGGGTGAGCCACGCCGGTGGTCGGGCGGTCGACGGCTCGCCGCTCACCGCGCTCGACCCAGTCCGCCTGGCCCGCTCCTGATCGAGCCGACTCCAGACCCGATGTTCCCGTTCACAGCTGACAACGCAGAAGGAGGGACGCCGTGAAGACGGCATTCTCACGGAACCCGAGGCAACGCCGCCGGCGCCGCGCGCTGGCCGCAGGCGCGCTGGCCGCGTTCATCCTGGCCGCCCCGGCCCTGGCCGACACCGCCCCGCCGGCGCCGAAGAATCCCGAGGACGTGTCCCCGGCGGGCACGATCAGCCTGTTCGACGCCAAGTCGCAGGCCTCGGTGGAGAGCTTCTTCTTTCACGCCCCGAAGGCTGTCTTCCCGTTCAAGGTCGAGGGAGGCTTCCTTCAGTCGACCGCCACGGCCACCAGTTCGCCCCGGGCCTTCGGGTATGCCGGCCCGGCGCCCGTGCCGCTGCTCACCAGTGCCGGACTAGTCATCCCGGAGCAGATCCCGGGCACGGGCGTACCCATCCCGGAGGAGGTCCGGAAGGGCTTCCAGTCGATCGACTACACCGCACTGCCGAACTACTGCCAGGCGTCGTTTCCGGCAGCCACGGACAGCGGCGACGAGGCCTACTGCGGCGGTCCGGCCCAAACCCAGACCTCGCTCGGCTTCAACTCGGCCACCGTCAACGGCCACGTGAAGACGACGGGGAGCTTCGACAACCCGCTGGCCACAAGGACGGACGCTGAGTCGCGGGGCGAGGACGTCTTCGTGCCGGCGCTGCAGGCGACGTATCACGCCGCCTATGCCAAGGCCGAGGGCGGGGTGAACGGTCAAGGGCTGCCGCAGGCCAGTGGTGTGGCCGAATTCCAGCGGGCCCAGTTCCTCGGGTCGCTGGTGGTGCTGGAGAACGTCCGTTCACAGACGATCGTGGCCACCGACGGTACCGAGCAGGACACCGCCAGCCGCTCGACGCTGACCGTCGGGAATGCCGCCGTCTTCGGCGTCCCTGTCATCATCACGACCGACGGCGTGACGGTAGCCCAGGAGGCTGCTCCCAACAGCAGCCCGAAGCCACTGACCGACGCACTCAACAAGCAGATGGCCGACGCCCACGGCCTCACCGTGCGGCTCATACCGGCCCCACCGGTGCAGCGGACGGGCAGCGAGGTGATCGCCGAGAGCGGCTCGATCGAAATCGCCTATGACTCGCAGGACCCGACGCCGGTTCGGGTCGTCCACCGGGTGGCCTACACCCGGGCGGCGGTGAACGCGTTGGTCGAGTCGGGCAGCCTCGACGTCCCCCTCCCGGGGGCCCGGTCGACCAGCTCCGGCTCGAGCGAGAGCTCGGCCGGGAGTTCCTCGTCGACCAGCTCCGCCCACGACCTCTCCTCAGGTAGCGACCTCGGCAGTTACGACAGCGTCACGGGCGCCACGGCCAACCCGGACAGCTCGAGTGCCGAGAGCAGCCTCCCCCTCGACGCCAGCGGTGACGACGCGCCGGCGTTTTCCTCCGGTGACTTGAGCACCGGCGATCTCGCCACAGGGTCGGCGCCGACCGAAGGAGCGGTTGAGGAGAGCAATCTGGCCGCGGTCAACCTGACGACTACCGGGACCCAGCCGCTGCTGTCAGCCCCGCACATCGCCGCCCCAGCCAGCGTGACCACCCTGCCGGCCGACGAACTCACCAACGTCTACGTCGGCTTCGGGTTCCTGGCCGCCGCCGTTGTCCTCCTCATGCCGCTCCGGCGGGCGTTGACGAACCTCGGTCGGAAGTGACCGGCCACCAGATCATGCGCAGTCCGACTTTTGCCACGGTACAGACAGGAGGTCCCACCGGGATGGCTGACAACGAGCTGGCAATCGAGCACCCGTTCATCACCCAGGACTCGAAACCCCTGCTCACGGGGCAGGAGAGCCGCTCCACAAAGGCGGCGATCCGTTCGCTCAACTGGCGAGAGCTTGTCGGGGCCTTGCTGTTCACCGCGGGACTGATCGTGCTCGTCGTGGGCTGGTACCAGGTGAGTGGCACCCGGGACACGGCCGACCAGCTGACCTACCTGGTGTCGGGCGGCGTGTTCGGCCTCGCCCTCCTCGCTCTCGGGGCGGTGTGCTTCGTGGCCAACGAGCACCGGTCCGACCGGGAGGCGCTGGCCACGATCTCCGAGCGGCTCGTACTCCTCGAGCACGGCCTCGCCGGCGAGTTTGACGCCCTCGACGCCACGCTCCAGTCCATCAGCCGTAACGGGGCCACGGGTGTGGGCGAGGTCTCATTGCGCGGCGCCCGATCCGGCCGCGCCGCCGACTGACGTCATGGACTCCGCCGACGTCGACGTCGCCCGGGTTCTCCAGGAGGCGGCCAAGGAAAGCGCCGAACAGGCGGCGCGTCCCCACGACGCGCTGCTCGACGTTGAAGGCGTGACCGTCCGGTTCGGAGGCGTGACGGCGAACAGTGATGTGTCGATCTGGTGCCGTGACGCCACGATCACCGCTCTCCTCGGCCCAAACGGGGCAGGGAAGTCGACGCTGTTCGACGTGATCACCGGGGCTCGCCACCCGGAGAGCGGGCGTCTCGTCTTCGACGGCCAGGATGTGTCGGGCGCTCCCGTGCACCGTCGGGCCCGGCTCGGAATGGGCCGGACGTTCCAGAACCTGGCCGTGGTGCGGGACATGTCAGTGGTGGAGAACGTCATGCTCGGGGCGTCCCGCTTCCGCAGCTACGGCATCGTCCCGGCTCTGCTCGGGTTGCCCAGGGTGCGCCGGACCGACCGGGCGCTCAAGGCGCTGGCGATGAAAGCGCTCGAGCTCGTCGGCCTCCAGGACGAGGCTGATCTGCTGGCCGGCAGCCTGCCCTATGGCGACCTGCGCCGGATGGAGATCGCCAGGGCGCTCACCCTGGGCCCGAAGCTGCTCCTGCTCGACGAGCCGGCCGCCGGCATGGACCAGGCGGAGACGGCCGATCTGTCTTCGGCGCTGATCCAGATCCGCGACCAATGGGGTCTCGCCATCCTCGTCGTCGAACACGACCTCGATCTTGTCCGAAAGGTGGCCGAGGATGCCTTCGTGCTCGACTTCGGGGTGATCCTGGCCGGCGGCCCGATCGCCGAAGTCATGCATAACCCCGCCGTGGTCGCAGCCTACCTGGGGACGGCGCACGCCGCCGTCTAGATCGTCAACGCGAGGAGACCCAACGATGCTCGAGCTTCGCCACGTCGACGGCTGGTACGGCCAGATCCAGGCGGTGCGCGACTTCAACCTGAACCTGGCGCCGGGGAAGAGTGTGGCCCTCCTCGGTCGCAACGGTGCAGGCAAGACCACCACGCTGCGGCTGATCTCCGGTGTCATCAAGCCGGCCAAGGGCACGATCACCTGGGACGGCGAGGATGTCAGCCAGTTGCCGCCCGAGGAGCGGGTCCGGCGGGGCATCGTCCTCGTCCCCGAAGGCCGGGGGGTCTTCCCGGCCCTGACGGTATACGAGAACCTGCGCTTTGGGGCGTACTGGGAGAAGCCCAAGCGGGCGGTGCTCTCCGACCGGCTGGCCTACGTCCTTGACTTCCTGCCCAGGCTCATCGCCCTGCGCAACCAGCAGGCGGGGAGCCTCTCGGGTGGCGAGCAGCAGATGCTGGCCGTGGGACGGGCCTTGATGAGCAACCCCAAAGTCCTCCTGCTCGACGAGCCGTCGCTGGGCTTGGCCCCGATGGTCGTGGAATCGCTGTACTCGCTTTTCGCCCAGCTCCTCGAGACCGGCATCGGCCTGGTCCTCGTCGAGCAGTACGTCGGCTTTGCCCTCCAGCTCTGTGAAGACGTCATCGGTCTGAACAAGGGCAGCATCGTCGTGCAAGGTCGGGCCAAGGACATGGCCGGCACAGACGAGCTTCGTGAGATGTACATGGGCGGCGCCATCACCGACGATGTCCTCGTCTAGGAGATCGATGCCTTCTCGAGCTTTACAAGCCCCCAGGAAAAGTTCTACGCTCCGGTCAACAGAATTAATGTTCTTGGGGGAGCTGACCGCCGACGTGACCATCCGGGACGCCAAACTGGAAGACGCCGACGAGCTTGCCCGGCTCGAGAAGGACATCAACGGCGTGTTCCGACCGGAGTACTGGCTGGAGGAGCTGGGTCGCTACTCATATCCGCCGGTCTGCCTGTGCGCAGTTCAGGGCGCTGGGCTGGTCGGGCTGGTGCTCGGCCACATCCGGATGGGGGAGTTCGGCTTCGAGGAGGACGCCGGCTGGCTCATCAACATTGGGGTCGCCGAAGCGGTGAGGGGACAGGGGATCGGCCGGCGGTTGGTGGCGGCCGCTCTCGAGCGCTTCCGGTCCCTCGGCGTCCGGCGGGTCTACAGCATCAGTGAGGACGAACGCCTGCTCGGGTTCATGCAGAAGTCCGGGTTCTCCCCGGCTCGGAGGCTCGAGACACTCGAAATCCAGGTGTCGTGAGCACGGAGAGGAACGAAGGAGACACGACATGGCACGATCGCTGATCCAGGCGCACGAGCGGGTCAAGAGCCTCGACTGGGACCTTGACTATGCCGAGCGCCCGGTGCGCTACGCGACCAAGTACCACATCCCCTCGAAGACGAAGGACCCCTTCCGGCAGCTCCTTCGTGACTTCCTGGCCATGGAGGCCGAGAAGGACGACCGCGCCTACGGCGGCCTCCTCGACGTGCTGGCTCGTACCGACGCGGTGAACAAGGCCGACCCCGCCTTCACCGAGATCCTCAAGCCGCTTCTCCCCGCCCTGCGCGACGGCGAGTACGCAGCCATGCAGTGTATGATGATGATGGGCGAGACGGTCAACAACCCCGAGCTGTGCCAGGGTTACCTCGCCCAGGAACTCGACGAGGTCCGCCACGTGCAGTCCGAGGCTTGGCTGACTCGCTACTACGCTAAGCACTACCACGACCCGTCGGGCTTCAATGTCGGGGCGAAGGTCCGGGAGTGGAACCCGTTCCTCATGGCCGTCCGGGCCGGGCTGTCCACGTTCACGGCCAACGACCCCATCGTCGGCTGTCTCAACCTGCAGGTGGTGGGCGAGACCGCATACACCAACCCGCTGTTCGTGGCCATGACCGAGGTCGCCGCCCGCAGCGGCGACACCGTCCTGCCCAGCCTGTTCCTCTCGATTCAGTCGGACGAGGGGCGGCACATGGCCAACGGGTACGCCACCCTCTCGGCCGTTCTGCAGGATGACCGCAACCTGGAGTTCCTCCAGGACGACCTCGACGAGTCGATGTGGCGGCAGCACCGCCCGCTCGATCTCCTGCTCGGCATCGTCTTCGACTACTTCCGGGACCGCAGCGTCAACACCAAGCCCTACCGGGAGTATTGGGACGACTGGATCTGGCACGACTACGCCGGCAGCTACATCGGCAAGCTGGAGAAGTTCGGGATCAAGCCGCCGGGGTGCCTGCCCAAAGCTCGGGCTGACGTGCCGTGGATGGGGCACACGGGGGCGCTGTTCCTCTACGCCCTTTGGCCGCTGAACTTCTGGCGGCAGTCGCCACTGCCGTTGGAGATGTTCGACTGGTTGGAGGACGCCACGCCCGGTTGGTACCGCTACTTCGGCCCGTTCTGGGAGGACGCCATCGAGAGCTCCGACCCGGCCAACGGCCAGCTGGCCATGCAGGCCTTCCCCGAGATCCCGCCACTGTGCCGCGTGTGCCTGCTCCCGTGCGTACTGCCCCGGATCGACATCTCCGAGGTGTTCCTCGAGTACTACAACGGCCGGAACCACGCCTTCTGCTCGAAGATCTGCCAGAACATCTTCCACAAGGACCCGCAGAACTACTGCGACTACGTGAACTTCGGCGAGAAGTTCAACGGGTGGGACCTGGCCGATGTCGTCGAGGAGATGGGGCTGATCCGGCCCGACGGCAAGACCCTCATCGGTCAGCCGCATCTCAACACCGAGAAGATGTGGACCATCGACGACCTGCGGCGCATCGGCTGGGAGATCAAGTACCCGCTCGCCAGTTCGGAACCGTACAAGTTCAACTATTCCTGAGCAGCACAACATTCTGGTCCGGGTGCGAGCGGCTCCCCCCGCCGCGCCCGGACCAGCCAGGACCGATCGGACAACAGCGCGTGAGGAAGTGAGGGGCTGATGGGCAGCAGCGGGCAGTTCCCCGAGGAGCTGAGCGGCAAGCGGGACTTCGACTACATCACGCCGGCCGGCCGGCGACTGACCGAGTACGAAGCCGTGACCGTCTACACGCAATGGGGCGGGCATTCCGCCGGCAGCCTGCAGACGATGGGCGACTTTCTGCTCCGGCCCGACGGCCGCCCCGTCTTCGACCCCGCCAGCACCGGCATCACCGTCGACGACTGGTACACCTACCGCGACCCGAACCAGATGTGGCAACGGCCGTACTACGTGAGCCAGTCCGAGGCCGAGAAGTCGATCGAGCGGGCCACCGAGCTGGTCGTGTCGACCGGGGCGGCCAAGGCGCTTGACCAGCACTGGATCGAGCACGGCCTGGTCGGCACGTACTTCCCGTTTGCCCATTACGAGTACGGGCTGTTCCGGGCGCTGAACATGGCGGCCCGCGAGTCGCTGTCCGACAGCGTCAACAACGTCCTCGTCTTCATCGCCGCCGACAAGCTGCGTCACGCCCAGGCGATCTCGATCATGGGCCTTGACCTCGAGAGCGTGTATGAGAACTTCGACGGGACCGCCGGGAAGCGGGTCTGGCTCGAGGATGCCGGGTGGCAGCCCCTGCGCCGCCTCATCGAAGAGGCCATGACGGTCGTCGACTGGAACGAGACGATCGTTGCCATCATGCTGGCCATCGAGCCGATGATCGGCGAGCCGATGCGGAGGCTGGTGTTCGGCACCGGCGCCGCCCAGCGCCGCGACCTGCTCGTGCCGGTCGCAGCCGGAACGGCGACCATCGACTGGCAACGCAACGCCAAGGCGATCAAGGCCTACATCGATTTCTTGTGCTCGGCCCCGGGCGGGGAGGGCAACCGGGAGATCCTGGCCGGCTGGCTGGGTACCTGGCAGGCGAAGGCCCGGCCGGTGGCCGAAGGGCTCTTCGACTTGATCGAGGGCGCGCTGCCCGAGCCCGGCCTGGCGAAACAGGCCGCCGCGGTGGCCGACGAGGAAACGGCGCGGGTCGGAGCCGACGCTCTGGCCGGTGTCCCGAGCGCGGCCTGAGGATCACCGGAACACATCGTGAGCGATCCGACAGAAGGAGACGACACCGTGGGGGTGGCGGAGCAGGCACTGGCCAACAACGACGTCGGCATCTCGATCTTCGCCGGCGAGGAGGCCGATGCCATCATCGAGATCCTGCGTGAGGAGCTCGGCGACCGGCTTCGGGTGACCGACTGCATCACCTACATGAAGCTCGAGACCGACGCCGGGAGGATCGAAGTGAAGTTCGACGACGTCGCCGAGATCCTCGGGCACCGGTTCTCGCAAGGCGACTTCCAGACGGTGTTCGCTTCCTACTACGGCCGTCCGTCGCTGCTCGATGACCGCATGGTGGTCTCGACCGGCATGAATGTCGGCGTGATCGACTACGACGGCTAGGACGCATCGACGATGGCCCCCGTCCACACCCTGACTCTCCTGCCGGCGGACGTCACGTTCGAGTGCTCGGAGGACGAGACGATCCTCTCGGCCGCCATCCGCAGAGGTCTGTCGTTGCCCTACGGGTGCCGGAAGGGGAACTGCGGAACCTGCAAGGCGCAGGTGCTCGACGGGGAAGTCGATCTAGAGATCGAGTCGGCCTACTCCCTGAGCGATTTCGAGCGGGACCAGGGCTTCACGCTGCTGTGCTCGGCCTACGCCCTGTGCGACACGACGATCGAGATGGAGGGCCTCGACGCCTCCGACCTGGACGACGGGCTGCCCGGACCGGTCGACTTCCTGGCCGAGGTGTTGGAGGTCCGCCGGCTGACCCGCGATATCCGCGGCCTCCACCTGGCCATCGACCGGCATCTCGACTTCCGCACCGGCCAATTCGCCCAGTTGAACGTTGTCGGTTACGACGCCTGGCGCTCCTACTCGATGGCCAACCCGGCATCGCAGAAGGATCGCCTCGAGTTCATGATGAAGCTCGTCCCCGGAGGCGTGTTCTCCGGACTGCTCGACGGCCTCTCGCCCGGCGACCAGCTGGCCGGCAACGGGCCGCACGGATCGTTCTGGGTCCGGGACCGCGACCGCCCGCTCCTCATGGTCGGGGGCGGGGCCGGGATGGCCCCCCTGTGGGGCATGCTGCAGGACCTTGCCGAGCGGAACGACCCTCGGCCGGTGCGCTTCTTCTACGGTGCCCGGACTCCCGAGGACCTCTTCCATCTGGATGAGATCGCCGCCGTCGGCAAGCAACTGCCCGACTTCGACTTCGTCCCGGCGCTCTCGCACATTGAGGAGAGCGGGGCGGGCGGTTACGAATGCGGGCTGATCACCGACGTCGTGGAGCGGAGGATCGGTCGGGGGATCGGCGACTATGACGCCTATCTCTGCGGGCCGCCGCCGATGATCGACGCCGCCCTGGCGGTGCTCGAGGGCTACGGGCTCGAAGAGCGCAAGAGCATCTTCTACGACAAGTTCACCGCTTCCTAGATCCGTCGGGCCCTGACAAGGAGGATTCACCCCATGGGCGTCTTCAACGATGCGGCGGAGGCCAAAGAGGTCTTCGACACGATGTTCGAGCGGATCCTCGAGATCGACGATTCGAACAAGCAGTTCTCGGCCACCAACGCGGTGCTGGGCGTGTACTACAGCAACCCGGACTACTTCGTCGCCATCGACGGTACGCAGAGCCCCACGGTGCTCGTCCACGAGCCCGAGACGAAGGTCGATATCGAGATCCGGATGTCCTCCGACACCGCCCACACCTTCTGGAAGGGCGACCTGAACTTCCCGGTGGCCATGATGAAGGGCAAGGTCAAGATCAAGGGCCCGTCGGCAACGGTGATGAAGCTGCTGCCGGCCGTCGCTCCCGGCCACGAGATCTACCCGGCCATCTGGAAGGAGCGGGGCCGCGAGGACGCCCTCTAGGCACCACCAGCGGGATCGGCCATTGTCACCATCGCTCACAGGGGGTTCCATGCAGGTCAAGGCTGCAGTTGTCGAAGACATCGACCGGATGTCGATCAAGACCCTTGAGCTCGACGAGCCCAAGGCCGGCGAGGTGCTGGTGCGGATGGTCGCTACCGGTATCTGCCACACCGACCTTTCCATGCTGCGGGGCAACCTCCCCGTACCGGTGCCGTTCGTCCCGGGCCACGAGGGTGCCGGTGTCGTCGAGGCCGTCGGCCCCGGCGTTACGAGCCCGAAGGTCGGCGACCACGTCATCTGCTCGATCGTGGTGAAGTGCGGTCAGTGCTATACGTGCGTCCGGGGCCAGATGCCCTGTGACCTCGGCGGCGCCCATGCCTTCGCCGGGACGATGCTCGACGGGACACAGCGTCTGCACGACAACGGGACAGACGTCAACCACATCTTCTGCCAGTCGTCGTTCGCCGAGTACACCATCGTGCCGGCCGTGTCGGCCATCACGATCCGTCAGGACGCCCCGCTCGACAAGGTGGCGTCGCTCGGCTGCGGTGTCGGCACCGGTCTCGGGGCGGCCATCAACCGGGCCAAGGTCACGCCAGGTTCGACCGTGATGGTCATCGGGGCGGGCGGGGTCGGCTTGGCCGCCATGCTCGGCGCGCGGGTCGTCGGGGCGGCCAACGTCATCGCGGTCGACATCAACGACACGAAGCTGGCCAAGGCCAAGGAACTCTGCGCCGATACCGTCGTAAACTCCGCCGAGACCGACCTCGGCGACGCCATCGACGAGATCACCGGTGGCCGGGGCGTCGACTACGCGATCGACTGTGTCGGTGTCGACGGCAGCCTCGAGTCGGCTTTCCGGGCGACCCGTCCGGGCGGCAATGTCGTGGCCGTCGGGCTCATGGCCGCCACCATCACCTCCGAGATCGACACGTTCAGCCTGATCATGGAGAAGACGCTGACCGGTTCGTACGGCGGCTCCCTCTCGCCGGGGCGCGACATCCCTGCCTTCGTCGACCTCTACATGGCGGGCCGGCTCGACATCGGTGCGCTGATGGACCACCAGTGCAAGCTCGAGGACGTCGGTCACGCGCTCGAGGAGCTCGAGCAGGGCAAGTTCACCCGCGGCGTCATCATCCACTGATCGCCCGAGGGCAAAGGAGAGCATCACAATGGCAGTCGACCCGTTCAGCAAGGAGTGGTGCGAGCAGGCGCTCCAGGTCTGGGATGACGTGACGTTCCCCGCCCTGGTAGATCCCGAGAACTACCACTACATCGCCGAGTTCGGTGAGACCGACACCGGCAACGTCAGCCAGTTCAAAGCCGACCACGGGAAGCTCCTCGAGTGGGAGCCGGGCCAGAAGTACAGCGAAGAGGAATGCGACTTCGTCATCTGGGCGACCCGGGACAACTGGAAGAAGGTGGCCGAGGGCAAGCTCGACCCCGTCGGGGCGGTGGCGGCGAAGCGAGTCCATGTCCGCAAGGGTCCGATGCCGGTCATCGTCAAGGAGGCCAAGGCCTTCACCAACCTGCTGGCCGGATACGGCCGGATCGACACGAACTGGTAGGAGGCAACGTGAGCCAGGTGGACGGTGCAACGAAGTTCGAAGTGCAGCTGGACGAGACGTCGAGCGAGTCGAATGGCGCCGCCTACCTGGTTCACATGCTGCTCAGCCAGCAGATCGACCTGGACAAGACCGGCCGCTTCCCGAAGCAGGCGCTCCGGCTGAAGCCGGTGAAGCTCACGCTGTCGGACACCGGTGAGTCGTGCGCGGTGGTTCCCTTCGACGGTGGGCTCCGGGTCACCACCGCCCTCGCCGGCCGCTTTCCGACCGCCGTCACCGCCGAGAGCCGGCACGTCATCGACGTCACCAAGCTGCGCCTGGCCGGCCGGTTCCTCATCACCGGTCCTCTGAAGGACAAGGCGTTCTGGAAGCTCCTCGGCGACATCGCCAAGCGCAAGGTGGTCATCAAGGGACTCCTGTCGCACTACCTGAACACGCTGCGGTTCCTGTGGGTCGTCAATCTCCGAGGCAAGTGAGGCAGCGATGTTCGACAACGTCGAGCCCCGGTTCCTCCCGCCGCCGGAGCACCGCCCGCTCCTGACGTTCGGCCACCCCTGCCTGCACTACGCCTGGTCGCGGGGGGCCCTGAATGCCGGCGTCGAGTTCCTCGACCGGACGATCGAGCGGCTCGGCGCCGACCGGCCCGCGATCGTCCATCTCGACGGCGCCGGCGTGCAGCGCTGGTCGTACCAGCGCCTCGCCTCCGCCGTCGACCGATTTGCCAACGGGTTACGGGCGCTCGGCGTTCGGGCCGGCGACCGGGTGCTGCTGCGCTCGAACGAGGCGCCCGAGGCGGCCGTCGTGCAGCTGGCCACCTGGAAGATCGGGGCGATCGTCGTCCCGACCGCGGCGGTGGAGGCCACCCGCGAGCTGGTCTTCATGCTGAACGACACCGAGGCGGTGGCCGCCGTCTGCCAGTCGCACGCCGCCGAAGGCCTCGAGAAGGCGCTCCCGGAGTGCCCCTCGGTCCGTTTCGCCATCGGCTGGCCCGAACCGATCAGCAACCACGGCCTCACCATCGACTCGGTGTCGGCCGGCCATCCGGACCGGTGCACCGCCCACCCCACCCTGCCCCTCGACGCCTCGGGCATCTACTACACCGGCGGCACGACCGGGAAGCCCAAGGGCTGCCTCCACACCCATGCCGCCGAGATCGCCCTGGCGGATCTGAACAACCGAGCCCGGGGCATCAGCCCGGCGTCGGTGACCCTCACCCACGCTCCGCTCGGCCACGCCTTCGGGAACGGCGAGAAGATCAACTTCCCCTTCCGGGCCGGTGCGGCGGTCGTGTACACCGACCGGCCGTCGCCGGCGGCGATGTGGGACCTCATCGCCGAGCACGGCGTCACGTCGCTGGCTGGGGCGGCGACCATGTACCGGATGATGCTGCAGGCCTGCGCGGATCCCCGGGCCGCCTATCCCGGCATCGTCCTCGAGTCGGCCATGAGCTCGGGTGAGATCCTCGACCCCCGTACCTACGCAGCTTGGCACGACCTCGGGTTCCCGCTCCGCAACGTCGTCGGGATGACGCCGATGCGCCATCTCTTCATCGACTCGAACCACGATGGTGTCAAGGCGGCCCCCGGCCTGTCGGTCGGCGCCCCGCTGCCCGGCTACGAGGCCCGGCTGACCGACGAGGCTGGGAACACCGTCAGCGGGCCCGACATCCCCGGCCGGCTGGCCATCCGCGGCCCCTCGGGGATCACCTACTGGATCAACGAACACCCGGCGATCCGCGACCGGGCGGCCAAGGACGTGCGGGATGGCTGGAGCTTCCTCGACGACGCCTACCGCCGCGACGACGACGGATGGCTCTGGTTCGACGGCCGGCTGGACGACATGATCGTGACCGGAGGCCGCCAGGTCGCCCCGATCGAGGTCGAGGAGGTGCTCGGTGGACACCCGGCCGTGGCCGAGGTGGCCGTCGTCGCCGCCCCCGACGAGATCCGCGGCCAGGTGGTGGCAGCCTTCGTCTCCCTCAACGACGGCCACGAGGCATCCGCCGCCCTCGCCGGTGAGCTGCAGGCCTACGCCAAGGAAGCCATGGCCGGGTACAAGTACCCCCGCCGGATCGAGTTCATAGCGGCGCTGCCCAAGGACGGCGTCGGCAAGATCCAGCGCCGCCGTCTGCGCGAACAGCTCGCAGCCAGCCGCGCCCCCGCGTAGGGCCATGGTGCGATCGCCGAGGTCACTTCGTTCGGCGAGCGGCGAAGAACGCGTCACGTGCCCTCCGGAACGTCTCGCGGCGACCGAGCTCGTCCTGCAGGCGGGCCTCCCGCTCGATCACCTCGGGCAGCGAGAGGGCGGCGGCGTCGTGGAGGAGGCGGTAGGCCTCCGAGGCCGCGAGCGGATCGAAGGCTGCCAGGCGCCGGGCCTCGCCCACGGCCCGGTCGAGGACGTCGCCGTCGTCGACGACCACGTCCACCAAACCCATGGCGGAGGCCCGCTCCGCCGTGAGGCGCTCACCCGAGGTGATCCACCGGTAGGCGGCGTCGGGCCCGAGGATCCGGGCGAGGAAGTAGCTGGCACCGCCGTCGGGGATCAGGCCGACCTGGAGGAAGGCGCCGGTGAACTTGGCAGAGCGGGCAGCCACCCGGGCGTGACAGGCGAGGGCCAGGCTCAGCCCGAGGCCGGCGCAGGCGCCGTTGACGGCGGCGACGACCGGGATCCGGCTGGCGTGGATGGCCATGGCCATCGGCCCGAACCACCGGCGCAGGTTGTCACCCATCGCTTCATGCTCGACGATCTCGGTCAGGTCATAGCCGGCGCAGAAGGCGCGGCCGGCGCCGGTGAGCACGATGCCGGCCAGGTCGCTGTCGAAGCTCGCATCCCGCAACCGGTCGATCAGCGCGGTGGCCGCCTCCCGGGTCAACCCGTTGGCGGCCGCGGGGTTGTCAAGCGTCAGGATCAACAGGTCGTCCTTCGCTGTCTCGACGATCGACGTCACCGTGGCCCTCCCTGGGTCGGCTTGACAGGGGTACGCGTCCGCGGCTTTGATATGACGGACGAGTCGAGAGAATAAATTACCGCAGGTCAACGGGCAAGTCCGAACCCACAGCGAGGAGGCAGGGGTGAAAGAAGGCCTGAAGGGCACGACGCTCTTCGAGGTGCAGCGCACCATCGACGAGCAGAAACTCGAGGAACTGGCGACGGCGCTGGATTCAGCGACCGCAGCCCAGACCGCCACATTGGTGCCGTTCTTCGGTCCCACGATCCCCGGGGAGGCGCTATTCGTCGACCTGCTCGGGATCGACCTCACCCGAGCGCTGCTGGCCGGCATCTCGTACTCGTTCGCCCGACCCTTCCGGGTCGGCGAGTCGGTGAACGTCAAGGTGTCGGTGGAGGACTTCTACGAGAAGTCGGGGATGCAATTCGTCGTGATTCTCACCGAGGCCACCGGCACCGACGGCGAGGCCATCCACTCCCACAAGGCCACCTTCATCGAGCGGGGAGCAGCGTGATGGCCATCGCCGAGACCACCCTTCCGGCCCTGAGCCGCCAGCAGATCGCCCGCTACGCCGGCGCGGTCCGCGACTTCAACCCGATCCACGTCGACGAGGAGTTCGCCAAGGCGTCGGGGATGCCCTCGGCGATCGCCCACGGCCCGCTGACCCTGGCCCGGGCCCTCGACGCCGTCGTCGCCCAGATCGGGGCGGAGCGCATTCGCGGCTTCGACGCCCGCCTCAAGGCTCCGTACTTCCCGGGGCAGACGCTGACCGTCGCCCCGGTGGAGGGGGGCGTGGAGCTGCGTGACGGGTCCGGCACCGTCCTGGCCACGGTCGCCCTGACCCTCGCCGACTAGCCCGTTGCCCACCGTTTCCGGAGGACGTGTATGAGCCTGGCCCCGACCCTGGATCTCGCCTATGAGCTGCCACCGATCGTGCGCCCCGAAGGGGTGCATCACGGCCGCGAGCTCGAGGCTCTCGGCCGCAAATACTACGACGCCCGGGACCAGCTGCCCGACGAGTATCGCCAGCTGCTCCTGCAACTGGTGCGCGTGCAGGTCGACGTGGAGGGAATCCTGCTGTTCAAGGACTGGTTCCGCCCCTACATCGACCTCGCGCCCACTCCGGCCGACCGGATGCGGATCACCCGGCTGTACTCGGAGGAGATCGTCCACGGCTACACGTTCTGGAAGATGTATCGCGACCTCGGCGTCGAGACGACCATCGCCGACTTCGAGGACAGCTCGAAGGCCCAGTACATCTTCGGCTACGCCATCGAGAGCTGGCTCGATCTGGCGCTGCTCAACACCCTGTCCGACCGCATGGGCGTCTTCGTCTTCCGGGACACGCTCAATTGCAGTTACCGGCCCTGGGCCCGCGTCTCCCAGCAGGTCTACAAGGACGAGCGGGGCCACTGCTCCCTCGGCTTCATGAACCTGAACAAGGTCTGTGAGTCCGACGAAGGGCACGAGGCGGCCCAGGAAGGCCTCTACAAGTGGTGGCCGGCGACGCTCGACATGTTCGGCCGCTCTGACTCCGCCCGCCAGTGGCGCTACGTGGAGTGGGGGCTGAAGGAGAAGGGCAACGAGGAGCTGCGCCAGGACTACGTCGCCGAGATGGTGCCGATCCTGCGCTCGATCAACCTGGAGCCCCCGCCCTATCTCTACAACCGGCGCTTCCTCTAGGAAGACGGGGTCCGCCGTGGAAATTGGAGACCTCGAGTTCGGAGCCCAGGGCAGGCTCGACCCCAGCCGCACCGAGTCACGGCCTCAGGCGGTCCTGGCCGGGCTCCGGCGCGTGGCCGTGCTCGGCGCATCGGAGAACCCGCTGCGCAAGAGCTCCCGGGTGGTGCACTTCCTGAAGGAGCGGGGGGTCGACGTCGTGGCCGTGGCCGAACCGGCGGCGGTCGACGGGCTCGACCCACCTCCCGAGGCGGTGATCGTGTTCTGCCGGCCCCCGGACATCGGCCCGCTCGCCGCCGAACTCACGGGTTCGGCGGCCGAAGCGGTGTGGTTTCAGGAGGGCCTGATCGACCCGCCCGCCGCCCGCCGCCTGGAGGAGGCGGGGAAAGTGGCGATCATGGACCGCTGCGTTATGCGGGACTACCGGCGCTTCGTCCTCGGTGAGGAAGTGGAGAGCTGGTTCCCGGTCTGAGTCGGAAGACAAGAAGAGGAGCGAATGAACTTCAAGGACCTGCTGTGGGAGGAGACCGAAGACGGCATCGTCACGGTCACCTTCAACCGCCCCGACGACCTGAACCCCATCACGCTCGATGCACTGGCCGAGATTAACGCCGCCGTCGACGCGGTGCGGGCCAACGACCACTACCGGGTGCTGATCTTCACCGGTGCCGGGCGGGCCTTCTCGGCCGGCGCCGACGTGAAGAAGTTCGCCGAGGGAACCTTCCGGGAGGAGGACGAACTCCCGCTCTTCTTCCGGCTGAACAAGAAGCCCGACGTGGTCCCCAACATTGAGAACCTGCTCAAGCCCGTGATCTCGGCCATCAACGGCGTGGCGGTCGGGGAGGGCCTCGAGATCGCTCTCTCGTCGGACTTCCGCATCGCTTCGGAGCGGGCGAAGATGGGCTTCCCCGAGGCGAAGATCGGGCTCATCCCGGCTAGCGGTGGCTGCTCCCGGATCGTCAAGCAGCTCGGGATCATGCGGGCCAAGGAGCTCTACCTCGGAGGCGACATCCTCACGGCCCAGGAGGCGCACACCCTCGGCCTCGTCACCAGGGTCGTGCCCCACGATCGGCTGATGGACGAGGCGATGGCGCTGGCCCGGAAGCTGCTGACCAAGGCGCCGCTGGCCCTGGCCACCTGCAAGGCCGTCCTCAACGCCTGCGTCGACACCGACGTCGCCTCCGGCCACGTCCTCGAGCTCATGGCCCAGACCGTCCTCGTCAACACCAAGGACCACGTCGAGGGCGTTCAGGCCTTCGTCCAGAAGCGCGACCCGAAGTTCATCGGAGGCTGAGTGCCGACCTACGGCCTGTTCTCCGTCCTCGAGTGCCCCCCGGGTAGGCCGGCCAGCGACATCTACCCCGAGCTGCTCGACCTGTTCGCCTACGGCGAGACGCTCGGCTTCACCAACACATGGGTGGCCGAACACCACTTCTCCGACTATGGCACCCTCGGCGGCCCCGCCGTGTTCCTGGCCGCCCTGGCCGCCCGGACCACGACGATGCGGCTCGGCTCGGCGGTGGCGGTCCTGCCGTTCCACGACCCGGTCCGCCTGGCCGAGGACTACGCCGCCCTCGACGTGATCTCTGGCGGCCGGCTCGAATTCGGGGTCGGGCGGGGCTACCAGCCGAAGGAGTTCGCCGGTTTCGGGATCGACATGGGCGACGCCCGGGACCGGTTCTGGGAGCAGCTCGACGTCATCACCACCGCCTGGAAGGGCGAGCCCTTCAGTCACGAAGGTCGCTTCTTCCGCTACCCGGAGATCCAGGTCACCCCAACACCCATCCAGGACCCGGTGCCGATCCACCTGGCCTCAGTCAGCCCGGAGACGTTCGACCTCGCCCTGGAGCACGGCTATGAGGTGATGGGTTCCCTCCTGACCAACAGCGCCAAGGCGCTCGCCCCCCGACTGGCCGAGTTCCGGTCCCGTCTACCGGAGGGCACCGAGGCCACCCTCCCGATCCTCACCCCGGTCTACGTGGCGGAGTCGATGGACGCCGCCGTGGCCCAGATCGAGCAGGAGGCCCTCTGGTACTTCGACACCGTCGGCAAGCTCCTGCCGAAGAAGGACGACGACATCGACCCGTCGTACGCCTACTTCCGCAAGGTGGCGGAGCGGACCGGAAACGTCGACTACGCCAAGGCGCTCCTGTCCTGGCCGATCGGCGACGTCGAGCGGGTGGCCGAGATGTTCGTCGACCTCGCCCGGACCTCGACCAGCACCCACTTCATCTGTTTCTTCACTCTGGGCGGGATGGAGAAAGGCAAGGCCAAGGCCAGCATGGAGCGCTTTGTGGAAGGCGTGATCCCGCTGGTGGAACGGGAACTGGGCTGAGTTGGACGAGCGGTACTGGAACCGGCCGACCCAGACGGCGTCCCGGGCGGCGCTCGACCGGCGCCACCTGGACCGCATCCAGACTCTCGTCGGCTGGGCCTACGAGCACTCGCCGATGCACCGGCGCCTCTACGACGAGGCCGGGGTGAAGCCGGCCGACATCCGCTCCTGGGACGACTTTTGGTACCGCCTGCCCTTCACCGACAAGCCCCAGTACCTGGCCGACCAGGACGAAGCCGGCGTGGGCGGGCTGGCCCTCCCGCCCGAGCGGTGGCAGCAGTACTTCCACACCACCGGGACGACCGGCCGGTTCATGCACGAGGTCTTCACGCAGTACGAGATGCACAAGGGTGGATCCCAGGTTTGCTACGGGTTGTGGGACCACGGCGTCCGGCCCGGCGACTCGATCTACTTCTCGTTCGACTTCGGGATGTGGATCGGGCTGTGGACCTTCTACTGGGCCGCCCGCAACCTCGGGCTGCAGATCATTTCCGGCGGCGGGGCCAAAGGACTCGAGCGCGTCCGGCAGATCCTCGACCGGCGACCAACGATCGTCACCGGCACGCCCACCTACCTACTGCATTTGGCCGAACTGGCCGCCGGCGCCGGGTACGACCTGCGCGACGCCGGCGTCCGACTGGTGACCGGGGGCGGCGAGCCCGGGTTCTCCGTGCCGGTCACGAGAGCGAAGCTCCAGGAACAGTGGGGGGCGGAACACGTCCTCGACTGCTACGGCGTTGGCGAGGCGCTTTTCGGGGGCGTGTCGTGCCGGGAGTGGGGCAGCGGTGTCCACGTGGTCGAGGACGCCTTCCACTCCTACGCCGCCGACCCGGAATCCGGTGCGCCGCTCCCCGACGACGACGTGGTGGGTGAGCACATCATCACCAGCTACGTGCACTGCAGCCAGCCGGTCATCAAGTACCGGACGCACGACCTCGTCCGCCATGACCGGAACCCCGACCACGGCTGCGGGTGGACCTGGGCCCATCTCCCCGGCGTCGTCCTCAGCCGGACCGACTTCATGGTCACCATCCGGGGCGTGAACGTCTACCCGACGGCGGTGGAGAACCTCATCGGCACCGTCGCGGGGCTCAGCAACCACTACGAACTGCACGTCAGCCGGGTGGACTCCATGGACCGCATGCTGGTCCGGGTGGAGGCGATCGACCCGACGGTCGACTTGGACAGCGGCTCCGCCCGGCTGGCCGAAGTTCTGCGGGCCAATCTCGGCGTCCGGTTGGAGACCGAGGTCGTCGGGCCGGGGTCGCTACCCCGCTACGAGCTCAAAACCAAGCGGATCTTCGACCAGCGAACGACGGAGGCCCAATGAGCACCACGCTGCCGGACGGGCCGGCCCTGGCCGCACCCGACGCCCTCGCCGAACTGCCCGGTGTGGTCGTCCGGGTCCTCCTTACGGCCGACGGCCGGGCCCGTGAAGTCACCGGCCTGGAGTCGGCTCTCCACCCTGAGACCGGGCACTTCTTCGCCTCGGTGGCGATGGTCCTCGACGCGCTCGCCGGCATCTGGAGCGACGTCGTCGGGCGGAGCGCAGCCCCGGTGCGCAGCTGGGCTGCCCGCAGCGGCGACTACTGGCTGGTGGGAGCGGGTCAACGGGCGTGGGTGCTCGACCCGGCCGAGGCCGACATCCCGGCGGTGCTCCACCGCCTCGAGGCGTTGTGACGGAAAGGAACGAAGCGGCCATGCGATGGAATGACGTGGAGCAGATCTGCGAGGCGCTCCAGAAGATGGAACCGCCGGTCGACACCCGGGCGATGACCAGCGAAGAGATCGTCGGCCTGGTGACCGCGCTCCCCGGCTTCGCCGACGAACCGGCGGCCTGCAGCGCCGGTCACATCGAAGCCATCCGGGCGGGCGCCTGGTGGGGAGCGTGAGTTGACCACGACGCTGCGTCACTACCGGAACCTCATCGGCGGAGAGTGGGTCGACACGAAGCAGGAGCGGGAGCTACGGAGCCCTGCCACCGGGGAACCGATCCACACCGTGGCCCTGGCCAGTGCCGACGACGTCGATGCCGCCGTCGCCGCCGCCTCGGCCGCCGTCAGCCACGGCTCCTGGGCCTGGGACCCGGAACTCCGGGCCCGCGTGTTGTTCGAATACTCGCGGTTGGTGAGTGAGAACTGGAAGGAACTGGCCCTGGCCCTCACCCGGGAGAGCGGAAAGCTCTTCGGGCTGGCCAAGAACGAGACCCGCAGGCTGGCCCAGTCGATCGAGTACTTCGCCGGCATCACCCGGTGGGTCTACGGCCGCAGCGTCTCGCCCCGGCCCGATCTTCTCAACGTGATCGTACGGGAACCGGTCGGCGTCGTCGGCGCGATCCTGCCCTGGAACATGCCCCTGGGTCTCGTCGCCCGCACGATGGGCCCGGCCCTGGCCGCTGGCAACAGCCTCGTCATCAAGCCCGACGAGCTGACGGCCGGATCGACCGCCGCCGCCCTCGAGTTGCTCAGCTCGATCCCCGAGCTGCCCCCCGGCGTCGTGAACATGGTGGCCGGCGGCGACGACGTCGGAAAGGCGATGACCGCCCACGCCGACATCGACATGATCGCCTTCACCGGCAGCTCCGACACCGGCAAAGCGGTCATGCGGGCTTGCGCCGGGACACTGAAGAAGCTGTCCCTGGAGCTCGGCGGGAAGAGCCCGATCATCGTCTTCGACGACGCCGACCTCGACCGGGCACTCGACGGGGCCGTCGAGGGAGCGTCGTTCTACCACGCCGGCCAGATCTGCCTGGCCGGCACCCGCCTCCTCGTCCAGGAACGGCTCTATGACGACTTCGTGGACCGGCTGGCCGAGCGCACCGCCGACCTCAAGGTGGGCGACGGCGCCGAACGCGGCGTGCAGTGCGGCCCGGTCATCTCCGAGGCGCAGATGGAGCGGGTGCTCGGCTACATCGACGTGGGCCGGGGCGAGGCGCAGATCGCCGCGGGCGGGATGCGCCTCACCGACGGCGGTCTCGACCGGGGCTTCTTCGTCGCCCCGACCGTCTTCCGCGACGTGGAGCCCGATGCCCGCATCGCCCAGGAGGAAATCTTCGGTCCGGTGGTGGCGGCCATGCGGTTCTCCGACCTCGACCACGCCACCGAACTGGCCAACTCCACCCGCTACGGGTTGGCCGCCGGGGTCTTCACCCGCGACATCGACAAGGCGATGGCCCTCGCCCGGCGGGTCAAGGCGGGTACGGTCTGGGTGAACACCTATGCCCAACTCTTCCAGAACAGCGAAATGGGCGGCGTGCGCCAGAGCGGTCTCGGTCGCCAGTACGGCCTCGAGGGCCTCCACGAATACACCGAGCTGAAGAACATCGCGATCGGTATCGATCCCCGGCTAATGCCCGGCGCCTGATCGGGTCGGGGAGGGGGGACCACATGAGCCTCGTGTCGCCGAGAGCGGCGGCCTCCGTCGTCTGGGACCAGTCGTGCTTCCTTCCCCGGAAGGACATCGAGGCGCGGCAACTGGCCCGGCTGCAGCAGCTGCTCGCCTACTGCTACGAGCACGTGCCGCTCTACCGCAGGCTCTACGACGCCGGCGGCTTCAAGCCGGCCGACGTCCGCACGCTCGACGACTTCAAACGGAAGGTGCCCCGGCTCGACAAGCCCGACCTCATGGCCGACCAGGCGGCGTCAGGCGTGGCACTCCGCAACGACCTCCCGGTCGGCGCGGCCGCCTACTACCACCAGACCTCCGGGACCACCGGGGCTCCGCTCGAGGAGTGGTCGACCACCTACGACATGATGACGGTAGCCGACAGCTGGATCGCGACCTGGTGGGCGGCCGGGATGCGCCCCTCCGACCTCGTCTACTTCTGCTTCAACTTCGGAACCTTCGCCGGGTTCTGGACCGCCTACTACGCCGCCCAACGTATGAGCTGCACGATCGCCTCCGGCGCCGGCCTGGCCACGAAGCAACGGCTGGCCCAGATCGCCAAGCTGCGGCCCGCCGCGCTGGTGGCCACGCCTACCTACCTGCTGCGCATGATCGAGGAGGCCGCCGAGATCGGCACCGACCTGGCCGGTCTCGGCGTGCGCTTCGCTATCACCGCCGGCGAACCGGCCACCACCGGCGCCCGCCGCCGGATCATCGAGGCGTTCGGGCTCGACGGCTTCTGCGACCAGTACGGGATTTCCGACGCCATGTGGGGCACGGTCGAATGCCCGACCGACTCCGGCGGCATCCACGTCTTCGAGCCCGCCTTCTTCTCCTACTCGATCGACATGTTCGGCGACCCGATTGAAAACGACGGCGAGGTCGGAGAGAACGTGATCACCGCCTTCAACCGGGCGCTCCAGCCAATGGTGAACTACCGGACCCACGATCTCGTCCGCCGCTGGTCCCACCACGACCATGGCTGCGGCTGGAACTGGCAGTGGCTGGAGGGCACGGTCCTGGGCCGCACCGACTTCATGGTGACCATCCGGGGCACCAACGTCTATCCGACCGCGGTCGACAACGTGCTGGGCGAGATGTCCGAGCTGTCACCGGCCTACGAGATGCACATCTCCACCGAACGGGGGATGGACACCCTGCTCATCAGAGCGGAGACGGCCCGGGCGGAGGCCGAAGGGAGCGGCCTGGCCGACCGGGCCAGGGCCCTGCTGCGGGAGCGGCTCATGGTCGACGTCGCAGTGGAACTCGTCCCTCCCGGCACGCTGCCCCGCTACGAATTGAAGACGAAGCGGATGTTCGACCACCGGAAGGATTAGCGATGGCCTATGACGAAGGCGCCCGGGCCGCCGACGAGGCCCGCCTGCGGGCACTGCTCGACCAGATCCGCTCAGGCCGGCAGGCCACCGACAGCCCAATGGTGGACGCCAACCTCCGGGGGATGGAGGAGCTCTGCCTCCACGCCCTGACGTTCTTCACGGTCGACGTCGACCTCCATCCCTACCTGTCCGCCCTGGAGACCGCCTGAGCCGGGACTGGCCGATCGTCGCCCGGACATTGTGGGCGGCGGCGGCCGCCGAGTCCCCGCCCCCGCCGGCCGACGGTGCCCTCGCCGCCCTGGCGGGAGCCCTGCGGACCCCCTCACCGCCGCACCCGGCCGCCCCGGCGGTGGGGGCGACGTCGGTCACTCACTTCCCGGTCACCGAGGCCGACACGGCCGCCGCGATGGGGCACCCGGATCCCGGCGTGACCGTCCTCGGCAGCCCCCGCATCGGGCTGTGGTTCGAACTGGCAACGTCGCCCCTGATGCCCGATCCGGGTGGCGCCGTCCGCCACGTCGGCGTCGGCCTCGTCGTGCACCATCTCGGCCTGGCCGAGACGGGCGAGGAGGTGGTCGTCGAAGCCCGGGTCATGCACACCGCCGGCCGGGCGGTCGTCTTTGTCCTCGAGGCCACCGTCGAAGGGCGCTGCGTGGCCCGCGGTGTGCATCACCGGAGGATCCTCGACGGAATCGGCGGCTAGCGCTGTTCGCCCATGATCTGCCAGACGGCCAGCAGCAGGTCCTCGTCCGTGACGTCCATGCTCCAGCCGTAGGGGCGGGGGACGACGTAGGCTCGCGGCTCTCGGTGCGACTCGTCCGACTCGTCGAAGGCCATGATGCCGACCGAGCGTTCGCCGTCGACGACGAAGAATATCTCGCCGCCGTCCGGCCAGGACAGCTCGATCAGCGCCGTACCGCCCCGCCGCTCGACGGTCAGTCGCAGACCGCCGGAAGGGAGCCGGCCCGTCCGGGGCACGACGAACTTGGTCCGACCGGTCAGAGGAACCGGCGATTCGCCCGGTCGTCGGGGACCGTGACGCCGATGTCCTCGAGCAGCGGGCGCGTTTCGGCGATGAAGATCTGGCGGAGACCCTGGTTGTCCTCTCGGCGCAGTCCCCACCGGACATAGTCTCCGGCGTTTCCCGAGTCCGAGCGGCCGAACATGTCGAGCGCCGCCGGCCACCAGATCTTGATCTTCTCGTTGGCCTCGTCGAGCCCTTCGGAGGTGGAGCACACCTTCTTCAAGTTGCGCAGGCCGAACGTGGCGTGGAACACCTCATCCTTGTGCAGCTTCGGGGCCACGCTCCGCAGCGGTGCGTAGGGCACCGACCCCCAAGTCTCGCCGATGTAGCAGCCGACTCGGTCGCCGAGACCGTTGAAGAAGGCGAGGTCGCAAAGCGAGTCGAGGGGCAGGGAGAACAGGTACTGCTTGATCGGCTGATCCACCTTCGGGCCGCCGAGGCCTTCGAGCAGGCGGGCCGTGATCGCTCCGTGTTCGACCTCCTGCATCATGAGCCGGGCGTAGGCGATCTTCGACTTGTCGTCGGGGAGCAGTTCCATACCCCGAGACCACAGCCGGTTTAGCAACTTGGTGTAGTGGGGGTTGGTGGTGTTCTCCAGATGGTGCGTCAGCATGCGGATGAGCAGCGTCCGCAGCTCGTCCGGCAGGGCCGGATCCCCTTCGGCATAGACGCGTTCGACGGCAACGGTGTCGGCGGTCTCCACGAGCGGCATGGGTGATCCCTTCCGTTTCCGGCGCCGGGTCTCGGAGTCGAGGGCGCGGTGTGACGGTTAGTTAGTTCGACGCGTCAGTAGACTATCACGGGCAGGCATACCGGGCCAGGAATCAGGCCAGCGTCCAACCGCCGTCGAGGACGAGCGTAGCCCCCGTCATGTAGCCCGGCCCGGCGATGAGGAAGGCGATGGCGTCGGCCACTTCCTGCGGTTCGGCCTGCCGGCCGAGGGGAATCGCCTCGTTGGCCCGGGCGAGTGCCTTCTCCGAAAGGACCCGGGTCATGTCGGTGTCGACGAATCCCGGGGCGAGCGCGTTGACGGTGACGCCCTCGGAGGCCAGCTCAAGCGCCATCGACCGCGTCAGCCCGAGTAGGCCGGCCTTGGCCGCGGCGTAGGCGCAGTCACCCGGGAAGCCCTTGATCCCGATGATCGATGAGACGTTGACAATCCGGCCCCACTGGCGCCCGACCATGCCGGGCACCGCCCGGCGGGCGCAGAGGAACGCGCCGGTGAGGTCCGTCCGGAGCACGAGGTCCCAGTCCTCCAGCGGGATGGACCCGAGCCGCCCGCCCCGGTGCACCCCCGCGTTGTTGACGAGGATGCCGGCGGTGCCGAGCTCTGCCTCGATCTGGCGGAACAGCCGGTCGACCTCGACGGGGGATCCGACGTCACAGGCGAAGGCGGCGGCCCGCCCGCCGTCAGCCTCGATGGCGCCCACCACCTTGGCGGCGGACTCGTCGTCGGAGTGGTAGACGACGGCCACTGGCGCGCCGAGACGGGCGAGGGTCGCCGCCACGGCGGCGCCGATACCCCGGGACCCTCCGGTGACGACAGCGGGAATGCCGGCCAGGGAACGAAGGCCGTGCACCGCGCCGTTGCCGTTCATGACCTCTCCTCTCATATGTTTAGACGAGCAGCCCGAACGAGTGTTCCACGAGCGATTGAAACGACGCGCCGAAGACGTCCCAGACCGGGTCGGGCCGACGGCCCGTGCGGTGGAGCCGGACGTTGATGGCGGTGATGGCAGCGAAGCGGTACCCGGCGAAGGCCCGGTACCAGTCGGCATCGGGAACCGGCCGGCCTCTGGCCTCCTCGTACCAGCCGACGATGTCGTGTGGGGGAGGCGCCCAGGCCAGTCCTGCGCCGTGCTCACCGCACCAGTTGCCCGGGTCGTACATCATGCAGACCCAGCCAAGGTCGACGAGTGACGGGCCGATCCCGGCGATCTCCCAATCGATGATCGCCTGCAACCGGTCGCCATTAAACATCCAGTTGTTGGAATAGAAGTCGCCGTGAAAGAGGCCCGGTTCGGGTTCGGCGGGGGCCGAGTCCAACAGGGCACGGCCCAGGGCCAGGCCCCGGGAGGTCCACTCAGGGTCGAGGCTCTTGGCGAAGATCGGCTCCCAGGCTCGTACCTCGGCTTCGATGGTGCGCGGCGCCTCCCAGTCGGGCAGCCGGGACCGCCAGTCGAGGGTGTGGACGGCGGCTAGGGCCGAGATCGCCTGGCGGAAGAGTTTCTCCACTGCCGGCGGTGTCAGGTCGAAGGAGGGGTCCGGCTCGAACAGGCTGAGCGACCGGCCGGGCACATGGTCGACGACGAGGTACGGAACGCCGAAGAACTCGTCCTCGTCACCACACCATCGCACGCCGGCCACCGGCACCCCTTCGGCCTGCAGCGCCCGGAGGAGCGGAGCCTGGCGGAGGACGTCGGTGTTGCCGCGCCGTGACACACCCGGTGGTGGCACCCGGATGACGAATCGGTCCCGGGCGCGATCGGGGCCGTCGGGATGGCAGACGTCGAAGCCGTAACTGATCCCGGAGTTCCCCGGCATCGGCCGGACGTTTTCGACCGACGCCGCCGGGCCGTAGTGGGCCGTGGCCCACCGGGCCAGCGCGCCGGACCAGTCGATGGTCGCCATCGGAAAGATATTACCTGCGCATCGGATAAAATAAAAACCGTGAGCATCGAACCGGGTTGCCTCCGAGTGCCTGAGCTGCACGCGTCGCCCGGGCATCTGCTCCGCCGTGCCCTCCAGCTGCACAACGCCGCCTGGGCCGAGCGGGTATCGGCCACGATCACGTCGCCCCAGTACGCCGTCCTGCTGGCGCTGCACGAGCACGACGACTGGGATCAACGATCGGTGGGGGAGTGGGTCGCCCTCGACAAGTCGACCGGTGCCGATGTCATCGGCCGCCTCGTCGGGCGGGGGCTCGTTCGGCGGCGCCGAGACGATAGGGACCGCCGCCGCAACGTTCTGGAACTCACCCCGGAGGGCGATCGTCTCTTCGAGGAGCTCACGCCCAAGGTGCTGGCATTGAGCGAGTACCTGCTGTCGCGCTTCACGCCCGCCGACACCGCCACGTTGACGGCGTTACTCGGCCGGTTCGTCTTCTGACGGCGGAACCCACGCTTGACACCTCGAACCCGACCGCAATACCTTCCGCATACGTACTATCGACGCGTCAGTCGAATAACCGGGGAGGCCAGCGGGATGGACGTCGGTATCAACTTCTTCCCTGATGTCCGACCGGAGCAGAAATCGGCCGCTGGCTACTTCCGTGAATGCCTCGACCTCGTCGAACGCGCCGATGTGCTGGGCTACCACCACATCCGGATCGTCGAGCACTACTGCCACCACTATGGCGGCTACTCGCCCAGCCCGATCGTGTTCCTTTCCGCCGCCGCCCAGCGGAGCCGGCGTCTTCGCCTGATCACCGGAGCGGTGCTGCCGGTCTTCAACCACCCGCTGAAACTGGCCGGCGAGATCGGCATGCTCGACGCGATCAGCGGCGGGCGGCTCGAGGTCGGTTTCGCCCGGGCCTTCCTGCCCCACGAATTCGCCCGTTTCGGGGTTCCCCTCGATGAGAGCCGACTGCGTTTCGACGAGGGTCTCGAGGCCGTCCGCCAGCTGCTGGAGGAGACCGATGTCGAATTCGAGGGCCGCTTCCACCGGTTCCCTCCGTCGACGTCGCTGCCCCGCCCGACACAGCAGCCCCGGCCGCCGTTCTGGATCGCCGCGCTGGCCAGCGAGGAGAGTTTCGTCAAGGCGGGGGAGCGGGGTCACTGGCTCATGGCCATCCCTCTGCTCGGCAGCAAGATGCGCCCGCTGCTCGAGGCGTACCGGGAGGCGTGGGCGGCAGCCGGGCATCCCGGCCGGGGCCGGGTGATGCTCGCCTTCCATATGTTCTGTGACGCCGACAGGGAACGGGCGCGCCGTTTGGCGCGGCGCCCGATCGACGACTACCTGCGGTCGATCTACGAAGCGGCGTCGGACTGGACGGTCGGCACCGCGTCGAAGGACTACGCCGGCTATGACAAGATCATCGCCGGCCTGGCCGACGAGACGTTCGATTCCATCGCCGCCAAGGGCGGGGTGTGGGTCGGGTCACCGGATGAGATCTTCGACCAGGTCGTGCGCTACCGGACGGAGGTCGGCCATTTCGACGTGGCTTCCCTGCAGGTGAACTTCGCCTCGCTGCCTGCTGAAGAGGCCGTCCGCTCAGTCGAGTTGTTCGGCCGGGAGGTGCTCCCGATGCTGGCCGAACTCGACCCGGTGGCGGTCTGAGGGCGGGGCAGAGGTGGCTACGACCCGTTTCCAGGGGGAGAACCCCGAGTTAGACGGGCTCTACGGCGATCTGGCCGAGGCGGATCTCCAGCCGCTCTGGCTGCAGGAACGGCTGCTGACAGCCGCCCCACCGCAGCGATCGGTCCCCTTCTGCTGGAAGGCGAAGGATGTGTACCCGCTCGCCGAGCGGGCCCGGCGACTCGTCCCGATCGAGCGGGGTGGCGACCGGCGCGTCCTCATGTTCAGCAACCCGGGGATGGGTGGTTGGTGCATGGCGACCAGCACGATGTCGGCCGCGATCCAGATCCTGGGTCCTGGGGAGATCGCACCGGCCCACCGGCACACCGCCGCCGCCATCCGGTTCATCCTCGAAGGGAGCGGAGCGGTCACGCTGGTCGACGGCGACGCCATCCCAATGATCCCCGGGGATCTCGTCCTGACCCCGAACTGGACCTGGCACGAGCACCACAATCCGACCGACGAGCGGGTGCTGTGGCTCGACGTCCTCGACCTCGCCCTCGTGATCTGGCTCGACGCCATGTTCTTCGAACCCGGGCCCGATGCCCCTGACCCCGGCCCGTCGCCGAGCGGTTCCACCTCCGAACGCCGCTTCGGCCGCTCGGGGATCGTACCGGTGAGCGGGGCGGGCGGCGGCGCCTATTCGCCGCTGTTCGTCTACCGCTGGAGCGACGTCGACGCCGTCCTGGACGACATACTCGGCGGCATCGCCGCTCACCACGCCTCGGTCCGCTACAGCGATCCCGTCCGGGGCGGCGACGTGATGCCGACGCTGCGGTGCGAAGCCCACCGGCTGCGGCCCGGCGGCGCCGCCGACTTCGGCCGGGCGACCGGTTCGGCGATGTGGACGGTCTTCACCGGCGAGGGTGTCGCCTCCGTGGGCGACTCGACCTTCGAGGTCGAACCGGGTGACACCTACGTCGTTCCTTCATGGTGCCCGCACCGCCTCGAGACGGCCGCGGGCGCCGACCTCTTCACCGTCGGGGACGCGCCGACCTTCGAAGCCCTCGGCCTCATGCGCCGCCGCCCGCCGGACGCGGGCGAAAGGAGCGAACGATGAAGCTCCTCTCGCTCGACTGGGAGCATCTCGGGATCGAGACCGATGAGGGCGTGCTCAGCGTCGAGCCTCCCCTGGCCCACGCGGCGAGGGGGTGGAGCGCCATGCGGCGCCTGATCGCCCTCGGCCCGGGCGCGCTCGACGACCTCCTCTCCTGGGCCCGGCCTGCCCCGGCGGTCGTTCCCGACGCGCCCCGGCTCCCGCCGATCCCCGACCCCTCGAAGATCGTGGCCGCGCCGGTGAACTACCGGGATCACGCTGACGAGATGGCCCAGGTCACCGACGTGCGCCGCCAGGGCGTCTTTCTCAAGTCGCCTTCCTCGCTGATCGGCTCAGGCGGGGCGGTGGTCCTGCCCTACGCCGACCGGCGCTTCGACCAGGAAGGTGAGCTGGCCGTGGTGATCGGGCGGACCGCCCGGCAGGTGCCGGAGGAGACCGCCCTCGATCACGTCTTCGGCTACATGGCCCTGATCGACGTCACCATGCGGGGCGGCGCGGAGGACCGTTCGCTGCGGAAGTCCTTCGAGACGTTCACGCCGACCGGGCCGCACATCGTGACGGCCGACGAGATCCCCGATCCGGGCGCTCTGAAGCTGCGTTGCTCCGTCTCCGGGACGCCGCGCCAAGACGCGTCGACCGCTGACCTCATCCTCGGCGTCGCCGGGCTCATCAGTTACGCCTCGTCGGTGATGACGCTGTACCCCGGCGACATCCTGAGCACGGGAACCCCAGCCGGCGTCGGCCCGCTGGCCGACGGTGACGACATCACCGTCGAGATCGACGGGATCGGGACCCTGTCCGTCACGGTCCGGGGCTCGGCTGAGCAGCGCTGTCCCACCGGCACCGAATGATCCAGGAGGTACGCGCAATGTTCCTGCTCAACCACGGGTGGTACATGGCGGCCTGGAGCGACGAGGTCGCTGACGGGCTGCTGCAGCGCTGGATCGCCGGACAGCCCGTCGTCTTCTACCGCACGGCGGCCGGGGCGCCGGTGGCACTCTCCGACCGCTGCGCCCACCGGCGGGCGCCGCTCTCAGCCGGCGCTCGGATCGGCGACGAGATCCAGTGCGGCTATCACGGGTTCCGGTACGACTGCACCGGCACCTGTACACAGGTCCCCGGCCAGCGGAACATCCCCGGCAGCACCCGGGTGAAGGCCTATCCGCTGCTCGAACGGTACGGCTTCGTCTGGATCTGGATGGGGGAAGCCGTCCGAGCCGACCCGGCGCTGCTGCCCGACCTCCCCTGGTTCGAAGACCCCGCCTGGGCACACGCCGGTATCCCCCGCACATCGCTGGCCGCCCACTACTCGCTACTCATCGACAACCTGCTCGACCTTGCCCATGAGACGTACGTCCATCCCACCAACATCGGCAATGCGGCGGTCGCCGAGACACCGGTGACCGCCCGACTCGAGGGCGTGGTCGTCACCGCCTCCCGGCACATGGACGGCGTCGACGTGGCGCCGTTCTACCACGAGGTGTGCGGCATCGACAGCCCGGTCGACCGCTGGCAGGACTTCGAGTTCCGGCCGCCGGGGACGTTCCTGCTCCACAGCCGCAACGCCCCGGCCGGGTCCCCGGCCGACGACCCCGGTTTCCAACTGAAGGTCCTGTGGGGGATCACCCCAGAGTCCGACACCACGACCCACGTGTTCCTGGGCACGGCCCGCAACTTCGCCCAACACCGCCAGGAGATCAGCGCCGGACTGTCGACCTCACTGGCCGCGATCGCAGCGGAGGATGTCGCCATGCTCGAGCAACAGCAGATCATGATCGCCACGGATCCACTCGGCCGCGAGGTCAGCGTCCGCAGCGACGCCGCCGGCCTCCACGGCCGGCGCCTCATGAAGGAGTTACTCGCCCAGGAAGCCGCCGGCACCGAAGCGGATCAACTCGTGTGAGAGCGGCGGTCATCGGCGCCGGCCCGGGCGGGATCGTCACCGCCAAGGTGCTGCTCGAGGACGGATTCGACGTCACCGTCTACGAGCAGGCCGGTGCCATCGGCGGGATCTGGCGGGAAGGCGGCGCCTACGTCGGGTTGCACAACCAGTCCGTCCGGGGGCTCTTCGAGTTCGCCGATCTGCCGAGCGGGCTGCACATGGGCAGTGCGGCAGAGACCCGCCGCTACCTCGAGGAGTACGCCGCCCGGTTCGGCGTCACCGACCGCGTGCGCCTGTCGACCTCCGTCGAGGCGCTCCGCCGCCCGGGTCTGTAACTCGCTCTTGGCCTCCCCCTCGAGCACCCGCAATCACACCAGCCAGCCTCACTCCTCGCACCCCACCCCCCATTCGGTCCGGCCACGGCTATATGCGCCTGTCAATTGACGTACTTCGCGAGCTCCCGGCGCGCCACGGTGACCCGGTGAACCTCGTCGGGACCGTCGGCGAAACGTAGGGCTCTGATGGAGGCATACATTCGAGCCAGCGGGAACTCACCCGAGACTCCGGCTGCTCCGTGGGACTGGATCGACCGGTCGATGACCCGCAGGGCGGCGTTGAGGGCGGCGACTTTGATGGCGGCGATCTCCGTGCGCGCCGCTCGTGCTCCCACCGTGTCGATCAGCCAGGCGGTCTTGAGCGTGAGCAGACGCGCCTGCTCGATCTCGATGCGTGACTCGGCGATCCACTCCTGGACGACACCCTGCTCAGCCAGAGGCCGGCCGAAGGCGACCCGGCCGAGTACCCGGCGGCACATCAGTTCGAGCGCCCGCTCGGCGGCGCCGATGGCCCGCATGCAGTGGTGGATGCGGCCCGGGCCGAGCCGGGCCTGGGCCATGGCGAAACCGCCGCCCTCCTCCCCGAGCAGGTTCGCCACCGGGACCCGCACGTTGTCGAAGACCAGCTCTCCGTGCCCCTCTTGGTCCTCGTAGCCGAAGACGCCCAGGGTACGGATGAGGGACAGGCCCGGCGCGTCGGTCGGCACGAGCACCATGCTGTGCTGCCGGTGGCGAGGTCCGTCGGGGTCGGTCCGGCCCAGCACGATCGCGATCGCGCATCGCCGATCGGCGATGTTGGTGATGAACCACTTCCGGCCGTTGAGGACGTACTCGTTCCCGTCCCGGGTGATAGCCAGCGAGATGTTCGTGGCGTCGGAGCTGGCCACGGCGGGTTCGGTCATGACGAATGCCGACCGGATCCTTCCCTCCAGCAGCGGGTGGAGCCAGCGCTCCGCCTGGTCCTCGGTGGCGAACATGGACAGGAGCTCCATGTTGCCCGTGTCCGGTGCGTTGCAGTTCAGAGCCGCAGGGGCGATGAAGCTGCGTCCGGTGATCTCGGCCAGGGGCGCGTAATCGACGTTTGAGAGCCCTTCGGTCCATTGCGTCCTATGGGGCAGGAACAGGTTCCACAGCCCGCGCCGGCGCGCTTCGGCTCTCAACTTTTCCATCACCGGCGGGTGGAAGTGCGGGTCGCCCGACGCTGCGATCTGGTCGGCGAAGACGGCCTCGCTCGGATAGACCCAGGCGTCCATGAAATCCAGCAGCTCGCCCTCGAGATCCTGGGCCCGCCGGCTCAACGCGAAGTCCATCGCCCTCCCCTTTTCTTCGACCCTAAGGACGAAAGAATAGAGTCGTCGGTTGCTTCAACCCGGAACCGGCGGACGGTCAGAAGGACCAGCCTGGCGAGGAGGTCCTCCAGCATGGCCGCCTCATCGGCCGACAGACCGGCGAGCAGCTGCTCGCTCAGCGCATTGACCTTCGGGGTGAGCCCTGCGAACACGCGGCGCCCGTCGGCGGTGAAATTCCAGCACATTCCGGCGCCGGTCGCGCTCGTCCCGGCGCCGGCGGATGAGACCCCGGCCGACGAGGTGATGACATCGCCACTCGGCGACTTGTCGAGCGCGACCCGTTCGCCCACCCATCGCTGATGGCAACCGTCCTGCTGGTGCAGCGCGAGCAGCACGCGTACTCCGGGGAGATGAGGGTGACAGAGACTCGCTCCGCCCAGGCCGCTTTGTGGATCTGCAGCGTCCGGCGCAGCAGGTGGCCGGGAGATGTGCAGGTCGCGTACGGGTCGATGGGAGCGGCTCCGCTCTCAACACGGTTCTCCTCGGATCGGCACGGCCGCCGCGATCGTACGGATCGCTCTTCTTCTACCGATGTGTGTCGGGCATGTATTCTTCTGATGCCGACCACTGCCTACCCCCAAGCGCCCGACTTGGGCACCCCGCCGAGCGTGCTCGCCTCCTGGCAACGGCCCCCGCTACGGCGCCGCCGCCTCGCCCCGGCACGTCGTCGGCCCCATGGCCGGGGAACACCGAGATCAGCTTCGGGCTCGACGTCTTCTTCCCCCACGGCCAGGGTCGCGCCGCCACCGAGGTCCCTCGTCATCCGGGTACCTCCGCCCCGGGGTTCCGCGTCGGGGCAACACCGAACATCGGCTCCGGCCCGGAGGTCGATCGACTGTTCCGCCCGGTCGGGGACGTCTTCCGTGCAGCCGGCGCGTCCGCCAGTTGTTGTTACGGCGGCGCCATCGCGGAGACTGGTTGCAGTCGATCTCCCCCGAGGGCTGGGACCTCGTGCAGCCCGCCGACCTTGCCGGCGCGTTCGCGTGCGTCCGCCGAGCCGTCCCCGAGATGATCGGCCGTCAGCGGGGACGATATATTCGAGGGCCGGGCCTGTCACACTCCTCAGGCGTAGGGATGTGCCTCGACGAACGAGACGCTGTAGGTGAGGGCGCCCACCCCTGACAAGGCGAATCCGGCCCGGCACAGTAACGCCCCGTATTCCCCGAGTGTCCGCTGCCGAGTCACCGGCGAACCGAGGGCGACCGTGTCGCCCCGCACCCGGACGGCCGCTTCGAGCAGGATCACCCGACCCGGGGGCCGCAGCCCGCGGCGGCACGCCCGCAACAGCGTGGCCGCCGCATCGTCGTCGCACCGTTCCACGACCCGCGCCAGCACGTAGGCGTCGGCTCCGCCGGCCACGAGAGCCGGATCCGCGCCGGTGAGTACGACACGACGTTCCCAGCCGGCGGGCAGAGCGCGGTCGAGGTGCTCAAGCGCCTCCTGCAGGGCCCGATCCTGCGCGGGCTCGTCCGCCGGTGCCGGCCCGGGCAATCCCGGACCCGGGGGTCGCCCCATCCTCTCACCTCCGATCGGCCAGCGGCGACGGGGGCGGGCGAGCACCGCCCTAGCCTAGTATTTTCTACGGTTGTGGTCGTAGAATACTCGCCGAATCCTCGGTCGGACACCGGAGCGAGCGTGATTGTCGACTTCCACCAGCATCTGGGCCCGCGGAACATCTTCCCGAGCGGTGCCGGCGAACTCGTCCGCAGTTTCCCCGACAACGGATACGACGACGTGGCCGTCGGCGACGACGAGTTCGACCTGGATGCCTTCCACCGCCTGCTCGACAAGGCCGGGATCGACACCGTGGTCTCGATCCCGTCGCCGAACACGGACCGTGCGGCGCTCGACATCGGCCTCGAACTCGCCAGCCGGTCCGAACGCATCCAGCCGTTCGTCACGGTCGATCCCCGATCCGAATACCGGCCCGCCGACCGGTTCCGCCGACTCCTCGCCGACGGAGCAGCTGGACTGAAGATCCATCCCGTGCAGAACCACATCCTGCCGAACGACCCCGCGCTGTACCCGCTTTACACACTCGCCGCGGAGCACGGCGTCCCGGTCATGTTCCACACCGGTTCGTCGGTGTTCCCCAATGCCAAGCACCGGTTCGCCGATCCGATGCTCATAGACGAGGTCGCCGCCGACTTCCCCGACCTCGCGATCGTCTGCGCCCACGCCGGCCGGGGGTTCTGGGAGAGTCAGGTGTTCTTCCTCGCCCGCCTCCGGCCGAACGTGTACCTCGAGCTCTCGGGGTTCCCGCCCCGAAGGATCCGGTCGTCCTTTCCGGACCTGGCGACGATCGCGGAGAAGGTCATCTTCGGAAGCGACTGGCCGAGCTCGCCTTCACTCGACCGCGTCGTCGAAGGCTTCCGCAGCCTCGGACTGGCTCCGCACGAGCAGGAAAGCGTGCTCGGCGGCAACGCTGGACGCCTGCTCTCAGCGCGCCGCTGAAAGAAGCGTCGTCGCTCGAGACGCTCTTCAGGCAGTGTCGAAGCTGGTCGTCGGAGCGCCTTGCCGAGCTTCTCGGCGGCGAAACGCGGCTGACCGGCCAGCCCCTCGAAGAGCACCACACCGGCGGAATACATGTCCGATCGTCCGTCGACCCGAGACCGGAGGACGCCGGCCTGCTCCGGGGAGAGCTGGGCGATCCGGGTGCGGGGGCTTCCAGCGGCGGCGTCCCCCCGGGCCGGGCCGGGAACTTCTTGCGCACCAGTGTGACTTGGTCGAGGGCCGCAGCCCAGGGCGCGATCACGTTCTCCGGCTGGACTGCGCCGTAGAGCATCCCTGCTGCATGCAGGTCCGCCGGGGCCCGCGGGACCGAGAGGTCCACGGCCACGGCGTCAACTCCGGCCAGTCGCCCGTTACGGCCAGTCGGCTCCGCAACGTCGCGCCCGAGACCCGCTCGGCTACCACCCAGAAAACGTCCAGATCCTCCCCGGCCGCGACGACCCGGGGGGGAGAAACGGCTCTCGATGGTGCGCAGGCGTTGCGCCGGCGGGTTGGTTACCCCGCTGCGCCGGTCACGAATCACGCGATTTCCGGATCAGGCTCCTTCGCCTCGGCCCCCGGAGAACCCGCAGACTGCTGCCCGCTGTCCCCACTGATGTCCACGGAGAAGTAGCGTCTCTGCGACACCTGTCGTGTCCCACCCATGTGTCAGGAGGTCGGATGAGCCCGGCGCCGTTGATCGCGGAGCGCTACGACGCCCGCATCGCCGACAAGTTGCTGGAGATGGGCCAGGCGGCCGTGGTCGGTGGCCTGCCTGGCTATCTTGGCATCGAGCTCGTGGCTTTCGAGGCCGGCAAGGTTCGCGGCCGGGCCACCGTGACCGTCGAGATGCTCACCCCGTTCGGCAATGCCCACGGAGGGGTGCTGGCCGCGGTCATCGACCACATCACCGGCGTGGTGGTGTACCCACTCATGAAGCCGGGCCAATGGGCAGCCACCACCGAAGTGAAGCTCAACTACATCGCTCCCGTACAGACCGGCGTACGGGAGACCGAATCGACCGTCCTGGCGATGACCAACCGGAGTGCCGTCGTACGGGGAGAGATCTTCTACCAGGGCCGGCTCGTGTGTGCTGCTCAAGGCACACTCACGATCGTGGACCCCAAGCGTTGAGCGGGCCCCGACGGAAAGCGGCGCGAGGCTAGACTGCGCGTCTCTACTAGATGCCACGGATGAAGCGGCAGGAGGTCCAGGTGCGGGGACGGCCATGAGCGGTGGCCATGGTGCCGGCGGTGAATCAGGCCCTCGGCCCTTCTCCTTTGGTGCCGGTGGGCTTCGGCTCGCCGGAAAGGCCTGGGGGGATCCGGACGCTCCGCCGGTGGTGATGCTGCATGGGGCGGGTCAAACCTGCCACGCCTGGGGAGCCGCGGCGTTGGCCGCCGATGGCTGGTCTGCGGTGGCCATCGATCGGCGGGGTCATGGGGACAGCGACTGGTGTCGCGACGCTGCCTATAGCCTGGAGGCGTTTGCCGGTGACGTGGTGGCGCTCACCGACAGCTTCAGCGAGCCTCCCGTCATGGTGGGAGCCTCCGTTGGCGGCCTGGCCGCGTTGGTGGCCCAGGGCAGTGCCTCCCGCCAGTTGTTCCGGGCCTTGGTACTCGTCGACATCACTCCCAAACTGGAGGCCGAGGGCGTCCAGCGGGTGGTGGGGTTCATGGCGGCTCATCCCGAAGGCTTCGGGTCGTTGGAGGAAGCGAGCGCCGCCCTCGCCCGGTACCTCCCGAATCGCCGTATCTCGTCGTGGAACGCGTCCCGGGCAGCGCCTTGAACGTCTTCGATCCCGATCCGTCGTTCGAGCTGACTCCGATCGGTGTCCGCCCGCTCTTCAGCCAAGCCCTCGGCGCGTTGGCGCAGATCCATCGGCTCGACTGGCGCGGGCGGCTCCCCGATTGGTCTCCGCCCGGGCGCTGGGGGAGGAGATCGCCGCGTGGGAGCCGGTTCTCGGCAAGGCGATCGACCCCGACTGTGTGGCCCAGGGCCTCGACGTCCGGGACCGGCTCCTCACGCACCGGCCCGCCGAGCCGCCACCGGGCCTCTTCCACGGCGACTTCTTCTCCAACAACTGGATGCTCGAAGACGGGCGGCTCCACGCCGTGATCGACTGGGAGATCTCCGGGATCGGTCCGTCGCTGCTCGATCTGGGCTGGGTGTGGATGTGGTACGACTCCGAAAGCTGGGGACCTGCCCGGCAGCCGGTGATGGCCTGGGCCCCGCCGGCGGAGGAGCTCGTGGCCATGTACGAGGAGGCAGCCGGACGGCCGACGGAGGACATTCGCTGGTACCGGGCTCTTGCCGGCTACCGGTTCGGCGCCATCACCGCCATCAACGTGCGCCTCCACCGCACTGGCCGGCGGCCCGACCCTGTCTGGGATGTGATGGCTGAATCGTTCCCCTATCTGCCGGAGCGGGCCCGCCGGTTGCTCGAACGTTGATGCCTGTCCGACCCGCCTCGCGCCGCTGTGACCCTGCAGGTCTCTTCTCGAGCGCTGTGCACATTTGCCACAATCCGGATGGGCCCACCGACGGGACCTGGAAGGAGGCTCCATGTGGGAGCCCGACGACGTCGAGCAGTTCCGCCGCACCCTGTCGAGGTGGCTCGAGAGGGACGTGCGCCCCAACGTCCTGAGGTGCGAGCACGCGGACGAATACCCGTCCGACATGGTTGAGCAGATGCGGGAGTTCGGGTTGTTCGGCGCCACGATCCCCGAGGAGGACGGCGGGTTGGGGCTTCCCGCCGCCATCTACGCCGAGGTTGTCGAGGCGATCTCCGAGGTGTGGATGTCGCTGACGGGGGTCATCAACTCCCATCTGATCATGGCGCATCTCGTGCACCGATTCGGGACGGATGACCAGCGTCGTTCTCTGTTACCTCGTTTTGCCTCCGGCGAACTACGGGGTGGCTTGGCTCTTACGGAGCCAGATTGCGGTTCGGACCTCCAGGCCATTCAGACGAGAGCCGTTCGCGACGGCGGCGCCTACCGGATCAACGGTACGAAGTCCTGGATCACCAACGGCGGAAAAGGGAATTGCCTGGCGGTGCTGGTGAAGACGGACCCACAGGCGCAGCCGCGCACGCGGGGACTCTCATTGTTCTTCGTTGAGAAGTCCGATGGCTACACGGTGAGCCGGAGGTTCGGAAAGCTGGGCTACCGGGGGGTGGACACCGTGGAGTTGCACTTCGACAACGTCGCGGTGGGTGCCGACCGTCTCATCGGCGGCGATGAGGGTCGTGGTTTCCTGCAGACCGTTGGCGGCTTGGCGCTCGGGCGGATCAACGTGGCGGCGAGAGGAGTCGGGGTGGCCTCGGCCGCACTGAAGGCGGCTCTTGCGTACAGCAAGGTACGACACACCATGGGCAAGCCGATAGCGGAGCACCAGGCCATCCAGCTGAAGTTGGCCGATATGGCGTGCCGCGTGGCTTCCTCCCGGCTCCTGGTACGAGAGGCGGCACGAGCGTTCGACGAGGGGCGTCGCTGCGATCTCGAGGCGGGCATGGCGAAGCTGGTGGCCTCGGAGGCCGCATTGGAGAACGCCACCGAGGCGATGCGCATCTACGGTGCATGGGGTTACTCTACGGAGGACCACATCGAGCGGTACTACCGGGATGCGCCCCTCCTCTGCATTGGAGAGGGCACCAACGAAATCCAGCGCCTGGTCATCGCCCGCCGCCTCCTGGAGGAGAGTTCCGGGCTGTGACGGAGGGCACTGTGAGCGGTCCGCTGACCGGTTACCGGATCATCGACTTCACGGCGAACATGTCCGGGCCGATGGGCACCATGATCCTCGGTGACCAGGGTGCCGACGTGGTCAAGGTGGAACCGCCCCGTGGGGACACCTTGCGGAGGTTGGGGACGTCACGATCAGGGATCTCCGCCTACTTTGCCAACCTGAACCGCAGCAAGCGGTCGGTGGCAATCGACTTGACGGAGCCGGCGGGTCGCGAGGTGGCAGATCGGCTCATCGACTCCGCCGACGTCGTCGTGCAGAACTTCAGGCCAGCGGCGGCCGAGCGCTTGGGCCTCACCGGAGCGCACCTCTGCGGCACCCGTCCGCGCCTGGTGTATGCCAGCGTTACCGGCTTCGGGGCGGCCGGACCCTACGCCGGCCGGCCGGTCTACGATCACGTGATTCAGGCGGCGTCCGGCATCGCCGCCAGTCAGACCGATCGGCAGAGCGGGAAGCCCTCGCTCATCCGCCAAGGGATAGTCGACAAGGTCACGGCGCACGAGCTGGCTCAGGCGATCACGGCCGCCCTGCTGCAGCGTGCCCGGACCGGCGTCGGATGCCAAGTGGACGTCTGCATGCTCGACGCAGCCATCGCCTTCCTCTGGCCCGACGGCATGATGAACCACACGATCATCGAGCCCGACAGCCCCCTTCCGTCGATTGCCAAGAGCTTCCGGCTGACTCCGACTCGCGACGGCTACGTGGCGGTGACCGTGGTCACCGACTCCCAATGGGCTGGCGTGCTCGAGGCCCTCGACCTCGCGCCCCACGGTGCTGACAGCCGAGCTTGGACCGCGGAGGAACGTTTGCGACACGGCGGCGAAGTGATGAGAGAGATGGCGCGACGCCTCGGTGCGCTCACCACCGAGGAAGTCGTCGCGACGATGGCAGCCCATGACGTTCCCTGCGCACCGGTCGTCGCCTTCGAAGACCTCGCCGCCCACCCGCAAGTGCTGGCCAACGGCACCATCGAAGAGTTCGAGCACCCTCTCCTCGGACCTATTCGCCAGCCCAACCCCGTGGTCGACTTCGGCCAGGGCAGCGCCGCCCAATTGCGCCCGGCACCAGCCCTCGGGGAGCACTCTATTGAAGTGCTCCGGGAGATCGGTGTTCCCGCCTCTGAGATCGATAGGTTGCACAAGCAGGGAATTGTCGTGAGCGCCGGCGGCGCATCACAACACATCCTGGACCCGACCGCTCGATGACCCAGAACCGACGGAGTGAAGGCAACGAGTTCGGGATCTGTTCGCCGGCCACAGACCGTCACTGCAGTGGCCATGCCGAACGGGGCCACAAGGCGAGGTCCAGGAGGTGTCGGTCGGCGTCGCAGCGGTCGACCGTGGCGGCCACCACTTTGAGGAGGACTGCCCCGAGTAGGTGGGGCCGCGGCAGCCAGCCGGTGGCACCGGCGAGCCTGTGCGAGGTCGCCGGCCATGACGGACGGGCCAGGGAGCGCCCGGCGCTCTGGAGGATCGCGCGGGCGAGGTCGTTGAGGTCCTTCGCTTCGCCGTGAGCAGTCAATCGGCGTGAGTTGTGACGGAGGCAGCGCCTCGGACGGCGAAAGGTGGAAGCCCATCGGGCCCGGGCCGGTGACACCGTTCATGAACACGTTGATCCGCCCGGTGCTCCTGGCTTGGTTCGGCCCGGAATGGAGTCGCGCCGCATGGATCGTCTTTGTTATCTCCGCCGCGGGGGAATGGGACGTGACGAAGTAACGGCTGCCGGGGAAGCACTGGCCGAGCTTGAAGGTGACGGACATGGTGGCGGGATCGGCCGCTTCGATGAGCAGGCCCGGGCCGAAGTGGCTTGAGCCTCGGGGTCGACGCTGAGCTCTCCGTTGGACCACTTGACCACTTCGGCGTTGAAGACGATCTCGGTCTTCTCCACCGTCACGTCCCCGGCGCTCGACGCGGCACTCGACGTCGGCCACCGAGGAGAGCCGGCGCGGCTCGCCGTTCGAGATGACGCGGTGCAGTGTCCAGGCCCGGGTGTAGTCGTCCTGGCCCGGCTCCGAGGAGAGCACCACCCCTGGCCGCCGGGTCCCCCGCCGACCAAGTAGGCGGCGCCGGAGAGGCTGGCGGCCACCGCCTGACCCGCCCCCTCGACCGCCTCCGTCTCAGCGCCCACGCCTTCGGAGACGGCGACTTTACCGTGACCCCCTGCGGAACTCCGAGGACGCGGTGTCGTGAATCTTCGGGCTGCCGGGCCGATCGATTGTGTGCTTCGTCTACTGACGCGCTGTTAGATTAATCGCACCAGGCTTCAGGCGCCGGGCGGCGCGGCCCGAACGGAGGATGCCAATGGACGTCGGGATGGGGGTCATCTTCCAGAACCCCGGAGGCACCCGGCCGGACGACGAGGTCTACCGCGACGACCTCCGCCTCGCCGACCTGGCCGAACCGCTCGGGTTCGGCTCCATCTGGACGGTCGAGCATCATTTCACCGGCTACACGATGGTTCCCGACCCGTTTGAGTTCCTGAGCTACATGGCCGGCCGGACCACCAGCACCCGCCTCGGGACCATGGTCGTCGTGCTGCCGTGGCACGACCCGCTGCGGGTCGCCGAGCAGGTCTCGATGCTCGACGCGCTCTCCGGAGGCCGCGTCATTCTCGGGATTGGCCGGGGCGTGGGGCGAATCGAGTTCGAGGGTTTCCGCATCCCGATGGACGAGTCGCGTGACCGCTTCGTGGAGGCGGCCCAGCTCGTCCTCGGGAGCCTGGAGCGGGGCTACGCCGAGTTCGACGGGCAGCACTTCCGCCAGCCCCGGCGGGACATCCGGCCGGGTCCCACCCGTTCGTTCAAGGACAGGATCTACGCCGCGGCCGTCTCACCGGAGTCGATGGAGATCGTGGCCCGGTTGGGCGCCGCCGTCCTCATCATCCCCCAGAAGCCCTGGGACGTGGTGACCGGCGAACTCGAGGCCTACCGGGGCATCTACCGCGAGGTGCACGGAGTCGGGGCGCCGCCCACCACTCTGGTCGCCTGGACCTTCTGTGACCCCGATCCCGACCGGGCACGGGAGCTGGGCCGGCGCTACCTGGGTGGCTACTACCGTAGCGTCGTGGACCACTACGAGTTCGCCGGCAGTCACTTCGCCGGGCTCAAGGGGTTCGACTACTACCGCAAGATCTCGGAGGCCATCGACCAGTACGGCCAGGACGAAGCCGAACGGTTCTTCGCCGATCTTCAGGTCTGGGGTACGCCCGAGCAGTGCGTGGCGAGGATCGCGGAGCTCATGGGGATGGTAGGCGCGGACACCTTCGTCGGGGTGTTCAGCTACGCCGGGATGCCGTTCGAGGAAGCCGAGCGGAACCTGCGGCTCTTCGCCGAGCAGGTACTCCCGGCCATCGCGCGCCTCGAGCCCCCGCCGCCGGCGGGGCCGGCACACGTCGGCCCCCGCGAGGCCGAGTTCCCTTCGGGCCTCCTCGGGACCTGAAGATGAAGGCGCCACCGAGCTGGCGGCACGATGTACTCGCGGGGTCGTTCGAAGCGGGTCTCCAATCGGACGAGCCGGGCGTAGCGGGCCAGGGTGGCCGCCTGCCACGCCCGTGAATGGGCCACCCGGCACCGACGGAGGAACGCGTTTCGGGACGCATCGGGGGCCCGGAAGGTCCGGTCGACGCCGCCCTTCAGAGCAGGGGCGACTTCGCGGATTGACCGCACAACACCTGGCCGTAGATTTCGAGGCCGGTGGTCGGGATCATGAAGGCGTGCGAGGTCAATGCCCCCATGTCGCGCACGATCCGCTGCATCGGATTCTGCTCCTGAATGGCGGATGCTCCACTGGCAAAGCGGACGATGTCCACGGCCTCGCCACACAACCGGACGGCGTAGGCCACGGTCCCCCACATCAGCGTCTGCTCGTCGACAGAGGATGGCTGGCGCGATTCGATGTGGGCGTCGATGCGGTCGGCGGCTTCGACGAAGAGATGGTGCGCCGCCCGGATCTTCGATGCCGCCTCGGCGACCTGGAGGTGGGTGACGGTGGCCTCGGTCCGGTCGACGTAGAAGGTGTAGGCGATGTCCCGGCCGGGCAGGCGCTCGACGAGAAGCTCCAGAGCCGCTCGGGCCAACCCGCAGAACGCCCCCACGCTGGTGAAGACGAAGGTGGGCAGGGGCACGTGGTGAGGCCGGTGGCCGCGGTTCGCCTCCGAGCGGCGGAACCGGCTCGCTTGCTGGGCTCGGTCACCCGCAGCACCCGCCCCCGGGGAACGTAGGCATTCCGGGCGCTGACCGAGTTGCTGCCGCTCCCGCGCAGGCCGGTTGTGTACCAGTCGTCCTCCACGGTCACCTGCGCGGCCGGCATCGCGAAGATCGCCATCCGGAGGCCCGTCCTCGCCCTGCAAGAGGGCGGGCTCGAGGGCCCACTCAGCGGCGGTGACCCCGTCTGGAACGCCCATCTCCCGGTGACCAGGAAGCCTTCGTCCTGGGAGACGGCCCGGCTCGCCCCGGGTGTGAACGACGCGCAGCCGCGTCCTTCCGTCGTGGAGAACACCTCGTCCTGGACCTCGTCCGGGAGGAGGGACAGGAACCACGAGACATCGCTGTGGATCGTGGCCACCCAGGCGGTTGAAGCACAGCCGCGCGCCAACTCGCTCTGGACGGCGATCCTCGTGCGCATTCCGGCCTCCGGGCCCCCGTAACGTCGCGCCGCGCCCATCTTCAGGATGCCGGACTCCGTGAGCGCGTCGAGGTTGTCTTTGGCGATCCGGCGCTCGGCTTCACAACGAGGAGCGTTGACGCGCCGCAGGGGACAAGCGGCGGGGTCGGGACGGGTCAGTGGGCTCCGGCGCCGAGTCGCAGGTCAGTCATCGACGCCTTGGCGGTTGGTTCGGTGAGGTCGAGGGTCTCGTCGAGAAGGTCGTGGTCGGCGGACTTCGGCGTGCGGGTGGCGACGACGAGGGCGCTGGCGGTGAGCGAGGCGGTGGCTGTGGTCATGGCGATCCCCCAGCCGTGCATGAAGGCGCCGCGCACGGCGCTGGCGATGGGGCCGCCGGCCTGGCCGAGGCCGGCAGCGGCGTGGAGGCCGGCGGCGACGGAGTCCTTGGCCAGGCCGCTGAGGTGGGTGGGGATGGCGCCGGAGGCGGCGATTCTTGTGCGGTAGGGGCCGTTGAAGGCGGAGCCCATGGCGGCGATGCCCAGCGCCCCGCCGAGTTCGCGGGACACGTCGTTGATGGCGGAAGCGACCCCTTGTTTGGCGATGGGGAGGGCTCCGACGATGGCGGCGGTGGCGGGGGCGGCGGCCAGGCCGAAGCCGGCGCTGATCACGACGAGCCCGGCACCGAGCTGCCAGTAGCTGCTGGCTGTGCTCATGGGGATGAGGAGCATCGTGCCGAGGGCGGTGATGGCCATTCCGAGTGCGCTGGCTCGGCCCCGCCCGTGGCGGCGTGCCAGCGGCTCGGCGAGGAGGGCGCCGGGGATGCACAGGGCGCCGAGGGGGGCGAGGGCCAGGCCGCTGGCGAACTGGCCGTAGCCCAGGACGAACGAGAGGTACTGGACGGTCAGGAACATGACCCCGAAGACGGCGAAGAACTGGGTGGCCACCACCAGGGCACCGGCGGCGAAGCCGCGGTGGGCGAACACCCGCACATCGAGGAGGGGCCGGCGGCACCGCAGCTCCCAGCGGACGAACCCGGCTGCGGCGGCGACGCCGACGGCCAGTCCGGCGAGGGTCAGGCCATCGCTCCAGCCCCGCACGGGGCCCTCGGTCACGCCGAGGACGAGGCCCCCGACGGCCGCCGCCGACAGGACGGCCCCGGCCGGGTCGAGATGGGCGTGTTTCGGATCCGAGGTGTTCGGGACCATCGCCGCGGTGAGCATCAGCGTGACCAGGGCGACCCCGCCGGTGGCGACGAACACCGAACCCCACCAGTACGACTCGACCAGCGCCCCGGAACCGATCAGGCCGACGACACCGCCGATGGTGGCCGCCGAGGCCCACACCGCGATGCCGAGCCCGCGCCGGTCGGTGGGGAACACGGCCGTGATGGTGGACAGCGTGGCGGGGAACACGAGGGCGGCGCCGGCCCCGCCCAGCATGCGGGCCCCGAGGAGTTCCTCGGGGTTGCCCGCCCGCGCCCCCCAGGCGAGGGCGGCGAGAAGGGCGCCCAGACCGATGAGCATCATGCGCTTGCGGCCGAACCGGTCCCCGAGCGCCCCGCCGGGCAGGACGAGGGCGGCCAGCAGCAGCGCGTAGCCGTCGACGATCCACTGGAGCTGCGCCTGGTCCGCGCCAAGGGCCAGGCCGATGTCGGGCAGGGCGAGGTTCAGGCTGGTCATCCCTCCCACGACCAGCATCACCGCCAGGCACATGGGGACGAGCACCCACTCCGGGCGCCGTGATGCCGCTGGGTGGGACACGGCTGGTTGTCCAGAGGCCATTGAACCGGTCCTTGTTCGTACCCGTCGTCTGAGACAGTATGTCTTGGACCATGGTCGCTGTTCCATTCCGGTTTCGGACGCTGTCGATACGATCCCGGAGATGAGCCCGAAGGAGCCCGAGGTGCGCCCAGAGGCCGGCGTCGGAACCGACGCGCGGGTGGAACGCACCCGGGGAGCCGTCCTGGCCGCCGCCCGGAGGCTGCTCCTCGACGAGGGGTGGGACGCCGTCACCCACCTGCGGGTCGCCGCGGCCAGCGGCGTGGGCCGGGCCACCGTGTACCGCCACTGGCCGACATGCGCTGATCTGCTCCACGACGTGCTGCGGCGGGAGGCGGAGATGAGTCACAGCCTCCCATCCGGTCGGTTGCGGGAAGACCTCGTCGCCGAACTCGACGCCCTCCGGCGCCAGCTCGGCGCCCCGGCGCTGGCCGGCGTGCTGGCCGTTCTGATGGAACGCTCCCTCTACGACCGGGAGCTCGCCCGGGTCAAGCGCAGCGTCGTGGCAGAGGTCTCGAGGGTGCTGCGCCAGAGCCTCCGCCGGGCCGTCGACGACGGTGAGCTCCCAGACTCACTTGACGTGGACCTGGCCATCGGCCGGCTCTTGGGCCCGCTCCTGTACCGGCGGCTGGCATCCGGCGAAACCTTGACCCCGGCCGTGGTGGCGGCCGTCGTCGACTCCTTCCTGTCCGGTCCGGTGGCGGGAGGGCCGACAGTTGAGTGACGTCCGACTGGTCCGCGGCCGATCCGTCGGGTGCTCCGTGGCGATCTCCACCCCGTCCATGGACCGCGGCCCCCTTCCCCTCGGGCCGGTTGCGAACGTTCCGGGCTCAGGGTGCTGCCTTCTCTGGGGGTGTGGCAGCGTTGGGATGTGCGGGTGGTCCGGCGTCGGGCGGCCGGCCTGCCGTGGTCGGTGACGGGCGCGCGGCGTTGCCTCGTATCCGGTGGATCGGGTTGGCGGTGGTACGGGTGGCGGCCACGGCGAGGAGTCCGGCGGCGAGGATGGCGTGGGCCAGCGCGGCGGCCCGTCTGGGGTGGGCGTGGCGGGTGTCCGTCGGGGTGCCCGAGGGCCAGAAGGCGAACCGGCCGAGGAGGATGGGGGCGGCGGGGACGAGGACAGTGCGGACGACGAAGGTGTGGAGTTCTTCGCTGATCCGGCAGGCCGGTGACGAAGGTGTTGTAGTCGCCGCCGAGGGCGACGAGGACGGCGAAGAGGAAGGTGGGGAGCCAGAACGACAGTCCGGTTGGTGCAGCAGGCCTTGGAAGACGATGACGGTGAGGCCGAGGGCGACGGTGAAGGACAGCACCATGCTGGGGAGCAGGTAGAGCGGCGCGACGGGAGAGCGGAGCAGGAGGGTGAGAACGATGGGGGCGGCGGCGAGGGCGAGGGCGGCGATGACCCGGAAGTCGCCGTTGGCGGCGTCTTGGAAGCCGACGAGGAAACCGGGTGCTTCTCGTCCAGGGCGAACACGGCGGCGGCGACCGGCGGGTTCATGTACAAGGCGACCAGGTCCCGGACCTTCCACCAGTTCCGGATCAGGCGACACCTTGAAGCTGTCCTCCCGCCAAGGCTTGAGCCCGAAGGCCCGCCAGATCTCGGCCACCGTCTGGTGGCTGATGCCGTGCTTCGCCGCCAAGCCCCGGGTCGACCAGTGCGTGGCGTCCGGCGGCGCCGTCTCGAGCGTCTCGACCAGGATCGCTTCGATCACGTCGTCACCGATCGTGCGGGCCGCCCCTGGGCGGGGGGCATCGACCAGCCCGTCAAGGCGGTCCTTGGCGAAACGGCGTCGCCACTTCGACACCGTGGCCGGATGCACCCGCAACTCGGCAGCCACCTCAGCGCCAGAGCGGCCCTCGGCGCACGCCAGCACGATGCGACACCGGCGGGCCAGCTCCTGAGCGGACGAATGCCGCCGCGCCGAATGCTGCAACGTCTCACGCTCCTCAGCGCTCAAGGTGATTTTCGCGGTGGGTCGTCCACGACGCGCCATACCAGGCTCCTCCCATCACAGGTTCTACCTGGTACGTCGGCGCTGCTCCCGGGGTCTGAGTCACGATAGCTGGAGCCGGGTTCTCTCGCTGAGGGGATGTGTGGTATCGCTGAAGGTCCCTGGCAGAGGCCCGATGAGTTAGAGCCCGCGGTTGGAGATGGTTTGGTACTCGAGATACTCGGACAGACCTTCGGGGCCGAGTTCACGGCCGAGGCCGCTTGCCTTGACTCCTCCGAATGGGGCGGAGAGGTCGAGGCTGAACGGGCCGTGGCTGTTGATGAACACGGTGCCTGAGTCGACCCGCTCGGCCAAGTCGAACGCCCGCTCCTCGTTCTCGGTCCACAGCGAGGCGCACAGGCCGAATTCGCTGTCATTGGCGAGGGCGATCGGATCTTCGCCGTCCTCGTACGAGAGGATGGGCAGGATCGGGCCGAATTGTTCGCCCTTGACGATCTCGGCATCGCGGGGCGGGTCGAGGACCAGGGTCGGTCGCTGGAAGTAGCCGGCTTCGAGATCGGTTCCTGAGACTAGGGATCCACGCACCAGCGTCTGGGCGCCGATGTCTTCGAGTCCGGAGCGAAGGCGGTTGAGGCGGTCGTGGCTGCGGCGATTGTTGACGGGGCCGAGTGTCACACCGGGGTGGAGCCCTTCCCCGAGAACGGAGCCGTCGAGAGCGGCCGCGATCGCATCGACGACGTCAGCGAAGAGGCGCCGGGGGGCGTAGACGCGCTTGATCGCGAAGCAGATCTGCCCGCTGGCGGTGAAGGCTCCGAGCATCAACTTCTCGCCAAGGGTCTCGTCCACCTGGGCGTCAGGTAGAATGATCGCAGCGTCGTTGCCTCCGAGTTCGAGCGTGACGCGCTTTAGCTGTTCGCCCGCCGCTCGCATGACGGCCCGGCCTGTCGCCGTCCCGCCGGTCAGGGCGACCTTGCGGACCGTCGGGTGCTCCACGAGCAACTGACCAACGTCCGGTCCACGGCCCATCACGACGTTCAACACTCCAGGCGGAAGCAGGTCGGCGACTTCGCCGAGCACGAGTGCGGCAGTGAGGGGGGAGTAGTCGGGAAGCTTGATGATGATGGTGTTCCCGGCGAGGAGGCTGGCCCCGACCTTGGGCATTGACAGTCCGACCGGGAAGTTCCAGGGGACAATCCCTGCGCAGACACCGACCGGTCGACGCCCGACGATAAGGCGCCCCTGCGGGTCTTCAACGATTCGGGGAGCCGGGTAGGGGCACTCGGAACCGAAATAGGTCAGGACTGCCCCACCGAACTGGATGTCAAGGCGTGATTCGAACAGCGGCCGACCATGCTCGCGGGTGAGCAGGACTTCCCATTCCCCGCTGCGGCTTTGGACCATATCGCCGGCGGCGGCGAGAAGGGCGGCCCGTTCGGAGGGCTCGAGCGCGGCCCAGGAAGGAAAGGCCTGTGCTGCGGCCTCGACTGCCAGATCAACCTCTTTTGGTCCTGCGACCGGCGACCGCCCGACGATTTCGGCTTCCCGGGCGGGGTTCGGATGCTCGTCCCATTGGCCGGTGAGGACTCGTTCCCCTCCGATGATGAGGCCCACCTCGGTGAAGTCGTCGGCAGACACGTCGTCTCCTCTCAGCTGATGCGCTCACGGTCGAAGGTCGCGTCACCTGTCACGTATCAAAGGACGGCAGTTGCGGGCATCGTGTCGGCGCCGGTGGGGTCCGGATGTCCGGCGTGCTCGGCCTTGGTGTTGGTGTCGCGGTGGCGGTCGCAGTCGGCGCACCGGGCGCCGTTCGTGTGGCGGAGGAGGTCGGGCTCGAACCATTCGAGCAGGGACGCGGCGAGCGTGGCGGCGGCGTCGAGCAGTTGGCATGCCCCTCGGCGGCGTAGCACGGACGACGAGGAGCGCAGGTCCTGGATGTGATCGGTTCGCGCTTCGTGGCTGCGGAACTGAAGCGCGAGTCGGCTCAGCGCGGCGGTCCCGTCCACGCAGACACCGCACTGGCGAGCGGACTGTGTCTCGAAGAACCTGAAAATGTCGCCGGCGACCCGGACTGGACACTCGTCCTCGCCGATCACGCGGATCGACCCGTTGCCGAGGCCCGAGCGGAACCCGTCACGCAGTCGGTCATAGTCCAGGCTGGCTGAAACGGCCGTCGGGGGGAGGAGGCCCGCGAAGTAGCCGCCCATCAGGAACCCGCGTGGGGACCCGGCGTCGGTGCCGACCACATGGAGCACATCGGCGAGGGATGTTCCGAGGGGGAACTCGTACAGGCCGGGCCGGGAGACCGATCCGGTGACGCACGAAAGGAAGGTGCCGGGCGAGGTCTCTGTCCCGAGTTCCCGGAACCACGCGGCTCCGCGGTGGGCGATCGACGCGGCGTGGGCGAGGGTCTCGACGTTGTTGACCAATGTGGGCCGGCCGTCGATCCCATCCTCGAACGGCCGGGGCGGCTTCACCAGGGGAAGGGCAGGCCCTCCGTTGATGTAGCGCAGCGCGGCCGTCTCTTCGCCGGCCACGTACGTTCTCGGTGCCGCGACCAGGATGATGTCGAGATGAGCGAGGCCGGCGGCATCGAGAATCCCGGTTTGGGTCAAGTCCCGGGCGGCGGTGGCGAGAGCAGCTCGGGCTTCCGGATCACTGATGTAGCAATGGATGCTCGGCGCGTCCACCGCCAGCGCGGCGAGGAGGGCGCCCTCGAGGACGAGATGAGGCCGCCGACGGAGCAGCCAGCGGTCCTTCCAGCTGACCGGCTCCGCCTCGGCTCCGTTCAACAGCACCCGGCGGTCAGGCGCTCCGGAGGCGACCGCGGTCCATTTCCGTCCGGTGGGGAAGCCGGCGCCGCCACGCCCCCGAAGACCGGAACGGACGAGCTCGGTCAGAAGCCACTCCCGTCCCTGCCGAGCCGACCTCTCCAAGCCGTCATAGAGGCCGCGCTGGCGAGCGTGTTCGAGAGTCTCGACGGGCGTGCCAGCCGGTGCGTCAAGCAGAAGACGAGCAACCGTTGCGTAATCCATCGACCGTATGGTAGAACATATTCCGATCGGGCTCAAGAGGGGGCGGATCCCCAACGAGCGCCCGAAACTGGATGACCGACGGGAGGGAGACACGGTGCCGGTCAAAGAAGCGATTCGTCCCGATGTGGCGACGATCTATGAGCCGGATGACGATTCCATGCCGGCGGAATATCGCGAACTGCTGACGCAGTTGGTGATGGTTCAGGCCGGGGTCGAGGGCACCGGCCTCTTCAATGGGTTTACCCTCAAACTCGGCGAGCGCATGTGGGAACTGGCCCCCACCGCCGGCGACAAGGTTCGAGTCATGCACTACATCGCCGACGAAACACGCCACGGTTACATCTACTACAACATCGGCCTGCAATTGGGTCTTGACTTCAGCGATCCGCGGATGCTCGAGGGCGCAGGTGGCTTCCTCGACATCTTTAACTATCTCCCCGAGACGTGGGCGGATCTCGGCTGGTTCAACTTCCTCGGGGACCGAGTCGGGGTCTACCAGGGCCGGGAGTGGATCCATTCCAGCTATGGGCCGATGCGCCGCAGTGCGCCGGGTGTCGTCAACGATGAATACGGCCACAGCGCCATGGGCCATTACCACCTGAAAGTCATGTGCTCGACCGAGGAGGGGCGGGCCGAGGCGCAACGAGCGCTGCACGACTGGTATCCCAGGGTGCTGGACATGTTCGGGAACGCCAAGTCGAAGCGGGACCGGAAGTATGTCGCCTGGGGCCTCAAGCAGCACACCAACGAAGAGTTGCGTCAGCAGTTCATCGAAGAGACGACCCCGATGATCGAGGCCCTCGGTCTGACGGTGCCGGATCCGCTGGCGAACCGGAAGTTCGTGTAGGGGAGTCGGGTCGGCGGGTGAAGGTGCGCATCGATCCTATCCGGTGCACAGGCCATGGCATGTGCACCGCCATATGCGGGCGTGTGTTCAAACAGGACGCCTGGGGTTACGCGTACATCGCCGAAGACCTGCGGGATGCCGACGTGCCCGAAGAACTCGAGATTGAAGTCTGCGTGGCGGCGAATCGGTGTCCTGAAGGTGCGATCGACACAGTGGCGGGGCCGACGCGATGGACCTCGGGCCCGTGGTTGCCGCGCACCGCGCTCGGTTGAGAGGAGATGGGAGTGACCGCAGAGCCGGAGATCCACGTCGAGATGAGCGATGATGTCGTCGTGGAGTTGGGAGGGTCGGCCGCGGACCGAAGGATGGCCGACGGCAACGGCGGAATCTTCGTCGAGGTCAATTATCCGGCGTGCCAGTCTCACGCTCGCTGCGAGGCCGTGGCCCCGGAGATTTTCCGCATGGCCGGTGAGCATGACTCCGCTTACCCGGAGGTACTGCTTCCTCGTCCTCCCGCCCGCCTTGTCGACAAAGCCCGCCGCGCCGCTGCCGTGTGCCCGACCAAAGCGATCCTGATTAGCGAAGACCCGGCTCGACGCGTGACTACCGAGAGGAAGGAGACGGCGCCAGCATCCTCGCTGGAGCAACCAAGCCCATGAACGAATCTGCCAAAGCGACTGTGCTCTTCTCAGGAGCGTACCGGGTCGCCGCCGAAAAGCTGACGGAGATGGAGACGGCCATCGGCTCGCCCACTGCGGGAGTGACCGCTCGGCGTGTCCCGTTCTTCGGACCCGTGATCGCCGGGGAGACGAACCTCATCACCGCCCTGGGATTGCGGATGGATCGTGGTTTGCTGGTGGGGCAGGACTATGAGTGGGGGCGTCCCGTCGAGGCAGACGAGGTCCTGCAGGTCGAAATCCGCGTCGAGGATGTCTTCACCAAAGGAACGTCACAGTTCGGAGTGGTGCTGACCGAAGCGTTCGACGCCGACGGCAAACTCGTGCAGCGTCAGCGGACGACATTCATCGAAAGGCTCGGCTCATGACGCTCGATGCTGCAGCCGACCTGGCCCCCGTCGACCGGGTCAAGATCGCCCGGTACGCCGGAGCCAGCGGTGACTTCAATCCCATGCACGTCGACGAAGCCTTCGCCCAGGCCGCCGGGATGCCGTCGGTGATCGCCCACGGACCGCTCACGCTCAGCTTGGTCGTCGATGCCCTCATCGCCCAAGGGCTCGAACCGAAGGCCTTGCGGTCGCGGTTGCGTGCCCCGGTCTTTCCCGGCGACCGTCTCACGCTTGGTCCGGCCGGCGAAGGCGGCGGGCTCGAGGTGACCAAGGACGACGGCACCGTTGTCGTGACGATCGAGCTCACGGTGTGATGACGGTCTCCGACACCGTGCTGCTGGCCGACCTTCCCGGCAACGTCCGCGTCCTGACTCTCAACCGGCCGGAACGACTCAACGCATGGAACCAAGAGATGCGGGACCGCTTCGGGGAGCTGTTGGCGGAGGTCGCCGCAGCACCTGATATCCGGGCCTTGGTCATCACCGGCGCCGGGCGGGCCTTCTCCGCCGGGGAGGACGTCGGCGGCATGAAGGGATTGACCGACGCGGGTACCAGAACGTTCCGGGCGCTGGCCCGCTCGATCCACGAGCTCTTCGACCTCATCGAAGCGATGGAGATCCCTGTCATTGCCGCCGTGAACGGAGTGGCGGCGGGGGGAGGGTTCGAACTCGCGCTGTCCTGCGACTTCCGTGTTCTCACCGGCGACGCAAAGCTGCTCATGCCGGAAGCCAAGGTCGGGCTCATACCGGGCTCGGGTGGCTGCTCCCGCCTCGTGCGCTACGTTGGGCTTGGCCGGGCGAAGGAACTCGTCATGCTCGGGCGCGCCCTGAGCCCGGAAGAGGCGGTCGCATGGGGCCTGGCCACGGAGGTCGCGCCCCCCGGGAAGGCGCTGGACGCGGCGCTCGCACTGGCCGACGCCATGAGCGTCCGGGCGCCCCTGGCGCTCGGCATGGCCAAGCACGTCCTGAACACCTGCGTCGATGTCGACCTCGAGACCGGCCGACGCCTGGAACGGCTGGGGCAGAGCGTCTTGAAGACGACTGAGGATCATCGGGAAGGCGCATCGGCCTTCCTGGAGCGACGGGTCCCGATGTGGAGGAGCCGTTGATCGCGGCAGAGGAGGCCGTTGGATGACAGCGGGGCCCGGAGTGGTGGTCGTCGATGCCTGCCGCGTCCCGATCGGTCGAGTGAACGGGATGTACCGGGACACACGAGGCGACGACCTGCTCGCGCAGCTCTACCGGGCGCTCGTCATCGACCGTGCCCGGCTCGACCCGTCGCTGGTCGACGAGGTCGTGGTGGGATGCGTTCTCCAGACCGGTGAGCAGTCGTTCAACGTCGGACGCAACGCCTGGCTTCAGGCTGGCTTGCCGTTCGAAGTACCGGGCTTCACACTCGACATGCAATGCGGGTCGGGACAGCAGGCAATCCATCTCGCCGTTCGCTCGCTGCGGTCCGGTGCGGCCCGCTGTGTCGTCGCCGGCGGAGTCGATGTCATGACCCGGTCCCTGCCCGGGCGGGCCTGGCACGAGACCATGGGCCGTCCCGGCCATGCCGTGTCCGGCGAGCTTCTCGCCCGCTACCCGCTCACCTCCCAGGGCGTCGCGGCCGAGCGCATCGCCGAGAAGTGGAGCATCGGGCGGGAGGAGATGGACCAGTTCGGCGTCGAGAGCCATCGACGGGCCGTGGAGGCGATGGCCATGGGCCGGCTCGGATCGGAGCTGGTCGACGTCGTGCTCTCGGACGGTTCCCTGGCCTACCGGGACGAAGGGATGCGACCCGACTTCACCCTGGAGCGGGCCCGGCAGCTCCGGCCGGTGTTCGAAGACGGGGGTCGGATCACGGCCGCCCATTCCAGCCAGGTGTCCGACGGCGCTGCGGTCGCGCTGCTGTGCTCGGAGGAGTTCGCCGCTCTTCATGGCCTTCCGGTCCGGGCCCGGATCCGCCATGTCGTGACCGTCGGCGGCGATCCCGTCCTCATGCTCACCGCCGTGATCGGAGCGACAACCCGGCTTCTGGCCGAGGCCGGCGTCTGCCCGGGGGACGTCGAGGTGTACGAAGTCAACGAGGCGTTCGCATCGGTGGTGCTCGCCTGGCAGCGAGAGATCGGCGTCGGCCTCGACCGGGTGAACCCCAACGGTGGCGCCATCGCGCTGGGCCATCCGGTGGGTGCGACGGGAGCCAGGCTTCTCGGCACGCTCGTCTCCGAACTTGAGCGTCGGGGCGGTGGGCTGGGTGTGCAGGCCATGTGCGTGGGCCTTGGAATCGGTGTGGCGATGCTGGTCGAGGTGGGAGAGGGAGACTGATGCAGTTCGGGCTGACCGACGACGAATCCACTTTCCGGGATCAAATCCGGGCCTTGGCCGACAAGGAGTTCGCCGAGGGCTACCTCAGGAGGGCGACGAGCGAAGAATTCCCCTGGGACGGCTACCGGCGACTCGGTGAACTTCAGCTCCTCGGCCTGATGTTCTCCGAGGGATTCGGTGGCCAGGCCGCGACCTTCGTGGCCACCGGCGCAGCACTCGAAGCGCTGGCCTACGCCGACTTCAACCTCGCCTTCCTCGCCTATTTCGCCGCCCTGCCGAGCGTCGAGCGACTCGTCCCGGAAAGCCTCCGCGCCGAGGTGCTCCCTCGCATCGTCCGGGGCGAGGAGATCCTCGCCTACGGGGTGACGGAACCGGGGGGCGGCTCGGACCTCGCCGCCACCCGGGCCAGGGCGGAGCGGGTCGACGGCGGATGGCGCCTCAACGGGGAGAAGACCTCGGTCAGCCTCATCGGCGTGGCGGAACGAGCCGTCGTGTTTGCCCGGGCCAGCGACGCCGCCGGTGCCGCCGGGATCGGCGGATTCCTCGTGGACCTCCAGGTTTCTGGCGTCAGCCGGAGCTCCTTCCACGACGTCGGATGCCTCCCCCTTGGCCGCGGCTCGCTGTTCCTCGATGACGTCTTCGTTCCCGACGAGCGGCTCTCGGCCGCTCCCGGGGCCGGGTTCTTCGAGATCGTGGACACGTTCAACTACACCCGCCCGCTTCTCGGGCTGATGTGTGTGGGCGCCGCCCAGGCGAGCCTTGACGAGGCCGTCGCCTACGCCGGCCAGCGGGAGGCGTTCGGGCAGAAGATCTCCTCCTACCAGGGTGTGACGTTCCCCCTCGTGGAGGCGACGGCCCGCATCGCCGCGGCCCGACACCTGTGCTACGAGGCGCTGTGGCTGCGCGACCGGGGGGAGAGCCAGCGGGCCGAAGGCGCCTTGTCGAAATGGTACGGCTGCGAGGAGGCGCTCCGGGCGATCGAAGCCGCCATGGTGACGATGGGTCACTACGCATACTCGGTGGATTCTCCTCATCAGCAGCGCCTCCGCGATGTCATGGGTCTCCTCTTCGGCGAAGGCACACCGCAGATCATGAAGCGGATCGCGGCCCATGCTGTCTGGAAGGACGCACGGTGACCGAGGTCGAGTTCGTGCCCGCCGGGACGGGGGCGGTATGGGTCCGGTTCGGCCACCCGGACCGGCCAACGGTGCTGTCGGAAGCCCTCATCCGAGAGCTGACCTCGGTCGTAGAGCAAGCGGGGTCGGACCGGGCCATTCGAGTCGTGGTCCTCGAGGGTCAGCCGAACTGGTTCTGCGTAGGAGCTGACCTGGCGGTGTACACGACGGGGACGGATCGCGACGCCCGTGACTACCTCAGCCGCCTGATGCGTCTCTTCCGGGTGATCTGGGAGAGCCCGACCGTCGTCGTGGCCGCGATGTCGGGCCTCGCCCTCGGAGGAGGGGCGGAGCTGGCGCTGTGGTGCGACCTGCGCATCTGTACCGACGACACGGAGATCGGCTTCCCCGAGACCGGCATCGGCGCCATCCCGGGGGCCGGAGGAGTTCAGCTCCTCACGCATCTGGCCGGTCTCTCGGTCGCCAGTGAGATGGTCCTCACCGGCGAGCGGATGTCCGGGCGACGGGCGGCAGAGATCGGACTCGTCCACGCCTGCGTCCCGCCGGCCGATTTCAGCGGCCGCGTCCACGCCACCGTCCGCAGGATGGCCGACCTCAGCCCGGTGGGGCTCGCCAGTGCCAAACGCATGCTCCATGCCTCCCTCGACGCCAGCCTCGACGCCTCGCTAGCCATGGGCCTCGAGACCATGCACCTGGCGATGTTTCTCGGCGACGCGGTCGAGGGGATCTCCGCCTTCTTCCAGCGGCGCACACCCGATTTCGACGTTCCCCGGGCAAAGCCATTGTTCGATGACGCGCAGCTGCGACGTACGGAGGCGGTCACATGATCTCGCTCGAGGGCAAGGTCGCGGTCATCACCGGAGCCGGGCGAGGGATCGGCCGAGCCCACGCGTTGACGCTCGCCCGCCTCGGTGCTCGGGTCGTGGTGAACGACCTCGGTGGAGACTGGGACGGGCACGGCTCCGATCCCCGCCCCGCCCAAGCGATCAAGGCCGAGATTGAACGCCAGGGCGGCCAAGCGTCCGCCAACCACGGCAACGTCGCCGATCCCACCGACGCCAGTGCTCTTATCGAGCAGGCCCTCGACACCTACGGTCGGTTGGACATTCTCGTCAACAACGCCGGGATCCTCCGCGACCGGATGCTCGTGAACATGACCGACGAGGATTGGGACGCCGTCGTGAACGTGCACCTCCGGGGCCATTTCTTGCCCACCCGGGCCGCCTGCCGGCACTGGCGGACGCAGGCCAAGGCGCGGGGTTGCGGCGTCGGCGGACGACTCATCCACACGTCGTCCGAGTCCGGGCTGTACGGGAACGCAGGGCAGGCGAACTATGACGCGGCCAAGGCCGGTATCGCCTCGTTCGGTGTCGCGGTGGCCCGGGAGGTCGGACGCTATGGCGTGACGAGCAACGTCGTCGCACCTCGGGCCCGGAGCCGCATGATGGAGATGACGTACGGGGAACTCACGGCAGACGGTGGGTTCGACCGTTGGGATCCCGCCCACGTGTCATCCCTCCTGGCCTATCTCTGCTGCGATGAGGCCGCGCACATCACCGGGCAGGTCTTCGTAGTCGGCGGCGGGGTGCTGCAGATCCTGGCCGGATTCGCACCCGCCTGGGAGCTGCGTCTCGACCGTCCTTTGGACCCTGACACCATCGGCGGGGAGCTGCTGTCGGCCTTCGACGGCCGTGATTCGATCCCGCCGCCGCTTCCTGACCTCGGCCTCGCGCCGGCGACCTCACCGTCCCTCCGCGCCGGTGGGGATCGCACCCCGGCGGGCAGCGTCGATGGCCGTTGACAACCATGGACCAGCCACCTAGATTTATCTCATCCAACCAGACGGTGGAAAGAAGTCGGGCCGACCGGAGCTTGGCGTCCAGCGCAGCATCCGGCGGGGGGCGAACGGGTTGCGCGTCGTACGGCGCGGCGCGAGGGGGGAAACGAGAACGATGACGCACGGCGACGACGCACAGCGCGCCCAGGAGAAGTTCCCGGAGGGCCGAGCCGAGTTCCCGCCGCAGTATGAGGGCTTCCCGGTCGCCGAGCCTCCGGTGGATTTCGGGTTCGACACGTGGCAGTTCCGCCAGGACGGTCGGATGTTCGCCACCGATGAGGAGCGCGAGATCGCCGAGGCGAAGCTCGATGCGTACGCCGAGCGGATGTTTCCGATCTGGATGGAAGCCGGGGCCAACTGGGCCTCGGGCAGCTACGACCTCCGGTGGTTGGAGCGCGACGACCAGTTCTGGGGGCAGCGTGAGGTCGAGATCAGCAAGCGGGGCTTGACGCTGTTCGACATCAACAAGGCACTCAACGCTCCGGTCCCCGACCGGTCCGACAAGGTCGGCCAGACACTGCGCGGCGCGGAGATCACGCAACCGATGTTGGGGACGTTCCGGCACCAGTTCCTCAAGTCGAAGGCGCATGTCTGGGCCGACAGCGCCGTGCCGCTCTACGAAGAAGCAGTCGCCCGGCAATGGAGCGCCACGCGGGACATCCCGTGGGAGACGATCAAGGACGACACTCGGAAGCTTCCGTTCTCCATCAACAAGGCGAGCGGCATGCTGGCGACCTTCCTGGCCCAGCTCGAGTTGGACGCCGGCGTCGGGGCGGCCGAGGTCATTCCCTACATCGGTCATGACTACCACGAGACCATCATGTTCCACCTGACCCAGGGGATGGACGAGGCTCGCCACCTGGAGGTCTTCAAGAAGCGTGCCACGGTGGCCGGAGGGCTGACCGGAAACTTCACCAACGCCGACTGGGCGTCGTTCATCATCCTCAACGCGCCGTCGATGGAATGGATCAATTTCACCCTGCAGGGCGCGGGCGAGGGCCTGATCCTCAGCCTTTTCCGGATGGGGGAGTACATCTCCCCCACGGAAGGCGACAAGGAGATCTACCGGCGCTGCATGCAGGACGAGGCCCGGCACGTGTCTTTCGGTCAGATGCGTCTGCGGACCTTCATGCAGTACGTGGAGGACAAGGACAGCGCCGTCAAGGAACTCGAGCTTGCCGCCCGGCTGATCGACACGCTCTTCTTCACGCTGTTCACCGACCCGTCCCTCGTCGAGCCGATCGCGGTGCTCGCCGGAGGAGGCGTGGAGAAGATCGACGATGGGATGACGTGGCTCAAAGAAGGCCTCTACCCGGTCGTCCGTGAGGAGTACCTCGCCCGCTGCGAATCGATGGGGATCGACTGGCGTTGGAAGACCCTGTTGCCCGAGGACGCTCCCTTCTAACAGCCCTAACGGATTCCGGATCGTTCGGCCCGCCATACCGAGAAAGGGAACCGGCGAGTGAGAGCAGCGGTGATGCACGACGTCGGGAAGCTCGTCGTCGAGGACGTTCCCAAGCCGGCGCCCAGGCACGGTGAGGTGCTGGTGAAGATCAAGGCCGTCGGGGTCTGCCACACCGACCTCTCCGTCTACGAGGGGAATCTCCCGGCGCCGACCCCGGTGATCTTGGGCCACGAGGGAGCGGGCATCGTGGAGGAAGTCGGCGAGGGGGTGACGAGCGTCCGTGTCGGTGACCACGTCGTGTGCTCCATCGTCGTGTCCTGCGGGGAATGCGGGAACTGCCGCGCCAACCGGATTCACCAATGCGAGATCGGCAATCAGGTTGTGTTTGGCGGCACGATGCTCGATGGGACGTCCAGGCTCGAGTCAGAGGACGGTGAGCCGTTGGCCCACTTCTTCTGCCAGTCGAGCTTCGCCGAGTACGCCGTGGTACCCGAACGGGCCGTCGCCGTCGTCTCCAAGGACGCGCCGTTCGACCGGATCTGCCTTTTGGGGTGCGGGGCCGCGACCGGTATCGGGGCCGTGACCCGGCGGGCGCAGGTCCCCGCCGGCGCCAGCGTGCTCATCGTCGGGGCGGGAGGGGTCGGGATCTCGGCCGTGCTCGGGGCCCGGCTGGTCGGGGCCCATCCGATCATCGTGGCCGACATCAATCCTCAGAAGCTCGCCTATGCGACGCGGGCGGGAGCTACCCACGTGATTGACGTGGGACACCAAGACCTGACGGCCGCCGTCCTCGGCGTCACCGCGGCGGGTGCGGACTTCGCCTTCGACGCGGTCGGCGCCGATGGGACCCTGGCCAGCGCGTTCGAGGCGACCCGCCCGGGCGGAACCGTGGTGGCCATTGGGCTCATGGAGATGACCGGACTCGTCACGATCGATATCTTCAGCCTCCTGTTCCAGAAGGTCCTGACCGGGACAAACGGTGGGTCCATCATTCCCGCTCAGGACCTCCCGGCGTTTGTGGAGCTGTATCTGGACGGGAGGCTCGATCTGGACCTCCTAGCTTCGAAGACCTACAGCCTCGATGACCTCGAACTCGCTTTCGATGACATGAAGGCTGGTCATTGCATCCGTGGCGTCATCACCTTTTGAGCATTTCTGAGCGCGGAACGGTAGGACAAACACATGGATCAAACCCGAGAGCACGTGCTGCGGAACTTCCCGTCCATCGAATGGCTTGAGGTGTTACGGGACGGGATGAACTCCTCGCCGGACCGGTACCGAAAGATCGGCACCGCCGACACCCAGTTCGTCATCACGGTCGAGTCGGATGACGAAGCCACCCATTTTGGTGTCGTCCTGAGTGCCTACGGCTGTGACGAAGTGACCGTGGTCGACGATGTCGAGGCCTTCGAGCCGGACTTCCGGATCCGGGGACAGAAGGACGCGTGGTTCGAGATGGTCGAGAACATCATCACGCACGGCAAGGCCGACCGGGAGCACACACTCAACCGGTTGACTCTTATCCGGCGTCCCCTGGAGGTCTTGAGGACGGCGACGATGACCGAATACGAGAAATTCTTTCAGTACAACTACACGTTGCAGTCGTTCTTCGACGAATTGGGTGCCGACAAGCAGGTCGCTGCGGTCTCTTGACCGAGGAGTGAAGGGACCGGCGCGGATGCCGAACGTGCTGGCGCCGAGGGACCGCTCGCAACCCATATCGACACGGTGAGGGGAGACATGGCCTACTTCAAATCGACCGAAGAAGCAGGGCAGTACATCGGGAAGGTCTGGGAACTCATCGGCGAGGACCCAGAGCTTGGCCCGAAGCTCGGGAACGCGAATCTCGTCATGAAAGGCGTCTACAGCGATCCTCCGCTCGAAGTGACGATCGAATGCCGAGACGGCAAGGTCGTCTCCCACCTAGGGGACTGCGGGATTGAAGCCGACGCCACGCTCACGATGACGGCCGACACGGGCCACAAGTTCTTCCTCGGTGCGCTCAACCTTCCCCTGGCCATGGCCAAGGGTCAAGTGAAGGCCGACGGGAAGATGACCAGTGTCATGAAGCTCCTGCCGTTCATGAAGCCCGCTTTCACTCGCTACCGCGACTATTTGAAGCAGAACGGCAGGGAAGACCTGCTGGCGTGACGAAGAGGGTCGACGGCGCCCATATAGGACGCGCTGTCCTGCGGTCACCGTTCGGCGGACGTTGCGGCCGTTCGGCCACGTAAGGGAAGCAAGGGGGGGATAACATGTTGCGGGAACGTGCCGGCGTGGCCGGCAGAGGGCGTCCTGGGAAGTGGGTCTCGGCGATAACCCTCTCCTTTCTGGTTGCAAGCGGCTGCGGCGCATCGGAGCAAGCGATCCGCCTCAACAGTGCGACCGGGCAGAGGCTGAGCAGCCCCGGCGAGCAGGCCGCCGCCAGCGGAACCAGTCAGAGCGGAGCAGGTTTCGAACCCGGTGAGGCTGCTACCGACGCCACTCAGGGCGCCGGTCCCGGCGTCAATGCCGACAGCGGGTCATCGTCCGATGCAAACTCGGGTCCGTCACCGTCGGCAGCGAAAGATTCGGGAGCGAAGGGAGGTTCGCCGGTCGGCACCGGTGCGTCTCCGGCGAGCGCGAACGGGGCCGCAAAGGCGGCGGGCGCGGGCGGTCCCGCGACCAACACCCCCGGGCCGGCGGCTCCCGGTGCCCCAGCAGCAGCAGCCAGCGCCAGGACAGGTCCCACCGATGTCGGTGTGACGGACCGGACGGTCAAGATCGGGACGTTTCACATCCTGAGCGGCCCCCTCGCCCCCCTGACGGGGAAGGACACCTTCCCGGCGTTCCAGGGTGCCCTGGACGAGATCAACTCGGCCGGAGGGATCAACGGACGGCGGGTGGAGTTCGTGGTCGGCGACACCAGAATCGACCCACCGACCGGGCTCGCGGCGGTCAAGCGAATGGTGGAGCAGGACAAGGTGTTCGCCATCACCGGGATGTTCGACCCCTACACCTGCAATGTCGTCGGAGCCTATGTCGATCAGGCGAAGGTTCCTGTCGTCGGATGTGACGGTTCACTTCCGGATACCTGGGGCCATCCATGGCTGTGGACGCTCGGCGCCGGGCAGAAGAGCTGGTCGCACGTCGCCGCCAAATTCATGGTCGAGAAGGGCTGGAAGCAGGTAGACCTCCTGACCCACACGGATGCCTCCTACGACCCCGGTATCGCCGAGTTCAAACTCGCCATTGAGGCCGGCGGCGGCAAGGTGAAGCGGGTCATCCGAGTCCCCTTCGACCAGGCCGACTACACCCCGCAACTCGTGCAGATCCAGTCCGACAATCCCGAGGGAGTCTTCCAGTGGCTCCATCCGGACCAGGCGATCAAGCTGCTCTTGGCGGAGCAGCGGGCCGGGTACAAACCGAACCAGGTCTTCTCGCCCGAATCGGCACCCCGGGCTGTGCCTCAATCCGTGGGGAAATTCGCCGAACCCTTCTACATCTTCGGTTCGGGCAAGGCCTGGGACAACAACAGTAAAGACCCGGGATGGCAACGGGCGCTGTCGGTCGTCCGGCAGCGGGCCGGGAAGAACGTCGACTTCCACAACTGGCCCGGGTTCAGCTACACGGCGATCATGCTTTTCGCCGAGGCCGCCAAGCGGGTGGGACCCGACCTGACGCGAAACGCGCTCAAGCAGACGCTCGACAGCGGGACATTCCAGGTCGACAGCTTCTTCGACCTCCGTTGGGATCCGGCCCACAAGTGTCCGTCCAGCTATCGCCTGGCCTTCCTCCAGTTCGTGGACAACGACTACAAGGAGCTTGCCCCAATCGATGACCCGTACGCGGGTTCACCGGAGCGGACGTGTTACTGAAACTGCGGGGCCGCGCTGGTGCCGTGAGCCGAGCGACACCTCGAGGAGGACCGGAGCGGTGAGGACAGTGAGCCTCCTGCTCGCAGGGGCAGCAACGGGTGTCCTCTACGGGCTCATCGCGGTGGGCATCGTCGTGACCTACCTCACGACCCGAACGCTCAACTTCGCGGCCGGCGCAGTAGCGACCCTGGCAGCTTTCACGTTCGGGACCTGGGTCCAGGACGGCTGGCCCAAGATCCTCGCTCTCCTCGCCAGCCTCGTCCTCTTCGGCGTCGGCGGGGGATACCTGACGGGGGGTGTCGTGATGAGCCGGGTCCGGACGGCCTCCGAGACGGTGCGAGTGGCGGTCATTCTCGGCTGGACCCTCGGGATCGCCGGAGTCACGGCACTGCTCTACAACACCCTCCTGCCCGTGCCGGCACTCTTCGGTGAGGGGAGTATCGCGGTCGGGAGGATCCGCCTGACCTCCCATCAGTTCGCCGTCGCGGTGACCTCGGTGCTTCTGGCCGTCGGATTGTCCATCTTCCTGCGCCGGGCTTGGCTGGGACTCGCCTTGCGGGCGGTGGCGGAGGACCGTGACGCCGCTCGGGCGCTCGGCCTGCAGGTCGGGCGGGTGGAAGCGTTTGGCTGGATGTGCGGGATGACGCTCGCCGCGCTCGGCGGAATTCTGGTCTCGCCGCTGGTGGGCGGTGACATCCGCACCCAGAATCTGCTGTTCGTAAAGGTCCTCGCCGTCTCCGTCCTGGCCGGGATGGAACGTCCCTGGCTGGCACTGGCCGCCGGGGTCGCCCTCGGCATGGCCGAGGCCTACCTTGGCGGCTCCGGCGGTGCCTGGACGACGAACATCGACCTCCTGCCCTTCCTGCTGATGATCGTCGGCCTCGCCCTTGGCCCCGTGCTCTACGGCAACCGCACCCGGGAGGCGCACTGATGAGCGCCACTCGCCATGGCAACGGCACGGCTCTGGCGGCAAAGCCATTCCGTGTGACCTCGATCCTGCCTTGGTATCTCGGCGTCGGCGCCGCGGTGACCGCCCTGTCGCTCCTCACGAGTGGATACTGGGCGTACGTCATCGACACAGTCGCCATCTTCTCGCTCGTGGCGCTGAGCTTCGTCGTGGTCAGCGGGTACCTCGGTCAGATGAGTCTGGCCCAGACCGCATTCATGGGGCTCGGGGCGCTGGTGCAAGCCCGCCTGGTGGCGATCGGCCACCTCCCATTCCTGATGGCGCTCCCGATCACGCTCGTTGTCGTGGCGTCGGCCGCGGTGGTGGTCGGCCTGCCCGCGGTTCGCTTGCGTGGCGTCAACCTCGCCATTCTCTCCTTCGGCTTCGCGGTCGTGGCCGAGCGGGTCATCTTTCAGAAATGGCTTCTCTCGGGCCTCTATTTGAGCGGGATCCCGTTCGGGCGGAACGGGCTCGGCTCGGCATGGTTCGAGAACGAGCAACATTTCTCGTTGCTGGTCATCTCGACGGTCACCGCCCTCATGGTCGTGATCCGAGCACTCGGGTCGTCGAGGTGGGGACTGCTCGTCTACTCCGTGCGCGACGGTCAGGCGACCGCCGCTCTCTCCGGCGTCAACCCGACCAGGGTCAAGTTGAGCGCCTTCGTGGTGAGCGGCTGCCTCGCCGGAATAGCGGGGATCCTGTATGCCTTGCTCCTCCAGCGAGCGGGCTGGGAAGACTACAGCGCTTTCAACTCCATCACGTACCTGGCCATGAGTGTCGTCGGCGGCCTTCTGCACCCCCTCGGTGCGCTGCTCGGAGGCATGATGTATTTTGGGGTCCCGCAGCTGTTCTCCACAGTCTCGTTCCTGCGGGGATCGCAGTTCCAGGTCCTGAGTGGCCTTTTGGCTGTTGCCGTGCTCGTTCTCCGCCCGGGGGGGTTGGCGTCGCTGGCGCTCGGGCGCCGTTACGAACTGCACCTCGTGGCACCGCGCCGGCGCCCCCACAGGCCGCCGCTCCCGTCACCTGCTTCCGGGGCGGCTCGTCCGTCTCCCCGACCTGCCGGCGCCGTGAACGGCCAGGGGAGGAGGGAGATGGACGCGCTCCGTCGCTCGTGCCAGGCACCCACAGCCTCCGCCCTCGCCACCCTACGGTCACGGACCGGAGAGCGACCGGTACGATGATCCTCGAAACCCAAGATGTCAGCGTACGGTTCGGTGGGCTCGTGGCCCTGGACTCGATCTCCCTTCACGTCGCCGAACGCGAGGTCGTGGGTCTGATCGGCCCGAACGGTGCCGGAAAGACGACGCTGTTCAACGCGGTGAGTGGGATCGTTCCCGTCGCGGGCGGAACCGTTCGGTTCGAAGGACGCGATATCGGCAGACTCCCGATCCACCGTCGCGCCCGCTTGGGCATCGGGCGCACCTTGCAGACTCCCACGCTGATGCCGGCCCATTCGGTGCTTGAGAACCTGATTGCCGCTGCGGCCAATCTGTGGAAGAGCCGCATCGGCCTGGTGCTCGACCGGGCTGGCGAGATCGCCGACGCCGTCGGGGTCCTCGAGTACCTCCACACCGCCGTGCGGGACCTACCCGCCGGTGTCCTGCGGGAAGTGGACATCGCCCGGGCGCTGATGACCCAACCGAAGGTCGTCCTCCTCGACGAACCGGCTGCCGGGCTCCACGGCGCGGAGAAAGCACGGCTGCTCAACCTCATCGCGAGCCTGCCTGAGAAGTTCGACACCGCCGTGGTGCTCATCGAGCATGACATGGAGGTGGTGATGCGGGCGGCGAACCGGATCTTTGTCCTCGACTTCGGCTGCATGTTGGCCCACGGGGCGCCAGAGGAGATACGCACCAACCGGTCGGTCATCGAGGCCTACCTCGGGGTGGATGTCGAGACGGACGGGCCCGCGCTGGTGAGCGGGGGAGCGGAGGCGACTCCGTGATCGGTATCAGAGGACTCCACGCCGGCTACGGACGATCCGAGATCGTGCACGGAGTGGACCTCGACGTGCGCCGCGGCGAGATCGTCGCGCTGTTCGGAGCCAACGGTGCGGGCAAGACGACGACCCTCGCCGCCACGATCGGGATCATTCCGCGTTGGCGGGGGAGGGTCTTCCTGGACGGAGCCGACGTGTCCCGCCTGCCCATCCCGGCGTTGTACTCTCGTGGTGTCGCCTACGTTCCGGAACATCGGGGGGTCTTCGCCGGACTCAGCGTCGAAGAGAACCTGCGGTTGAGCTCTCCTGGGGTCCAGCGAAAAGAGTTTCGAGAGCGGCTCGATGAGCTCGGCACGGTCTTCCCCATGCTGACCGAACGGCGCCTGCAGTCCGCAGGGACGCTGTCCGGCGGTCAGCGGCAGCAACTCGCGATCGGCCGCGCCCTCATCCGTCGCCCCAAGGTGCTGATCATCGACGAGATGTCCCTCGGACTCGCGCCCGTTATCGTCTCAGGTCTCTTCCACGCCCTGCATCAGATCGCAGGATCCGGAGTCGCAGTCCTCGTCGTCGAGCAGCACATCAAACTGGCCCTCAACCACGTCCAGCGGGCGTACGTCATGCAGAAGGGCCGTATCGTCGCCGCTGGCTCGGCGGCGGACTTCGTTTCCGATCCCGCCTTGGCGCAAGCGTCGTACCTAGGTGCGCAAGCGATCGAAGGTGTCGAGCGGCTGCGGACCGATACCGTCGGCCCGGAGCGTCGAGAGCCCACGACCCGGCAGGCGGAACCCGAGACAGCCAGACCCCGAACCGTGCGGTCGCGGGAGCCCGGCCAACGTCCTGCAGCACTGGCTGAGCTGCGCGGGGAACGCACCAGGGCGATTTCCGGCGACGGCGGTCTGAGTGCGCTTCGCGGCGCGGTCGGATCGAGGCAGGCGCGTCAGCGCCAGGAGGTGTGAGGGACATGGGAGCGCCTCTCGTGCATCAGGAAACGAGGCGAAGTCGGCGCCGCCAGCGGACGATCCAGGCGGTCACGGCCCTGATTGCTCTGTTGACGCCGTGGATGGCGCCGCCGGCCGCACAGGGCAGTGAACGGTCGGAAGGTCGTCTTTCGGGCATCTCCCACGCCGTGCGGACGACGCTGGAGACCCCCTTCGGTATTCCCGCCCCGGTGTTCGGGAGTGAGGCCTCGGTTTCCCCCGGTCCGTTTGCCAAGTCGAACGCCTTTGTGGCGGATGGCCGCACGGTCGGCCTCGGCTACACCGTCGTCGCGGGACTCGGCGGGGCCCTTCCCCCCTTCGCGGGGATTCCGATGAACGCCGAGGCGGTCCAAGGGCCGGGCGAGGAGGACAAAACCAACGACTCGTCGGCGGTACCTCCGATTGGACCGTTCTCCGCGGGCAGGGTGACCGCGAAAACGACCAAGAGCCCGGAAGCCGAAGGTATCGTGACCGCCGCCGGCGTCAACGTCGAGGGCGTCGTGCAGATCGGTTCGTTGGTGTCGCGAAGCCTGTCGACCACAGATCCGGCCACAGGGGCGGTACGGGGCGAGTTCGTGCAGCATCTCACCAACGTGGTGGCGGCCAATGGCCTGTTCAAGGCCGGCTCGATGGACATCAGGGTCACGCTCTCCGCCAACGGGAAGCCGGGCGGCTCGACGGCGACCGCCAGCTTCAATCTCTCGGGAGCAAGCGTCAAGGATGTCCCGGTGGTCCTGGACGAGCACGGTTTGCGGGTTCAAGACCAGCAAGTCCCCGCCGACGCGAAGGGGCTGCTCCCGACGGTCAAGCAACTCCTCGGGCCCAACGGTGCGGTCGTTCCCCCCTTGATGACGCTGTCGGCGAGTCAGGACGGCCGTTCCGCCAGCGTGCTCGTCACCGGGCTCGAGATCGACCTGACACCGCCTCCTCAACCTGATCCAATCGGCTCCAAGGCGTTGCGCCTGTCCTTCGGCAGCGTGATGGCGGAGGCCGTTGCGGAGGTCAGTCGGCCAGACCCCGGCGACCTCGGATCGGGCAGCGTCGTACCAGATGTTCCTGTTCCGGTCGCAGCGCCCCCGAGTACACCGAGCGACAGCCGCGCCTCAGCCGGGACCGCGGAAGCGCCCCGCCCCGACTCTTCGGCGACCGGCGCCACGAACAATCTCGGGCCCGACAACGTCGGCACCGCCGGGGCCCTCCCCCGATCTTCCGCGAGCTCGGGCACTGTCGCGGTGCCGAACAGCAATGGGCGTTCGCCTTCTGGGAAGGCCCCTGGGACTGTCACCCGAACGGTGAGAGGAGGGCAGGCTTCCGTGGCGTTCGAGAAGGCCTCAGATTCAGACGTGCCCATCGGTTGGAAATGGCCGTATGGCTGGTTCTACGCAGTGCTCCTTGGCGGAGTCGGGTCCATGGGCCTGCTGACCCGACACCTCGTACGCTTCGCCCGTCTGGTCGAATGAGGAGAATGTGCTGGAGACGAGAACAGGCATCGTGCAGCGTTGATCTTGGCTTTGGAGGGGAACCGTGGTAATGACGAATCAACCAACGACCGAGCTTGACCCGGTGCCGGACCACGAGGATGGCCTGTTCGTCGAGAGCACGGTCGGGGCAGAGACCGACATGCCGAGCTTTGGGCGCGTGATGCGTTCACTTGGTTTTGCCGGGCTTGGCTGGCTGGCAACGTTGGTCGGAGCGGTGGTCCTGATCGTGGGTTCCGTGAAGTTGCGGGACCAGGGCCAGGTGTTCCGTCAGATCCCGTATCTGATGAGCGCCGGGCTAGGCGGAGCTGTGCTCGTGGGCTTCGGGTGTTTCCTGGTTGTGCTGACGCCGGTCATGAAGCTGCTCAAGCTCGGCCGGGAGACGATGCAGCGGCTCGAGCGACTCGAACGGGCCTTGGTGGAGGCGACGGACGAGGTGCTGTCGGGGGTCGAACAGCTGCGGCAAGAGCGGATGTCGCCGCGGCCCCGTTCCTCCTGACCGATGTGCCAAGTATGTGGGTGCGAGCCCTGTGAGGCCTGTGGTCGAGCCATCGACGGCGTCCGTGGTGTCTGCACAGGGTGCCAGGCGTCGTCGCTGGAATGCGAGTGCGAACCCGAGGATGGACGCTAACCTCATGCCGGGTCCCACCAGGCCGACCCAGGACGTCCTGTCATGAGTCTTTTCATCGACCCCGCGGTCTGCATCGACTGCGGTGCCTGCGAATACGGATGTCCGACCGAGGCGATCCATCCGTCGGACGCGGGGCACTCCAGGTTCTGGATCTCGACGTTCCTGTGCAACGACTGCGGGTGGTGCCCGACGGTCTGTCCTGTCGATTGCATCCTCGTCGACCCGGACAGCATCATCTGCCACGGTCGGGGGTGTCCGCTCTCCCCAGCCGGTTCGGGGCCTTTCGCCGGCTGGGAATGTACCGAGCTCGTGCGGCTCTGCTCCTGCGGGAGCGTGCTGTGGCGGCGTTCCGACCACGATGAGTGGACGTGTCCCAAGTGCGGTCGCGATAGCCAGGTCGGGTGCCCCAAGACGCTTTCCCTGGGCAAGGGGAAGACCGACCAGAAGCCTCTGCGCCGTCCGGTGGCGGAGTTGTATGCGTCACGCCCGCGGTAACGGTGTGGCCGGCCCGCGGGCGTCCCTGATCACCGGTCTTCGGCTATCGCGTAGATGCCGGTGTCGATTCCGCCGTCTGGCTTCCAGATTCCATCTTCGGAGTAGGCCGTGAGTTCAGCAAGGCAGAGCCCTGGCACGACGCCCGCACCGGAGGCCCCGCCAAAGCGTGGCCGCCCTCGACTGGAAGAGCCAAGCCAGGAGTTCCAGGAGAAGAAGGCCGAGATCGTGAACGCGGCCGCAAAGGTCTTCGCCTCCAAGGGATACGAGTCGGCCACACTCAACGACATCTCGGCTGAACTCGGGTTGCACAAGACCAGCCTCTACCATTACGTCCGTTCGAAAGCGGAGCTGCTCTATCTCATCTTCCTTGCCGCCCTCGACCGCGGCCTGGCCCGGGTCGAGCAGATGCGTGAGATCGAGGACCCCGGGGAGCGCCTCGCTGCCCTCATCCGTTTTCAAGTGCTCGAAGTGGTGCTGCCGGAGACGGCAATCTTCCGCGTCTTCATCGAAGACCGCCCGCGGTTGTCGCCCGCCTACGAGAAGGCGATCCGGGCCAGGGAGAAGGCGTACTTCGAGTTCTTCTCGTCGGCGGTCAAGGATGCGATGGCGGCCGGAGTCCTTCCGGCGCGCAATCCGCGCTACGCCAGCCAGGCGATCATGGGAATGACGAGCTGGCTCTACAAGTGGTTCGACCCGCACAAAGACGACCCCGACGAGTACGCGGAAACCTGCCTCGATCTCGTTCTCGACCACTGCTGGTCCGGAAGCCTCGCGGCGCCGCGTGCCTATGGGGAAACAGCGCGTTGACCAGCAGCCGACTCGACACATGATCCCCGATGTGTACGTCCTCGGGGCGGCGCTCCACCCTGCGAACGTGCGCCTGGACGAGTGCCGCCTGGAAGAACTCGTGTACCGGACCGCTCGCGCCGCGCTGGACGATGCCGGGGTCACGCGACGCCAACTCGACAACGTGACGCTCGGCGCGTCTGACGAAGTCGACGGCCGGCCGATCTCGAGCATGCTCCTGGCCTCCCCGGCCGGCGCCTACCGTGCCGACGAAACCAGGGTGTCTGACAGCGGGGCGACGGCGCTGTGTCTGGCGGTGGCGCGCATCGCCTCCGGTGACTTCAATCTCGGGCTGGTGGCAAGTTGGGGCAAGTCGTCGAAGACCGATCCCGAGAAGGTGATGGCCGCCAGGGCCGAACCTTTTTTCACCCGCCCGCTCGGAATGAACATGCGGGTGGCCGACGCCCTTTTCGCCCAGGCGGTGGCCCACCAGCACGGCGTGCCGGAGGAAGAGGCAGCGACGAGGGCCGTGGGGGCATATGAGCGGGCCGCCCGCAACCCTCGGGGGGTGGCCCACCCCATCCCGTCGGTGGACGAAGTGGGGGCCTCGCCGGTCGAGGCGATGCCGCTGCGCGCCGGTCACCGAGCGCCGCTCACGGACGGGGCTGCCTGCCTCGTCGTGGCGTCCGGGCGCTGGTTGCGACGGCACCCCGGTAACCGTCCGCTCGCCCGGGTGGCTGGCGTGGCGTGGGCCAGTGACTCGTATCGGCTCGATGGGGAGCGACTGCGGTCCATGGGCTCGGCTCGTACCGCGTGGTCACGGGCGTTGGCGCAAGCGGGGATGACCGGCGACGCTCTCGACATCGTCGAGGTCGAATCGCCCACGTCCTACCACGAAGCAGCCTACGCCCGGGTGTTCGAATCGGACGGGGCCCGTCTGTCTCCTTCCGGCGGCACCTTCGCCCAGAACCCGCTGGTGTGCGCGGGCCTCGTCAACGCGGTCGAGGCCGTCCTCCAACTCTCCGGACGGGCCGGGCCGGTCCAGCAGCCCGGGGTTCGGCGAGCCGCGGCCCACAGTTGTCATGGCTACGCCCAGCAGGGGAACGTTGTCGTGGTGCTGGAAGGGGACGGGAGTGCCTGAAGCGGTCGGCGTGATCGCCGCCTTTCAGACGGACTACCGGTCGCAGCATCCGGACGTGACCTTCGTCGAGCAGGCGCAGGAGGCGGCCGCGGGGGCCATGGCGGCTGCCGGGATGCGCCCCGACGACATCGAAGCTGTCGTCTTCTCGCTCGCACCGACCTTCTTCATGGGCGTGGCGGACGCCGACCGCTGGGCTATTGACCACGTGTTCGCCGCCGGAAAGCCGTTCTTCCGGATCCACACGGGCGGGGCGACCGGAGGATCGGCCGTCCATGCCGGGTACGCGCTGGTCCGTTCCGGGATGTACCGCACGGTCATGATCGTCGGGGCGGAGCGCATCGGCGAGACGCCTGACGCCCAGCACGTCCTGAACCTCATCTTCGACCCGTTCTACGAGCGGGACATGCCCCTCTCCACCAACACCTCGGTGGCGCTCATGGCGACCCGCTACATGCAACGCCACGGCGTGACGCAGGAGGACCTCGCCCGCGTCGTGGTCCGGCAACGGCGCAACGCGTTGAGGAACCCGCACGCCCACCTGAAAGGCGAGATTACGGTCGCCGACGTCATGGCCTCACCCATGATCGCCTATCCCATGAAGCTCTATGACATCTGCCCCCGGTCGTCGGGAAGCGCGGCCATGATCCTCGGCAACGCCGACGTGATCGATGGTTTCCAGACCCGCCCTGCCTTTATCAACGGGATCGGGAGTGTGACCGACACGTACTGGATCGGAGATCGCCTGGTGCCCAGCGCCGACGCCGAGATCGCCGAGCTGGGGCTCGCGGCTGTGTCTGCAGCGGAGTGCTTCCGACGGGCCGGCATCACCGATCCCTTCGCTGAGGTCCAAGTCGCCGAGCTCTACGATCCCTATAGCGTGGTGGGATACCTCCAGTTGGAGCAGCTCGGCTTCTGCGCGACCGGCAAGGCGGCCCGGTTGGAGGACGACGGAGTCTGGGATGTCGATGGCGGCGCCGTGGCCGTCAACCCGTCGGGCGGGACGCTGTGCTCGAATCCCATTGCCATCTCGGGCCTCGCCCGCTGTATCGACGCGGCGAACCAGGTCATGGGGACGGCCGGGGCGATGCAGCTCCCGGGGGTGCACACCGCAGTGGCCACGGCCGTCGGGGGGATCGCCCAGTTCCACAACATGACCGTCTTCGGTGACGACCACGTCGAGTTCGAGGAGAGCTGACCATGCGTCACGTCATGCACCAGGAACTGACACTGCACTACGACTACGCTCTGGGCGAGGTCGCGGGCACGTTCCTCGATGGTTTGCGCCAGAAGAAGATCCTGGCCTCGCACTGTTCGGCCTCCAAGCTTTCGTACCTCCCGCCCCGTGCCTTCTGTGAACGGACGTTCGAACGCTGCGAAGGGTGGGTCGAGGCCGGCGCCGAGGGCATCATCGAGGCGTCGACGATCGTCGTGCGCGGCTTCGAGGGCAAACGCCCCCCGCCCGTCGCCATCGCGTTCGTCCGCCTCGATGGGGTCGACTCGGCCATCGCCAACTACGTCGACGGGGTGGACCTTGCCGACCTCGACGAGGCGATGCGCCGGTTGGCGCCGGGGACACGGGTACGGGTCGAGTTCGTCGATCGACCCGAGGGTCGGATCACGGACTTCAGCTTCCGGCCGATCGACAATCAGCCCGGCTGAGCAGGAACGGGATCGAGGCCTTGTGGCGGCGCGGAGGGCGCCGCCGCGCTCGAAGCCAACAGCCCTCCGTCAACCGGCAACACCGCCCCGTTCACGTACGCTCCCTCGGTGACGAGGAACCTGACGGCGGCGGCGATCTCGTCGCCGCTGGCCGGGCGCCCCAGCGGGATCCGGTTGACGATCCCGGCCAGCGCTTTCGGGTCGACCTGTCGGGTCATCTCTGTGTCGACGAACCCGGGCAGGACAAGGTTGACCGTGATACCGGCCGGTCCAAGCTCGACCGCGAGGCTTGTGGTGAGCCCCACGAGCCCGGCCTTGCTGGCGCCGTAGGCGGCGTCCCCGGGGAATCCGGCCACGGACACGACACTGCCGATGTTGACAATTCTGCCGAAACCGCCCGCCAGCATGCCGGCGATCGCTCTCCGGGTTGCGTGCATCGCTCCGGTAAGGTTCGTGGCCAGGACCGCTTCCCAGTCGTCGAGCGAGAGCTTGTGGAGCCGGGCCCCCCGGTGCAGCCCGGCGTTGTTCACGAGGACCGCGATCGCACCCCATTGATCCTCGATGTGACAGAAGGCGCTGTGTACGTCCTCGTCGTGGGTTACGTCGATTGCAACCGTGAGGGCCTCGCCTCCCGCAGCCCGGATCTCCTCCGCGGTCAGAGCCGCTCCTCGGGCGTCAGACCGGTAGCCCACAGCCACCCGGCACCCCGCCGCGGCCAATCGCACGGCGATCCGTGCACCGATTCCCTTCGACGCGCCCGTGACCAGGGCAGGCATCCGTGGGCGCCCGTTACGGTCGAGGTTTGCAAAATCCATCGACCGTATGGTAGAAGATATTCGGTCCGATATCAAAGTCTCACGCAGAGGCTGGGCGTGAAAGGGTGGGCGGCGGTTGTCCCGGCGAGGCTGATCCGCATCGGCGACGCACACCGGTGGTCACGACGCCAAGCTGGGCGCGACCCATCCCGCGGATCGCCTGGGTCTTGCACCACGCCCAGCGCTCCTGGATTTACGTTCGACGGGGGAGAGGAGACCCGGGAACATGTCCCTGCGCCCGTTTCTCAACGGCACCAGTGAAAGATCAAGGCTGTGGAACCCGATCGTCCAGCAGATGACGAGACACCGCCTCGACGAGCTGCACCTGAAGCGCATCCGATCGCTGATTGCCTTCGCGTACGATGAGAGTCCGCTGCATCGCCGCCTTTACGACGCCGCTGGGCTTCATCCATCTGACGTGCAGACGTGGGACGATTTCTATTACAAGGTCCCTTTCACAGATAAGCCGGATCTGATCGATCATCAAGAGGCGGGTCACTTCCCCGGTTTGGCCGTCCCCGAGGACTACCAGTCGATCTATTTCCAGACGACGGGTACGACGGGAAAGTTCCTCATGGAGACGTTCACTGAGTGGGACATGGTTCGAATGGGCCAGCATTACTGTTACATGATGTGGGACTTCGGAGTGCGGCCTCATGACAGCGTTCTGGTGTGCTTCAACTTCGGAACATGGGCCGGACTCTGGAGCTTCTACTGGGCGTGCCGGCTGATGGGCGTAAAGGTCTATAGCACGAGCGGCATGTCAAGCCAGGAGCGCATCGCCATCCTCGCCGCCTGGAAACCCACCATGGTGGCCGCGACGCCGACCTATCTGCTCCATCTGGCCGAGGTGGCCGAGAAGGACGGCGTCGACCTGCGGTCCAGTGGAGTGAAGTTCCTCCTCGGGGGGGGTGAGCCTGGCCTCAGCATCCCCGTCACCCGGGAAGCGGTGGAGCAAGCATGGGGCGCTAGGGCGATGGACGGCTACGGCATCTCCGAGGCGGGAACGGTTTTCACCGCCTGCGCCTCATCGCCCAACGGAGTCCACATCATTGAAGATTCCTATCACGCCTACGCCATCGATGACGAGGGGAACCCGGTGGCTGATGGCGACGTCGGAGAGAACGTCGTTACGAGTTACTCACATCTTGCTCAGCCCATCATCAAGTACCGGACCCATGACCTCGTCCGCATCCAGCGCTCCGCTGATCACGGTTGCGGCTGGACCTGGGGCTACCTTGACGGAAGCGTCCTGGGTCGCACCGATTACATGATCCAGATCCGAGGCACGAACGTCTATCCCACAGCCGTCGAGGCCCTCCTCGGGGAAATCGAGGGCACGTCGAATCACTACGAACTGCACATCACCCGCGACGCGGGCGTCGACCGCATGGAGGTGAAGGTCGAGGCGCGCGACGGGATGGTCGATCGCGCCGCCATGGAGCGATTGCTCGGTGACCTCGCCCACAGGCGCTTGGGGGTGAGGCTCGAGTTCGCCGTCGTTGAACCCGACGCGTTGCCCCGTTACGAACTCAAGACCAAGCGTTTCTTCGATCACCGTCCCAAGGAGGTCCGGCGTGAGCTCGACCGGTGACGACGTCACCCTTGGCGAACTCCTCGAGCTCGCCTCCCGGCTCTCCGATCTGCGAGCCCGAACAGCGATCCCGGCGCTCGACACTGCGCTGCGGCACGCCGAGCACTACCTCGCGCTGGCCCGAATCGGCCTCGGCGATCCACTCCTCGCACCCTGGTGCGACGACGCCGACGGCACTCGAGCGGAACCCCCCGCCGCCTTGCGATCATGAGCCCACCCATCCTCCTCGAGCGGATGGATCCGCTCGCCAGGGTGACGCTCAACCGTCCCCAGAGGCGAAACGCCCTCGACGGGGCCCTGATGGACGAGCTTGCCCACGTCCTCCGATCCATCGAGCGTGCGGACTGGGCGCGAGCGGTCATCCTCACAGGAGCGCCACCCGCCTTCTGCGCCGGCGGCGACATGAACCCGGTCGATGAAGGTCCGGCCACCGAGGCAATCGTCGATCGCCACCGATCGTTCCTGCGGACGGCGGAAACGCTGCTGCGCCTACCGAAGCCGGTCGTGGCGGCCGTCAACGGCCCGGCGGTGGGCGCCGGGTGCTCGCTCGCCCTCGCGTGCGACGAGGTGATCATGGCGCGCTCCGCCCGGCTCGGCGTCGGGTTCCTGAAGATGGCGCTGCCACCGGATCTCTTCGCCGCCTCGCTGCTCCAGCGCCGCGCCGGGTGGACGGTTGCGTCCGATCTGCTCCACTCCGGCCGGCTCATCACCGCGGCCGAAGCCGTGGAGCTACGACTCGCGCACCGACAGGTCGAGGACCAGGACCTCACCTCCGCCGCGGTTGACGCCGCCGGCTACCTTGCGGCTCTGTCTCCATTCGCCTTCGCGGCCACGAAAGCCCTCTTGCGAGACGCGTGGCCTTTGGCCAATGGGTCGCACGACTCCGAAGCGATGGCCGTCGCGATCGCGGCGGACACGGCCGACTTCAAGGCGGCCGCCGCGACGTTCCGGACAAAATCAGCAAGAAGATGACAATGACAGAGTCGGTTCGGGCAGGCGAGGTCAGGATGACCTTCGCGGCGAGACGCGGCTGTTCGTGACCTTGCAGTCGCGCCCGCCCGGGAGAGGATCACAGACCAGGAACTCCTCGGCTTGCTGGCCTCGCGGTCCCGGAGCACGAGTCGCCCTGGCGTCAACCTCGCCGCCGGCGCTTGCCTCTACTCCAACATCTGCGAAACGTGCGACAACTTCAACCCAGCACCCGAGTTCGTGCCTGCCCTCCAGGACCAACTCGCCGACATCCACCGACTCCACGCCGACGCCGAACGGCGAGGCTGGCTCAGCGAAGCAGACCGCCAAAGCCGCGTCATCGACGCCCTCCAAGGCCACCTCCGACGGCTCGAAAACGCGACGTCGTCAGATGCCACCTCTTGACCCGACCCCATTGGCCGGTTAAAAGGAACGGCTCAACAAGGAACTCCGCCGCCGCACCGACGTCGTCGGGATCTTCCCCAACCGCGCCGCCGCCATCCGCCTCATCGGCGCTGTGCTCAGCGAACAACACGACGAATGGGCCGTCGCCCGGCGCTACATGTCCCCAGAATCCCTGCTCAAAGCCCAAGGAAATACGGCCGAACCGGCCGAGAACCCACCGGCGGCCCTGGCTCCGGCCGCAGCCTGACCACGAACCCGAACGCCAACTAGCACAACAGGGCGCGGCTGCACTAGCCGCAGAGCGAAGCACGCCCTCGAGCGCCGCCAGGCGCATCGTCCAACGCGCTCTTTTGATCCTTGACAACAGAAACAACGCTAGCTATATTGCAGAAATCGAGGTTGAAGTGGTGATCTCATACACCACTCCCTTGGGCCTGGCCCTCGGGTCCGAGCCAGTCTCCGAGCGAACCTGCCGGAGCTTCGCATCGACTCGATCGAGCCCATGTCTGGGGGCCATTCTGGCGTGACCCTCGCGGTCCAGGGCTCAAGTGACACCGCATCCCCGCTGCGGATGGTGGTGAAAGCGGACCCGCCGGGCGCCCAGCCAGAGGGCGGCACGATGTCCTGAGACAGGCCCGCATCATGTCAGCTCTCCGCGGAATCGAGCGTGTTCCCGTGCCCGACATTCTCTTCACGGACGAGGGGGCACCACCACTCTTCGGCATGAGCCGGTGCGAAGGAGACAGGCATGAGCCCTTCCTCGACCCCGGGCCCCGCCACAGACCAACCCCGGATCATCAGCGCACGCTCCCGTCGCGCAGCGGGTGCTCTCGCGGCGCTCCGTTCGGTGCACCCGGACGCCGTCGGAGTCGCGGGCGAGTTGCACATAGGCCTTAAGGACGAGATCGCCCGATGGAGCCAAACCATGCAGCGCGTGTCCCCCGACCTGCGCCGAAGTGCAAGTAGCCTTGAGCGAGAACTCCGAAGAACCATCCCCCGAGCTTCCCCACCGAGGATTAGGGACGGGGATTTCCGGCTCGGGAATATACTCTTCGAGGGGCCGGCCATACGAGGCATCATCGATTGGGAGATCTGGGCGCTGACCGATCCGCGAGTGGACGTCGGATGGTTTCTCGTGCTGTTCGAAGAAGAAGTCTTCGGCGACCTTGTGCAGGGTAGCTGTGGCACACCATCACCACCACAACTGCTCAAAGAATACGAGCAACACGCCGGCACACCGGTGAAGCAGATCGAGTGGTTCATTGCCCTAGCCGCTTATAAGATGGCCACCATCTTTGGCCACAATCTCAAGCGTCATCGCGGGACGATACCATGAGCCCTGGCCCATCATTGCCGCCTGCGGGTTGGCCTGCTGGCAGGAACGCCTCGCCCCGATCGTTCCCGCGCTCATGGGATACGGACGCAGACACCTAGCCTGAGAAGGTCTCCCTTCACTGCCCTTTCTGCAGAGCACGCTTCCTGCTTCCCGACCTACTGCTGGTCACGGATTTCCCCGACCGGGAGGAGAGACCCCCTTGCGAACAAGGGCGGTGACCGTCTCGGCGAAGGCCTCGGCGTCGTCTCTCGCTGGGTCGAACCACTTGTAGAGCCAACTGGTCATCCCGATGAGCGCATGGGCAGCATAACGGGGATCAACATCCGCAACGGATCCGTCTCGCATTGCCTTCACCAGGAGATCGGAGAACAATTGGAGGTATCGGTGCTCTTTTGCCCGAATCAACGCCTCGTATGTTGGGCTCAAGCGAGGCCTATCGTCGAAGAACACGGCAAAGAGCTCGGGGTTCTTCGCAATCCCGCGCACTTGGTGGTCTATAAGTGTTTCGATAACTTCTACCCCGGAGTCTAGATTCAAAATGGTGTTGAGACGCTGCAAGCCCTCGGTGATCGCGCGATCGAAGATGAGATAAAGGAGCTCAGCCTTCGACCGCACATAATAGTACAGGGTCGGTTTCCGGAGATCGAGAGCGGCGGCAATCTCGTCCAAAGAACCAGCGTCGTAACCTCTCTCTCGAAAAACCTTCACCGCTACGTCAATGATCTCAGACTGACGAGCAAGATATTCTGGGCTTGGCTCCTGATGTCGTGGCCGCCCCCGGCCTCGTTTCTGAGGGGGAGCAGAACTTGTCTTCGGAGCTTCTTCCACCGGCCTGCCTCCAGGGACTCGACGCGGGTTGACAATATCTCCGCCCGAAGATGTAGTTTCGGACGGAAACCGGTGGGGAACGATCGTCGCGGCGCCGCTCTAAAGACCGGGGCCGGATCGAGGACGACCAACGCCCGCCGGGCTGGGTGGGTGCCCACGCATCCCTCTCCCGCCCGGCGCGTTCTGTGGCTGAGGCGTTCGTAAAGGGCGACGGTTTCGGCGTGGAGCGTGTCGTAGGGTTCGATGGCCTCGACGGCGGCGAGGAGTTCGCCCATGACGGCTTCGACTCCGGCGGGGTTGCCGGCCACGTCACAGGCCAGCATGCGGTCGCGGTAGAGGCTCTCGTCGCCGGGTGAGGCGAGGAGCCCCTGGCAGGCGGCCCACTGGGCGAGCTCCGGGTCCCGGCTTCGACCGGCGAGTTGGGCGAGGTGGTGGGCCTCGGCGGCCACGGTCTCCATGGAGGCCACGAACCCTTGGGTGTGGGCCCACTCGTAGCCTTGGCGGACGCCGGCGAAGGGTTGGCCGCTGACCAGCTCGAGGGCGGTCCCCAGGGTCCGTATGGCGGCGTCGGCGTCGGCGGCTGCGTGGAGGCTCCGTTCGAGGAGGAGGAAGTCGGGGTTCTCACACGACCGATCCTCTGGAGCGAACATGCACCAGGTCCGGACCCGTCCTAGGTGACTGGTGCCGAACGGGTCATGTGGAGGCGAGTTCTGAGGCGTGAGCTCATGGTTGGGTCACCGGCCTTGTTTCAGGTGATGTGGCTCCGCGGGGGGTTCGCGGTTGCTCAGATGCCGACATGGTCGCGAAAGGTGGTCCAGATGTCTTGTGGGACAATGGTTTTCGGCTCTGGCGGCCTTGTTCGTTCATGCTGTTGCCCATCCTCGGGTTGGGGACCACCGCAGGCCAAGGGTGGCCAGGCGCGCCACGTTCTGGGCGGCGGCGAGGAGCCGGAAGTCGGCGTCGACCTTCCTGGTGCCGCGTACTCGGGCGCGGCGTCCGCCGTGTTTGCGGCGCATGAGGTGCGCCAGTTTCCGTTCGACTTTGGGCCGGTTGGCTCGGTAGTCGGCCTGCCAGGCGGGATCGGCTTGGCGTTTGCGGGCCCGGGCGAGGACGTCTTCGTGGGGGTTGACCCGGATGGTGCGGCCGCTTTCGGCGTTGGTGCACTGGCTGCGCAGCGGGCAGGTGCCGCAGGCGTCGCCGAAGTAGGCGATGCCGCCGCCGTCTCGTTGGCGTCTGATGGGTGCGGTGACCTTTCCCGGGCAGGTGACGGTGTCGCGCTTGAGGTTGACCTTGAACCGGCCCTTGGGGAACATCCCGCCGGCTGGCGGCGACACTGGCTGGGTCTTGCACCCCGAGTCGATGTCGTGGTCCTCCAGCCTCTTTTGGAACTCGCCCCCGCCGTAGGCCGAGTCGCCATAGACCTTGGGCCGCTCCTCGTCTTGCTCCTCGGCCGGCCCGGCCGGTGTCACATCCCCGGGGTCTTCAGCGCCCTCGTCGTCGCCCAAGAGATCGTCGATCAAATCGGCGGCCACGCTGGCGTCACCGGCGTTGCCGGGTGTCACGGTGGTGGACGTGATGATCTCGCTGTCGGGGTCGACGGCGGTGTGGCCCTTGTAGCCGTCGAAACCCCGCGCCGAGGTCTTGTGTCCGTGGCGGGCCTCGGGATCGACAGTCGAGATCACCCGGTCCTTGGCCACCCGCCGGGCGATGCGGAAGACCCCGTCGTCGTTCTTCTCGAGGTCCTGGCCGACCACCGTCGCCAGCAGGGCCGCGGCCTGGGCCAACGCCGAGTCGAGCCTGCGGCCCTCGAGCACCGCCAGACAGGCGAACGCGTCCTTCGCTCGGGAGTCGATCAGCTCCTCCCGAGCGGCCGGGTCGTCCCAGTCGATCTGCGGTTTGGCCGTGGTGGCGTAGTCGTCTCCGCTGCCGATGACCGCCCGCAGTTCGGCTTCCAGCTTCGGATCGGCCACCGCCAGCACCCCTCGCAGCGCCGAGCGGATCAACGTGACGGTGTCCATGGTCGCCACCGCGTCGTAGAGCGGCGTCGAGTCCAGCACCCGGCGGCGTCCCACCAGCCCCGCCGCCTCGGCTGCTTCCAACCCAGCCTCGAAGACCCGGTTCGGGCGTTCCGAATGGTCCAGACGGGCTCGCATATCCACCAGCACCGTATGAGCGAAACTGGTACGCCCGTCCCCGTCGTAGCCACCCACCCCCGCCGCGTAGCGCCACCGGGTGTCATAGGTGAAACGCTCCACGGCCTCACGGTCCGACAAGCCCTCCAAGCGCTGGAGCACCATCACCGTCGCCACCACCGACGGAGGCACCGACCGCCGACCCGTATCGGCAAACAGGTCAGCGAAGAACTCGTCCGGGAACAGCCGCTCCCGCTCCCGGTGCAAGAACCCGAACACCGAGTTCTCCCCCAGCGACTTGTCGCAGAACCGGATCACGTCATCGAGGAGATCGCCTTGCCGCTCAGCCAGTCCCAGAGTCATCGGCCTCACCCGGTCGAGAGTTACACCGATGTCATTCTGCCTCATCCCCGAGCCTCACGCCCGCGAAAGACACCAGTCACCTAG
>Ga0070741_10000310_pt1 | contig 184745 bp, 159 predicted proteins | sample Coa_R1_4_FD_66440 | JGI IMG/M metagenome (GOLD analysis project Ga0070741, IMG submission 66440) | Surface soil microbial communities from Centralia Pennsylvania, which are recovering from an underground coalmine fire - Coalmine... | ecosystem: Environmental > Terrestrial > Soil >... | reverse complement strand
CAACCGGAAAAAGCTCTGCAATACCTGAAGCGGGCTCTGGAGGCATATCCAGAAGATCCGGACATCCATCGCGATTTGGGGACGGCATACGCCCACCTGCGCGATTACACCAAAGCAGAAGCCGAGTTCAGGCTCGCCCTAGCTGGAGATCGCGATGGCTCAGTGCACTACCAGTTGGCCAGGGTCTACCAAGCCAAGGGCGAGAAGGAGAGCGCAGCGCGCGAATTTGAAATCTCTACCTCGCTGAACCGGGAGTCGCACGCCAAACTGGAGAAGCAGACCGAACGGCTAAATCAAATCGAAGGCCCATCTTCGACGCGTCGATAAGAGTTCCGCCGATGCAAAGGTAATTTCACGACGAAGACTGCGAGACGATATCGGAAATAATGCGACACGGCCCACAAACACTGACTATTGAATTTCTACTGTCGATCGGTCTCGCTGCGCAGGTCTTTGTTGTGCCTGGTACTTGCTTTGCCACACAGGAAAAACCGGATGCTTCGATTCGGGCCAGGGAGAGCGATCCGTTGCTGCGCGGGCTTACGGCGCTTCAGGAAAATCGGCTTGAGGAAGCACTTACAGAACTCAGCGCCGCCGAACGTGAGCGACCGCAGGATGCACGTATCAGAAACTTCCGCGGCATCGTGCTCGTGCGCTTGGGGCGCAACCAGGAAGCTGCAAACGAATATCGTGAAGCCATTCGCTTAGATCCGAACTTTGCGGATGGTTACAAGAACCTGGGATTTCTCGAATGGACCGAACGCAATCTAGAGAGCGCGCGTTCAAACTTACAGCGAGCCGTGGCCACCGCTCCCGATGATTCCTTTACGCACTACTACCTCGGCCGAGTGGAACTGGATGCCGGCCGGTATGAAAGCGCGTTCCAGGAACTGGATCTTTCCAAAGTGGAGTGGCCGGAGGACGCTCCATTCCTGATCGAAGCCGCCAACGGCTACCTGGCACTCGGGCAGCAGGAAAAAGCCCGCGAGCTCATCGAGCGCTTGGCAACGATGAAGCTTAACGATACCGAAGTCGGTGTCGTCGCCCGCTTGTTGCTCGCCGAAGGAGATAAGGCCACCGCAATCGGTCTCTTGCGCCGCTTGAGCGAGCGGCAAACTCCCGCCGCCCCTCGCTGGGCCCGCTTTGACCTGGCTTTGTCCTATCTGATGGATGGCAATTACGAGATAGCCGCCGCGCAGAGCCAGAAATTCCTGCAAGCGTCCCACGGCAGCCAAACAACTCCCGCGGGAGAAGCCGCTTCAGCATGGTGCAGCCTGGGCATTGCGAAAGCGCGTCTGGGGCGGTCAGTTGATGCGGTTAGCGCGTTTCGGCAGGCATCGAAGCTTGATCCCGGGCGGGAGGAGTATTGGCTAAACCTAACGCGTGAACTGATGGAGTTGAACCGTTACGCGGAGGCAATTTCTGCGGTGCAGGAAGGGCTGAAGTCGAACCCAAGATCTTATGCTCTCCATTTGCGTCTAGGCGCGGCGTATCTATCGAGCGATCGTTACTCGGATGCGGAAAGCCTGTTTCGTCAATTGGTCTCGGCGGGTGACCCGCTTGCCACCAGCTACATTGGACTGGCACAAGTGCTTCTGCGAACCGGCCGAGCCGAAGAGGCAGTGTCGGAACTTGCTGCGGCCGGGAAGAAGCTGGGCCCCAACTTTCTCATCAGCTATTTTCAAGGGCTGGCCTTGAATCGAGCGGCGCGTCCGGCAGAAGCCATATCCGCATTCCAGGATGCCGTTCAACTAAGTCCGAACAGTGCCGAAGCTCACTTGGGATTGGGAAAAACCGAACTGCAGGTTGGCCGCCCTAACGAAGCAATCGTTGAACTTGAGAAGGCTCTGCAACTCAGCCCTGGGAACGTGCAGGCGCAACGCTTGCTGGGCCAAGCATATCGTCGAGCAGGCAATGCCCAGCCCGCGTCCCACTATTCACAACAGGCCGCCGAAGAAGAGCCTGCCCCTAAGCACGATCTGTTGGGAGACTTCATATTGCCGGAATGGCGCAGTCCTGAACCATCTTCCACGCAACCATGATTACGGTCGATGGATGCGATCCAGCGTGCATCGCAACCTCCACGGCTACAAGGGCGCCGGCGAGCACGCATCAATGCCGTTCTTCTTCGGGGTTTGACCGTGGCATTGACGGTTCATCAACCTGAAGGATCTGATCGCCACGAATGTTCTGCAGCGTCTGGCGTATACCGCTCGGCCACTGAATCTCAACCGATTTCACGACAGAGTCCTGCCCTAGACCGAAATGGAGACGCTTATCACTGGAGGAAAGGTAACTGCCCGCTGTGCTCACAGTCGCACACTGCACGCCTTTTGTGCTCACGATTTTCACGATTGCTCCGATCGCGTCTCGATTGCTTTTGTGCCCCACCAACTTCAGCATCAACCAGTGATTCGAAGTTGTGGTCTCATTGTGGAGCACATGAAGGGGACCGTCGTTGGTGGTAACGACTGCGTCTAGTCTTCCGTCATTGTCGATGTCTCCGACCGCTAAACCGCGACCAACCCAAGGTTGCTGAAACACGGTTCCCGCTTCCGCTGAGACATCCACAAAATTCTTACCTGTGTTCCGGGCGAGGAGCATGGGCTCGCGATAGCGAAGATTGGGGAATGTCAGCTCTATGTTGTCGAGATCGTGACCTTGCGCGATGATCAGGTCCTTCCAACCGTCATTGTCATAATCGAGAAACCGCACGCCCCACCCGGAATGCGTGGCGGTCATGCGTCCCAGGCCCGACGGGTAAGTGTCATAGACAAAACTGCTGTCGCCGTTGTTGCGATACAGCGCGTACATCTGATTGGCGAGGTCGGTTACGAGCAAATCCGGGAGCTCGTCATTGTTGTAATCCGCGAACTCAACTCCCATTCCGGCATATGAGCGGCCTTCTCCATCGACCGCTACGCCTGCCGGTAATCCGACCTCCTCAAAAGCGCCATGGCCAGTGTTGTGGTACAAGAACTCCGGCATCGAATCGTTAGCGATAAAAAGATCGATGTGGCCGTCCCGATCGTAGTCTGCAATCGCGATGCCGAGTCCCTTACCCGGCTTGGAGAGCCCGAATTTCTGCGACGCTTCCGTAAAGTGACCACGTCCATCGTTTCGGTACACGAGAAGAGTGATTGGACGAAACGCATCCGGGGTGCAATAAGCCCGGCCGCCTTCCTTATGCTCGCCGCACCAGATGTCGTCAAAGTCCCACTGCATGTATCGGAGAACGACTAAATCCAAAAGTCCGTCATTGTCCAGATCAACCCATGCTGCGCCAGTGGACCACCCGCTGCCGCTTACTCCCGCCTGTGAAGTGACATCAGTGAATGTGCCGTTACCGTTGTTGTGGTACAGCTTATTGCCCCCATAGCTGGTCACGTATAAATCTTCGAATCCATCATTGTCGTAATCGCCAACCGCGACACCCATTCCGTAACCCGCGCCCTGTAAACCGGCTTTCTCTGTGACATCTTCGAATTTGCCATCTGGCTTCTGGTGAAAGAGTCGATTCCAATGCTCCGGACCTGCCTTCTGTGGGATAGCGCCTTTCGGTGTCGGATCGGCGAGAGGTGCTCCATTGACGGCAAACACATCCAGTCGTCCATCGTTGTCGTAATCGAAAAGCGCCACTCCGGAACCCATGGTTTCAATCAGGTATTTTCGCGAGGTATGCGAGGCGACGTGCTGAAAATGTATGCCGAGCGCGGAGGTCGTATCGGAGAACCTGGGCTGAGCTGGGGGTAAGTCTGAGCAGCGAGAGAGAATCGGCGTAGTGACAAAAATCAGCGCGAGGAGGAGCGAAGTGATGTAAGCCGCGCCAAGGGACCGGCTGAGTCTGCCAATCAAGCGGCCTACTTCGATTCTGGGGCCGTGCCCCCAGTGGAGTTTTGAGCCTTGTCGGCGGTCGATTGTGAAAGATGTTCGAACTCGCTCAATTCGCGCGCGCTCGCGTCAGGATCGTGCAGATCCCGGTAGACCTGAGCAAGCAAGTAATGTGGCGCCGCTGCGGCGGGATCGCTTTTTATGGCAGCCAACAGTTCGCGCCTGGCACTCTCCGGATCATGACGCGCTTGATAGCAAGTGCCCAGCAGGGTGTGCATCTGCGGAATATCCAGATGTGCTTTCTCGGCAGCGTGTAAATAACCGAGGGCTTCATCGAACCGCTGGGCCTGCACCGCGATGTCCCCGAGATATAGGTTTGCCATCGGATCCTCAGGATTTTCTTTCAATGCCTCCTTGAACTCAGGCTCGGCTTTATCAGGCTGATGCAGAGCCCAATAAGCTACACCGAGGGGAAAGTGAATTCCCGGAGCAAGCGGATTTTTCTTGAGCGCCGATTGGTATTGGTCAATGGCTTCCGGGTATCGTTTCTCCTCAGCATAGAACTCGCCCATCAGAAGATGTAATTGGAAAGAATCCGGGTCTATCGCCCTCAGCCTCTCGATTGCTTGCAAGGAGGCGCTTTTATGGATGCGAGCAAGTTGATAGAGCGCATCGGCATCTCTCGGATTATCGTTGAGCGCTCGGTTCAGTTCTGCGATGGCATCGTCGATGCGACCTGACGATTGCAGGGACAGGGCGAGGTAGTAGCGGCAACGCGGGTGGGGCTTGGAATTGGTTAATTCCCGGTGAAAACTCTCGATCGCGTTGGGAAAGTCATTCTTGCCGAAGTAGGACACGCCCAAGAAGAAATTTACTTCCGGGTATTCCGATTGAGCGGCGAGCACTTGCCGGAAGTGCGCGATCGAATCATCGAATTTCAACTCGGTCTGTTCCAACACGCCGAGTCTCTTTAAAACCTCGAGGTTCCCCGGAGCGACCGCCAGGGCGCGTTCGTAAATATGCGCTGCACCGTCGTAATCCCCCCGCTTTTCCGCCGTGCGTGCTTGTCCAAGCAGTGCGTCAACGTTACTTTGAGCGGTAACGGTTATTGCAAGAAGCAGGTAAACGCCGACGGGAACTGCCCGCACGAGCCAGGCCCGGGCAAAACGGCCCAATTGATACTGGACGTATCCCTGCGCGTGCATGCTCGTGCAGCCTACCATCAAACGGTGAAAAGCAACGACGCTTTTCCTATGCCTGGTGCGCTCGAAGCAGGTACAGACCACGGCGAGAATCAATGAATACGACGAATTGCCACTAACATAGTTGAATTGGGTGCGCCGGAAACGGTGCGCGAGCGAATCAAAGCCTCAAACCAAACGTTTTCTATGGTGCGGGCGGAGGCCGGTATTCCAAGCGCACGCCGCACCTGCTCGCGGTTCTCAGGATCCGCCAGGAACCGACCGGCAGCTTCCGTGCCTTCCTGCTGGAGTCCCTGAAGGATCAAAACGCTGCCATCGCCGGTGATGTTCGGGAGAAGGGCAATGGTCGCGTAGTCATCCCCCTCGCTTCCAGTCCATCGCAGGCCCTCGTATTGCGCTTGCTCACCCGGCAAAGGCTTATTATTGACGAATACTTTCACGCTTTTGCCGACCTCCGCCTCACTTTCTCGGAAGTTAAGCTTATCCTGAAAAAGAGACACCCATGGATTCGACGCGGGGCTGCCGATAAATATGTAGTTCTCGTGATCCAGATCCCGGATCTTCAGGTCCTTCGCGGAACGGACCATCACTTGCTTCTGCAACGGTCCGGCTAGCTTTACAAGGGAAACGGCATCGGCCACATCTGCGAAGGATGTCAGCGTGGAATCTGAGATGTAGCCCACAAACTGGGATTTATCCTGGCCGAATTTCTTCCCAGCAGCGTTCTGCAAGAATTCGCGATTCAAATACTCTTCAAGCGACCCGCGATGGCCGGTTAGGATCCTCAACATTCCATAATTGCCATCTGCGACAACAACAATGGTTTGGTGATGAGTGTCAAAGATCTGAGTAAAAGGCCACGGAGGGCTCGCGACGCCGACGACATTGTTCTGTCCCTTGCGCTGGAAATAAACGAATAAACTTACACAAAGCACGACTAGTACGCCGCAGAGCGCCCACGGTAGAACGACTGGGTTGAGCCTCCGCACCGGCAACTCAACAGGCGTGGCCACGGGCACGGCCGGACTCTCGCTGGGCTTGGCGGCCCTGAAAAGCGGCACATAACCGCCTTTGGGGATTTCAACAATCAGGGGTTCGTCGCGCCCCACGCCGTCGAAGTACTCATGCAGCTTAAGACGCAATTGGCGGGCATGAACGCGAACCGAGCTGTCTTCCAGCGGACTGTATCCAGACGGCTTGTGAAAAAGCGCCTCCCCGATGTGCTGCTCCGTCAATTCATGGGCATAGCCGTGGATTGTCTGCTCGGTGAGGTATTGGAGGAGATCGCGGAGTCGTCCGCTCTTTTGGAATGCCGGACTAACGACAATCCGCTGAACGAGCTGCCAACGCTCGTCACCTAGAAAATTGTCGCTTACAGCAGTTTGCGGCGAAGGGGTCCCCATGTGTCACAACGCAGGGCGCTCATACTACCACAGCGTTCCGAGAATTTGTACGACCTAAGGAACACACCGACCGGCTAGTTGTCCATGTGAATCACAATGAATTCACAGGCTAGTCCCTTTTGCCGGTGCATAGTGCTTTTATACTACGCCACACGACGTGGGGTTTCTTGATCCGTTACCTATGAACTTCCGTAGCGCGGTCTACAAAACCGCGGAGAAATTCCCAAGGAGGCCAGAGTGAGAGACTTCTTGCGTACACTTTGTCTGCTGAGTCTGGTTCTGGTTGTCGCGGCTAACGGTCAAACCACAAACGGGAACATTCAAGGCACGGTCGTCGATCCCCAAGGCGCCATCGTGGCAGGAGCTACGGTGACCGGCCGGAATATGGATACCGGTCTAAGCTTGGCGGCTACGACGAGCAGCGCGGGGGTGTTTGCGCTGCCCAACCTGCCACCAGGCCGTTACGCGATTACGGTGGAAGCCCCCGGGATGAAGAAGTACACGCGAGAGGGGATCACGGTCGCAACCAACAGCACCGTAGGCTTACAGGTCCAATTACAGGTAGGCTCCACGACTGACTCGGTTACCGTTACTGCGGATGCTGCCCAATTGGAGACCGAAACTTCAGATATTGGTGCAACGGTTCCTAACAGCCTAGTCGACAACCTCCCCTTGGAAGTCTCGGGCACGATCCGCAACCCAGTGCAGTTCATCACCTTGGTGCCAGGGTTTGTCGGCAACGTCGGCAACGACCCCGGAAGCAACTCGACGGATGATTTCAAGGTCAGCGGCGGGCAAATGGGTGGTACGGATATTCTTGTCGATGGAGTTTCGATATCGCTTGTCTCTCCAAACACACAATGGAACAAAGGTGTCTCGACCGAAGGAGTACAAGAGTTCAAAGTCCTGCAGAGCAATTTCGCTCCCGAGTTCGGTGAATCGGGAGACGGGATCATCAACCTGGCCATGAAATCTGGAACGAATGAATTTCATGGTTCGGCCTACGATTTTTTCCGCAACCGCGCACTAGATGCGAGGTCATGGGAACTCAATACGCAGAATAGTTACAACCTGAGGCACGGCGTGGCGCCCAATCCCCAGCCCCCAGATACCCAAAACGATTTTGGCTTTACCGTGGGCGGCCCCGTCTATATCCCGCATCTCTACAATGGCCGGAACAAAACCTTCTTCTTTTTTGATTACGAGGGATTTCGGTTTCATACCGGCAGTTCTGGCACAGTGAGCTATATCCCCGAAGCCTTCCGCAACGGTGACTTTTCCGCGTTGCTCCCAGGAACTCAGCTTTACGATCCCACAACACACAATCCGATACCCGGGAACATTCTGAGCAATGATCCCAATTTCACGCCCAGCGCAGTGATGACCAAGGTGTTCGCGTTACTGCCGCCGACCAGCGGCAGTCTGACGAACAACGTATTTGACCGCTCGACATCCACGACCCAGGCGAACATGTGGGATCTCAAGATCGACGAGAATATTTCCGACAAGCAGCGGATTTCGTTTGGTTTGGACTGGGACAATACGAAGACGGGAGGAAGCTCCATCCTCGCTCCTTTCCTGGGTTCGCAAACCCCGCAAAACACGCGTTACGCACGGTTCAGCCACAACTATGTGTTCACTCCCACCTTGGTCAACCAGTTTCTGCTCGGATTCAGCCGCCGCTTTAGAACGGAAGCATCCAATGGCTTAGGTCAGGATTGGCCGCAAAAGCTCGGGCTCACGGGGGTAGCCAATACTACATTTCCCTGCATCAAGTTCATCGGAACAAATTACCAGGACATCCTGAACAACTGCGGCGACTCGCAGTTTGCGGACAACGTTTATCAGATAAACGACTCAGTCAGCCTTGTTCGTGGCAAGCACACTCTGAAGTTCGGCGGCGGGTTGCGGGCGTTGCAGTTCAACACACGCCGACTCACGCAATCATCCGGTGAATTTCATTTCAATGCGGCCGAGACCAGCAGCGCCACCGGTACGGGCGGTGATGCGGTTGCCAGCGCTTTATTTGGCCTGGTCAATGAAGGCACATTGAATTACGGGCACACTCTGGGCGTACGCTACAAGGACTTCTCGTTTTACGGCCAGGACACCTATAAGATGACGCCCCGGCTGACCTTAACCTACGGTCTGCGTTACGACCTGGACCTGCCCGCTCGGGAATCGCAAGACCGCTTCTCGCAAGTGGATCCCAACCTTCCCAACCCCGGTGCTGGTGGCATTCCGGGCGCTTACATCTACTACGGCAACGGTCCCGGTCGAAACGGAAAAACGCGGCTGCAAGATACTTACACCAAAGCCTTCGGCCCACGCGTCGGGTTTGCTTACAGCATCAATGACAAAACCGTTTTGAGAGGTGGATACGGGATCTTCTACCAGCCGCTGAAGGAAGGTTCGTTCGCCGATCAGGATGCTTTAGGTTTCTTCAATATTGAAAACCTGAGTGTCGGATCGGGCGCGCCATTCCAGATCGATAACGGATTCCCACACATTCAACCCGTTTCGGGGCCCTTCACGCCAGAAGGACAAAACGGAAACGGCGGGGTAATACTGATTCCGCGCAACAGTGGGCGCCCCGGCGACACTCAGTCCTGGAATCTTGATGTGCAGCGGCAGATTACGAAGAATCTGCAAGCCAGCGTCGCATACGTGGGGTCGAAGGGAACTCATCTTCCGGCGCTGAACATAATTCCCAATCAGGTAAACCCCGGTTTTCTGTCGCTCGGAAGCGAACTAACCATGGATTCAAGTTGCCTGTCCGCCGGAACCTGTCCAAACGCAATTGCCGCCGGCGTACATCTACCGTATCCAACCTTCACGGGCCCCATCAATCAAGCATTGCGGCCATTTCCTCAATATGGTGATTTCAACCAGGAAGACAATTCGTTTACGCCCGACCGCACCGGCAACTCGACCTACCATTCCATGCAGGCGCAAGTGAACAAACGAATGGCGGAAGGGCTAACCTTCCTTGTTTCCTATACCGTCTCGAAGAACATTACCGACGCCGACTCTTCGGGGCCGGGGGTACAGGGCTTCATCGGCGCCAATGCGTGGATTGGTCAGAACTCCTACGACCGGCGGGCAGAAAAGGCGGTAAGCGAACTCGATACGCCCCAACGATTGGTTGCAAGCTTCTTCTACGAGCTTCCAGTGGGGCGCGGGAAGAAACTCTTGAATTCGGCCGGTTGGGCAAACCGCATTGTCGGTGGTTGGTCGGTCTCCGGCATATTGAGCTATCAGTCCGGATTGCCGACCGCCGTCTACGCACCTTGCTCCGGAACGGCGGGGGACGTCCTTTTCGCTGGATGTCACTTTACCGGCAGTGCGCGCGTCAATATTATTCCCGGGGTTAAACAGTCCAATGACCGGGATCTAAATCCGTTCACTACGCCTTTCTTCAATGCAGGTGCGTTTTCTGCCCCGGCTCCTTTCACTTTTGGTAACGAGCCGAGAACCCTGGCCAGTGCGCGCGCCTTTGGCGGACGAAACGAGGACATCACGATAGGGAAGACGACGAAGATTGCTGGAGAACGCGCCCTGATCGATTTCCGGGCAGAGTTTTTCAACATCTTCAATCGTCATATCCTGCAACAACCCGGTGGCCCTGGAGGATTCGCCACACAATTCGGGACACCGTTCGTGCCCGCCGACACTCCCGGATGCCAACAAGCGTTTGCCTGTGGCTTCGGTGCGATAACCCACGCAAGCGGGCCGCGAACTATCCAATTTGGACTCAAGATTGAATATTGACCTCAGCCCCTGCTGGGAAGTGATTCACTCCTCAGCAGGGTGATACACCAACAGTCGGACCTTCGCTGACAGCTACATGAGCTTCCTAAACCGCCGTGGCTTCTTCAAGACTTTTGTCGTGACCGCGGTTGGTGCTGGCTACGGGCTTTCGCGACCTCTCAGCCTCTCGCTGTCAGCAACTGAGGCACCTGCATCTGCAACTCTCGAGAACGGCGCTCAGCAACTGCGGATCACTTCGGATGGAGGCATCTTTGGTTTTCAAAATTTTCTGCGGGTTGGAAATGAATGGCATCCGGCTACACTGCCTGGCATCCCTCTTGTAACCGGCCCGTCGTTTCCCCTCCGTGCATCGAGCGTGTCCAAGGATGGATCGGCCCTGAACTGCGCAGGCTCAGCTACCGCCGAAGATCTCAATGGGAAATCGCTGTCTTATAAGTGGCAGGCGAATATCTCAGCTCAGAATGTTGGCGGAGAATTTCCGTGGTTTCGATTTCGCACGAAGCTGAGCTTACCGCGCGCCATCAGGCTTCAGCAGGGTAGTCGAGTCGAGCCACAGTTACTGGTCTGGCTGAGCACGAATTCGACCCTCATGGAAGGGCAGGCGGGCAGTTGGAGGCGCGTCTTGCTGCAACAGCCAACTCGCAATTCGCTAGGCGCGTGGGGAAACGATCTGCCCGCAGTCTACTTGCTCGATCAAAACGTCGGTATCGAAACCATGATGTTTTTCGACGTCGGCGATATGGATTGGATGGGAATCGAGAACCTGCCGGGCTTCCTGGTTTATCGCTGCTCAAGTACTTCGCGGATTCAAACCGACGGCACGCAAAGAATGGGGATTGGTCTGATTGCCGACCAGGCTACCGGCGACGTGCTTCCCGCGGGAGAAGTGAGATTCACCTATTGGTTGATGCAGCGCCCGGTGTCTGCCTTACTGACTGAACAAGAAGCTGTGGCGCGCTGGATGGACGCGTTGCTGCCGGTTTTCGAGGAACGGTTGGCGTGGCCAAAATGCGCCAGCACGTGGAAGGACTTCGCTGCCGGCACTATCGCCAACTTGCAAAACAAAGCTGAGACCGAGATCCAAGCCGATGGCCACACCGGTTTGTCTGCCTACGTGAAGCAGACATCGCAGCTGTGGAAGCAACCTGCGAACAATTTCGAACTGATGACGCTCGCGGATGTCCTCTGGCCATCACTCTTGTATCTTCGATTGCACCCCTCCCCCGCGTTTCAGGATCAGTGTGAACAGTTTCTGGACGATCTTCCAGGCTTCTATCACTCGGACACCCACAGCATCAGTAATGACTTTAACCGTCCTCCGGCGGAAAGAGCCGATTCCTGGTACCCCTTTGAGAACGCGCTGGTCAAATATCCGTCAATAGCGGCGTTGGCGGGATCAGAGCAAGTCAAGCGCAATTTTCTGGATGCTTTTGCTACCGCCCAGAAGATGGCGCATGAATACCAGTATCTCTTTCCTATTTATTACACGGTCTCAGACCTGAAGGCCCAAGGCGCGGGAACAAACTATGCGATAGGCGGCCTGTACGCTTGGGCTGCTCTGATTGCCAACCAGTTGACGAAAGATCAGGCTTACCAGGATGAAGCGCGGAAAGCCATTCGGGCATTGTGCACTGTTCCGTCAGATCGGCTGTTTCACGAACCACAGGAACTGGCTTATGGTGCACTGGCGGCGGCACAGCTGGGGCTGCAGAATGAAGCCAAGTACCTACTCTACGAACAACTGCGCATGTTCTATTGGTGTTCCGACCCGAGTCAGAAGACACACGACATTCGCGGCATGGTGCAGGCTGCCGCATCGATCCTCTATCCCGCATTCAAAGAAAACGTGGAAGCGATTCTGCCCTGGACAGGAGTCATGAAGCGGGGAATCGTGATTGAAGGCCTGCTGCGCTTCATGGACCAACAACGGCGCAATAATTTCAGCTTCTTCGAGAAATGTTCAGAAGATCGCCAAAACGTTCCTATGGGTTTTATCCCATTCGAGAACCTGGGAACCCTGGAAGTAGGCGGCCAAACCGGCAATGTGGGCAAGGAGATCTACGGTGCGGGCGAGTGTATCTGGATGTACCTGATGTTTGAGGCGCTCGGTCAGGTCAGCGATCGCGAGTTGATGATGGTCAATCTCGATCTGCTCGATATTCGAGACGCGCGGCAGTTCCCACCACGCCAACTGAACTTTGTGCTCTACAACCCGACGGGAGCGTCCCGTTCAGCAACGCTAGCGGTTCCCGTGGCGCAGGGAGCTAGCGTTCGTTGGACCGCCAATGGCAAATCGGCTCGCGAGGTTGTTGATGTTCCGCCGAAAGGGGTTTTGCGCCTGCTGGCAGATTTCTGATTTGCGATTTGATGTTTGCGTACATGTTGTTGAGTTCCAGCAGCAGGAGGTACGGATCGAATGGCGAAATTTCTCAGTCGTGCAGTCGCGTGGATCAGTTGTGGCCTCTTGCTCCTGGTCATCCTTGCTGCGAAAACTTCCCCAGTCAGACTGCCTTTCGGAACTTGGAGCAGAGTCTCTTCAGCCCCAATCATATCGCCCGAAGACGATGGGTTCGAAGCTGCAGGTACATTCAATCCAACCGTGGCGAAGTATGACGGCAAGATCGTGATGCTTTACCGGGCCCAGGACCGGCAGGGTAAGTCATCGCTCGGTTACGCGACCAGTGAAGACGGTGTCCATTTCGTAAGGCGGTCCGAGCCGGTAATGGTCGCGGAAGCACCTTATGAGACCGGCGGGGGCGTGGAAGATCCGCGCGTCGTGAAGATAGGAAACACCTTTTATCTTACCTACACTGGATACAACAACCAGGGCGGCAGCGGTATGCATGCCACGGGCCCAATCCACGGAGATGCGCAGCTATGCATGGCAACATCCACTGATCTCATCCACTGGAAACGCCAAGGCGTGATTATGCCGGCGTATAAAGGCAAGTGGAATGTGGGCTGGACGAAGTCGGGTGCCATCGTCCCGGAGAAAATAAACGGCAAGTACTGGATGTACTATTTGGCGGATGGGGCGCATCAGCTCACCCAGATGGCAATTGCAACTTCGGATGATTTGCTCCACTGGAAGGATGAGCTCGATCATCCAGTACTCGGGAGTCGTCCGAAGATGTTTGACTCGCAGGTCGTGGAGCCGGGTCCCGCACCCGTCATCACAAATGATGGTATTTTCCTGGTGTACAACGGAGCGGACGATAAGAACGTTTATCGGACTGGATGGGTACTGTTTGACAAGCGAGATCCCACTAAAGTGGTTGCTCGGGCGGATCAACCAATCTTTGAGCCCGTGCATGACTGGGAAAAGGTTGGGCAAGTTCCAAATGTCGTATTTGTCGAGGGATTAGTGCGGGACGGCAACCGTTGGCTCTTCTATTATGGCGGCGCCGACAAATACGTGGGGGTGGCCTCAGCTGCCGCACGCTGACTGGCAAGCTGCTCCGCATCAAGTTTTCCGCACAAGGACATCGTGAACAAACGAGCGTTTCTCAAGCTTCTTTCGACCTTGATGGCGATGCCGGTTCTATCTCCTGTGCTCGCCTGGGCTCTCGATGAGAAGCTGAAGAACTGGGCCGGAAATCTCGAGTACGGCACCGAGAGATTGTACTCGGCAAATTCGTCAGACCAAGCCAGGGATTTCATCAAAAAACAGGCAAAACTCAAGGTCCTTGGTACCCGTCACTGTTTCAACCGCATTGCCGACAGCACGGATTATTTTCTGTCAGTTAAGGCAATGGACAAAGTGGTGGCGATCGATGCAAACGCCCGTACGGTCACGATCGAGGGCGGGATAACTTACGGGCAATTGTGCCCCTATCTCGACAGCCATGGATTTGCGCTGCACAATCTTGCGTCTCTTCCGCACATCTCGGTCGCAGGCGCCTGCAGCACGGCCACTCACGGATCCGGCGATAGGAACGGCAATCTGGCAACCGCAGTCTCTGCGCTAGAACTCATCACCGCGTCAGGCGACGTGGTGAAATTGTCACGCGCACAGGATGCCAAGATCTTTCAGGGAGCAGTGGTTGGACTTGGAGCCTTGGGCGCGATTACGAGACTCACGCTGGACATACAGCCCCGTTACATGATGCGGCAGTACGTGTACGAGAATTTGCCGCTTAATGAACTAAAAGAACACTTCGACGACATCATGTCGAGTGCCTACAGCGTCAGCCTCTTCACCGACTGGCAAAAACAGCGTGTAAACGAAGTCTGGCTAAAAGTTCGCGAAGATAAAGAACCCTTCCATGCGCCAAAGGAATTCTTCGGAGCAAAGCCGGCGACTAAAGATCTTCATCCCATCGCAGAACTTTCCGCGGAGAACTGTACCCCGCAAATGGGTGTGCCGGGTCCGTGGTACGAACGTCTCCCACACTTCCGCATGGGATTCACCCCGAGTGCAGGTAAGGAGCTTCAGGCGGAATACTTCGTGCCTCGGCAGCATTCGGTCGAAGCAATCCTGGCGGTGGAACGGTTGCGCGACCAGGTCGGGCCGCATTTGATGATCTCGGAAATCCGCAGCATCGCTGCCGACGATTTGTGGATGAGCCCCTGTTACCAGGTGCCGAAGGTGACTATTCACTTTACGTTGAAGCCCGACTGGCCTGCCGTTCAAAATCTACTGCCGATCGTAGAAAAAGAATTGGCCCCGTTTAATGCCCGTCCACACTGGGGAAAACTCTTCACCATGAATCCTGCGATGCTGCGTAGCAGGTACGAAAAGCTGTGGAAGTTTGTGGATTTGTGCACTCGATACGATCCGAAAGGGAAATTTCGAAACGAGTTTCTCAACCGGAATATTTTTGCGACGGCCTGAAGGGAAAACATGATGAATGTTCGAATCTTCTTTTGGTCACTTACAGCGGCCTTGGCGGGCTTTCTGTTTGGCTTTGATACCGTCGTGATCTCCGGCGCAGAGAAGACTATTCAATCACTCTGGGGACTCAGTCCGGGCTTGCACGGTTTTGCGATCGCGTCGGCGCTGTACGGAACAGTGCTTGGTTCGCTGTTTGGCGGGTGGCCCGCCGACCGCTTCGGCCGGAAATTTACGCTCTTGGGGGTTGGCCTGTTCTATGTCGTCGGGGCCGTGGCCTCCGCCTTGGCCCAAAATGTTGCGGTCTTCATCCTGGCCCGTGTGATCGGTGGATTAGGGATTGGCATTTCCACGGTCGTTGCGCCTATGTACATTGCGGAGATCGCACCGCCGAAGTTGCGAGGCCGGCTGGGCGGGATGTTCCAGTTCAACATTGTTCTTGGTATTTTGATCGCTTTCGTTTCCAACGCACTGCTGGCCGGCATTGGTGAAAATGCATGGCGCTGGATGTTGGGTGTCGCGGCATTTCCATCGCTTGTCTACGCCCTGTGCTGCTTAGTGCTTCCCGAGAGCCCCCGCTGGTTGTTGAGCCGCAGAGGTGACCGCGAAGCCGGCTTGCGAATGCTGCAACAAATCGAACCCAATGCTTCCGCAAGCGAGATAGCTGCGGAAGCGGACCAGATTATGGCATCGTCGGCAAAGGAAGACGCCGGACGGTTTTTTACTCGTCAACTTCGTAAGCCGATCTTGCTGGCGATCTTGATCGCATTCTTCAACCAGATGTCGGGGATCAACGCAATTCTTTACTACGCGCCCCGCATCTTCCAGCTTACGGGACTCGGCGCGAAGGCGGCGCTGCTGCAATCTGTTGGAATCGGCCTCACGAATCTGGTCTTTACGTTTGTTGGCCTCTGGCTTATCGATCACTTGGGCCGCCGCACTCTTTTATATATCGGGTCTTTTGGTTACATTGCTTCGCTCGGCCTTGTTGCCTGGAGCTTTTTTCAAGCACATTACTCGATTATTCCCATTTGCGTTTTTGCGTTTATCGCCGCGCACGCTATAGGGCAAGGTGCGGTAATCTGGGTATTCATCTCCGAGATCTTTCCGAATCGCCATCGCGCCGAGGGTCAGAGTCTTGGAAGCTTCACACATTGGATCTTCGCTGCCTTGCTTACCACCTTCTTTCCGAAGATGGTCTCCTCTTTCCCTCCGGGATATATCTTTGCCTTCTTCACGTTCATGATGTGTCTGCAGCTGCTGTGGGTAATTACGATGGTCCCGGAGACCAAAAACATTGCGTTGGAGGAGTTGCAGAAGAAATTTGCGGTTGGATAAATCCGAATTCGGGATTCCGCCGCTTCATCTCATTTACCCTCCTTGTACCGCAGCATGACGAACTCCGCGGGGGCTCACCATCCGGGAATCCACTTCACCGCGTTATCGTGCATGATCTTGCGCAATACAGCTTCGGGCAGTTTCAGTCCACGCACCTGCCGCGACCCCACTTTGACCATCTGGTCGGTCGCGAGGAATTTCCAATCGCGCACGTAGGTCTCCTGCCATTCCTTTACAGACTCGGAGACATCGGCCGTTGGCAACACGTCGAGATCCGTGCCGTACAGTACGCGGTCCTGGTACTTGATCAAGAAGCTCCGCACCTGCTCCGTGGGCATGAGCATGAGGTACTCCATGCGGGCGGCCATGTCGATGGCGAAGTTAGGATAGCGGTCCAGGTGACTGGACATGTCATCGAGGCTCTTCTCCATGCTGCCCAAGTGAACGCCGACTACGCGAAGCTTGGGGTTCTGCTCCAGGATGTGATCGCGCGCCGCAAGAATGGTCTTTTTCGAGGGGAAGCCCTTCTTGTCGCCTAAGTACCACTGCGGGTTTTCCTGGTAGTACGACCACGATGGATCGGCCGGGTCCGCCGGTCCCCAGGCGACATCCGGCTCTGCCTGGTGCGCCAGCAGTGTCTTGCCGTGCCGCTGGATGTCCTGGTAGATCGGCTCGAACTTCGCATCGTCGGCCATGATGTATCTGCCGTTGCGATCTTTAATCTCCATGCCTATGTTTTTCCAGATCTTCACCGCGATTGCGCCCCGCGCGAAGTTCTGGTTGATCTGCTTGATGGCATCCTCCGTAAATGAAGGACTATTCAACTTGTAGGGATCGAAAGTCGTGCACAAAGCGATGTGGCCACGGCTGGATCGCATCAAGGCAAGCGCGTGGTCTATCTGCGACTGTAGGTCCTTGCGGTAGGGAAGCGTGTCGTCCACGACGAGGATGTTCAGCAGCTTGAGATTGAGCTGGTTGAGCATTCGCTGGAATTCGGGCGCGCTCTTGAATACATGTACGTGTGTGTCGATGGGGTGCAAGGCCGCGAACGCTTGTAACGCCTCCTGATCCTCCGTGGGATCAGCCGGGGGACGCGCCGAAAGCAACTCCGCGGATACCAGAAGGGCAATCGCGACCAGCGCGAGCCCCAACACCATCGAGCAATACCGACGCATATTCTTCTCCTAGGGCAGAACTGCCTTGACTCCTGTCAGTTCACAGAAATCCACCAGCGCGGGGAACAGATTGGCTCCATAGCCGAGGCAAGCATACTCATTGGTCCAGTTTTGCAGCAGGTTGTTTATGTCGCAATGTGCTGTAACAAAACCGTGCGGCCAAAAAGGTATGCCGCATTCGTTCAGCCGATGCTTGAGCTGGTCGGCGGGAGGTTCAAAGACCGTAGCCCGCGTGATTACCATTTGAAACTCTCCGTTCACGCGTCCTAACCGCGCCAGCACGCCGTCTCCGACTTTGCACACCAGTTTCACCGAGAGTCCGCCGGCTTCGCCTTCTGTGGGGATACCGTGCTCGGCGAATCCGGCCGGCCCCAACTTGCCGGCCAGGGATGGCGGACAGGCACCGTCTCCTATGATCTTGATCTCGTTCGTCCTTGTATCGACGTGCTGCAGATCACCGTAGTACACCGGCTCCTTGCTGAGCATTGTCAGCAACAAGACGGTAAGCCCGGTATTGAAATCGCCCAGCGTCGAGGTGCCGTAGCCATCCTCCAGCATCATGCTCTGCGCAAAGCACGTTGCCGAATAATGATCTCCCAGTCCGGGAAATGACTGGATGGTGTAAAAGTCGAACTTTTCCTGCGCGACGATTTTCTTCAGCGCCAGGTAAAGCCGGATGGAGCGCTCGTTGACCACGGTCGAATCCGGCGCCTTCCCGAACAGCTTTTGCAGCCGCGGTGTCAGGGCTGCGATCTCTGATGCAGGAATCCCTTCCGCACAGCGAATCACTTCAGTCGTATCTCGGGAATCAATATCGACTCCAAACATGCGCATCCACTGAGACGGATCGGCGACTCCGCAAGTCTGTCCCATGCCTCGGCCGCCGAAAGTGCCGAAGGTCGAAAGATTGAGCCAGTTCTTGAGGTGCGCGGCCTGGGAATAACTGACGATCTGCTCAATCGTTTTTGGGTCATCGGCGGGCCCATACACGAATTTGTGCCGAACACCGATTTCAAGCAAGCCACCATGCATGACGAGGCCGCCGACAGGGCGCCAGCCTTGCGAGCCGGGATGCGTCCATAGCAGCAGGCCTTTTCCGGTGGCGGCATAATCACGAATGGCGCCGGCCAGGTGCGCAGCCCACACCCAGGTTCCGGAAAACAGAATGACAGCATCGATCTCGTCGTCAGCTTTCATTCGTGCAAGAGCGGCCACGGCTTCTTCTTTGCTCGCGATAACCAACTCGTAGTGGATGACCTTAAGCCCCGCTTTGGCCAGCGCACTTCGGGATTGCTCAACTATTTTGTTGTCGATGAATGGCTGGCCCATGGGGTCTTTGAGCCCGTCTTTATGCACGCCATAGACAATGAAACCTACTCTTGCCTCGATCATTCCACCTCCTAGTCAGGATGGGACTCGCTATGTCGCAGGGGAGCTAAACTCGAATAAAGCAGCCGATATTGCCGCTGTTGTGCGGAGTAGCTTTCAGCGAGGCCCGGGTCCGGGGCAATCGTCTCCGTCAGGCGAACCAGTTGCTCGGCAGCCTCGCAGAAGGATGCATATTTGCCGGCAGCCACCCCAGCCAACATGGCCGTTCCTAAGCACACCGTGTCAGGGCAGTCGGTAAGGTGCACTTTACGGCCAGATAGAGAGGCTCGGAGATGTAGACCGAGCCGGGATAGCGTTCCGCCTCCGGTTACGTAGATCTCGTCGAAGTTCCCGACTGCTTCCTGCAGCAGATTCGCTAACTGCGCGAACTCGCACGCGATTCCTTCCAGAATGCCTTTGTATACATCCGCGGGCGAGGTGCCGGGCCGAATACCGCTGATGACTCCAGCCGCATGCGGATTGAAATCGGGATTGCAGGTTCCGAGCAGGTGCGGTGTGATCAACAATCCGCTCGGGCCTCGCGAGCAGTGGCTTTCCAGACTGCGGCAGAGTTCTGCAACCTTGTCGGCGGTCATTGCTGGTGACAAGCACAGCAGGTGCAGGAACCACTCCAGCATGATTCCAGCAGGGAAGTACGCCAAAGTGACGTAACGGTCCGGAACGACGTGGCAGTAAGAATTGAGGTTGGCCTTCAGCGCGCCATCGCTGGAGGCGGGTTGGCGCGACGCTGCTACCAGGCACTCGTACGTGCCGAGCGAAGCGGAGACGCGGCCGGATTGGAGCACTCCGCATCCCAGGGCGCCGCAGGGCTGATCATGGCCACCGACCACGACCATGGTGCCCGGCCTGAGCCCCAAATCGGCGGCAGCGGAGGAAGACAATTCGCCCGCGACTGTTCCGGCAGCTACAGGTTTCGGCAGGTGCTCGGGGGAAAGCTCGAAACGGCCCAGGAGCTCGGACGACCACGTCTTTTGGCGAATGTCGAAAGCCAGGTACCGGGAGGCTAACGAGTAATCCACGTACGCCGGCAAGCCGAGGCGAGTTAACAGATAGGTGGGTACCGCCAGGAAGCATGCTGCCTTCTCGAATACCTCGGGTTGATGCTTACGGAGCCAGAGAAGCTTGGCGAGTGGATACATCGGGTGCACTGTCAACCCTGTAATGTCATACATGCGGCGCGGTTCGAATACTGCGCCAATTTCTTTCGCCTCGTGCGCCGCCCGGTTATCGATGTTGAGAATCGCCGGAGCGACAGTTCTTGAATGTGAATCCACGGGCACGATGCTTTCACCGTGCGAGCTGATTGCGAGAACTTCGACGGGATCTTTCGAGACGTTAGCCGCGACGGAGCGGGTGACATCTGTGAGCGCTTTCCAGAACGATTCGGCCGAAATCTCGGCCCAGGTGGGGCGAGGAGTCTGGGGCGGCGGATACGAGCAGGTCTGGTGCGCCCGCAAGCGGCCATCGTCGGAAAATGCAATCGCTTTACAACTGCCCGAGCCGATGTCAACCGCCAACAGACTCACGATCATCGTCCTTGTGCCGAAACTTTGTGGGCAAGGGCTCCTCGAACTCGCTGCAAAAGTTCACCCATGTTGTCAGCCTGAAAAATATTGCGGCCGAAAAAGATTCCCGCGGCGCCGGCTTGCATGATGGCGCGCACGGTATTCAGGACGTCCTCATCGGAACCGCTGCGGCTGCCTCCGAGCACAAGAATCGGTATCGGGCAGGCCTCGACTACGGTCTTCAAAGTGTCGATATCAGCAGCATTTTCGGTCTTGATTACATCGGCGCCCAATTCGGCAGCGATGCGGGTGTGCAGCATGAGCCATTTTGCGTCGCGAGGGTTTTCGACCCGCGCTCCGCGAGCGATGGACTCTACGAACAGGGGCATGCCGACGCGCTCGCATCGTCGCGCCAGTAGACCGACACGCTCGATTTCTTTCTTCTCGAAATCAGCATCCCCACTGCCGACGGTGAGGAAGGTAATAACCGCGTCGGCTCCGGCGGCGAGCGCTTGTTCGGGATGAGCGAGAAGACAAGTTTGGAACCCGTTCGGCTCGGTTTTTGCGGATTCGTTGAATGCCGTCGTCCAATCAAGCCGTGCGATGAGGGCGGGCGGGTTTTCGGAACAACTCGCTTGCGCGAAATGTCGGAAGTTGCCGAGGTTGAGCAGGATTGCATCCGCGCGTGCTTCGATGAAGCGCTGGATCTGGCCTCGCGGATCAAGGGTGCCCGGTATGGGCCCTAAGACCAAGGCATGATCGAAGGCAATCACCAGCGTACCGCGGTCCCGCGGGAGGACCCGCCTCATGCGAATTGACTTCCCGAAATCGCTCAAGGATTTTCGCCGGTGAAACGTTACAATAAGCCGGTAATGTAGACTTCTGGCGCGCCGCTGTCAACGGTTCTTGTCACGGAACTGGGTTGAGGGCCAGGAAAGCTTATGAAGAATTTGGCCGATCTTCGGCAACAGGTGCTTGAGGCTAATCTGGGGATTTATCGCGGCGGCCTCGTTACTATGCACAGCGGGAATGCCAGTGGCATAGACCGTAAAACTGGTTTGGTGGTCATTAAGCCCAGTGGAATGGATTACGAAAAACTGACGCCATCTGTTCTCGTTGTCACCGATCTGCGCGGGCAGAAAATCGAAACCGGCGAGCCTGGAGACCAGTTAAATCCGAGTGTGGACCTACCCCACCATTTGTACCTGTACGCTCACTGCCTGGAAATCGGTGGCATTGTCCATACCCATTCCAACTACGCGACCAGTTTTGCCGTGCTGGGGCGCGCCATACCGGCATACCTTACCGCTATTGCGGATGAATTCGGTGTTGAGATCCCTTGCGCGCCGTATACCGACAATGTTGGCGACCACATCGGGGAAGCAGTCCTTCAGTTTCGCAACAACTCTCCCGCAGTTCTATTGGCGAATCATGGAGCCTTTGCCTTCGGAGCCACGCCGGCAGCAGCGCTTAAAGCCGCAGTTATGCTCGAGGATGTTGCGAAAACCTGCCACTTGGCGTTGCAACTTGGTACGCTGGCACCTTTGCCGGCCGAAGAAGTGCGGAAGTGGTATGAACGCTATCACTCTACGTACGGCCAGAAAAAATCTGGGCAGGACTGAGGGAAGCGCGACGTTGCATGGACAGAATCGGTGATGGACAGGCGAATTGCCTGACAAACGTTGACGCGGTGTTGTTTGACTGGGACGGTGTACTGGTCGATTCGAGCAAAAATTATTTTCGAGCCTACGAGTTGGTCCTGCAGGAAGTCGGTATCAGCACAACACCTCGCGAGATCTATTTGCGCGAGGGACAACCGACGGCGCAGGTTATTGCGGCGCTCTGTGCTGATCGAGGTGTGCCCGTTAGCGATGAGCAAGTGAATGCGTTGGTGTTGCGTCGGCGGGCGCACGACCGTGCGCTTGGCCCACGTACTTTCTACCCCGGCGTGGTTGGCTTGCTCCAACAGCTGCGTGCGTCGGGCCGCAAGTTGGCTATGGTTACGGGATCCTCGAGGAAGTCGGTGGAAGCCGTACTCAAACCACATGAGGCGGAATATTTCGATGTCATCATCACCGCAGACGACGCAAGCCGGCCCAAGCCCGATCCAGAGCCTTTCCGCAAAGCGGCGGAAATGCTGGGCGTGGAACCCCGCCGATGCATCGTTGTAGAAAATGCGCCGTTCGGCGTGAGGGCAGCCTTAGCCGCGGGATGCCGAGCGATTGCGATCTGCACGACGCTGCCGCCCGAGGACCTCTGCGGTGCCGAATGGGTGGTTGGAAACCATGAAGAACTGCTGGCATTGCTGCTGCCTGGCTCACCAATGCGATTGAAAGAAAGAGCACGATGAAAACTATTCGGGACGTCGCCGGTGAAAGTGGATTCTCGGTGACCACGGTTTCCATGGTTCTCAACGGTGGGCCCGCTGCAACCCGCATTTCTCCCCGGACACGAGCTCATATCTGGAGGGTGGCCAAACGGCTAGGCTATCGGCCGAATTTGTTCGCTCGTTCGCTGCGCAGTAAACGAAGCGATACGATCGGCGTCGTGGTTTTCGACATCACGGATGCCTACTGCACGCAGATCTTGCGCGGAATTGAAAACCATCTGCGCTCTTCGGGCTATTTCCCAATTACTGCTGACCTCCAGAACGACCGGTCGCAATTCCAACGCTGCCTGGATCTTTTATTGGCGAGGCGTGTAGATGGGGTAATCGCGATCGCTAATCCGGTCCACTTGGATACCGATTTGCTAACTGAACAGGCCAAGCGCGACATACCGGCGGTTGTGATTGGCCGCGAGTTGCAGCGCGGCCCGGTGAGTTCCATCGTGGTGGACAATGAAGCCGGCACCCGGGGAGCGCTGCGCCATCTCTATGATCTTGGGCACAGTCGCATTGCTTTCATTAAGGGGCCGAAGATTCTGGTGGACAGCCAGCAGCGCTGGCTGGGCTTGGAAACTTTTGCTCGCGAGGTTGGGTTGAAAATAGATCCCCACCTCGTCCTCGAGATCAAGGGCAGGAATTCAAGCTATGTGGAAGGCTGCGAGCTGACGGAAGAACTCCTGCGGCGCCGTCGCGAGTTTACCGCGCTGGTCGCCTTTGACGATCTGACGGCTTGCGCCGCCATTCGTTCGCTGACCAAAGCGGGGCTGCGTGTACCCAAGGATTGTTCCGTGGTCGGTTTTGATGATCTGCCGGGGTCAGCATTCTACAATCCGCCTCTGACTACCGTGCAGCAGCAGCTCGAGATGCAGGGTTCTCTCGGGGCGGAGATTATCGAAGAGTTGATTCGCGCGAGCATGGAAAAGCGCCCGGTAGTGGCGAGACACCGAAAAGTTGCTCCCAAGTTGATGATTCGGGATTCGACTTGCCCGGCATCGGCGGGAGTTAGTCACGGCGCGAGCGCGCGCGATTGAAATTGCCTGCTGCTATCGGGATATTGCAAGGGAGATTGTATGGGCCATATAGCCAAAGCCGATCTTTATCGCTGGTGCAGTATCCCAGCAGACCAGTTACAGGGTAATTCGCAATTGCGAGCGAAGTTCCGGATGGTTGCCGATTCCGCGGCGATGGGGAACTTGATGGCGCAAGAACTGGTTCAAGAGATTGAGGCGAATAACGGGAAGGACGCAGCGACCCGAGCAATCATCCCCTGCGGGCCGTCTTGCTGGTACGGACCGTTTACCGATCTCGTGAATCGTCGCCACACTTCTTTGAAAAATCTTTTCGTCTTTCATATGGATGAATGCCTCGACTGGCAGGCTCGTCCGCTGCCCCCGGGGCACCCGTATAACTTCCGCACGTTCATGGAGAAACATTTTTACGGCGGAATCTCGCCTGAGCTGGCCGTCCCACAAGAGCAGAGGTTCTGGCTGTTGCCTTCAACCATGGACAGGGTTGCGGTGGAAATCATGAAAGCCCCGCTCGACATCACGATTGGCGGCTGGGGACAGGACGGGCACATAGCCTACAACCAGGCGCGGCGGCACCCTTACAGCTCGATCACTCTGGACCAACTGGCCAGCTCCAGTATTCGCATCCAGGAAAACAATGTGGACACCATCCTGGCGCTGGCACAGCGTACCTTCGGAAGCGCCTACCAGTTTGTGCCGCCCATGTCCATCACACTCGGCGTAAGGGAATGCCTGTCGGCGAAAAAGGTGCGGGTGTACAGCGACACCGGGGCATGGAAACAGACCGCCCTCCGCGTAGCGCTGTTCGCCGAACCCAATGTGGAATATCCCATGACCCTGCTGCAGCGTCATCCCGATGCAATCATTACCGCGACCGCAGAGACGGCGCGCCACCCTATTAGCGAGCACCCCGAGTGGGAGTTGCTGTGACACAGGCCCGTTATCTGCAGATCGAAAAGACCTCGGCTTACCGCCGGCTGGTTGGGATCGGTGGTATCGGCTCCGGAATTTTCTTTAAGTTGGCCGGTGAAGAAACCTTGGGACGAAATGAAAGCCGGCTGGGTTCACTGCTCGATGTGCGCGATTACTGCAAGCTCCACATCGTCATCCACTACATCACGAAGCTACTGGGAGCAGGCAAAGAGCGATCCGGGTTCCTGGTATTCCCCACTGCGAAGGTCGGCGACGATGCGCCCGGCCAACGTCTTCTTAGCGAAATGCACGATGCAGGCATGGACACGAGCTATGTGCAGAAGGTCGGTGGCTCTCCTACCTTGTTCAGCGTGTGCTTCCAGTATCCCGATGGGGCTGGGGGAAATATTACGACCAACAACTCGGCCGCGGCCCTGTTGTCGAATGCTGATATCGATGCGATCAGGCATCTAGTGAGCTCGCAGTCGATTGCACTTGCCGTTCCGGAGGTTTCGCTGGATGTGCGGCGGTATTTCCTCGAAATGGCGACCCGCAATGGTGCCTTTCGGGCTGCGTCCTTTGCCGCTGCCGAAGTGAAGGCAGCGCGCGAGGCGGGGATGTTCGAGATGCTTGATCTGGTCGCACTCAATGAGGAGGAAGGCGAGGAATTCGTGGGGTGCAAATGGTCGCCTCAATCCCCAGAGCAATTTGTCCAGCGTTGCCAGGAATTACTGCGGTCATCGTTCCCCGGACTAAGCGTCGTGATAAGCGCAGGAAAACTTGGCGCCTACGGGATAACCGCAAAGGACAGCGCATTCGCCCCGGCGCAACCAATCGAGGTCAAGTCAACAGCAGGAGCGGGAGACTCGCTGCTCGGGGGAGTTCTGGTGGGCTTGGCCATAGGAATGCCATTCATACGTTCGCAGGCACCAGCCCAAGTGATAGAGAGCGCTCTTCAACTGGGCGTTTTGGTGGGCAGTTTCAAATGCCTGTCGCCGCATACGATCCACCCGGAAGCGTCTTTGGACGCGCTGATTGACTTTGGCGCTCAACGAGGGCTGACATTTTCGGCGGAGTTTCAGCGATGCATTGTCGATGCGTACCCTGCGCCCAGCGAGCATCATATGCCTCGTTCGCGAACCTCAGCTTGAGACCGGATTCAGCCCGACTGGAAACTCCAGCAAGTCCCTGTAGCGCGGAGGCAGGTTCCCTTTCCTTCTTGACATGAACTCGGGAGGGGTATATCAAATTGGCTTCAGTGAAACGTTACACTTACATTTAAATCCTGGATTCCGCGACCCTGCGCCCGTTAGGAGTCGTTTTATGACCGCATGGAGTGTTCGACCGAATCGTCGTGCTTTTCTGCTGATGGCTGCACTGCTTCTAACCGTTCCGGTTGTGAGTTGCAGTGGCAAGCGGAATAAGGCGGCGGCGCAGGCCGAGTCGAGGACCACTGTCACCATTAGTCCCGACGGCCCATTAGTCATTACGACGTCGACTAGCGAGTTTCAGGTCAGCAGGACAGGCTACATCCGTGCGGAGCTACTGCGAGACGGACGAAAACTTACTCTTGATGATGCCGCAGCCGACACGCAGACGAGTGCTGACGAGATCGTCACTGACGGAAAAGCGGTCAGCGATTTCACGCTCGACTTTTCGAAAGCACGAGTGACAACCCCCTCGGGGCGCATTGGCCAAGCGGGGAAACGCATCGAGGTCTCAGGAAACAGCCAGTCAGTGCCTGGACTGGTAAAGACGCTCGCCATTGAAGTTTACGACGACCTACCCAGCCTGCTGCTCGCCAGCAGTAGCTACAAGAACGCGGGCAACTCCGAGATTGTTTTAGGGCGCGTCATCACGCAGCGTCATGTGCTGAATGCCTCATCCAGCGATCCCGAAGCGGCTCCGTACTCGATGTGGTCGTTTCATGGGTCCAGCGAAGCATGGGGCAAAGACGATGTCATGCACATCGATGCGAAATTCAATCGCGAGAACCCGATGCAAGTCGTCATGCACAAAGACGAGAACCAGACGGGTGGCGGGATTCCGATCGTAGCGTTTTGGACGGGCGCGGTGGGCGAAGCGATTGGACATGCCGAGACTGTGCCCCTGCGTCTCGGCTTACCGGTCAGCACGCGGCCGGATCAAAAAGTGAACGCCGAAGTCGTCCTCGACAGCGACACACGTTTGCAGTCGGGCCAGGTGTACACCACGCCGCTGACGTTCGTCACTGTGTTTCATGGCGATTTTTACCAACCGCTGAGCACGTATTCGAAGATGCTACAAGTGAAAGGTGTCAGCCTGGCGCACCCAACCGAGGCTGACTACCAGGCGAACTGGTGCGGTTGGGGCTATGAGATGGATTTCACGCCTAAGCAGATGCTGGGCACAATCCCCAAGCTGAAGGAACTCGGTCTTAAGTGGGCCACGTTGGACGCGGGTTGGTTCAAAGCTAGAGGGGATTGGGAACCCAGGACGGACACGTTCCCTGACGATTCGTTGCAAAAAGTAGTCAAGGCTTATCACGATGCCGGTATTCGCATAACTCTTTGGTGGATCCCGATTGTCGCCGAGGATGGGCACGGCAAAGACATCCTGAATCACCGTTCCTATCAGTTGTCTAATGTCGTGAAGGAACATCCTGACTGGCTTATTCTGGACAAAGAAGGGAAGCCTGCGCGAGCTACGGCTGACCTTGGCGCCCTATGCCCGGCTGTTCCTGAGGTGCAGCAGTACAACAAGCATTTGACCGAGCGCTTCATCCGCGACTGGGATTTCGACGGGCACAAGCTGGATTTCTCATACACCGTTCCTGCCTGCTATAACCCCAAACATCACCACAAATCGCCCAATGATTCCGTTGAGGCCGTCGGCGAGATCTACAAAATCATTCTTGAGACCACTCGCGCTTTGAAGGCCGACAGCGTTACGCAGGCCTGCCCATGCGGAACGCCTCCGAGCTTGGCCTGGCTCCCGTACATTGATCAGGCGGTTACCGCCGACCCCGTGGGTGCTCGCCAGGTTCGCCTGCGCACCAAGATGTATAAGGCTTTGCTAGGGCCGGAAGCGGCGGTTTACGGTGATCATGTCGAGTTGACGGATGTGCAACTCAGGAACACATTAGGCGAAATTGATAAGGGAAGTGATTTCGCGTCCGAGGTTGGAGTTGGCGCCGTCGTCGGAACTAAGTTCACATGGCCCGGGTATGGGCCCCACTTCAAAACCGTCGAGCTGACTCCAGCAAAAGAAAAGCATTGGAAGAAGTGGATTGATATCTATAACCAGAAAATGCTGTCCAACGGGCAATTCTTGGACCTTTACACCTACGGTTATGATTTCCCGGAGGCCTACGCAATTCAGAAGGATGGAAAGATGTATTACGCGTTTTATGCCTCCGAAAAAGACAAACCATGGAAGGGACGGGTGCAACTGCGGGCGCTCGCGCCAGGAAATTATTCGGTCGTAGATTATGAAAACGGCAAGCAGTTGGCATCGGTAGACGCGAACCAGCCGAATCTTGACGTCAGTTTTAGGGGGCACTTGCTGCTCGAGGTCAGCAAAATGGCCCAGTAATTGCTTTTGATCCTTGCTTTCCTGGCAATTCGGAAGTAAAAGGTAGGATCCGAAAGCATTCGCAAATCGACTCAACGGATCAAATCCACCGACTGTGGTGCTCACGATTCACGCAGGCGCGAGGAGGAAATAAATTCATGACCCCGAATTGTAAAAACGCCCGCCGGTTCCTGGGTCTCTTCAGCATTGAAATCGTGGTTGTGTTCTTGATCGCGGGACTTGCCTGGGGTCAGAAGGACATGGGCAGCATTGTCGGAACCGTCCGAGATTCGTCCGGCGCGGTTCTGCCCGAAGCCAAGGTCACAGTTACGGATGTCGATCACGGCACCAGTTTCACTACCACCACCAATGCCAATGGCGAATATTTGGCCAATCCTCTGCGGGTTGGCCAATACACCGTGACAGTGGAGCATGAAGGCTTCCGCAAAGAGGTTGTCGGTCCGATCCAGGTCAACGTGCAGTCGCGGCCCGAAGTCAATGTGAGTCTAAAAGTCGGCCGGATTTCTGAAACCGTGACCGTCACCTCCGAAGGACATCAGCTGGAAACGGAAACGTCCGACCTCGGGCAAGTGGTGAGCGGACGAGAGGCAACTACTCTCCCTCTGAACGGGCGCAATTTTGCCCAGTTAGCACAATTAACAGCCGGTGTTGCTCCCGCCGAGCCGGGCTCAAGAACAGAAACCAGCTACGGGTTCAGCTCCAATGGCGCGCGCGCCTTACAAAACAACTACCTGCTTGACGGCGTCGACAACAATGCGAACCTTGCCGACGTGCTGAACGGCAGCGCTTACGTAATTCAGCCCTCCGTGGACGCCATTGGCGAGTTCAAGGTGCAGACGAATTCGTACAGCGCCGAATTCGGCAGAGGCAATGGCGCCATTCTGAACGCCGTGATCAAGTCGGGAACGAATGCGTTTCACGGCAATGTGTATGAATTCTTCCGTAATGACAAGTTGGATGGGCGGAATGCGTTCGACTTCCTGGGCCGGCAGCCGTATCAGCAGAACCAGTTCGGCGCGACCTTTGGCGGCCCGATTATCAAGGACAAGACCTTCTTCTTTGTAGATTACGAGGGATTGCGCATCCGTCAGGCCCTGCCTCAGCTGTTGCTGATCCCCACTCCCGCCCAGCTGTCTGGCGACTTCTCCAGCTTTCTGGATCCGAGTACGCCTATTACGAGCAACGGCGTACCCGTTCTGGATTGCAGCAGCAATCCAACATATCAGGGAGAAATCTTCAATCCCGGCTTAACTCAGACGAGAGTAGACGGTGCTGGTAATCCGCTGCCCGGTTATCCGACGGGCTTCTGCGGTGTTCCGGTAGGTGGCTACACAAGCACAGGATTACCGACCAATATCATTCCGAGCAGCCTGATCGCCAGTCCCGCGAAAAACATAGCTGCGCTCTACCCTGCGCCTCTGCCCGGCTTTGACATCAATGGCAACAACTACCTCGTTGATCCCAAGAAGAGCCTTAGTCAGAACAACTTTGATGTCCGGGTAGACCATCGTTTCACCAATAACGACGATGTCTTCGTCCGTGTCAGCTATGAGGATCAACCAATCTTCACGCCCGGCCCGTTTACGAATTTCCTCGACGGCGGGGGCTTTACGGCTGGGCACCAGGACAATTCCTACCGCAGCGCGGCGCTCAGTTGGACGCACACCTTTTCCCCGAAGCTGATCAACGAAGCGCGCTTGGGTTACAACCGGATCAATTCGCACCGCTTGCAGGCATTCGCAGGCACCGATGTTTCCGGTCAACTGGGCCTCCAAGGCGTGCCTTTTACACCAGGCAATGGCGGCCTGCCCAACATGTGCTTCGTCAACTATTCCTGCATCGGGTCATCGGGCTTCTTGCCGTCCATCGAGAAGCAGAACAGTTATGTAATCAACGAGAATCTGATCTGGATTCGCGGTCGCCACTCATTGAAATTCGGCACTGAGATTCGGCTGGAGCAATTCACGATGTTCCAGGATTCCGCTCCGCACGGCGATATCTCGTTCGGACCGGATTTCACATCGAATCCGGCGCAGCCCACCAATGACGATGGTTCCACGACCGGCGGCGACGACATCGCGTCATTCCTGCTGGGAGCTGCTGACGGTGCCGACATTTCCAGCATCTACGGCCCTGACTATCATCGCAAGACTTATGCTTTTTACGGTCAGGATGACGTTCGCGTTAATGATCGCCTGACGTTGAACCTGGGATTGAGGTGGGAGTATTTCCATCCCATCACCGAAGGCCACAACCGGATGGCGACATTTGATTTCGCCACGGGTTCATTGATCGTGCCGAAAGGCGAGACCATTCCGCTTACGAACGCCATTTCTTCGTTTTTACCGATTTCACGCACGGGTTCGAATTACCTCGTGCACCCTGATTACACGAACTTTGCCCCGCGAATCGGATTTGCGTATAAGATCTCGAATCCGCTCGTCTTGCGCGGCGGTTACGGCATCTTCTACGGCGGGCAGGAGAGCGGCCCGTTCTCATTCCCCAGCCCGGGGTTCAACCCACCATACTTCTTGCAGCAGAGCTTCAGTTCACCGTGCGGCAGTCCGGTTACGCCCTCGACGGCTCTGTGTGCGATCGGGTTTAAGCCGGGTGATCCGAGCGCGGGCATACCACCCGATTCATCTCAAGCTATCACCGACTTCTGGACCGTTGGCTATCCGGCGAGCTCGTTAAGCGATCCCAACAACCCGCTTCTCTATTCCATCGACCGGAATCTCAGGACGCCGATGATGCAGCAGTGGCACCTTGGATTTGAATATCAACTGCCCAGCCAGACGGTGTTGGGGATTTCGTACGCCGGATCCCAAGGTCGGCATCTGTACGGGTTCTACAACGGTAACCAGGCATTGCCGAGCCCCGATCCCAATGCACCCCTGGCGCCGCGTCGGCCATTTCCGGCGGTGGACGGCACCATCGACGCGTTTCGTTCGAATACCAATTCCAATTACAATTCATTACAGACTTCTCTCGAAAAGCGCATTACGCACGGGCTGATGTTCCAGGCCTCGTACACATATGCGCACGCGTTGGATGAGGCCTCCAGCGCGAGTCTCGGCTCACTCGCTAACGGCGACTTCCGCGATCAGCGCTTTCCCTTCCTGGAATACGGGAACGCGGACTTCGATGTTCGTCATCGGTTCACGATCAGCTACTCGTATGACCTGCCGTTTGGCCGCGGCAAGATGTTCGGCGGAAATGCCCACGGTGTTGCCAACCAGATCATCGGGAATTGGCAGATCGCGGGTATCACTTCAGCGGGCACGGGAAACTACTTCACCGTTACTGATCCATTCGTGAACGCATCGAATACGGACTGCGGCGGTACGGTGGGTTTCAGTTGCGCGCGGCCGAACGTGGTCGCAAACCCCAATGCGACCCCCTGCCAGGCGGGGACCTTCTTCAACACCTGTGCTTTTGTCAGCGATCAGGTCCCGGGTACGTATGGGAATGAACGCCGGAACCAGGTTCGCGGGCCAGGATTCCAGACCTGGGACATGACATTGGCGAAGCTGTTCCCGGTAAAGGAGCAGATGAGGGTCGAGTTCCGTGCTGACTTCTTCAACGTATTCAATCACACGAATCCCCTCTGGGGACCGATCGGAGCGGCTGGACAGGTCGAGCCGGTCGCTATCGAACTGGGAACGCCTCAATTTGGACAATACCAAGCGGCGCGCGATCCACGGTTCATTCAGTTCGCGTTGAAGTTTTATTTCTAACCAGGCCATGGTTTCACACCGATCGGCAAGGGGCTGGTCGGCATAGATCCGCGGCACCCAAATCGTGCTTCAGTAAGGGCCGACGCATCGATCGGCCCTTTTATTCCTGCCATCGCATGTCTACGGCGTCCACCACCACCGCACCGCAACATAGGCTGCGCCGAGCGCTCGGGCTATGGGATCTGATTCTGTACGGCATGATCGTGATCCAGCCTACGGCGCCAATGCCGGTATACGGCATCATGGTTCAGCGGGCTCATGGGCATGCAGTGACAACCATACTGATCGCCATGGTTGCCATGCTGTTCACGGCCATCAGCTACGGGCGGATGGCACGCGCTTATCCTAGCGCTGGGTCGGCATTCACTTATGTGGGAGCGGAAATTCATCCCGCGCTTGGCTACGTCACAGGTTGGAGCATGGTCATGGACTACATGCTCAATCCGATTGTGTGCACGATCCTATGCAGCAAGTTCGCCCTAAATTTCTTTCCAGAAGTGCCGTACGCGATTTTCGTCGTGCTCTTTATTGCTCTGTTCACCGGACTGAATTTGTTTGGCATCCGCACGTCGGCGCGCATCAATAACACCCTGGCGGCGGCCATGGGAGTGGTCATTGTAGTTTTCCTGGCGGCGGCTGCGCGCTACGTATTCAGAACCCCGCATGACGGCTTCGCATTCTTCACGCGACCCTTTTATGATCCGCGGACATTTTCCACTTCGGCCGTCCTCGGCGGAACCTCGCTGGCGGTTCTTACCTATATTGGCTTTGACGGCATCTCGACGTTGTCGGAAGAAGCGGAGAATCCGCGCCGTAACATTCTTTTGGCGACGGTGCTGGTGTGCCTCATCACAGGTGTTCTGGCTTCCGTCGAGGCCTATTCAGCGCAGCTGGTCTGGCCGAGTTCACTGCCTTTTCCGGATGTGGACACGGCTTACGTCTCGGTGGCCGGGCGGGCGGCCGGTCACTGGCTGTTCAGCTTGATCAATGTGACACTGCTGGTCGCAACCGTTGGCTCTGGCATGGGATCGCAATTAGGCGCGGCGCGCTTGCTTTATGGTATGGGTCGCGGTAACGCGATTCCGAGATCGTTCTTCGCAGCGATCGACCCTAAGCGGCGCATACCAAGAAACAATGTTCTGTTCGTGGGTTGTTTCGCGCTGATCGGTACGATATTTCTAAGCTTCGAGCGCGCGGCAGAGTTGCTGAACTTCGGCGCTCTGCTCGCATTCATGGGGGTAAATGCGGCCTCGTTTACTCGTTACGTTCTGCGTGAAAAGAAAAGAGACGCCAGCCATCTTATCGTCCCGATCTGCGGTTTTTTTGTTTGCTTACTGCTTTGGCTGAATCTGAGCCATCCCGCTAAGATTGCGGGCGCCATCTGGATGGGCCTGGGTATTGCCTACGGAGCTTTCAAAACCCGCGGCTTCAGGGCCGACTTGGTTTCGTTCGACGTTCCAGAGGACGCGGCTCAAGGCGAAGGTCGCGAATGAACCAAACAGCTGTACGAAGAAGAGAAGTGGGTTTCGTCACTTTAAGAAGGAGAAAACCTTGGCGATTCTTATGCGCTTAATCCAGCAATACGATCCGCGGCATAAGGTTGAATTTCACGCTTTGGAGAAACAGTTTGCCGAACTGGAGATGCGCGGGCTTCTTCCACGCGGGCAACGCTCCGTTCCAATTTCGAGCAAGGAACCCGCAAATACGATTGTCTGGGAATGCCGCTTCGAGTCGATGAGTGCGGTCGAAATAGCTCTCAAGCAAATAGAAGGCAGCCCAGAACATACGGAACTCGGAAAGAAGCAGCATCCCATGTTTCAGCAGAGCTGGACTGAGTTCTACGAGATCCTGGATTACTAGATGAACCTGCGATGTACGTAGGAACGGGATGCCGGTGAAACGGCAGACGTGTTGGCGGATCGCACCTACGCATCGGGGCACTCGGACGCCGGCATTACGCTGATTGCCTACAATCACCCGGAGTTCAACGATTTCCGGTCTCCGTTGGATGGGGTAGCAAGGCGGTTGTTATGAGATGTTACGAATCGGCTTCCGCGCAATGGACAAGCACTTGGAAATGCTTAAAGCCAAGAAAGCTGGAGCCGACGATCGGACTTGAACCGATGACCTGCCGATTACGGCAGGTTGTCTAAAATACTTAGATTTCAAGCGGTTTCCCGAGTTCACGGTGGGCAGATTTGGTCACTTTTGGGCGTCTTTGTTACGTCGGATGTTATGAGGGTGACCCGGAAATCAAAATGTAATCCAAGGCAGTACGACGCCACCCGCGGCGACGTGTTTCCGCGGAACCCATCAGTTCCCGATCTTTGCGTGAGTTCCGCAACCGAGTCGTACTGCGGCAACGTATGGAACGCAGATCGTCGAACTTTGCCTCGTACTGCTTGGCACACTGCTCGCTTCTTCCGAATCTCGTCGACTGCGGTACGCTTTAACGCCGGGAGCTGATTTGACTGCACGGATCTGTGATTAGTTGCGGACATGGCTTGACTCTTACCGCGATTTGGAGCTTAATCTGAGAACTTCCTCGTAAGAAGAACGTGGGATGCGCCGGCCGCCATATGACCACCTGCCATGTTCACGCTCAGCGTCACGAGTTACCAAGAAACCGTCATAAAATTGGCGGAAATTTCCATGACGAGTTCAGCGGTACCAGGAGGAATAACCCACGGGAAGGACCTCGCCGACAGATCGGCAGACCCCCAGTCCACGACTGCAGTATCCGAATAACAATTCCCGGTAGACCTGACACGGTCCTTAGATTAACGGGACCTAACGAATCTGTGAATGTAGCGCAAGGTGCCGAGAGTTCCAGTTCCAGATCGACATGGCGAATCGTTAAGGAATATGTTCCGGCGTTGACGCCCTTGGCGGCAGTGGTTGTTTCTTTCCTAGCGTTCTACTGCACGCGTCAATTTAATCCACCCACGGCCGCGAGTGCGACTTCAGACACGCTTGGAAAACTGATCATGGATGCGGGACAGAAGTCAGATGACAGGGCGAAGAGAATATCGGCAATGAAAATCGCTGCATATGGTGAGCAAGCACTGACAGCGGTGAAAATGTCTTTGGCCGAGGATGATCTTCGGGGAGAGGGAGCCGACCGGCCAGATCTCATTTGAGTCAGTCTTACCCCCATCGCGCGACCGGGAACCTCTACGACGCCGAAATTCAACGTTGTCGCGGCTTTCCGTTCCGAGCAGTTCCATCGCCACTGCCAATAGGTTCCCGGCGGCTTTTGAATACTCCCGCACGTTGTAGCGCGGTTGTGCTAAGGCAAATGCAACTTCTGCGATATGTCGTGAACTCCACGGTCGGCGGCCCATATGTTTTGTTTTGGTTCGGCGAACCCGAGTCCCCGTCCCGAATTTTTCCTAAATTGTGCTATTCGAACGAGCGAATTTGGAACGTCTTTGCTGGATGGACGGAAATTGCGTGCCCAAGCCGTTAATCAACGGCTCTGCCAATGTGTAGAAGAGCATATATTTCCAGCACCTTACGGCTAACTATGGTTGAGTTCGTCGATTTTGCAAAAACGCGCAGAATGACACAACACGAATGTCTGACGCCAGGTCGAGTCAAATGAACCCAAACCTCTTACCGATGCGAACTAATTCCTCACATACATCCAGGTCTCGGCTGCTACCGATGTTCTGCCGGGATAGCTCGGCCAGCGCGATCGTTGCTTCAAATCGCCTTCGGCACTCCTCCCATACCGCACCCCCAAAACATCGAAGCTGTGCAAGCAAAGGTTCTAGATGGTTCGGGAATTCCTAGTTACCGCCAGGGCCAGCTTCCGTTAGACCCATGTCTTTTGTGGAGCACAGGGGTTGTGGTTTCGCACTCAGCCATTGGGAAAGGGCATCTCTCATGCAATTGCTCACAGTGTGCCCAGTGCGGATACAAACCGCACCAATTTGCTGCGCAGTCATGTCGTCGACGCGCACCGAAATGCGGACCCGCCTAACGTTGTGAGCCAACGCTCTCGTTTCGAAAAGGTCCGGAGCACTGTTGCTTTTCGAGCTGCTGCCATCGCGGCGAAGGGAGTCAATCGGGATGGAATTCGTGTCCGACATGCGAAGACTACACTTGAATTTGCAGTTTTCCTTTATTCTCGGATTCCAGCGCCGGCCAGCAAGTTGTCGAGCGGCTCGTAGTTGTTCTCCAACGCTTTTCGCAACATTGTAGCCACTGATCCATGGAATCTTCTGAGGCTGGCCTAATGAGCGTCAGATTTTTTCGAACCCTTTTCTTCGGTTCATCATCGGTTACTCTGGCCGCCAACACCAGGCTGTATGCACCCAGCTCCCCTGGCTTGACTGTTGTGCCTCATCTCTTCTGATGGAGGTACGCCCGTATGTCCTCTCCTGCGAAGTTTCGCATTGACGTGAATACTCATGCCCTTTTGATGAACCCCACGCAAAAGCCCATTGCGATTCCTAAATCCAAGGGAATGGCACTCCCCCAACCAGTTTTTCCCCACTATTCCGAAAAGTTGTCCGATCCCGGCCCGGCAACTGCACCCGAGCACCGTGATTGGACTTTGCCCCTGATCTACCGCAAGATGCGCGGCTGGTTATTCCCTTATCTGCGCTCGCGAGTTCTACCCGGAGACTTTCATCCCATTACTGCGTATCTGTTTCTCGAATACAAGTGCAATCTCGATTGCTGGTATTGCTGGGCATATAACAACAAGGTAAAGGGAATGACAGAGGACATCGCCCGGCGCTCCATCGACTGGCTTTACGATCGCGGTTGCCGGGTTATCGGACTGATGGGCGGAGAGCCCCTGCTCCGCCCCCAGTTCGCTCATAAAGTTGTGGACCACGCCGCGAAAAAGGGCTTCTGGATTTACATCGGCACCAACGGCCGTTTACTTCGACGCGAAGTCGCCGACCGTCTTGCGGACGCCGGAACCGCCGTGTTCAACTTCGCGCTCGATTCCTGGGACGAGAAACCGAGCCTTCCCAAGGCCATGCTGCCTGTGCAAAACAATTTAGAGTACCTGCTCCGCAAACAATACGTTTACGGATACATGGTGTTCTTCAACATCAACATTTGCCGCAACAACACAGAAGACGTGCGGCGGCTTACCGAATATGCCCGCGATCACCGCATCGCAACCGACTACCACATTAACGAGACACCAATGCTCGAGCAGGACGATCACTTCAAACACTTGAATGAGAATCCGACTTACATTTGTCCCGAAGACTGGCCGGAAGTGGACAGGCTCGTGGACTGGTTAATCGAAAAGAATGAAGCCGGCTACCAGATGGTCAATTCCGTGCAGCGCCTTCAGGAAATGAAAGCCTTCATTAGAATGGCGAGTGGGTCGGCACTTCAGCAACTCGGCTGGAACGGTGATGGTAGCGGAACGAATGCGGACATCACAAAGCAGATCGCTGGGATGCCGGGGTTTACGCGGAACGAAAACGGAGACTTGCACTTCTCCGAGTGGAACTGCCGGGCGGGGCAAAACAACGTTATCATTCGCACCGACGGAACAATAGCGCCGTGCTTCCCGATGTATGGGTCTACATATGACTGGGGCAATATCGAGAAACACAAGTTCAACGCAGGCCAGCTGAGCAGCATGAAGAAAACCTGCCAGCAGCATTGCTTCTCGACTCTGAATCACAACCTCGCTTACTGCTATAACGATGCGCGGGTCATCCGCTGGGTGTGGACCAACCCCGTCAAGAACCGAGCTCGAGGTGGCGCCCGAAGCTTCGATCACTGATCATGATCTGGTTACTTGGCTAGGGCTGGCGAATGCGTGAACCCGAGCGGGGATAGGAACGTCGCTCGCCCCGAGTCTCCGGTGTTGTGAGATCAGGAAGTTGCAGGGAGTTCACGGGACGACTTGGGATACCTTTGCGCGCAAACAAATCCGATGGCTAGCCACGAGCTAATTACGCCTGTGCAAGTTGCTGATCCGCTGGCATACGAGCCAGAATCGCATCAATTAAGAAGCGCGGAAATCAGGCGTGTTGACGTGTCGTCACGTCATATAAAAACTCGTAAACCGTAAATTTACAATTTCTATACAAAGTTTTTGTCAGACCGCAAGCAAGTGTCGCCTTCTTTTCAGTACCTTGCCCTACAAGCATCGCCGTTTGTATCTCCCCAAGCAGCGCGCGGTCGCTATTCAAAGCAAAGTCCGTCATCGGTGGTAGCGAGCGACAGGATCTCTCTGTTGAATGGAGGTGCGTCGGTGAACTCAGTATTGAAGATCACAGTTGCTGTGGCAGTTCTGGCTTGCAGCACACTGGTGAATGCGCAATCGGATCAGGCTTCAACCCCAAATGAGCCTGTTTCACGGGCGGCTGGACACTACGAAGGTGTTCCCCTTATCACTGGCGGTATGGCTCTGAATGCCTCCTTTGAGCCGCATTCGAACAATATGAACCCGGTTTTCGCTCCTATCTTCCTCGTACCTCTGGGGCATCGCGCGTTGATTGAGACCGAATTCGAGGCCGAATCGGATCTGACCTACTCCCACGGCGGGTTTGAACCCATAGGGTTCGTCAAGTCACTGGAATATTCGCAGATCGATTTCTTTGCCAACAAATACCTGACGATTGTAGCCGGGCGTTACGCAATACCCTTTAATATTTACAAAGAACGTTTTGATGCGCGCTGGATCCGCAACTTATCCGAAGAGCCGTTGATCTTTCCTCTTGGCGATGCCTCGGGTAACGGCGGACAACTTCGCGGCGCGGTGCCCCTGAGCTCGCACGTGCAGCTCAGTTATTCTGGCTACTTCTCGGCCCAGACCACAAATGTGTCCGCAGGTTCGGACCGCCAGACCGGCATACGCAGCGCGTTGTTCTTCCCCGGGGCTCGCATAGAAACCGGGTTCTCATTTAATCGCCTGCTCGGAAACGATCGTTTCAATCGGTTCGGCACAGACCTTAGCTGGAACCTGCGCCGCTTGCCCTTGGATATCCGATCGGAAGCATTGTTTTCTGACGTGGTCGGCAAAGGGTATTGGGTCGAAGGTGCATACCGCTTGTCGAGTAGCCGCTTTCCGCGTTGGCTCCGTCGTGGGCAGGCCGTTGTCCGCGAGGAGCAATACTTCCGTCCCAAGGGCGAGGTACCTGACGACTTTGAGGTTCCGGAAGCCGACACGACTCGAGCCATGGGTGGATGGAACTACTGGATTACCGACTCGGTTCGGGCTCAGGTCGCCTTCGGACGCCAGTTCGCGACCGATGACACCCACAATATCTGGACGCTGGGCGTCAGCTACCGTTTCGTCAAATAGGAGGTCGTTATGAAATGCCTGGCCACCGTCATCATCATGGCCTGTCTCGTCACTTCAGTCGCGGCTAAGGGCAGAGAAAACACCAACAGCCCAGATCGTCCCATCGACGGCGAGCAGGTATACAAATCGAATTGCACTCGTTGCCACAACACTCCCCCCGCCCTGAGCCAGCGGCAGGCAAAAGCAGTTGTGAACCACATGAGGGTACGCGCTAATTTACTTGCCGTTCAAGCCGATGCTGTATTGCGCTACCTCGCAGAGGACACGCGGAGTAAGTAAATGCATTTCGCTCTAAGTTGGTTATTCACGTTACTGCTGGTCGCAATGGCTCATTGTGCAACAGCTACTGACGCTCGGATCATTGAGATAATCGCTGCCCGCGACAATACCTTTCTCGTGGCGCAGTCGAGGTCGGCTGTGATCCGCGCTCATTCCGGTGAACCGTTACGTCTGCGCATCACTGCGCAACGCGGTGGCGAGTCCGCCCGCGATGGAGCCATCCACAGTCTTGTAATCCGCGAGCTGCGTGAACAGGGCTGGGACTTGCGTCTGCATGAGGGTACACACGACTACGACGTCACGGCTCCTGCCACACCGGGGGAGTACCTGATCGAATGTACTGTGAAATGCGGGCGCGGACACGATGACATGCGCATGAAGCTGGTTGTAGAGAGATAGACAAGCCATAATGAAGACAAAAGGGCTTATATTCGGACTGTTCGTGTCAGCATCGTTTCTCGCGCCGATTGCGTCTCCGCCGAAGGCTTCTCCTCCCGAACGTCGATCAGAGCTGCTCACCACATCTTGGCAGGTGCCTAATGCCGTACGGCCGCTTCTTGACCGGGCGTGCTGGGACTGCCATAGCAATGAGACACGATGGCCTTGGACCAGCCGCATTCCGGTTGCCGGTTGGCTCGTCCAGCACGATGTGAAGCGCGGCAGGGAACACCTAAACTTCTCGACTTGGATCGGCAAGCGGCCACATGTTGCTACTCGTAATGAGATCCAGGAAATCTGCGATGCTGTGTCGGATGAAAGCATGCCTCCCAGAAGATACCGCCTCATGCATCATGATGCCGGACTCTCCGATGTGGAGAAGGACGCATTCTGCGATTGGGCTGACAAGACGCAGGGCGCCGGCGCAACATCGGGAGCTAAAACCCATGACGAGAATAAAGAGGGCATCATGAACGACTCGTCCTTCGACGGAGGTACCTTTTGACTGCCGGCACTAGGAACACCTACAACGCAGGTTACCGTTGTGATCGCGCTGTTAACCGAACTGCGCATTTTGCATCCAGTCACAATTGGCACGGAAGTTAGTAGGCGACAAGTGCCAAACCGGGTGCTGAGGCCTACCGGCAAACGCTCTTCCCTCCGCTCCATTGTGTGGCCGAACGGAAATCCAAGGGCCTTCCCTGTTTTAGGGCTTACCTACTGAGCCAGTGGCACCAAGAGGGGCCAACCTCTCAACCGCGGTCGCGTAAACCAGGTGACCGTCCTTATCTGTGTACCAAGCTCGGAATATGAGCCAGTAACCCTTGGGGACTACTGCCTTCTGAGGATTATGCACTGGCCTTCACCATCCTTACTCGCGGTATTGACCGCGTGCTGTAACACGGTTTGCCGCTAAACAAGGTTGTTCAGGCAAGGCCCTCGGATTGTCGATGTCGGGTTGCGAGCGTTTCCGATAAGACTGGCCGTTATCCCGCGTACCCCAGCGCTCTCCACAGAGTTCGTACACCCTCAGGGAGGCGCAGGACAAGATCTGCCCGGCTTACAAAACGTTTAAACCAAAGCGCGAGGAACAGCGCGTGTACGACCAGCTTTATGCGTCATGCAGCAAGCTGTATTTCGCTTTTGGGCACCCACAGGGAAGCAAATTCGGCGACATCCTGCCCGGATTGATTAATGTTGCTGCGAGGATGGCCGGAGGCTTGGCGGCCGATGATGCCAGTTGTCGCGACGGCGCTCACGATCCCGTTCCCGATGGCAGCGTCGGCTTGCAGGACCACTTGAAATAAAACCGCGACCGGATGTGCTCATGAGCGGGCCGGATGTTCCGACTTTCGCTCTTTCTCGCCTCTAAGGCTCCAATTCAGGATCGCGCAGCGTCGACAAGCGGCCCACCGGCAGTGTGACAAATCCACCTCACCCGACATATGGCACGTCTGGGTGGGTAGCCGCTAGGTTTCAAGAAGCCCACAACCAGTTAAACCGGTGGTGAGCCTTCCCAGAGTGCAACCGCGTCAGCCCTTGAAATGGCGACGCCACGCAGATCGCCGGGATTACGGAACGCTACCTCGTCGAATGACTCTGGACAACTGGTGTTACCGCTTACCATTGGGGCCAACCCTAGCCGCCCGGAACTGATATTGTCGGTCAACGCAATTTTGCCTTCGTCAGAAATTAAAGCCTTCAGTTCGCTCCGGGGCAATTCGCACAATAGAAGTGCCCCGCAACGTACTGCATCGGCAACATGTGCTGAAGGGGATATTCTGCGTCTGCAGGTGCCCAGTGGCCCCGCGATTCTAGCCCCAGCGGTGCGCGAAGCTGTCCGAAAGTGGCGCTTCAAGCCGCACATCCAGCATGGGCGGGCGGTCGAGACTCAAGCTGAAATCGGGGTCAACTTCCTCATCTCTACCACGTGATACAGGCCGCCACGCACACGCTCCCACGACCGAACGTTCACCAAAACCACAAAGCCGGTTGGAGTGCTCTGATCGATGCCGAACCTCACTTCTCGACATGGCGAATAGGACCTGCAGTGGGCCCACCCCGACCACGTTAAGCTTCAAGGGACATGCGCTGGGCTCGCAAGTGCTGCCCTGGAGTAACTTCATGTCGACAGAGCGTGCTCCGCCATAAACATGCAAGCTCTGATCCGTGTCAGACACCGAAGTGATTGGTTAACGTCAGTCTTGCAGCTTCGTCCTGGTAGTTGACACGTGTGGATCGCGGAATCAGAATTTGTCGATGGTTAAAAACAAGCGCGATTGGTGGAACTGGTTTTATGCGACCTTGCTGACGGTCAGCGTCATAGGACTTTGGTATCGTAGCTGCCGCTGATGCTGGGTACTAGCACAGTCTGCGTTCACCATATCTATATGCTTTCCTTGTCAGCAAATGTCTGACCTATCTCTAGTGATCACGTGTCAGAATGCCCACACGAGGGATGGCTAATAATTTGTTTTTGATGTTTCTGACGAACCGCCGTGATCGGTTAGCCCAGTGAGCCATTGGAAGCATTTTAGCCAATTCATGAGGTGCAGAGATCTCAACTTTGTTGCTGCCAAGCGGAGAATCCAGTTGCTCGAAGACAGGCTGAACTGTTCGCGCAAAATAGGCTTGCCCCGCCTGGTGGATGGCGGCATAGTCTTTTGGTCGCATTAGCACGGCTGGATTCGTGTTGATCTCCCAAACCTGTGGTCGGCCGTTTAGCAGGCCGTAATCGATTCGGCCGTATTGCACATTAGCGAGCGCGAACACTTGCCTGGCCCAGTGTTCGTCGGGGTTGCTCTTCATGTACTCTCGTTCTTCTTGCAGCATTTCATGAGTGCCGAGATCCGCCGTTTTTAGGACCCACTTGCGGCTGAAAATCAGGTGTCGAGGAATTATTGTCCCGCCGATCATGAAGACCGAGTACTTGCGGTAAGTACCCGAGGCGTCGGCAGTGTCGCAAAACTCCACGATCATCAACCGCTGGAGGTCGTGCCCTTTTTGCTCAAGATCGGCCAACGCCGAAATGACGTCATTAGGTGAGTGTAAAAGAGAGGTAAGACTGCCTTTATGTTCACATTCATGTCGTATGAAGACGGGAAAGCGAAGGGTAGTGTCCCATCCCGGCGCACGACACACTCGGAAAGTATTCCAGCCCATATTGAACAGAGTATTCAAGAGCTGGTAGCGCCGCATAGTGCGGATCGGATGATTCAGCAAGCGAACTCGGGGTCCCGCATGCGCGAGCTCTTCCCATACATGACGTGCGAACAAGCTTTGTGCGCGCGTCAATCGCTCAAGGTCAGAAAAAATGTACGTACCGGTTGGGAGTCGACGAATGCGGGGCAGTTCCTCGTAAAACACAAGTTTAATGCGATCGTTCAAGGGACGGCCCCAAGTCTGAAGGTAAGATTCCATTGTGTAAGCATGTGCCGCCGTAACAACGTAGTAAATCATGGGACAACTCCGATGTTTTTTCTTCTTAAGGTTGAAAACTGCTCCGGGTTGGGATGTAGACTAAAGCCTCTCAGGAAATGCTGCGATCTTCCACCAGTCGAGGAATCAAAGGCGTGAGATGGGCGGTATTGACTCTCTCCACAATTGTTTTACTTGCAGTCTTGCTGGTGACCAATGACCGTATTTCTTCAGCGACCAAGTCCGTGTCGGCAAGCACATCTCTTCGAACGGCCGGTAGAAAACGAGGTCTGCTTATTGGCGCTGCAGCCGATGCTGGGCATTTAGACGATAGCCGCTACGCAGAGATACTCTACAACGAGTTCAGCGAACTGGAACCGGAAAACGAAATGAAGTTCGCCATTATTCACCCGCGCAGCGACAACAGCCGGAGCAGCTATGACTTTGTTCCAGCCGATCGTTTGGTTGAATTTGCGCGTGAGCACGAAATGGCAGTCCGCGGACATACTCTGGTATGGCATCGACAACTGCCCACGTGGTTGACCAATGGAAGGTTCTCCTCAGCTGATCTTGCGAACATCCTGCGTCAGCACATCACGACAGTGCTGACGCATTACGAGGGAACGGTATACGCCTGGGACGTGGCAAATGAAGCGTTTGAAGAAGATGGCACATTACGGGAAACTATCTGGTACAACAACCCCGGCATTGGTTTTTCAGATCAGGGGACCAGGTACCTCGAAGAGGTGTTCAGATGGGCCCGCGCTCGAGCACCGAAAGCACAACTTTTTTATAACGATGTTGGAGCGGAGACCCTCAACAAGAAATCAGATGCAATCTTTGCGATGGCCAGCGATTTTGGGCGCCGCGGTGTGCCTCTCGACGGAATTGGCATGCAGATGCATGTTGATCTATCCTTCGGCCGTCCGGCGAACCTTGCTTCCTTTCGCGAAAATCTCGAGCGATTTGCAGCACTGGGAATGCTAATTCATATCACTGAGATGGACGTTCGCCTGCCAGCAGCGACCCCACGATTATTAGCTAAGCAAGCCGACGTGTACAAGCAAGTGGCCTCGATCTGCGTGCAGATTTCGAATTGTAAACTGCTCCAGACCTGGGGTGTGACCGATCGCTACTCGTGGATTTCAGGTTTTTTCCCTGGTTACGGGTGGGGTCTGCTCTGGGATGCGAACTACGAGCCAAAACCGTCGTACATGAGTTTGCAGCAGGCGCTGCAACATTGACAGCTGATGAGATAATTCAGCCTTGTCCTGAGCCGCTGCCGTGTTCCTGGCCGAACCCCGTCCTCTTGCTGAAGTATTGTCCCACCAAAAATCCGAGCAGGTACCAGGGCTCGAGCAAATATCGTCGCCAAAGGCGGGTTGGTTCGCTGACCAGTCGGAAAAACCAGTAGAGTCCCAGAGGCCCGGCCCACCGCGGCGGTTGAGCGACCTCGCCGCACAAGTAGTCCATGCTCGCACCCGAGGTTACGATGGCCATGGGTGCAACTTTATTCAGGTTTTCCAATAGCCAACGCTCCTGCCGGGGCATTCCCATGCCGACGAATAGAATGTGGGGCTCAAATGTATTGATTGCATCTAAAACCGATTTATTCTCTGGGCTGTTAGAATGCGCGTCAAAGTAACCGTCTGCGGTGGCAATTTGAAGTCCAGGAAATCGGTTGACAAGAATCTCAGCTCCTCGTGCTGCGACTCCCGGCTTGGACCCCAAATAAAAAACGCGCCAATGCCTATGCGCAATATGGCCTATTAGAGTCTCGAAGCAGTCCACGAAGGTAGTTCGATCTGCGCATTTCAAAGGAATTCCGAATAGTCGCGCTAAGAACACGAGAGCCATCCCGTCCACGTAAACGTAATCGGCCATCTCGTACAAGGCTGCCATGGCCTTGTCATGATGATAGAGATAAATGGAGTGAAGGTTGTGGTATAGGATGAGCCGGTGCTGGCGACATTGGACGGAATCTTCGACTCGATCGACGATGTCTGTCAGTGAGAGGCTCTGGATCTGCGCCCCCAATAACGTAAACCGCTTTCCTGTCACTGCACTTCTCCTGAACGCCTAAGTTGCCACATTCTGTTGAGCGAGCTGGTCAGATCCGGGGCATTGCCCGTTGCGTGACGAAGTGAGGAACCCCACAGAGTTGGATATGAAGAAAACACTCGGGGATCCAGTCCGTTTGTTGCTGGATGGCCGCTTTTGAATTCGTGTGCAATCCTTCGGAAGATGTGGGTAGGCGATACCATGAGGCCGTTCAGCACAGATTTGAGGGCCCGAACATACTTCTGCTCCGCGAACTCGATATGGGCGCTGCGCATGTAATTGCGGGCTTTAACATGCTTCTCATTCATGAATCTCGCCAGCTTTGTGCATACGGCCTCATAGGCATCTGGTTGAAGGTTCCAGAGGTGCGAAAGCAGCAGATATTGAACGTACAGCGCGTTGATGGCCTGAGTTTTGAGATTTCTGCTGGAAACACTTCCGCTGCTCAAGCGGTAACTTACGGTTGTGTATGGAATAAGCCTGATGTCATACTGCAGCGCCATCCGCCACCAAAGGTCCAGATCCTCAATGTTGAGATCGAATCGATAAGCTCCACAGCGCAGCGTCTTGTTCACATTCAGTGTGACTGTGGGATGACAGATCGCCAACAGATATCCGGCGCGGGTGATATTCCGGAGACATTCCGGCGAACCTTCGGTCGTTCTGAAATTGGCACGGGTTGAAACAGCACCGTAATATCTCGCATATGAATAGAACATTCCGGCATCGGGATACTTGTCGATGTAATCGAGTATGAGTTGAAGCCGGTTCGGGTAGCACACGTCATCCGCATCGTGTCGGACCAGCCAGGAAGTGCCTGTCTCGCTCAGCATCCGGTTCAGCGCGAACGTCAACCCATGCCTTCGCTGTGCAATCACGCGGACCCTCTTGTCGTTTATGGATTGCAGGTACGCGAGGCTGCCGTCAGTTGATCCGTCGTCGATGGCCAAGATTTCGAAATCTTGCAGAGTCTGAGCAAGGAGACTATTAATGCTCTCTCGCAGATAGGGCATTGCGTTGTGTACGGGCAGTCCAACCGTCAACTTGGGCATAGAGGATAGCCTTGCTACTAGTGAGAACGTCGAATGGATCGTTCAGGCGGTTTGTCGGCGAAAGCCAGAATGCAAAGAGCGTGCCCAACGCCGAAAGCTTTGTGGCGAAAACCAAATGAGCATATACAGCAAAAGGTCCCGTGACGAGGGTGCGCCATCGCGAATTGCCTCCCAGAGTAAGGGAAAGAATGCCGACCAAAAAGCTTCCTTTGAGGCTTGGGAACTCAGCTGCGTGGCAAAGAAGCCGGCATAGGCGCGCTTGGTCACTAGGGAGCGGTTCTGTCGAATCCATTGAAGTGAAAACTTCCAGTCACTCGTCGTGCTAATTGTGTTGCGGTGTTGCTCGATATTCCAGATGGCCAACGGTTCTGGCAAGAATTCAATTGAAATGTCGCCTCTAGTTGTAGCTCGCAGAAGCCAATCCCAATCCTGGTGCCTAGGTAGGCCTTCAGTAAAGGGAACTTTCAGGAGCAAGTCCTTCTTGGTCAGAAGCGTAGAGGTCTGCAGTAAGGCTTCGCCTTGCGTCCAGGAGGCACGGGAAAAGAGATATTCGCTAATAGGAAGAGTCGGAGCTTTCCTGGGCCAAACAAAATCGACTCGCGGCGTTCGAGCGATTACCGCGCTGGCTATGACGGGATATGCCGCAATCGAGTTGATCGCAAGCGGCAGTTGCCTGGCAAGTTTGAGCGGCATCCATTCGTCATCGTCATCCAGAAAGGCAATCCACTCTCCGCGAGCGGCTGCAACGCCCGCGTTTCGCGCCGAGGCGCCGCCGAAGGATCGGGGTAATTGAACTATCCGGACAGCTGGATGGTTGAACTGCCTCAGCGCTACTTGGGTAGGAACATCCGGACCATCAATCACAACAACTACTTCCGTCGGAGCTAAAGTTTGGTCCAGTGCACTTTTCACTGCCCGTCGGACAAGATCCGGACGATTACGAGTCGGTATGACTACGCTGACGGGATTTGGTTCAGCGTTATTCATGGCGGCTGATGGCTGTTTGGAGCCTCTCGCCAGCTTGTTTTGCTTTTGACAGAGAAAAGATGATGGTGATGTACAACAGCCAATCGAGGCTGTTGTACTTGAGAAACGTGCTTTCAGTAAGGTTGGTCAGAAAGATAAAAAAAAGGAGGATCAGGGGCCAGAGGCCTGCGACGGATGGGTCGCTCCGGAGGCATATTATTCCCCGGTAGACAGCGACCGTATATCCAATGATGAAGAGAACAAATCCGACTAAACCTAAGTCGAGTGTGACGTTTAATAGGCCATTATGCGCATTTGGGGCAGCCTTCCAATCACTGAACATAGCAATGTCAGTAGTCGCATCGTCGCCCTCACCTATCCAGCCTGTGCCGTAGCCGTGACCCACCCACGGTTTCTTCTCGATCGCCAGGGTTGCGGATTCCCATAGATCCAACCTGCCCGTGAAAGTCTCATCACGTCCGAGTGCGCGAAAGAACCGATGAGAATTGTCGGTGAGCCACACGCCCGTACTGATCAGCAGGATTGCCGAGAGAGAAACGCTTGTGACCAGCTTGGGATGACGTCGCATCAGTATTAAGCCAGGCATTAGACACAAGGATGCAACTAGCGCCAGCAACGCCGTCATTGAGGCCGATTCGACCACGATGAATGACGAGCACAAGAAACTGATTACTGCAATGATTCGATACCTTTTCGAGCCTGCAGCAGTAAAAAAACAAGCCACAGCACCTAAAGCAACCATTCTTCCGAGCACGTTCTTATGTGCGTAAATGCCTTGCCACGCCCCTACATGCAAATCGTTCATGATGGTTTGATTCGGCGCTAGCAAAACCGCGACTACACTTAGAGCAGCGGCGATACCGAGGGCGCATGCCAGATATTGGACTATTTGCTGTCTGCTGTGCCGCCCAGCGAGGTAGGCACCCACAATCGCCGTTCCGAGCAGTGCAACACCCCGCTTGAAAGTAAGCGCGGGATCTTCCGACCAGAGGAGTGAAAGGGAAGCAAGAAGAATGAGGCAAAGAAGCACCTTGTTTTGCTTGAATGACTCATAGCATTGTCTTCCACCCAAGAGGACGAAGGCCGTTGCGTAAGCGACGACGAACAATGCCCAAACTCCGAAATCACCGTGCGTGAGGACAGCGCGATCGTGTACCAACGCGGTGTCGACGAATGGCTTGGTGAACAGCAATAGGGCAAGTACCGCAAACGCGCGTTCGGTCAACGACACAGTCATGGTATGCTCACCTCAGGGACTGGCGACCTCACGTCTTGTTGGATCCCATCGGTTTGCCGCCCGACCACGGTCAGTCTCGAAACGATCAAGACAGCGCTGACAAGCAATAGCGAGTCGGAAGCGAGACTCGACCACGCAGCGCCTCTCCATGAATAAGCGGGAATGAGCCACAAGTTCAAGAGGACATTAAAGACTGCAACTCCTGCCTGGGTAACAGTTCGCGTACCTTGAAAGCCGGCGCCGGTAAGCGAATTGGCATAAAATCGGTGTACTGTCCTGAGCACCAGTATCGGCGCCAGCCAGCGCAGGGCTTCGGCACTTGATTGATATTGAGGACCCAAGATACGTGGCAACAGCGGAGCCACGGCAACTAAGCCCAGGGATACAACCACACTGTATCCACCAGCATGTGACAGCAGGCGCTTAGCATATCGGGTGCTGCCGTGAATACCGCCTGCGCCTTTGACGAAGAAGCGGGCATACGAAGCCCATAACAGCGAATTAACAGGAACGAATACGGCCTCAATAACGCGATAGGCGACTGCATAAATACCCGCCGCCTGCAGGGTGGAGAGCGCCGTCAGCATTGTCTTGTCTAGATCGTTGTAGATGTTTTCTGCCGCCTGAGCGCATGAGAAGTAAAGGCCCTCTTTAGCTTCTGACCGGATAAGACGCAGCGCAAGCGTCGGAGATCCGAGCTGTCGCTTTACTGCTGTGACAGCGATTCCAGCAGATATTGCCGCGGAGATAAGGTAAAGGACTGCCCACGACGACGCGCTAGGCTCTTTGAATACCAGGACAAGAATAACTGCAGCAAGCAACCTGCATAGTCCTCCAAGGGTATAAAGCGTTGCTGTCATGTTGAGTCGGTCGAAGGCCTGGAAGGCGCTGGCGCTCACGTCTAATAGTCGTGCGAAAATCAGGTCTGCGACCATGACGCACACGATCAATCGAATCGGAGTATCGGCTGGGAGAACGATTCGGCATAGGGCTAACGCGAGTAGAGTCAAAAGGCTGCCGGACCCAAAAAGAGTGACAAGCGCATTGCCCCAGTACGCATTAAAGACCGCGCGATTTCGCGATACATTTTTGATGAGAAGACCGGCCGTCCCCAAACTCGAAAACGGCGCAAGCATTGCCACCAGGGCGACGACACCGATGAAAGCGCCGTAATGTGCTGGGCCCAACGATCTCGCAATAATTAAGAAGTACCCCGCTCGCAGACATTGCCACCCAATCTGGCCCATAAAAATCCACAGAGTATTTTTCGCGAGGTGGCCGTCCCTCTCTCGGCTTAACGAGCATGGCGGGTTCTGCTCTGCCGTTTGAGTCATGGATACCTCGTATGTTCTGCAAAAGCTCATGCTAAGTTTCCAATCCCAGACCACTCACTAACCCAGGTTTCACTGGCCTTCAGCCCGGAGTACGGCGGGAATGGTTTTGAGCAGAATGCGCAGGTCTTGCCAAAGACTCCAGTCTTCGATGTACTGTAAGTCGAGCGACATGTTTCTCTCGAAGGAAGGATCACGGCGTGACGTGATTTGCCAAAGACCCGTAATCCCAGGAGTCACATCCAACCGTCGCAGGTGGTCAAGGCGATAGTACTGGCAGTCGTCGACGGGATGGGGGCGCGGGCCTACCAGGCTCATATCCCCGCGGAGCACATTCCAAAGCTGTGGAAGTTCGTCAACACTGTACTTTCGCAGCCACTTACCCAACTTGGTGACGCGTGGGTCTTCGGCAAGCTTGAAGAAGGGGCCCTCTCGCTCATTGGTCCCGCGTAGCTCTTTCTTGAGTCCATCCGCTCCATTAATCATAGTGCGGAATTTGAAGCACCTAAAAAGTCGACCCTTTTTCCCAAGCCGGGAAGCTGCATAGACTACTTGGCCAGGGGAATCAAGCCTGATAGCGATTGCAATGGCCACCATCACTGGCAAGAGGAGAAGCAGACTTAGTCCAGAGACGACGATGTCGAAAGTGCGTTTCAAAAGGAGCTCAAATGCTGGCGCCGCCGGTTGACGGTGCAGGACCAGAGCCGGATATCCACCGATCTGCTCAAATTCCGTCGCAACATGTTCCGGATCGGCTGGATCGTCGTGGAGGTCGAGCACCAGCTTGACATCAAGTCTGTTGTGACGTGCGGTAGCTGTTACTTCCTGAACCAGTTCCCGGTCGTTCGAATTCGTAATGATGACTTCATCCACAAAGTGTGCTCTAGCCACTTGAGGAAGGTTTTCGATAGTGCCCAACAAGTGCGCGTCACAGCGTTTGTCCCTATCCACGAAACCTTGGACGTGGTACCCAAGGTTCCTGTGTTGTTCCAAGACACGAGCCAGACGCTTGCCTATTCTGCCTGCGCCCACGATGAGGACATTACGGAACGGAGGACGCTGCCCCATTCGGAGAAGTATTACCTTCCGCCTAAGAACCCGCCAACCGCTAAGTGTCACGAAACTGAGTACGACGACAAAACTAGTTGCACCCTTAGAAAACACTTCGCTGGCTGCTACGAGCTTGATTAGGCTAAGAAGAAACAACGACACCAAGATAGCGAGAGCGATAGTGCCACATTCATGTAGGGGCGACCTGAACTGCGGCACGGAATAGAGATTCGCAGCCTTGAGTAGCAGTATAAGAAAGACTGCGAACAGTACCAGATCGGCACATACATGGCGGTAGGGAACGATCGACGTTCCAGTACCCTGCATCTTCATTGTACGAAACCCAAGGAACAGATAAAGAGCGCCGCAGAGGTTTAAGCAGAGCAGAATGATGTCTTGAAGAGCACACCCGACCTGCATCCACCAGGCGTTTGTCGGAGGGTTTGTAGCCTGCATCCTCGCTAAGTCTGGGGCACGACACTCGGGTACTCGCTCGTGTGCTCGAGGTGAGACGCCCAGAAGGGCGCTCTTGGCATAAGGCACGTTCGCTGGATACGGATACCTGCTGCTCCCGAGATTGGGGGCTTGCGACGAGAGTGTCACCTTAAGACTCCTGTTGAACAATATTGTCGATTGGAGGGTGTTAGGTCTCGTATCGGCCGTGAAAGGGGCGTACTTACAGATCCGTCGTGCCGAGATACTGCTGTAACCTTCGCTCTATTAGCGCCGGAACTGGACAGACTTGTTTGTTGAGCACGGTGCCGAGAATTCGGACTTTCGACAACTGGATTTCCCGTGCCACTCTTCTGCAGACTTCGCGACAACTCGAGTTCGCACCCACCACAACGACAATTCCATCCGCACCTTGCGCAAGCAATATCGCTTCCGGGCCGAGCTGTAGGGCAGGAGCGTCGATTACAACATAATCGTATTGGCTCCTTAACTTGTTGACACTTGCCGAGGCCGAAATCAGGGAACGTCCATCGCTGCTCACAACCTGTGACGGAGACTCTGTTAGCCACAGGTTTGCGGGCGATACTTGCTGGGCAGAATTCAAGGTCGATGTTCTCTGGAACGAACTATCTTTCGACAGAATTGAGTTTTCAACACCAAACTGGCGATGAAGTGTTGGGGAAGAGATGTTGCCGTCAACAAGGCAGACTGAGCCACAGACCATTGCGGCCAATTGGACTGCAACGCGACTGGCGATCCAGCTGCAACCATCACCAGGATTGACCGCTGAAAATACGACAGCTTTGGGTGCATTGACGTCCAAAAACAGCCGTTCTACGAGCACGGCCAAGTGTTTGTGCTCGGACTGCTGTATCTTCGGAGTTTTTAGCTCTGCCTTGCTCGAAGTGGCCGCAAGACTATCCGGAAGGCCGAAGGCTTGATGCACTTTCGCGGCCTTTGAATCGTCCATGTCACGCTCTTGTTCGATTCTCTGCAACAATTCAAAGTTTCTGCTCATATATTTCGCTCCGACCCGCTTTTAGTATCGACAAAGGAAATAAAGTGATGGCCGCTACCATTGTTGTGCCCGTTCGAGCTGTTTCCGCTGCCCGGAAGGTTCAATGGGACAGCCGCTAAGACCGGCGCGTTGAAGAGGAGCTCTGTTTCAGACGCGCCGCGCACGATGCGATCTGCATGATGGACGATCGCGACCAGGCTGATACTGCAGAGAACCAGAGCAACAAAAGTAAGCAATGCCAAGCTCAAGGGAGAGTGCGCCGGGAGAGCGGGAACGGTGGGTTCTTCGGCCAGTGCGACATTTAAGATGCGACTCTGGTCCAGAGAATCGGTGATCCGAGCTTCTTCTCTCTTTCGCAAGTAGAGCAGGAAATTGCTTTCCTCGGCCTTGGCGAGACGAATCAGGTCTGCCTGCTGAATCGAGCGCTGCTCGAGTTGACCAGCCTTCGCGCGGTACAGGCCAATAATGCCTTCGGTGGCATCCGCGCGACCACGTAAACCTTCCAAGTCCGCGTTGGCTTTAGCCATCTCTGAATTGATCCATTCCTGCACGGGGTTAACGTCGGTGGTTTCGTCCTTCACTGGAACTTGATCTTCGTGGGCGATGGCCGCGCGAGTGCTGGCAATCTCCTTGTCCAGTTCTTGCACGGGGCGGTAGTCGGGCTGATACTTCGCCAACAGCTCGCTGCGCTTCAATTCCAATCCGAGGAGAGTACTCTTCATTACCTGCAATAGCTGAGGATTATCGGCTCGCCGCTGCTGAGTTAAGACCCGTCCAGGCGTGGTCGAGGCCTGGTTTTTCAGGTTCGCAATGCGATTCTCGGTCTCAGCGATACTTGCCCGTGTTTGCTGCAGGGAAGCATTGAATTCGTTCAGCTTCTGAACAGTTATATCTCGGTCAAGTGTCGGCGCAACCACACCATACTTTCGGGGAAAATCAGCAAGCCGGTTTTCCGCAAGCTCCAAATTCTTCCTATATCCCTCAGTCTCCTGTTCGAAGAACTGCAACTGGCCTCGGAATCTGTGAACCTCGCGGTGCTTCTCGAGATATGCTTTTGACAACGCCCCAAGAACTCGGCCCACAACTTGAGAGTTTTGGTCTTTGTAGGTGACCTGAATCACGTTAGTCTTCCGCACGGGTTCGACTTCGAGACGATCGTCGAGTTCCCGGACGGCGGCTTCTATCCGTTCGTTGTCATCCCGCCAGAAGCTCAACCAGTCCTTCCGCGCCGCAAGATCACATGCCAGGACTACACGTTTGAGAAGATCATGGCTGTTTAGAAGCTCCACTTCGGAGTTCAACTCTTCTTCAGATACGGTGGGGGGGTTCGTTACAACGGCGCTATCTTTCTCCGCCGACGGGCTTACGACCGGATCCACCCTTTCCCGAACGACGAGGAATTTCATCTCGCCCTTATATCTAGGCAGTAAGAAGGCGGAAACGACTGGAACAATCACAACGGCGAATAAGCAGAAGAGCATTGCCCGCCGATGACGGAACATCGTTGCGACATAGTCGTGAAGGCGCAAGCTCGGACTGTGAACTAAAATCGCCCTCGCAGCAAGGTCTTTGTCTTCCATTTTCATCTCCAAAATCACGACTAATATCGATTCAAGTAGTAACCAACACCAGAGTGCGGAATATAGCGCGCTATTTTGGAGACATTGTTCTGGGGAACGAACAACATGTCTCCGGGCTCTATATATGGGTCTTCGGCGAGGCTTTTTGTATTGAGCATCTTCTTCACGTCGAACACTCGCGCTTCTGTCCACTGCTCTGATACACGCCGAAAGAGCATGACCTGTGAATGCTTTGACTTCTCGGTGAAGCCACCGGCCATTGTGATTGCCTGAACCAAAGTGGTTGCGCCGCGCAAATCGTATTTTCCGGGATGCTCTACCTGACCGCCCGCAACAAAATAGGGTTTTTCGAAATCCTTCAGTACTACCGAAATAGCTGGTTTGTAAAGAATTTGCGAATACGCAGTCTGCAGTGCACTTGTTAGTTGCGGAATCGTCTGTCCGGATGCAGCTATATCCCCGATATCCCGCAGGACTATGTATCCATCAGGTTGTACAGTTACTACTTGGTTGAATTCGGGAGAAAACTCGAACGTCAACTCGAGGATGTCGCCATCATTCAAGCGATACCGCTTGATGCGATCGGAAAACCCGGGTTCACCCTTTTGATTGACCGCGACTTGTTGGTCGTTGCGAGTGGACGGAGTGGCACTTGCTTGAGGGAAGACGGGCGTGGCTGAAACGCAAAAGGCAATTCCAAACAGCAATGATTGGATGACAACTTTGATCGTACTCATTGGTTTCTCCATTGGTAAGTGCAAGGCATGATCAATCCAAAGGAATGGAGCATCGGCTACCAACGGACCCTATTCGTTCCATTGGAGTTCGCGGCTTGAGCTCGAAGCTTGCCAATACTCTTGAGAGCTTTCGATGGACTCCACTGGCTCGAGATCGTCTGCTGCAACCTCAACGGATACCGAGCGCATGAGCAAACTGACCGAGAGAACCACCCTCGAAGCACACTTGTCTGAAACCAGCATTCCCTCTACTCCGTGGAGGGGACCCCGTTTTATCCGTACTCGGTGTCCTGAGGGCATAAAAGGATGAAGATTAGGGTTGGTTTGAGATGTGACAGCTGCACGAATGGCGTAAAGCTCTTTGTCGGGAATCTTGGTCGGCAATCCGCGTGTGCTGACAAACCGGACCACACCAGGAGTTTGAAGAACCCTCAGCATGTCACTCTGGTGAACTCTGACGAACACGTATCCTGGGAAGAGCGGCAGCTGAACATTGGCTTTGCCATTCTTCCACGCGTGGACCAGGAAGCGGAGTGGTAAAAAACACTCCAAGGACTTCTCTGACAAATGTTGCGCAACTTTCTTTTCGTGACGAGACCGCGTGGTGGCCGCATACCAGTGGCAACCGAGGCAGGGATCGCCGTTTTGCTGAAACGAAGTCTCGGATATGGGCGCCCAACTTTGCATCGACTTTTAGATACAGCTCCGCTCTCTCAGTTAGTTTTAAGCAAATAAAAAGTAGCGAACCCCACAGTCACACTTTGAACCCTGCTGCTCCCAGACGTTCCGTCTCGACTCGGGCTAGCGCATGCAAGTTGCCGTTACCCTGACCATCGGGGGGGAAAACTGCAGGGCTAATCCGTACCATTGCGCGGGGCCCATGTTCTTTTCTAGGCGCGCAACTTGGCCAATACCCGCAATTCGCATTCCGCACCGGGTTCGATTAAGGGCAGGCAGACGGACCTCATAATGAACCGAGACCCCAATGGGAATAATCTTCGGAGCCAGGACGAACATCCCGCCAGCACCGATATCGCGGGTTAATCCCTCAATTTGAATTTGCTTTCCGGCTCGGCCAGTCCACGTCAGCAACACGAAAAAAGCGCGTGAGTAACGTGCGAATTTCCTCACATCTACCTGGTCCGATGTTGAATCGCCGACTGTTATCACCGGTCCCCGCAAGCTGCTCGAGAGCTGAGCCCGAGCACGAAGCGGAACTCTAGCCAGTGCTCAAGCATTCGACAAGAAGGAGTTCGTCTCCTTTTCCGCATAACACTTTCGACTCCGACATTGAGAAGAAAGTCCCAGCGGCGTGTATTGCACTTCGTAAATAGACGCCAGTTTTCTCGCTTTTACCCTTTACAAAGTGTCCCATCGTGTGCGAACGTGTCTGCACTCTACCTCGTTATACGGGCTCAGTCTGCGCCACTTGACTCTCCACTGTGCGGGAGGAGTGTGATGTGCCTGACTGACGTTGTGAACATCCTTGTGTCTGATGCCAATCAGATGGGGTGCCAGTTGTTGGCGAACGCCATAAAGAGCTCGGACCCTCGATTTGCCGTCGTTGCATTTGCGATGGATTCGCATGGCGTTGTCGAGGCTGCAACGCGGCATGACCCTAACGTCGCTCTCATTAGCCTTCATCTCAACGACGGTCCATTGGCCGGTTTGCAAGCCTTAAGAGAGTTGCGCGCATCGCGCCCAGACGTTTCCTCGGTCATGCTTCTCGAAGAACGATCCGGAGACTTGGTGGTCGATTGCTTCCGCGCAGGAGCGAAGGGCATTGTTTGCCGCAACTCGCCATTCGAGGTACTTTCGAAGTGTCTCGAAAAAGTTCATGAAGGCCAGATCTGGGCGAGCAGCGATGAGTTGCGCATGATTCTCGAAGCTTTTGTGAGCTCCTTGCCGAGCCCTGGCTTGAACCCCCGCAATACCGTTTTGCTCACGCGCCGGGAAGACCAAGTCATTGATCTCGTGTGTCAGGGCCTTAGCAACAGGCAGATTTCCGGCGAACTGAACATGAGCACACATACTGTAAAGAATCATCTATTTCGCATCTACGAAAAGCTCGGCGTGTCTAACCGCGTGGAGTTGGTTCTGTATTGTCATCAGAGCAACTGAAGATCTTTGGCACACGTTCATGAGATGGATGAGAGAGAATTTGTCTTGGTAAGAAGCATTGGCAAACTCGCAGTCAGATGGATTGAACGGTTGTTCTGCAGCGGAAGAGTATAGAGAGATGTTTCTAAAGCATTTCGGCTTGCGCGGGAATCCTTTCGGAGGCACCCCCAACCCTCATTTTCTCTATATGAGCCGGACGCACCGGGAGGCGCTCGCCTCTCTCATCTACGGAATCGAGTCCGGATTGGGATTCCAAGCTCTCGTTTCGCAGCCCGGTATGGGTAAGACGACGCTTCTGTTCAACCTTATGGACACGTTCAGAAGCGCGGCACGGATCGCATTTCTGTTTCAGACGCAGTGTAGCTCGCGCGAACTCCTTCAATATCTGTTCTCCGAATTGGGAGCAGACACTCCGGGGTACGATATTGTCGGCATGCACGGAAAATTCAACGAGGTCTTGCTCGCGGAATTCCGCGCCGGTCGGCGCGTACTGATCGTGATCGATGAGGCCCAAAATCTACAGCCGTCGGTGCTGGAGACGGTTCGCCTTTTATCCGATTTCGAGACAGCGAGTACCAAGCTCGTGCAAATTGTGATTGCGGGCCAACCGCAATTGGCCGAGAAACTCGCCCAGCCCGAGCTGAAACAATTGCGGCAGCGCATCTCCATTCTGAGTCGGCTCAACGTTTTCGATTCTGAGGACGTGAAAGCTTATATACATCATCGCCTCGCAATGGCCGGTTACAGCGGTACGGGAGTATTCGACCCAGCGGCGCTGGAACTTATAGCTACTTCGAGCGACGGTATACCTCGAAACATAAACACGCTCTGCTTCAATGCCATGTCCATGGCATTTGCGTTGGGTAAAACGACAATTGACTACAACATTGTTCACGAAGTCGTTGTTGATCTCACGGAAGCCTTCAAATTCAACAGCGATTCTTCAGCTTGCCACTCAAGGTTGTGGCCGACACCGTCAGGCGAAGAAACCTTGAGCGAAAGTGAAAGGGCGAAGCTGACGACTGAATCTGATGCAAGACTTGACCTAATAGCCAAAGAGGCCAAAGAGTTGACAGGTGCATCCGGCGCAGCGATAGGCTTGAAAAGAGGAGGCAGGATTGTCTGCTGCGCCAGCGCCGGATCAACAGCGCCCGATTTGGGTGTCGAACTTGATGCTGAATCAGGCATATCCGGGAAATGCATTCAAACTGGCCAAATTGTGCATTGCGCTGATACAGCACGAGATGCACTGGTCGATAAGACTCTTTGCCGGCATTTGGGTATTCGGTCAATTGTCGGCGTCCCAGTGTATCGCGATGAAGACGTGATTGGATTAATCGAGATAACTGCGGAGCGCCGGAATGCCTTTCATGATGAAGAGGTGTGCAGGCTCCGGCGTATCGCGGATTCGATATTTGACACGTCAGCTACGCAATCCGATGTGAGTGCCTTTGAACCACGAGCTCCCGTTGCCACTGCTATAACTCGAAGGATGACCGTGCCGCGAGCGACCTCGCCGGGACTTTCGAAGCGTTCATTGCAAAGAAATTGCGGAGGCGGATGACCGCCAGGAATTAGTACAATCACCTCGAACCAGCGACTCATTTTCTCATTCCGATCTGGTGGTGGCTGATGAAGCAAACAACCGCGCCCGGGTACGTGAAGTGCGCCCCCGATTGTGACCAGAGTCACAAGCAGGGCTCGCTGAAGTAACTGGCTGTAGCGTATTTCTCCCCTGCCGCGATTGGCTACTCCCCAGCTATCGAAACGCCCGTCAGCATAGCGGCCGCGACCGGTCAACTCCCCTCTGTGTTACCCACCGGAGGTAAACAGCACAAAGGTGACAGGGATTTGCAAGAATCCACTCTCCGGGTCCGTACCAGGAACGGAGGCTGCTCCCGCAACCCACACGTCACCTGCGCCAAGACGCGCGAAGGCTCCATTCAGTTGCTGTGCGGTAGCCTTGCCGGGGCTCGGGATAATACTCCACGCCGTGCCATTGAAGTGCAGGATCAGCCTCAACTGCTGACCATTGGTCGAAGAGTTGGAAAAGAAGCCAACGGCATACAAATCGCTTCCGTTCACAGCAGTGACTCCTCGCAGCGTATTGAACGATCCGGCTGTACTTCTCACGTTAGGTGATGGCACGACCTTCCAACTGGTTCCATCCCAGTGCTGCACCATGGTCAATTCGGTGAAGTTGGCCAAGGTGAACCCGACCGCCGTCACGTCGGTCGGGCCCACTGCCACGACGGAAGTAAGCACATTCTGCGTAGGATTGCCGCCATGCACCAGGTTTGGCGTCGGTACTACGGACCACCTGCTGCCGTTGAAGTGCAGCGCCAGCGTTCTGATCTCGATGCCCGGCGCAGTCAGGGTCCCTACAGCCCAGATGTCCGTTGGGGAGTTCGCGGACACACTCGTCAAAACGTTTCCGGTGCTGTTCCCATTCGGACTGGAGACCGTCGACCATGCTGTTCCGTTCCAATGCTCGATGAGAGTCAGCACGGCACCGTTGGTTGCCGGCTTGTAACCAACAGCATAGACGTCATTGTTAGCCAGGGCTACGACGGAATCAAATGCCGCATTATCATTGGTATTGAGCTGGGGCGTGGGCACGACCTGCCAGCTTGCGCCATTCCAGTGCAAAGCCATGGGCCGAAGCAAAGAGGTGCAGGGGAAGAAACGGTGGAAAAAGACTCGAAGTTCGCGGAGAACATCTATTCGAACCCCGACGTGGTACGAGACATTTATATTTTCGAGGCCAGCCGTGGCCGAAATGCGCCATTGCTGCGCCTAGACGCGGATGCAAATGCTATTGAAGAAGCCGGCAAGGCTGCAGAGTTGCAACAAATTCTTTCTCACTTGCAGCGGAACTCGCTAAACCTGATGGCGGCACTACGTGCATGGGAAGGGCCGGGTTCGACTTCAGTCGATCATCACAATGGACAGACAAGGTCGTTTCCAGAACACAAGCTGCGAACGAATGCCATTACCGGCTGGCAGTTTGAGGAAAGCATCCCGGCAATTGTCCATCCAATCATTCATCATAGTCGCACGTCGCACTACGAAGGTAAAAGCTCCAATGCTGATGCCCCGGTGGACTGGGTAATCATCGTCTTAGATAAAGATACAATCCAACACAGAATCCTTCCACAACTCGCTGCACGTTATTTCGCCGGCGGGCAGGGGCTCGAGTACAAGGTAGCTGTCATGGCGGTCGGTAAGAGATCACGCCTGCTTTACACCTCTGATCCGGAATTTGGAATTCGTAACCTGAAGCAGTCCGACTCTGTAATGAACATCTTTGGTCCTCCGCCAGAAAGCACCGAAGACAGTTTAGTACAAGTCTTGAGGAACACTGAGTCCGTGCGCGGCCAAGAGTGGCACAGCTTTTCCGGCCCAGTTTGTTTCCTGTGATCCAGATTTCCGAGCCAGAGCCATGGATCCTATTCTTGCAACGTCGTGCAGGTCCGCTGGAAGCTTCAATCACCAAAGTATGGCGTGGGAATCTCTTGGTTGAGGCGCTCGTTCTGCTACTGCTCGCTACAAGCATGATGCTTGTTTTAATTGCTACTGAACGAGTGCGTGAATTGGCGAAGCTGCAGATGAATTTCGTGGCCAGCATCTCGCACGAACTCCGAACCCCTCTTGCGGCCATGCTTACCGTCGGTCAGAATTTGAGAGACGGCTTCGTACCTGACTTGGCGCATTATGGATTGATTATCACCGCGAGGACTCGCCAACTTATTGAGCTCGTTGATCAGATTCTCTTGTTCGCGTCGACGAAAGATAGAAAGAAGAAGTATCACCTAACTGCCGTCGATACTAAAGAGGTACTGCAGAGTCTCCGTGAGTCTACGCTCGCAACGCTTTCGCAAGCCGGATTTGAAGTGGAGTTTCGCGTGCCAGAAGAAATACCGCCCATTTTGGCGGATCGACAAGCGCTTCTTCGCTGTTTACAAAACCTCATTGAAAATGCAGTGAAGCACAGTGAAGACTGCCGATGGATAAGGGTCTGCGCCGAGGTCGATCACTCCGCGGACGGTGGTAGAGAGGTGAAGATAATCGTTTCGGATCACGGGGTTGGGATCAGTTCCTCGGAATTACCGCACATTTTCAAAGCGTTCTACCGTGGCCATCGCGCTCTTGCGGGGCAAGTTCACGGCACCGGGCTGGGTTTGGCGGTCGTGGAGCAGATGATGACGGCGATGAGAGGAAGAGTGTCCGTGGAAAGTCAACCAGGAGAAGGCAGTAGTTTCATGCTCCATCTGCAGCTTGCGACAACCTTGCACGAATTGGATGCGAACCAATCAGCAGAGGTACTGTTTTAAATGAGAGAGAGCATTTTGATAATCGAAGACGATGATGACGTAAGGACCACGCTTGGTGATCGCCTTCGGGGTGAGAACTATCGTGTCGAGACTTCAACGGATGCAGAAGGGGCAATGGAGAAGATCGAGCGTACCCCGTATGATTTACTGATCGTAGATGTGATGCTGCCCTATCACAGTGGCTTTGATTTATGCCGGGAAATTAGAAAAGACGGCCTGGCGACGCCAATTCTGTTTTTGACCGCCAAAACTGCGCCCGTTGATAAGATCGTCGGCATCAAGCTCGGTGCCGACGACTATGTGACTAAGCCCTTCGACGCCGAAGAACTCATGGCCCGTGTAGAAGCGCTTCTCAGGCGGTCCCCGTCTCACTTCGGGCGCGGCGTCCATGAAATCGGACCCATTCGAGTTGATATGGATCGCCACGAGGTCACAAGGAACGGCGAAGAAATATATCTTACTGCGCGTCGCGAATTCAGCCTGTTATGTCATCTCATGGGCATCGTGGTCAAACGATTCCACGTGTAGAGCTACTTCGAGCTGTCTGGGGGTACCAATCGGAGAGCTATAGCCGCACGGTAGATGTTCACATCGACACGTTGCGCCAAAAACTTGAGGAAGACCGCCACCGACCTGTGTTCATCACGACAGTTTCGGGGGTCGGCTATAAGTTCGTAAAAACGTAAGTGCGACCGGTTGGCTCCTTGGAATTCGCCGGATGAAGACACGCACGCCTCTCAGCTACACAAGTCATCAAGCGACTTGACCCTCATCTGTGCTTCTCTCGTTCTAAGCCACTATCGCCGTGTGTTGCAAGCCATCTCCAACCCTCATTCGCCGTCCCACGGTCACGGGCACAGCGGTAGACTTACTCGGAAATTCTCAACATCGGGATCGCGGAGCCGCAACTGCGATGTGTTCGTGTGAAATTTGTGAAGTTTGTTAATTCTTGCAAAATCAATTGGTTCCGTGCCTGTTGTTTGCGCACGCACAACCACGCGCATTTGTTCAAGCCCTAAGCTCGGCTCACCTTCGCGCAACACGAGTTGTCGCGCTGCGAAGAACAATGAGTGATTCAGATGTTGCCCAATTTTTCCGCACATCGGCAATAGTGAACGAAGATGACTCACAAGAATAGAGGTCAGCATTCGCCGAACCTAGGACAGGCGCGCGGAATGCTCGAGCTACATCCTGAGCTTTCAGTGGCGTGCTCGAAGAATGGCTCGGTTGTCGGACAAGAGTCGTTCCTGGGTTTGTCGCGACTACCCCAATTGTCGATGTTGAGTAAAGGCAACCGTAACTAATGTGATGACTTCGCCCAGTCTTTCCCCCTGACTGGCTTTCGGCTGTACATGCCGCGTACGTTTTAAACGACATACGTCCATGAAGGACAACTATTCAGTCATTAGCACACGTGTGTAACTCGGCAATTAGTCCTCGGCCTTCACCGAGGACGCAAGGAGGCATATGCGGAAGTCGGTTCGGTTCATTCTGCCAATCCTAGTTAGCGCGATCGTGACGGGAGTCGCAAACGCGCAGTCATTCCGGGTTCAGTGTCCAACCAGCACCATCACCCACCCAGCCAGTAACCCGAACAGCCCGACCCGTGATAACAACTCTGAACCGACGTACAAAGGGGCGACCACGTTTACAACCGCGCCGGCTGGGTATCAGGTTCCAAATGCCGGAACGGTGAATGGTGCGATCAAATGCCAGCAGATCTCGGGCGGTGACGGTTTCGCAACGATGGGCGACGGCACCCAGACCTACATGTTCTCCTTTGGGCCATTGTCCGGGCTCGCGGACATGGCTGCTGGCCTGCCCGGCACACAGTTCCCGAGCGTCTTCAATACTGTGGCCACGAGCGCGCCGAAGCCGGGCGATCCTGCCACGACGGACGGGTGGAGCGACGGTGACAACGGCTCTCTCTACACTACTGGTGACCTTTCGAATTTTACCTATAACGGCGCCATCGGCCTGATGCCCGACATCACTGGGAACACCACTACGCCCGGCACCGGCCATGTGGATGTTCGCCAGATTATGGATGTCGGGGTGATGAACGGCAACATCCCGGCCCCCTTGATGGCCATTGATGAAGATGACGAGTTCTTCCTGACGCTAACCAATGTCGGCATGGTCATGCGGCCGGACCTGTTCGAGCAGCACACTGTCCACTTCCATGGATACCCCAATGCATCGGCTTTTTACGACGGCGTACCTGATGCCTCGGTAGCCATCAATATCGGTGGTAGCTTCACTTACTACTACTTGGCACCTGACGCGGGCACTTATTTTTGGCACTGCCACATTACACCTCCGGAACACTTGCAGATGGGAATGGTGGGACAGATCTATGTGCGCCCGCGGCAAAATCGAGTGCCAGTTGGGAGCAGCCTCTACGCAGGCCTTCAGTTACAGCAGCAAGATCCACGAACGAAGTGCGATTCGAGCGAGATCCTATGCAGCAATCCCTTGCCAGCAGGAGGTGCTGCGGGCAATCCTGCGACGCGGGCCGCAACAGGGAATTATGCATACAACGATGGTGATGGCTCGACTCACTACGACGTCGAGTATCCGCTTCAGATCCACGGCTTCGATCCCAACTTCCATTTTGTCGGCATGACCTTTAACCCCGAAGCCTTTGTCGATATGAAGGATAAGTATTTCCTGCTGAATGGCCGCAGTTATCCGGATACAGTGACACCTGGTCCCTTGGCAACGCAGTCAACGGACGGGAGTATGCACTTCTCGCAGCCCCTACCCGCCATTATCAACATTCCCGTTGGCGGCCGGGCATTGCTACGCATCTCGGACTTGGACGTCACCGAATTTCAGACGCTGGCTTCCCTGGGCATCCCGATGGAAGTCATCGCTCTGAACGCCAAGTTGCTGCGCGACCAAGCAGGCAACAATCTTTACTACAACACCAACTCGGTCACCTTGGGGGGCGGCGAATCATTGGACGTAATTCTGGATGCCACCGACAAGAGCACCTATAAGGCGGGTCAGGTGTTCTACCTCTACACGCCTAATCTCGATCACCTCTCCAACGATGCTGAAAATTTTGGCGGGCTAATGACCGAGGTCCATATCTGCAACAGCGTGACGGGCACCACATTTGGGAACACCTGCAACTAGGAGAGCGGCAAATGAGGCGGACAAACATGATGGACACGATCTCAAGAAGACAACGGCTCGCAGTGCGGGTGGTGTTGTTAGCACTGTTGATCACGCCGGTGGCTTACGCCGCCAGCCCGGGCATCACCGGTCCAACATTCAACCTCGTGGCGTCGCCGGCCTACATCAGCCAACCCGACGGTTCTTCAGTGTATTCGTGGGGATACGGATGTGACGGTTCTCCGACTGGGTATGCCCCGCCTGCGATTGCGGGCACGTTCTGCAACAGTATGCAGGTACCGGCGCCGACGCTGATCGTGACGCAAGGAGACACAGTCACGGTCCATCTAAGGAACAACCTGCCGAATGCTGCGGGCAACACATCTATCTTATTTCCAGGATTTAACACAACCACGAGTGGTGGCGTTGCCGGACTATTGACCCAGGAGGCCGTCCCTGGAGGTAACGTCACTTACACCTTCACTGCCACTACTCCTGGCACGCGTTCGTACTACAGCGGAACGCAGGGCGATCTCCAGGTGGAGATGGGCTTGTATGGCGCCATCATCGTCCTGCCCTCAAGTATTCCTACCCAGTGCACGACCGGTATCCACGCGAGCAACGTTAGTGCTCAAAAGAATTGGGGCGAGGCAGATTTTCGACTGGCTCCTGCTGCTTACAACCATCCCGAAGCCTGCTACGACCGAGAGTATTTGTTTCAGTTTTCTGAGATGGATCCTCGGATCCATCGCGAGGCGGAAGAGCAGTCGATGCGGAATTGCACGAGTTGCATGAACGTCGCCACCGAGCCGTACGTCCCCGCGTATTACATGATCAACGGTCGTTCAATGCCGGACCTCATGGACGGGAACTATGACTTGCAATATCCGCACCAGCCCTATAACGGCGATCCGCACATGCATCCTGGTGAACTCACCCTGCTGCGCATCATCGGACAGGGCCGGTGGCAACATCCTTTTCACGAACATGGCAACCACGTTCGTGTTCTGGCGCGCGACGGCAACTTAATTCTGAGCGCCACAGACCCCAACAGTTTGGCTGGCCCACTGCTCTTTACGACCACCACTACCCCCGGTCAAGCGATCGACGGTATCTACTACTGGACCGGCAAGGGACTTAATTGGGATCCCTACGGCCACAATCCAGCCTCCAGTGACCCTAACGCTACGCTTCCCTGTACTCCGGATGCGAATGGCTATAACACCGGTGCACCGACTGCGATCAACTACTTTGAGTGGTGCCAGGACCACAACAAGCCACTAGAGGTTGCTCCCTTTGGTGACGTCGCAGGCGGCGGTCCGGCAACACTGCCAGATCCGAACATCCTGGCGAACGGAGCCTGGTACGGCGGCAGCCCTTATCTTGGGCGCGATGCTACGGTCCGGGCCGTCGGCGTCACCGGCACCACGCCGCCTTCCGGAACCATCGCAAATTCTCCCAGCGGTGAAGCCGGCTTTGCATTCATGTGGCACTCGCACAACGAGCGCGAAATCACCACCAACAATATTTTCCCTGGCGGAATGATGATGATGATGCTGGTTGATTCCCGGGAATTCGTAATCGACGAGACGAGATAACTGAGGAGAAGAGCAATGAGATTCAAGTCGATCAAACCGAGTACAAATATCATTTCACTGGGGATGATCTTACTTCTCCTCGGAGTCGTGACGGCGTCGGCGCAGGTCACGGTTAACCTGAGAGCAAGTCGTCAATCCGCGACTTTGCCTGATGGCAGCGTTGTTCCCATGTGGGGTTTGAGTTGCGTGAATCCTAACGCGCTGTCGACGTCTGTCCCTGGGGGCGGCACGTGCGGAACCCTTGCGGGCACTCGTCAGATCGGTGGAACTGTTTGGCAGCCGCCACTGATCACGGTCCCGTACACAGGCCCTGGCACCAGCCTGACCATTAATTTGGCTAACAACCTGCCTGCCCCGGTTCCTACTTCACTAGTGATCGTAGGACAGGTGGGCGGGGGTCTGGGAACGACGCCGACCTTGACGCCAAGTCCAACCCACGCGTCCCAGTCACTCACTTGGCCGGTTGCTGGCGGTGCGGGGGATCCGCAGAATACTCCGCCACCGCAGGGGCCGCGCGTGCAGTCGTTTGGTGCGGAAGCAGGAAATGGGCAAACAAAGGCTCTGAGTTGGACGTCGCTGCGCCCCGGCACTTACTTAATTGAGTCCGGTACGCATCCATCGATTCAAGGGCCCATGGGCCTCTATGGCGTCTTAGTAGTTACCCAAGCACCTTCGGTTGGTAGCGCGGGTACTGCCTATCCGGGCGTGAGCTACAACGCGGAAGTTGCGGTGTTGTTCAGTGAAATCGACCCCGTCCAAAACAATGCCGTTCAGACGGCGGTGACTAAGCCCGGCTTTAGCGAAGCTGCCACAATCCCAGTCAACACGACCACCGTCAACAATATTGCTAGCTGCATCGATCCAACCACCAACGCGAGTGTGCCGGCGTGCTATCCACCGGCGGTGAATTACAGGCCGCGGTATTACCTCATTAACGGAGTCGCATTCGATAAGACGCATGCCTCGACCTCGCTGTTCCCGACGTCGCCAGCAACGAACGTATCCGGGACAGTTTTGGTGCGAATGGTGAATGCCGGGTTGCGCATGCACATCCCCTCGATTGTGGGCTCACAGACCGGCACTTCGGCCGTACCGGGCTTAGGACTCATCGCGGAAGACGGTAACCCGCTGCCTGGCCTGACCCGGGTGCAAAATGAAGTGTTTATGGCTGCAGGCAAAACTTACGACGTGATGATTAATGTGCCTGCAGCAGGCGGAACCGCGCTTCCCATCTTCGACCGCGAGGGAAGTTTGTCGGGCAACGCCACAGCGCGCGACGCCGGCATGTTGGCTTACATCAGCGTCAATGGTGCAGGTCTTCCAAACGTTCCGGTATTCACCGCTATCCCGACTGCTAACGCGGATAGCTACAACTCGGTGATTTCGGGTCATGAATTTACAGTGTCTGATCCCGCCAAAGGCGTGATCGCCAATGATGTCAACATTAGTGGTGTTCAGGTGGTCCCCGGATCCGTGACTGGAGGTACTCTCAGCCTCAATACGGACGGCACCTTTACGTTTGCTGCCACGGCCGGTTCGGGTGGGTTCCGCTATTGCGGCAACGGGGCGACTGATCCCGCACCTCCAACAACTTTGTCACCGGCATGCGCGAACGTGACTCTGGGCGCCGCGCCGATAGAGACCGCCGGTGGCATTGTCGTTAACCACGACTCGTACACCTCGTCGGTGGCCACCATGATGAGCATTAAGTCTCCTGGTGTCCTGTTGAACGACACCGATGCCGCTGGCTATCCGCTCTCGGTTCCCGCCGCGAACGTCACGCCGGTCTCGGGACCTGCCGGCTGGACTATCGCGGTCGCTCCCGACGGCGGATTCTTAGCCACTGTCCCAACGCACACAACTCCCGTTACCGCCACCTTCACCTACAAGGCGAAAAACTCGCAAGGAACGGTTAGCGGTGGAGTGGCCACAGTGACGCTGACCTTTCCCGCGCCAAGTGATGTCTCGGTTACGCTGGTCGATGGCAAGTCGAAGGCTGTTCTCAATCCCCAAGATTACCGCTGGATTATTGAGGAAGACCGCACGTGGTATCAAAATCCCGATTGCACCACCAATCCTTTGCCGGCGGGATGTCCGGGCGCGTCTTTAGGCATCGTTCCAGCGTATGGCACCAACTTCCACACAAGTCACATGCCGGTTATCGCGGAGGGTTGCACGGGGCCGGCATCATGTGAACAGGGCCAAACGGTTTTGGATCCCGCCACCGGAACCCACGTAAGCGCGGCGTGCGATATCGGGAATGGCATTTGCCGGGCTGCGCCGAATAAGACGCCAGTCTTACCCGGCCAGACGGTTCTCAATCCGGCGAAGCGTTACTACCTGTCGGTTCTGCCAGGTGATGCAATCAACGGCGACACCGGTCACGCCATGGGCGGCGTCGAGTTAGTCTATGACACCGCAGCGGGCAGCTGGAAGTCCGTGAACGTGATCGTCGAGCCCCTGCCGCTCCCGACGGCAACCGTTTCGGCGTTTGTCTTCGAGGATGACTTCCCCCTCAACGGCGAGCAAGACGCCGGCGGCGGCGTCGACGTGCTCGCGCCCAACGAGCCCGGCCTGGGTGGCTTCCAAGTCCTGATTTATGACAATGTCGGCCAGTTTGGCGATCCCGTCGGGCAAATGACGTACGACATGTTCAACCAGCCACTGTCGAATTCTCTGGCAGGAACGATGGATCCCGCAACTGGCTTCGACGCTTGCCCGCTCTCGACGAACCCGCGCACGGGATTTGACGGCACCCCGAGCGATAAGGGAATCGCAGGCATGATCATCACGTGTCCGTACTACGAGTCGGATGGCAAAACTCCGTCACCGCTCGCCGGACAGGCAGTGGTGCGCAACCTGCCTCCTGGTTTCTATGGAATAGAAGCCACGCCGGCTGCCGACCGGATCGCTAAGGGAGAGGAGTGGCTCCAAACCAACACCTTGGACGGCGGATTTGCCCATGACTCCTTCATCAAAGCGAGCGAGCCCAGCTATTTCCAGGAATACGGGCCCGCGGGATTCCACGTGGTCATCGGCTTCGCCAACCCCGCCATCATCAACGGTCGCAAGGCGTCAGTCTGCGCCAACCGCACAGATTGCAACCACACCGTAAAAGGCAAAATCACGCTGGCGCATATGAGCCGCACGCCAGACGAGCGGCTGTACAGCAGCGGCACGAACGACGCCTACGCCTTCACCCAGACGTACGTGAGTCTCGGAAGTCCCGACGGCGCCGACTTCGCTTTTACCGCAACCAATGATGATGGGACGTGGGCCTTCAACAACATGCCCGCTGGCGATTGGCGCATCACCGTCTTCGATCAGTGGACCGACCTCATTCTGGACGGCTATACGACCCCGGTCCGGGTCGATAAGCCGGTGGTTGACATGGGAGACGTTGCCATCCACCAGTGGAGAGCCAACCTTTACACCAGGACGTTCTTTGATAAGAACGGCGATGGTGTCTCGCAGGACAACGAACCCGGCCTCTCGCTGGTCCCGATCAATATCCGCTACCGCGACGGCAGCTACTCCAATTTCAACAGCACGGACCTGAGCGGCAATGCGGGCTTTAACGAGGTCTTTCCGCTATTCAACTGGTACGTAGTGGAAGCTGACACGACCCGTTACAAGAACACGGGAACCCACGTGGTTTATGACGCGGGCGGCCCAGTCGATGGATCGCCGGCATGCGCCGTCGCTGGCGTTCCGAGTTGCGGCAATTCCATTATCGGTAAGAACCTTGCCCGAACAAAAGAAGATAGCTCCGTCCCGGCTGATCTCCGCGTGCCTGGCTCCGTCTATTGCGACAATGCAGACTGCACCGGTTTCTCGATCGCCAATGGGCCTACCAGCAGCGCATCCTCGAACCTTTCCACCGGTCGCATCGACCCGCCATGGGTTCTGAGCTACGGTTGGCAGGGATTTCTTGGGCAGGCCAATTTCCTCGAATTCGGCAAGAAGCCTTTCGCCGAAGGCGAAAACGGCGGCATCCATGGCCACGTTGTGTATGCCTCAACGCGCCCGTTTGACGACCCATCGCTGCTCCTGCAAACCAGCTGGGAACCACTGGTCCCGGGTGTCACCATCAACCTTTACCAGGTGGGCACGGCGCCCGATGGTAGCCAATCCCTGAAGTTGGTTGACACGACGACAACCAGCAGTTGGGACGATTGGGCACAGGGCTTCCGATCGGATGGCAAGCCGAACATGAGCTGCCCAGGCCAGTCCACGTCTGACCCTTTCTACTTCACGTTGAAGAACCAGCCGAATCTACTGAACCTGCAACAGGGTACTCCTACCGCACTGCCATACAACTCCCAGTACAAGTGTTACGACGGAATGCATAACTGGAACCAGCTCCAGCCGGCTCCCTACAACGGCTATTACCAGTTCCCCAGCATCACGACGAGAGACGCGCAAACGGGAAAGCCCACCGGCACGAATTGCACCGTTTGCGTGCCGAATCATGCGGCGGCCTCGACGGACTGGGGCTATGGCCAACCGATGCTGCCGACGGGAAAATATGTCGTGGAAATGATTGTTCCTCCAGGCTACGAACTCGTGAAGGAAGAAGATAAAAACATTCTGATGGGCGATGCCTACGTGGCCCCCGTTACCTCCCAATTCGCCGGTTTCGGTAACATTTTCATTCTTCCCGACCAGGCCAGCGTAGCTGCCTCGTACAACGCGAACAACGCACAGAATCCGACCACCGACCTGGGGGCCACCCCGCGGCATGAAGGCGACACTGGATCGGTGGAGACATTCTGGCCTTGCGTGGGTGCCGCGCGCATCGTTCCCGACTACATGAGCCTGTTTCCAGGATCGGGGCAGGTTGCGCCTTTTGCCGGTGCGACACGCAATCTCTGCGACCGCAAGGAAGTCACGCTGGAAGATCAGATGTCGGTCCTGGCTAAGTTCTATATCTTCACCTCGACCCACGTCGCCGGTCATATCACCGGCATCATCACGGACGACTTCACCGCGGAATTCGACCCGTTCTCGCCGGCCTTCGGTGAGAAGTTCCAGCCACCCAACCTGCCCGTAGCGATCAGGGATTGGGCCGGTAACGAAGTCAACCGCTTCTACACGGATCAATGGGGAATCTTTAACGGCCTGGCTTTTTCGAGCTGGGGGGTTAATCCGCCCGATCCCAGCGGCTTCGTTCCCCAGACCTTTGTCATGTGTATGAACGACCGCGGAGATGCGTCGACTCCTGATCCCCTGTTCAACGACAGCTATAGCCAGTTCTGCTACGAGTGGCCAGTGATGCCGGGCCAAACCTCGTACTTAGACACGCCGGTCATACCCAACACAGCCTTCGCGGAGGGCTACAACCATCCCGACTGCGACTATCCGGATCTGACCCCGGCCATTAGCCAGGTGAATAGTCAGGACGGCGTCGGACCCTGGGTCAGCCAGGCTGGTCATACTCTTACCATCACCGCGTTGGGAGATCAGCAAGTGACTAACTACGGGTATTCCGGGCCGTCGGCGTCAACTGCGCCCTTCAATCAAAAGACCGTGACAAGACACTATGGCTTTGGCGCCACGCAAGGAAGCGGGAGCGTCACGATTGGCGGCGTGATCGCACCGGTGGCGACCTGGAGCGACTCGCAGATCGTGGTCACGGTGCCCTCGGGAGTTCCGGCATGCGCCATACAGCAGCAGCAACAATACGGTGGCCCAGGCACCTCGGGAGTTAACAACGCGCTCTGCGGACAGCTAGTCATCACAGCCGGCAATGGCAAGCAATCCATTGACACAGTGACGGTCACGATCGGCGGCAAGACGCCGACGCGGCTGACAGCTGGACAGACAATTCAGTCGGCAATCGATAGCGCTGCTCCCGGCGACCTGATCATCGTTCCTCCTGGCAGCTACAAAGAGCTGCTGATCATGTGGAAGCCGGTGCGGCTGCAAGGTGTCGGCGCGGTCTCCTCGATCATCAATGGAGACACTCATCCGGCGGGAGTCATCGACCCCTGGCGGCGGCAGATCAACTGCCTGTTCGGATTGGCGCTAAACGGCCAGCCGTATACAGCAAATAACGGAGCGAATCCGTACGACTCGGACGCAGTCTATAGCTGTCCGGGTACCGGCTGGAACTACTTCACCGCCGCTCCCAACGTTCCTCAGGTCGATCGGATTCCGATGGAAGGCATCCTGGGTTGGGATACAACAGTGAACGGCAACCTTGCGGAAATGCTGCAAGAGCCCTCGCTGATGGGATCGTACGAGGGGGCTGGGATCACCGTCCTCGCGAAAGGAGTTCGGGCTCCTGCCACTACGGATGTGTTCGGGATCGGGAGCGAGGCCGCATTCCCAGCGGGGTCCACGCTCCTTACCGCGGCCGATTGCGGCAGCACCACCACGCCCAATCAGTTCCCGAGTAACTTCCAATGCAACCCGTCGCGCATCGACGGCATTGGCATCACCAACAGTTCCCAGGGCGGCGGCGGCATCTATGTCCACGGCTGGGGGCACAACATCGAAATCTCAAATAACCGAGTCCACGACAACAACGGAACTCTGACCGGTGGGATACAGATCGGCCAGGGCGAATTCGGCGAAGGGTACTTCGCGCCGACAGGTTTCGGGCCAACCGCCACAGCCGCGCCCGGCTCGTGCCAGAACTCGAACATTGCGGGTACTCAACTGCCTTACTGCTTCAACACGCACGTGAACGTGCACAACAATTCGGTGACCTTGAATTCGTCGACCGGCGATGAATTGTTTACCTCCACGCCCGCTGGGGCGGGTGGCGTCACCTTCTGCCACGGCTCGGACTACTACAAATTCAACTACAACTGGATTTGCGGCAATATGAGCAGCGGTGATGGCGGCGGTGTCGCTCATCTTGGGCTGAATTACAACGGTGACATCGAGCACAACACGTTCCTGTTCAATCAAAGCACCAACCCCACGATTGCCACTAGCGGCGGCGGGCTCGTCGTTATGGGCGCGGCGCCGGATGGCGTCACCGTGGGCGGAGTGGAATGCGGCAGCACTAATGACGTGGACTGTGTGCCAGGGTTGAGCGATGGCGCTGGTCCCGGTTTGGTTATCAACGCCAACCTCTTTTTGGGCAACGCGGCCGACGCAGGGTCCGGCGGCGGCATTCGATTCGAAGCCGTCAACGGCACGGAGGTGACCCGCTTCCCGCTGACTCCGAACAACTGGTACGAGGTGAATGTCACCAACAACATCATCACCAACAACGTGGCTGGCTGGGATGGTGCCGGTGTCTCGTTGCTCGACGCGTTGAGGGTGAATTTCGTCAACAACACCATCGTCTCGAACGATACAACCGCGTCTTCGGGGACACTCTTCAACGCCTACTTCGCACCGTTGGGCAGCGACCAGTCCCCCCCGTCTACGACGTGCACCAGTGGAGCAAATGGTGCCTGCACGGCGTCCGCGCCGCAGCCCGCGGGCGTTGGGGTTTCGCCCAACAGTCCGCAACTGAGCGCGGCCTTCCCAGCGACCGTCATCTGCCCGGCGGGTCATTCGTCCGGTCTGACGAATCCCCTGATACCGCTGCCAGTTCCGAACGGCGATTGTCGGAAGATATCCTTCCCGATTCTGTACAACAACGTGATCTGGCAAAACCGTTCGTTCCATCTCGAAGTCGGTGCATCCAGCGGTACGTACCTGCAGTCGATCGTTACGCTGCAGCCGACGTTAAATCAACCAAGCGGCGAGTCGACCGTGACTAACGGCAACGGCACTATCGTGACCGGAGGGACTGGCGCTTGCGTGTCTGGTGGCAGCTACTGGGACATCGGCCTTCGAGGCGACAGCGGGCCCACCGACCACGGTTCCGGGTTCACCCTGGCGCCGGTGTCCTCCGTCCTGACAAGCTTGGCGGGTGGCTACAGCGGTAACCACAACTCGGCAAGTAATCCAACTGTTGTTCAGCAGTACTGCAATGGCTCGCGCATACCGCCGGAGTTTGCCAGCGGCGGCTACCAGGTGCCTCCGGGTACCAATGAAGGCACCGTACCGGTGCCGGTCTTCAGTTTGTTGCCCGGCGCCACGGTCGACGAGGGCAACAATTGGATCAACATGAAGTGGGGTCCGCTGGCGATGAACAACCCGGTCACCCACACCCAACTCGGCAACTATGCACTGGCATCAGGATCGCCGTCGATTGACTACATCACACTCCTGAACTCGACTGTCAGCTACATGGCCGCGCCGAGCACTGACTTCTTTGGGAATCGGCGGAAGACGCTGACCGACACTCGAGTTGACGTCGGCGCAGTCGAGTTCGGAGCAACGCCGGCGCCCATGCTGGCTTCGATCGTGCCCAATTCAGCAGATCGTGGCGCGACGAACCTCGCAGTGACGATCAACGGAACGAGTCTGACCGGTGCCACCGCGCTAAACGTGAGTGGTAGCGGACTGTCACACGGGGCATTCACGGTCAATGCAGCCGGCACGCAGATCACGACAACCTTCACTGCTACGCGCGCAAACAGTACGGTCGGCTCGCATACTGTGACGGTTGTGACGCCAAGCGGCACATCGAACGGCGTCACCTTCACCGTGACCAGCGCGACGCCAGCAATTTCCGCGCCTTCACCCGCGCTTAACACTGGGGGGACGAGCATCAAGACCGGGACCGTCACTGTCAGCAACGCTGCGTCGGCCACGGGTCCGCTTACGCTAACAGCACCCCCGGCTGTCGTGAAGACGGCTGGCCCGGCCGCAGGGGCATTCTCAATCACCGGTGGCACTTGTGTCTCGGGGTCCGTCGTCAACCCGGGCGGAACCTGCACGATCGTCGTGCAATATAACCCTCACGGCACGACGGCAACCTCGACGGCACACATCAGTCTGGCGAATACAGGAGCCGCTAGCAGTCCGCTAAACGGCTCCAACTTCACCGGCAACTGATCAACGGTTCAGGGGCTGGATATCCGAATCTGGGTGCCCGGCCCTTGCGACGATGCTGGCTCTGATTCGACTAACTATTTCGCCAAAGGACAAGACAGAGATGTTTGACAGCTATACGACTCCGGGCCTCAAAGCGATGCTGCTGGCGGGAGTTCTCGCCAGCGGCGTTGTGGTTCCACCAACGCACGCCCAATCGGCGGCTCCGGTGGCAAAGCCGGTGGCTGCTTCAGCTCCCACTCGTTATCGTCCGGATCGCTTCGCACGGAGAGCCAAGCTGTATTACGAGCTCGTATGGGGAGTGGGCTCGCCCAGCGTCAAGGCGGTCGAGGCGGGTGAAATCATTCGATTCACTTACCACGTTCTGGACGCAGAGAAAGCCAAAGCACTCAACGATCAGAGAGCCGAGCCGTTTTTGATCGATCGCAGAGCGGGTGTGAGGCTGGTGGTTCCATCGCTGGAGAAGGTAGGCAAATTGCGTCAGAGCGGTACTCCCGAAGCTGGCAAATCATACTGGATGGCTTTCTCCAACAAAGGAAGGTTGGTGAAACGCGGCGACCGGGTCAATGTAGTCATCGGCAAGTTCCAAGCGAATGGGCTCGTAGTGGAATGAGCTCGTAGTAGAGCGAAAAGAAAGATGTCAGCGTAGGTGCCATTTGTTGCAATAACCTCGAATTAGCTGCCTTTGGTCCCCCTTGTTTCCCCCACTAACAATACTCCCCTGGTGTTGACGAAGCCCCACGGCTCGCGCACGCCGAGAACAAAATCGAAATAAGCGGCCTGAATTGACGCTTAGGGAGTGAAAAATGAACTTACGGAACATTGCATTAACCGTTTTGCTGGCGCTACTGACAATACCCGCGCTGGCAGATTCGATCTCATTTACAAACCACGGTATCTCATCTGCCAATCTAAGTTCGGGTGTTGTTTCAACCGCCAGCAATTTGGCGCTCGACGGCATCTTCATCATGCCTGGTGCGTTCGGATCGGTCACGTTCGACTTCGGCTCATTCACTGGGAGCCTCAAGAATGGTGGACGCTTTACCGGCGGAACCTTTGTACTCGATGCCGGCGGGGCAGTTCTGTTTGCGACTACACTCTCGGGCACATGGGACAAAATCGGTACACAGGTTTACGAGCTGGTGGGGGCCTTTTCTGGAATTGATAGTGGAATGCACTTCATCGGTAGGACCGATCAGGTGTTCACGCTAAACCTTAGCTCGGGTCGACCCTGCTGGATAGACGACTTGGACGGTACAACGACGATCAGGACCGCAGTCGTTCCCGAGCCCGGCACATTAACTCTGTTGGGAACAGGATTGGTGGGGCTCGCGGGACCGCTGCGGCGAAAAGTTGGCCTCTCCTGAAATTGGCGTGACATCTTCAGCTATGCCGCGGTCTGTTTGCAGAGGCTGCCGCCTCTGTTTCAAACTGGATCGCCGAAAAGGAAGGCACTGGTAGGCGTCCGCGACTGCCGTGCGGTGTTCGGGCCAATCGTAAGAAATAGGATCGCTTTGGTGTGCGCAGACTACCCTCGACGCCGCCGCAGCCGACGTCGAGGATTGGGCAAAGTGACCAGGGAACGGCAGAAGAGGGATTTGAAGCTTTCCCCGGACGGGATTCGGCTGACGGGCCAGCCGCTCATACTGAACATCTTCAGCCAACAAGTCCGGCGAGGCGTATTCCTTGACACTCCGAATTCCCCATAGCAGAATGTTCTCAATTGCCAGCGCAGTTCTCCGAAGTTGCAAACTCCCCACTCTACAGCTAGTAGGCAGTGTCGGCCTGCATGATTGGCGGTTAGACCGTGGGTTCGTCTTCGGAGCTTGGTCACGAGTACGCAAGGCTGGAGGCTTGGGGGTGCGGGGCTATCGCCTATTCGTGAAGACTATCTCCGATCTTATCCCTAACCCCCGCCACGGCATGCGCCGTAAGAGATCCTTTCCGTTCTGGCCCCCTGTGTTGGTGGGAATGGTTGTGTTGCTCGCAGCCGTTGCCGTCCTGCAGTACCGCTGGACGAGTGAGGTTAGCGATGCTGACGAATTTCGGGTTGGAACGGAACTCGAATCCCTAATGATGAGGTGGCACCTCGACCTTTATGGTGAATTTTCCGCAATCTGCGTTGCTATGCAGGTGGGACCGGATTCGGGCGCAAGAGACACGTGGCACGATTACCTGGAACGCTATGCGGCCTGGAGTCGTGCGGGACAAACGCAGAATTCCCTAACCAATATTTACAAGAATCCCGACTTAGTAGACGGCATTTACATTTGGGAAACTAGCCGGAACAGCCAGCCGCGCTTCCTCCGTCTCAATCCTGCCATCAACGCGATTGATACGGTCACGATTCGTCCTGAACTCGTGCCGCTACTTAGTCATCTGAAAGCGAATTCTGAGAACCTGCCCCAAGCGCTAAACGCATGGCAGTTGCCCTCCTCGCAACCCGAACACCCGCTTGTGGATCACGATAACTCCGGGATGGGTTCATTGAGGAGTACCGCTACCACAGGATGGCAGTTCGACGAAGGCGTTCCTGCCATTGTTCACCCAATTGTCCATCACAGCCAGAACCAGCGACCGAATAGTGAAAATCGCGTCGATTGGATTGTCATTGTTCTCAACTTGCAAACTGTCCGAAATCGTATCCTGCCTGAGCTCGCGAGACGGTACTTTGGGAGGCAGAGTGTACTCGATTACAAGGTCGCGGTGGTCGCGACCGGTACACCCTCTAGGGTCATTTATTCTTCGGATCCCGGTTTCGGTGTCCGTGACGTTGGTGCGCTCGATTCTACGATGAATATTTTTGGTCCACCGCCGGAGAGCGTGGAGGGACAATTCTGGCAGACGGTTAAGAACAGCCAATCATTGCGCAGTGAACAGTGGCACAGTTTTTCTGGGCCGGTCTGGTTTCCGACCTTCGAATATGGGTCCCACCCGGACCCGTGGGTGCTTGTGCTTCAACGTCGAGCTGGCCCACTTCAATCCGTGGTCGAGAGAGTACGACGACGAAACTTGGCTATCAGTGCTGTCGTGCTCGTACTCCTTGCCGTCAATATGGGAGTGGTGCTGATGGCGGGTATTCGCGCGCACAGTTTCGCCCAGCTTCAGATGGATTTTGTTGCTTCGGTCTCGCATGAATTGCGCACCCCTCTGACTGCGATTTTCTCCGCTGCTGAGAACATTAAAGACGGAGTGGTAAGGGGTAAATCAAATCTGGTTCACTACGGTTCCCTAGTCATGAGTCAAACTCGTCAACTTATGGACCATGTCGATCGAATACTCCTTTTTGCATCCATTCGGAGCGGCAGAGAGAGGTACAACTTGCATGCCATTCCGGTGGGAGACATCGTTAGAATTGTTCATGGCAGCATGGCTGAATTTATCTCGGACAACGAGTGTTCTGTCGCGATCGATGTGGAACCCGGACTGCCCTGTGTCTTGGGTGACTCGTATGCGATCCGTGGCTGCTTGGAAAACCTGATCACAAACGCAATAAAATATAGCCGCAACGATCGGCAGGTTCAGGTTTCAGCCGAGCTTCACAATACCGACAATGGCGCAAAGGAAGTTCGCATCGGTATAAGAGATCACGGCATCGGCATCAGCAGCTCCGAACTGCAGCATGTCTTCGAGCCCTTCTATCGCAGTCCCGCAGCGACCGCTGCTCAAATACACGGCACCGGCCTAGGACTGTTTCTCGCTAAACATTTGGCGGAAGCGATGGGCGGGAGGATTTCCGTGGTGAGTGATGTCGGTGTGGGAAGCACATTCACCCTCCACCTGGCAATCGTTGAAACAGAACAGACATTAGCTCAGGAATGTGTCCAAGAAGTCATGAGGTGAGAAACATGAATGAAAGTATTCTTCTGGTCGAAGATGAAAAGGCCCTCAGAACCACGTTAAAAGATCGTCTTCACGATGAAGGATATGTCGTGGAAACCGCGGGTGACGGACAGGAAGGTTTCGATAAGGCCACAAACCTACCCTTTGACCTCATCATTCTGGATATTATGTTGCCCCTCATGAACGGGTTGGATGTGTGCCGCGAGATTCGCAAGGTTGGAATGGCAACGCCCATTCTAATGCTTACGGTTCGCAATGAGACGGTCGACAAGGTTGTGGGATTGAAGATGGGTGCTGATGACTACGTCACAAAACCTTTCGAGGCCGCGGAATTGATCGCTCGGGTCGAAGTACTCCTCCGTCGGCGTCCGGTTCGCGTGGGGCACGGCCGCTATCAATTCGGTTCGCTGCGCATTGATGCTCGCAAAGGAAAAGTGACGCGGGACGGAAAATCAATTTATTTGACTGCACGTGAATTCCAGTTATTACGCTATCTCATCGAGCGGATGGGTAGCGCGATTCCCCGAGATGAACTCCTGCGTTGCGTTTGGGGATATGAAACAGAAACGTTTACCCGTACCGTCGACACGCACGTGCGCAGCTTGCGCCAGAAACTCGAGGAGAATCCTAGCCGCCCGGAACTGATATTGTCGGTCTCTGGGGTAGGTTACAAATTCGTTGGCCCCACTGGTAAGCAATAGCACCAGAGTCACTCGATGAGATAGCGTGTCCCTTGATTGACGTTCGGACCATTATTTGCAACTCACGAGGATACTCCGCACCGGAAGAGCTGCAACTCCGGCGATCAATTACCTCCTGCTTGTGTCTCGACGTTAATCGACAGTATTAGACAGCCCAGCAGCGCCATTCCGACGATATAGGTTTTTGTCATTGTGTCTTCCCTTTATCCGCGGAAGCCGCTGCGGAAGCCGAGTGGATGCGTGAGAATGGAAGTCAGCCAGGATTCAATCCAATGCCAACGCTATCGTCAACAGTGTTCCGATTGCCAGAACCGAGCTGAAGACCAGCAGCTTGAAACGAAGGACACGTGCGACCAGACCGGGGCTGTTCCCATGAAACCGCTCAGCATGTTCTTCGAGTGTGCGAAACATTAATGGATCTCCTTTCTTTGTTTAAAGTAGTGGGACGGTCTGCGCGAAAACGGCATTGCGCGCCTCATGTCGAGCCGCACAGTGTTGTTTCAACCGCTTCGACTATAAGAACTCTACGTTGCAGCCTTATTAAGGAAAACTACATAATCATTACGGTATTATTAACTTATCTTTAACGGGTAAAAAAGACCGTGTGGGAAGGGCGGGATTGATCGTATTGATCCTCCGGCGCTATACAGTCCAGAGGTAATGCTGATTTCGGTGCTTCGCTCCTGTTCTCTCAAACTTGTGAGTCGCGTGCCCGCCATTCGCGCTTTGGACCCGTGCAGCAGCCAGCGCACGTCACAGACTCCTGGCAGAACAATTGGGCTCTTCCGGTTTCTACACATCTCAGCGTCGCCAAAACGTAGAACCCCGCAGGCGTAACCATTCACGGTCGTTGGCAGCATAAGAGTACGTGTGGAAAGTGTTCAGAGCATCCAGCAGGGGGGCGAGCGCTTCACCCTTCGCTCCGAGATGCCATTTTCTTCCGCTTGAGCGGGCAACCGCCCCACCTTACTCTCTCAGTTGATTTCCAGAACGCGAACGACAAGCTCGGATAAAATCCGATGAAGCGAAAGAAGCGGGAGCAAGGAAAGCCTTTGGCAGCAGCAATCATCGAAGCCCGGGCAGTGGAGAAGTGCTTTGATCAACCGGAGGGGGGCACAATTGAGGTCATAGCCGCCACTGACCTCGCCATCTATCCGGAAACAATCGTAGCGCTCTTAGGCCCTTCTGGGTCCGGGAAATCTACCCTTCTTCGAATTCTTGCGGGTCTCGCCCGCCCATCGGCCGGCGAGGTCTTGTGGCACGGTAAACCACTCACCGGCCAGATTCCCAATATCGCTATCGTGTTCCAGACTTTTGCGCTGTTTCCGTGGCTAACCGTTCTGGAAAACGTAGAAGCCCCATTGGAAGCACTGGGGATGAGCGCACCCCAACGCCAACGACGCGCGCTTCGGATGCTGGACACCGTGGGTCTTGACGGCTTTGAAAGTGCCTACCCGAAAGAGCTCTCCGGGGGCATGAAGCAGCGCGTAGGCTTTGCCCGCGCTCTCGTGGTCGAGCCAGAAGTGTTGTTTATGGATGAGCCCTTTTCCGCCCTGGATGTGTTAACGGCCGACAACCTTCGAGGTGAGTTGCTTGAGCTTTGGCTATACAGGAAGATGCCTACCAGCACGATCTTCATTGTCACTCACAACATAGAAGAAGCAGTCCTCCTCGCCGACCGTGTCATTCTGCTGGGCCGCAATCCCGGGCACATCCGCGCGGATTTCAAGGTTGAGTTGTCCCGGCCCCGGGACCGGAAGTCAGCGCGGTTCACCGAGTACGTTGATTACATCTACACGGTTATGACTCGGCCTGAGGTCGAAGCGCCGCCCGTTCCGGAACCTGAACCAGTTCGGCGGGAAAAATATCAGATGTTGCCGCACGCGCTGCCTGGTGGTATAGGCGGGTTGCTTGAATTGCTGGACGAACGTGGGGGCCGCGACGACCTCTACCACGTGGCGGATGAACTCAACATGGAAGTGGATGACCTGCTCCCCATCGTCGAAGCTGCGGCATTGCTTGGTTTTGTCACGGTAAAAGAAGGGGATGTCGAGATCACTCGCGAAGGAAAAACCTTCGCCGAAGCCGATATCCTCACGCGAAAAACGCTCTTTCGCGACGCAGCTTTAGAGAATGTTGTATTGCTACGTGAGATCAAAAATACGCTGCGCTCCAAATCGGATCACACGATCGAGGCAGAATTGTTTCACGACATGCTCGATGAGCACTTCACCGAAGCGGAAGTTCAGCGCCAGCTCGACACGGCGGTGAATTGGGGTCGCTACGCCGAAATCTTCGACTACGACTCCGAGACAGGTCGCCTCGTCCTTACTGAGATCACAGCCGACGCAAAGGGTGATGATCAGTGAAGAAGCTCGTTTCCAAGAAGACTGCCGGAGTGTCTCCGGGTAGAGGCGGGCCTTGGTCATTACTGCCGTTGCGCCATTGGCCGCATGCTATTGATTTGGCAATCTTCGCCACCGGCTTGGCGATCTTTTATGGTCTGGTTACACTAGCGCGCACCTGGCTTGGCCCCGTTACGCCCTCTGTAGAGATTGATCGCAGGCCATCCGCGCTCCCCGCCTATGCTGCTTACTCATTACTGAGAGTCCTTATCGCTTACGTGCTCAGCCTGGTATTTACCTTGGCTTATGGCTACGCCGCCGCATATAACTCGACGGCCGAACAAATAATGATTCCGCTATTAGACATCGCGCAGTCGATTCCTGTGCTTAGTTTCCTTCCGGGCGTAATGCTGGCGATGGTGGCGCTATTCCCTGATCGACAACTCGGAGTTGAATTAGGCGCCATTCTGCTCATCTTTACTGGCCAGGTCTGGAATATGGCTTTCAGCTTTTATGCTTCGCTGAAGGGCGTTCCGAAAGAAATGCTCGAAGCCGCGCAAATCTACCGCTTTAATAAATGGATGCGGTTCCGTGACATTGAACTGCCCTCAGCCGCGATCGGGTTGGTCTGGAATTCCATGATGTCGGTTGCCGGTGGGTGGTTCTTTCTAATGGCATGCGAAATGTTCGTATTGGGGGATCGTGATTTTCGCCTGCCGGGCCTCGGCTCTTATCTGCAAACCGCGGCCAGCAGCGGCGACACGTTTGCGATCTTCTGGGGCGTCGCCGTTATGGTAGTGGTCATTGTTCTGCTTGATCAGCTGGTCTGGCGGCCAGTAATCGCGTGGGTGGAGAAATTCAAATTCGAGCAAACTGAACGTGCCCAAAGCCCTGGCTCATGGCTGCTGCAACTAATGCGGAAGTCGAACCTCCTCCCTCGTTTGCGTAAGGAAATGCTTGCTCCAGTTTCGGAATGGCTGTCACTCTACGCGGCAGGGCGACATAACGCGCCGCCCGCCCGCCACGAATTAGCTGCACTGAAGAAATGGGTGTCACGCGTGTTGGCCGTGGCGCTGCTTTCAGCAGTGGGTTATGCCGTTGCACGGGCTTTGGCAATCGTGACGACCGTAGACCCTTTGGAACTGAAGGAACTCGGGATTGGGGTGCTGGCGACGTTCTTGCGGGTCAATATCGCTTTGCTGATCGGTGCCGCCTGGACCATCCCTGCAGGAGTCGCCATCGGTTTCAATCAGAAGCTGGCCCGCATTGCGCAGCCATTGGCACAGATTACTGCCTCCGTTCCAGCAACTGCGCTCTTTCCTGTCGTGCTGCTTCTCCTTATCCAGCGGGGCGGTGGCCTTGCATTGGGCTCAGTGGTTCTCCTTTTGCTGGGAACGCAGTGGTACATTCTCTTCAATGTGATCGCGGGCGCGATTGCCATCCCCAGTGACCTGAAGGAAGTCGCCGCAGTATTCAAATTTGGCTCTGTGGCAAGATGGCGAAGGCTTATCCTTCCCGGCATCTTTCCTTACTTGACTACTGGACTGGTTACAGCATCGGGCGGAGCTTGGAATGCCAGCATCATTGCGGAATATTTCCATTTCAAAGGACACATTTACTCGACCGTGGGACTTGGCGCTACTATCAGCCGTGCGACAGATTCTGGGAACTTCAACCTGCTTATTGCGTCGACGATCGTGATGGCCGCCGTCGTTGTGGGCATCAACCGTTTAGTATGGCGTAAACTCTACATTTTGGCAGAGGCAAAATATAAAATAGAAACGTAAGTTTTCAGCTCACTGAACATGTTTGCCCTTGCGACACTCGCTTTATCCATCCGAGTGTAGAAAAAACTGTAGCAACAACTTCGGGGTACTGTGCCCAGCCCTGCAAAAAATCGACATTCACGTCGACATCAGCAACGAACACGCTTCATTTCAGGACTGTTTTGCACTTTTATTATCTAAACGCTTCTCGTCGTTCTGAATCGCGCTCGCACGGGACGGGCTTGCTTCCACCACTGCACATCATTCCGCGCGGCTCGCGTCGCAGGTGATTCCTTCAGCCGCCTTTCTGCCTTCCAGGTGGTTGATCACGGCCCTATAGGCCGAGAATTGGGCTCTCTGCTGCAGGATCTTGCACATCGTTCTGATTGCACTACAATGTTCCACTCACAAGTTGCTGGTGCAAAAGATGTTTCTCTATGCTCAAGCTGGTTTCAGAGTTGCATAGCTTGATAATGCCCGGCGTGTGATAGGAGTAGAGGGTGAAGACCACCTCAAAATTGGCTGTCTTGTTGCCCATCTTATTTTTTATTGCGATGGTGCAAATTCTCCCGCAGGTGGACCTACCAGACACGGTTTTCCACGAGGACAGTGTTCCCGTAGTCACGAGATCACACCCAGTTTCTGCTCCGGCGATCGGCAGCCTTGAAGGCGCCGACCTTTCGCGGTCTGTATCGTTTTCACTTTTCGGTCGATTTGACCTGCAACTCACTGCTCACCCCGTAAGCGAGTCACGGCACATCCTTTTCTCCACGTTGCTCTGCTGACATATTCGCGAGTGCAGCGAGCTGAATGCTGACCTGCAGCTTGCAGTAACCACGCACTGTCGATCGTACGACGTGCTGCGCGAGGCTATTGGATCCGCTCACTTTGTGGCGAAAACGCAATACAGAGTGGGTGTCCGATGGTCTCTTGAAGCACGTCCCGATTCGGTTCAGCAAAACACATCCACATAATTGAGCTCTAGGGGCGATCGAAGATGGAACTTTCACAAGCTAAACTCGAAGAAGAACTGCTGAGCCTTCTCATTACCATGGACTCAGGAGCCGTTCTGTGCTACAGCACAAAGGGCAGCGGCCTGTATCGGCTGTGTGCTGTCGACGGTACGGAGACGAAAATAAGGAGAGTCGTGGGCCGAGCGGCTTGGGATCGCGGGTATCTCCAGTTCGACAAACACAAAAATGGAATCACGATTTATCGGCTCTCGTCGCTGGGTTGGGTGCGATGCAAACAACAGATCGGCCACACAGCGGCAAGTACGTGACTACTGCGATGGCGGCCGCGAGCCCGAGACCAGCAGAGTTGACGAAGCAAACTGGCACGAACCCATGCGTGCGAAGCTGAAGCAATATGTATCGTGAAGTACTGTCAAGCAATCGCCGCATTGATTGCTGAAGCATCATACCGACAACTCAACGGCACAAGCTGGATAACCGGGGCAAGGCAAAGGAGACAATGAAGGAGACCCGGTCGCAATAACGGCAATGTCGAGCCCAGCACAAACACCATTCATTTTCCCGTTTCAACCGAACGGCTAGCCGGTCGATTGCCGATCGTGGCGAGTAGCCTCAACTTGTCTCCCGATCCCCAACACTCGCCTACTGACCTGGACCGAGATCAAATGATCCTGAAAGCATTCCCGAGAGCGCGAAGGTGGGCTGCCACGGCGGCAATCTCCTAAGTGTGAGGCTCAGCGAACGTCACGCATGCTGTATCGTGGAACAAGCCTGAGGGTTAACAATGTCGGCCAGCGGCATTCATGGTATCGAAATTGTTTTTCTCCTTTTACTCGTGTTCGTGGTCGCGTTTGGAATTCTGGCTAGAAAACTCCGGATTCCATACCCAATTGTGATGGTGATTGGGGGCTTGCTCCTGAGTTTCGTGCCGGGAATTCCTAGGATCACATTGAATCCGGATCTGGTCTTTTTCGTGATCCTGCCTCCGCTTCTCTACAGTGCCGCGTGGACGACGTCGTGGCGTGAGTTTTCAAACAATTTGGTTAGCATTTTCTTGTTGGCCTTCGGGCTTGTGACATTCACCACATTAGGAGTAACAGAGGCTGGTCAATGGCTTTTCCCTGGATTCGACTGGCGGATTGGTCTCGTGCTCGGAGCCATTGTCGCTCCCACGGATGCGATTGCGGCCACTTCAATCGCAAAGCGGCTCGGACTCCCAAGGCGAATGGTTGACATCCTTGAGGGTGAAAGTCTCTTAAATGATGCCACCGCTCTTCTCGCCCTGGAATTCGGAATCGGTTTGTTGATGCAGGGACACGTGCCGACATTCACTTCGGGGTTGTTGCGCTTGTGCTATTTGACGTTGGCGGGAATCGGAGTTGGCTTATTGATTGGCGAAATTGTCCACGTTGTCGAGCACCGAATTGATGACGCCCCAATAGAGATAGTTTTAGGCATTCTCACCTGCTATGTCGCATATCTCGCAGCGGATTCCATTCATGCCTCCGGCGTACTTTCAGTCGTGACCTGTGGCCTGTACCTGAGCCGTAAGAGTTCGCACTTCTTCTCTCCCTCAGTTCGCCTACAGGCCTGGGCAGTTTGGGAGTCTTTCACGTTCGTCTTGAACGGATTGGTATTCGTGCTCATTGGCCTCCAACTGCCGTTCGTTATGGCAGCGATCCGAGATCACAACCTCAAAGCTCTACTTATATATGGAGTCAGCTTCAGTGGCCTTCTGATCCTTCTTCGGTTGACTTGGACGTTTCCTGGGGCATATCTCGCCAACATCATTCGAACGAAAATCCTTCACCAGGGGGACCAAATGCCGCCAGCTCGGCATATCTTCGTCGTGGGCTGGACGGGGATGCGGGGCGTGGTTTCACTTGCAGCTGCTATTGCCCTGCCTCAAACCCTCTCCGGTGGAACTCCATTTCCACAGCGGAACATAATCATATTCCTGGCATTCAGCGTCATCTTAGTGACGCTGGTCATGCAAGGACTCACCTTGCCATCGTTAATCCGTGCTCTCGGAGTTGCAGGCACGTCAGACGAACACCCAGAGGAACGAGAGGCTCGTAGCACCATTTTGAAAGCTGCTCTTGATCATCTTGAACGTTCTAAAGAGAAGGTCGGCGGTAGATTTACCGAGGTCTACGATGACCTGGCCCAACACTATCGCAGCAGGCTGACGGCGCTCGAACAAAACGGGGATGCCGGAGAGGGACACGGTCTAGATTTTTACTCCCGGTACCTTGAATTATCGCGAGAACTACTGCGAGTCGAGCGACAGACGGCAATCCAACTGCGCAATTGTGGTCGGATAGGAGACGATCTGCTGCGGCAAATCGAGCATGAGCTGGACTTGGGCGAAGCACGCCTGAAGGGCAAATAGTAAGGGTAACGTTCCGAGCCGCGATGGCCGTTTTTCAAAGCAAAGAGCACTGGACTCAGAAGACGCAGTTCGGAGTGCGGGAAGGAAATCGTAACTACCGGAAAAGTCTTGCCCAGTAGAGAACCGGACCCGATCAGCGAGGATGTGGCCCCCAGTTTCAGAGCGTGCGAACCCTGGTTGTGATATACGGTGTCTGACCACTGGAATTGGCGAACCGGGTCTTGCTGAGGACTGCCCCTATCGCGGCCAATGGTAAGGACCAATTGGCCACTCTCAAAGATGTTCGCCTCCGGATTTATCCCTATAGGGTTGAACCCGAACCATTGATGCAGGTACCCGAATTGTGCAGTATTAACGGTTCGGTGCGAGGTCGCGGAAGTGAGCGAAAACATTCCGGTCTCCACGTTAATCGGGCTGGACGTGTGTGCTCATACGCAGTTTGTGGACCGGCGAATGCGCCGCCTCCTGCGGATCGCTGCGTGTCCCAAAGCGCTGTCATCGTGTGGTTTTGTGAAAGATGCCAATCGAGTTTGGCCAGGTAATCATTTTGCGAGATCGGCCAGCCCAAGAACTGGCACGCGCCTTCAGGTAGTCGAGGGAAATTTGTTGAAAGCTTGCAATGGTCGGGTCCGAAGAGAGCTGAAAACCAGCGGGCAGATTGAGAAAAACTCCGTTCGGGACATTACTGCGCATGCCTTCGTAGTTAACAAAGAAGAACAGCCGGTCCCTGCGAATGGGAGCGCCCAACGTGGCGCCAAATTGGTTGAAATGAAACGGGCTCTTGGGTAGGCCATAAAGCTTGTTGACGGGATCGTTGGCGTTCATCGAACGGTCGCGATAAAACCAGAAACCGGATCCGTGCAATCGTTGGTTCCCGATTTCGTCACAGTGTTGATTACGCCTCCGCCAGCCCTGCCGAACTCCGCTGAATAAGCATTGGAATTGACCTGGAATTCGCGTATTGCATCCTGACTGACGTGATAGCGCTGCCGGCCGTCGAGGATGAAACCATCCTGCAGTTGTCCCCAGAATGCATCGTCGTTATTAATGCCATCCAACAGAAGCGAGTTCATCGCACGCTGGCCGGCAAAGCTGAGGCCGCCTCGAACATCCATCGTCACTTCGGGTGTCAGTAGTACAAAGGCTGTGAAATCGCGGCCGTTGACCGGCAACTCCGAAATGAGACGATTATCGATAGTCGTGCTGACTTGGCTCCGGGTCCTCTCTAGAATAGGAACCTCATCAGTCACGGTCATGGCATCTTTAGCACTAGCAACGCTGAAGCGCAACGTGAGTGTCAGATTTGCACCCACTGTTACATCAATTTTGTCTACCCGGATGGTTGTGAAACCGACATGATCCGCCGCCAGTTCGTATTGCCCTACTGGAAGAACAGCGAAACGGAAAATACCGTGATCGTTCGTCGTAGTGGAAGGTGCAAATGAAGTACTTAGGTCGCGAACGTTTACATGAGCGTTCGCGACCACCGCGCCCGAGGCATCAAGCACAGTGCCTGAAAGTGAAGCTTGATCTCCCGATTGGCACCAAGAGGATACCGTCGCGGCCAGCACCGCCAAGCCGAGCAGGCTTGCATGTCGGTGTGAATGGCGAAGTGGTGCAGACATATTCACGTTACGATGTGGATTCCGAGCGGGCTTTGGTTTCCGCATACAACGCGTCCTTCTACTGGAAGTTGTCCACTAGCACTATATCCCTCGTCAAAGCATCGAGCTGGGTGTAAAGGATCGTTCGCCCATCGGGCGATGCTGCCAAACCCGTCGCTTCGCGAGCAGGGCGGGTCTCGAGCTCGAAAAGACGAGTTACGTGACCTCGAGCGAAGTCGAAAAAGACAATCGCCGGCTTTGCAGTGGTGTCGAGGTAGTAGATACCTTTTTCGACGACGCCCCCAATAACCCCAGAATTCGGGTTCCAAACCAGGAACAAGGAGAGTCTCCTCACCGCCGCTCAGCAGCGCCGGACGCGCCCTTGGCCCATGAGGGGATCAACCCCCGAGCGCATTAAGGAGAAAACTCTGCGATCTTCCTTCGGATGCCGACGTATCACCCTTACGGGTTGAGTTGGAGCGATGTTGTATGGGGGTGTCCAGTCCTCTTCGCCAGAGGCATCGAATTAGTTCTCAACGATCTGCTTGCGCCGAGAGAGTCGGTACTTCGACACATGTGCCGAGCCTCTTTACGTCCGGCTGCACTGTAATCTGCATCAACGCGGCAACCTTTTTATAACGTGGCGCCTGACGCCGGGCAGGTGAATCTCTTGAACATACTTTCGCCAATCGATTGCGGAAGTGTCGAAAGAGAATCGCATCTGATCCTCGCTATTAAGCGATTGAAATAGTCGTCTTGTATTGTCGGTCGAGAATTGACATTGCAGCCGCATGTAATCAGTGTAGAGCCGGGAAAGGTGCTCGAGGCGTTCAAGGTGCATCCGCCTGACTGACAGCTTATGGTTCAATCGGGCAGCACCCGGACAGAAAGCGAATCTGTCGTTCAAGGTGACAGCGGCGCGTAATATCTTCTGGCTCACCTTGAGCCACCACTTAAATTTGCCGCGGCCGCTATATTTCCAAGGCTGCAAAACTAGACCTGTTCCGGTCCGCATGGGGAATCGGCTGAAATACTCGCGGGTATACCCCATGAGTTGTTCGAGTCGAAGCGGATTCTCGGAGCTGCTGGCAACTTGAAGCACGCTGGGGTTCCGGCCGTCAGTTCCCACCGCGAGGCCTGCCAGAATGGCGCTGACAACGAAGTCGACGGGAATAAAGTCAATGAAACTGTCGGGGTTGCCGGGAAAATCGGGGATTTCCCCTTTGCCATAGCCAAACAGAATTGGTGTACTTGTTTGAAAGCCCTCGATCCAACCCGGTTCCGGTTCCCTCAAGCTGCTCTCGATGATGGAGGGCCGCAGAATTATCACGTTCAGCCCATCGCGAGACTTCACCAGCAACTGTTCTCCCATTGCCTTGGTATAGGTGTAAGTGTCAAACCACCCGTAATGGCGCGATCGCGAGAAGCCCTCCTGTGAGAGGGTCTTGCCAACCCATTGTTGGCGCTTTCTCTCTGCCGACAGTTCCAGTTCACTGTTGTTTGGAACTTGGCCTGTTGTGCGGTGAGCCTTAGCCTGGAAACGGAACTCACTGCGCGCCGATGGCGTTCGCGACTCGCTTTCCACAGATTCGGCGAGCCGTAAAGCTCTGTCGATTTCACGTTCGACACAAAACGGGTCGCCATCAATGTCCATCGGAGCGGGGGCGGTATCTGGCTCTAGGATTTGTTCCGGTACGGAGCCGCTTCTAGGTCCGTGCACGAAGGCGGTCGAGACGTGCAACATTGTAGGATTTCGGAAGCGTTTCGCATAGTTCAGGAGGTGATAAGGCCCCAGGCTGTTTGACCGAATCGCATGGTCGACGCGCTCGTCGAAACCGACTAGAGCAGCAAGATTGACTATCAAGTCCACTTCGTCAAGTTTCGGGACATCGGCTGGGAGACCGAGATCGGGGCGAGTAAGGTCCCCTGCTATGATTTCGACTTTCTCGCGAATGAATCCGTCGAACCTCGTCCCGTAAAAGGAGCGGAGACGATTGAAGATGGAGGAGTTGAAGATCTCCGTGTGAGCCCGGTTCCGTGCCGACGCTGCGGAATTATGATTCGAGTTCGGCCTTATCAATAGGACAATTTTGCACACGTGGGGGAGCTGACGGAGGATTCTTTCGAGCAGTACTTTTCCAAGGAAACCGGTCGTACCGGTGACCAGCAAGGTCTTGCCTTTATAGAAATTGCCTATTTCGCTCATGCAAACTGTAATTGCCCGGGAAGTGGGCAAGGTCACCTTCACATTTTTAGAACAACCGCGCACTACTCCAACCGCGCCGCTGCAATCGCAGCTTGAGTTCCGGGTAATCAACCTTCGCGTTGTGCCTGCTATCCACCGGTATGCGGCGAAGCGTTACTAGACGATCCAGACCTGCCCAGCCGAGTTGCTGCTCACAGGCGGCGCTATTAAATTTGCCGCCATTATGTGGTTGAATGACGAGAACCCGCTCCCCGGAGACGTCTACGAGGGCACAGCGCGCGATGCGCGTGTCGTGTTGTACCGCGCACTCCACGGCCAGGGGATACAAAGTCCCGCGGTGGTCCCGTACTTTGGCGCTGCATCGGCCGAGAAGCCATAACCGGTTCCTTGAGTCGAGGTAGCCCATGTCTTGCGTCCGGTGCCACCTCACGCCTTCAACCTCGAACTTGTTCACCCCGTATTCCTCGTGCAGATATGCACCGAGCACGTGCTCTCCAGAAACTACAATCTCTCCAGGAGATTCGTTCGGCACAATCATCTCCGCGAAATCGGAGGTGCTTATGCGTCCGATTCTCCTGTCGCCCTGTTCTCGGATAACGCGTAGTTCGAGAAAAGAGGACGCCCTTCCCACCAGTAACCCGCGTCCATTTCGCATGGCTGCAAAGTCGTCCTCACTGATGGAGTCGAGACGAATGCCAGCCATGGGTTCGGCTTCTGTGGAACCATAGATTGTGGTCAGGGCGGCGTTTGGGAAGGCTCTTTGAGCGCGTTGCAGGACTCCGGGAAAGACAGGAGCGCCGCCGAGAAACACCTTTCTCAGTGACGTCAGTGGATGCGAGGTTCGAATGCATTCATCCGCAACCCGCTCGATGAAGGCCGGCGAAGCCGCGGTGGAGTTGATCTTGTGTCTTTCGATTTGATCGATCACTAAGCCCGGATCACATGACGCCGGGGCGCGCATATCACACTGTGGCAGCACGCTGCAGACGCCCGAAGCTAAGTTCGCAAGAACAAAAATCGGTAGGGTTGTCAGGTCCACGGTTCCCGCTGTCAACTTAAGACTCGCAGCGATCGCGCGGTGTTGGGCCAGCAGAAACTGGTGAGTTCTCACCGCGGCTTTAGGGATGCCAGTACTTCCGCTCGTAAACGTGACCAGGGCGGGCGCTGTATCGGCGAGAGGGGTTACATCGTTGCGATGTTCCGCGTGCAATGAGGAAAAAGTCACTGTTCCGGGTTGCCACGACGTCCCCACGAACAAGTCAATTCGCCGGACCGCCGGTGAGACGATGCGAAGCAAATGGGCTCGAGCAGATCCGAAGAACACCTTTGGCGGATAAATGTTGCAGCATCGTTCGATTTGCTCGCGCCCCGCCGAGGGATCGAGAAAGATACCCACCGCGCCGAGTTGAAACAAAGCAAGGAGAAATACATACAATTCCGCTGCCATCGGGTAAAAGATGAGCGCCGCATCTCCCGCTACAACTCCCCTCGCATCAAGCCCAGCTGCGATTCTGGCCGCGCGGTCATAAAGATCGCCGACTGTGAGTGTGCGCTCGCGACCGTTACGGACGTCGATGATGGCGGGCGCGAGAGGACGTATCTCGGCCTGGTGTCTCACCAGCTCCACGACATTCATGCGCACAGGTCCTTGGCGAACAAGCTATAGGTTCGGATCCGTTCGGCATATACGCGGCTTATGTTGCGCGCCAGCATGTTTCCGGTTTGCATCAGTGCGTGAATGCAACGCCGAAAACCCATATCGGCGCCCAGTTGTTGGACCTCTCCCACCAGTACAGATCCAAGGCCGCTCAGTTCCCGGCGTGGCAGGATGGCAACCGTCTTGATAATGAACGTATCGAGCGGCATGCCGCGACTTTCGCGCAGCAGGTCGGGCACCCCAAACACAAATCCGACCGTCTCCAGCCGCTGTTCAGCGACAATCAACAGCTCAGGGCGCAACACGGGCAGGACCTTTTTGTATTGGTGAACAAAGTCTGATTCCGCGAGCTCGGCATAGAGGTAGTTGTTTCTGAATGCCTCGCAGCATACCCGGTAGAGGCGGGGAAGATAGCTTTCCAGTTCTCCTTGGCACAACGAGCGGAGACTGACGCCTAGAGAGCGCAATCGTTCTCGGGCTTTGGTCAAGCGGATGTCTTTCTGGCCCAGATCCAGGTTCAGAGACGAGATATACGTCGCGAGCGGACAAAGCCCGGCGGCCGCGAACTGGAGCGGCCACTGCGGAGGATTTTCCGGTTCCAGAAAAAACGGCGGTTCACTCCCCGCGTCGGTCACGAAGCGATATCTTCTCCAGGAGTTGCCATCCATGGGTCCGATTGCATAGCTGCAACCGGCGCGGCGCAAGCGATCGCAAGCAAGCGCTAAGAGCGTCTCCGCAGCCGAATCACAATCGGCGTGGTAATGACCGATCGTACCGACAGTGTGATTTGGAAGGGGCGGGGTATGCGACCACCACAATGAACATTCCGCGAGTGGTCCTAGGTTGGAATCAACGACGGCCAAGTGAACATCGGCATGTTCGTGGTCAAACTGCTCACAGTCAAACGTCGGCGATAGCAGGTGAATCTCACTCGCCACAGCGCATTCGACCGTCTGCATCACAGAACCTCCTCCAAAACGAACGCGCCGTAGAAGAAAGTCTTGGCATTCCTGAAAAGCGAATCTGACAAGTTCGTAAGCGGCCTGAGAAGCGCTGCCATGGAGTCAGGACGTTTGCGCGGAACCAGCATGTTCCAGTAGGCGAGTCGCGCACCGGGTCTGGCGCACCGTGTCAACGCACGAAGGATGCGGTGATAACTCTGCGCGGAGACGTATTCAAAGATGTCGCTGAGGTTGAAGGCGTCGAGGGCACCTCGAGATGTTTCCAGGTAACCCTCCAACGAACAGCAGCGCCATTCCAGGCGCTCCAGATTGGCGCGAATGACCTCAAAATTCTCCTCGCGCAGCGCGAAGGGAAGATTGTTGCTGGCGTGCCGTCCCGTTAGTATCCATTGCAAGTAGGGATTCGCAGCCGGATCCAGTTCGGTGAATGCGTAACGCGTACGCTGCAGCAGGCGTGCTGCTACGCTGCCTTCGACGTAACGGAAAAACTCCGGATCGCGGCCCAGTCGCCCGAGCATCAATTGAGAGAAGAATGCTCGGAATAAGGTACGCCAGCGGAATGTGTTCCACTCGGTTTCGTAAAAGCGCTGCCGTTCCGAATGAGATTTTTTCGTTAGCAACTGCTCCACAGCGCGACGACTATGGATCAGGGGCAAAACCCGGGTACGAAATATGCGGAAGAAGTTCTCAAAGCGGCCCGCAGAGCCGATTCCTGCCTGAATCATTCGGGGACGTTGGTCCCAATAGTCCCGGGCTTCTGCCGACAGATGTTTCCGGCAGCAGCGATAGAGATCCGCCCTGTACTGACTCTCCACCGAGCCAATGAGCGCCAGGACTTCCGGATGCTTCAGTTCACGAAATGCCGCAACACGCAACTCAAGCGCCGCCAGTTGCGCGGGGTTGATATCCAGGGCAATTACTTTGCGAGGTCTCTTGCTTAACATGGCGAGGGCGTTGTCGCCAGCCGAGGCGATCGAAAGGCAGGTTGAGTCGGGCTGAATGCTGAGAGCCTCGAGCAGGACGTCGGCATCTTCCCAGCACTGGGCATAACGGATGCTGGAGAAGTCCGCGCGTTCTGCTACTTCGCTATGCAACGTGCGCCTCCGAGACGGCCAGGCGGCGGATCGTTCCTTTGCCTCCATCGATCTCCACGAGATCACCATCGCGGAGCCATTTTGTGACTCCCGGAACGGACACTACGGAGGGGATTCCCAATTCGCGCGACACGATTGCGGAATGTGAAAGCAGGCTTCCTCGTTCGACAATCAGACCGGCAGCCGCGGGGAAAAGCAGGACCCAGCCGGGATCCGTTCTCTCTGCGACCAGAATGCTGCCGGCAGACAACGATGCGGAATGGGGGTCAGTCACCAGGCGCACGCGCCCGCGCACAATTCCTGTGCAGCATCCGAGGCCTTGGCGCTCCTCTCCCAAAACTTCCGGCGGTTGAGAGCTTCGGCTCGGTTGAAAATGGGTTGTCTGGTGTACCGGGCCGTGTGTCTCGAACCGGTCGGGGGGTGCGGGGCTAGCGCGAGATTCCTGAAACTCCCGCTGGCGAAGCGCGACCAGCTGTTTCAGCTCAGTGGTCACAGTTGTGCCGTTAATGAATCCCAGCACTTCCTCGATACGAAGGTAGAAGATGTCACGCGGATGCTCGAGGCGATCCAGCGCGTACAATCGCAGACCTATTTCGATGAAGATCTTGCGAACTCGGCCGAACACCCGGGTGCGCTCGAAGCGGAGGTTCTCTCTCTCGCGAACGCGTTCACGGGCATTGCGGAGAATCCACGTGAAGACGCCCCGGCGAAGTGGACTCCGGCTTAAAGCCTTTCTCGCTCGCTGTTCAGCGGAGGCGGCATCGTGCACATCAGCGTTCGCGGTGCTGGTTGTCGCGTGACGGCAAGCAAGTTCGCCAATGCTGCGCAACAACGGAGAGGGATCGTCGCATAGAGTCTGACTCTCGAGCTTCAACTCATCGAGGCAACGTTCTCCAAATTTTTCAAGGTATTCGTGATATTTCGGGCTGAGGTCCGGATTTTCCCGGATCGCGCGCTCACAGCTCGCGCAATTTCCCGAACGGAAGATCTCTGCGAGTGCCGGCTTTCGGGCGACGATCGCCGCCATTTCCCGCAGGCGGACCGCCGGTTCCACACTGATCATGCCGCCTCGAATACACACCAACTCGTTTGCGAGCTGATTTCCTCCCTTGAGCCACTTCTGGCAGAGCTGGCGAAGCAGACCATGAAAGATCATGGTGAAGAAATCGTTGAGGAGAGGCGCGTCCCACCGCCGGAGCAACTGGTTGAGGAGCCTGTCGTAGCAGGCGGCAAGTTCGTCAACTCTCTTATCAGCGAAGCCGGCGGTGGAATCCGACAAGGCGTTATCAAGCCGTGCATAGAATCTTTGGATCTTCCGGTCGAGGGTGAAGTGGTTCCAAACCACAGCCATCAGCATGTGTCCCAGGTTCCTTGCGTCGCGCACTCGCTCTCTAAGAGTCGCGGCGGCAAGGGTATCTGACACATCGGCCGGCAGCGGCTCTTTCACCCCCATCATTTGTTCCATGAAACGGCGGTTGACGGTGAATCCGGGCAGGAGCGCGAGCACCCGATACCAGTTCAAAAGGTTGTAATAGACGCGTCCCCGGATGAGGCCGAGCATGTGCGAGAAGACATGGTCGTTGGCCGCCAGTTTTCTTTCCGGAACTTTCAGGATCCGGCAAAATTCGCGGTAAACGCCCTCGTACGCACAGCGTGCAAAAGAAAAAGTCAGTGGAGTCGTGACCCCGCTGTAGCTCTCCGTGATGTTGCTGTTGTCCCAAATGTTTCGGACGGCATCCGGGTCCGGGAGATCAGTCAAGGTGGTGATGGGCCGGGTCTGAAGGACGTAAAGATCGTCACCGGCAATGGCCCATTCGATGTCTTGCGGGCGGCCAAGGCACCGTGCGATCTGACGGGCGGCCTTTCCAATTCGAGTTACTTGCTCATCGCTGAGGGTTCGGACGTTTGCGGGCATCTCAGAAACCAGTCTTTGCCTTCGCGTGACCTTTCCGTTGCGATCCAGTTCATAATCATCCGAGTCCGTTTCGCCGGAAACCAATCCGCTAGCCAGACCTTGGACAGCAGAAATCACAACGGTGCCGGTGCGGCCCGTTACCGGATCGGCGCTGAATGCCACCCCAGCGGCCTCTGGATTGATCATGCGCTGGATGATCACGGCCGGAGCTTTCTGCGCTTGCGAAGCGCGGCCATACTGGGAGCGGTATGCCGAAACACGTTCGGAGAATCCAGAACGCCACACCGCTGCGATTTTCTCCGGCACTGCACCGGCCGGCACGGAAAGACAGCTTTCAAACTGACCTGCGCAGGAGCAATCGCAAGCGTCCTCATCGAGAGCAGAGGAGCGCACGGCGAAGCCGTCACTATTGTGCGAAAGGTCACCCAGGGCCAACTCAACTTCCCTGCGCACACCCGAATCGATCAGCAGGCTCTCAAGTGCGCAACGAATCTTCTGCGTATCTCCGCTCTGGAACGCCGATTTCTGGGATTCATTCAAGCTGTCTTCAAATCCTCGCGGCGACACAGCAAACCACTCGGGCACGTTGAATCCTTCTTGTTGCAACCGCGCCAACCCGTATCCCTTGCCGCCCAAGTCCTCGACCGATCCCGATTTGAAGATGTACTTCACTTCAGGCCTCCGTAATAACGCAGCGCCACGGGAACAATCCCCATGCCGAGATAGGTCACCACAGCCCACATTCCTGAAAGAGCCTCGATCCACTTTCCCCGGCCACGGTCGCTGTGTTTCAGGAAGACCACCGCGACAACAATCGAGACGGCAATTAATGGCAGGAGAACGAACTCGATTTGCGGGAAGCGGATGATGCGAGCCGCGGGGTAAACCAGAACCGCAGAAGTGGCCATCACCGCGAGCCATGCGAGAAGCGCCCCGCCTGGACCCCAGAGTTGGCTGTAGGTCTCAACACCGTGCTCCTCATCATCGGGTGCGCGAACCTTCCGCCCGATCTCGATGACCATCCCAATAAAGAAGTTCGCCAGCATCATCCAGACGATGCCCTGCGGAGGGTGTGTCAATCCTGCGGACATCCAGTCACAGGCGCTGGCGATGAGGAAGATGAGAGGCATGATGATCATGTGACTGACCATGTAGACGATTGGGTGCCGCTTCAACCAGCGCCGCGCAAAAAACTCCTTGCTCATCAGCGCCAAATACGCCAGCACGCCTGCAAGCAGCGCAACCAGACTTGCCGACAGCCAGGGGACGATCAAGAGCTGCAGCGCGATAGCGGCAGCCCATACGAAGGCCAGCTCGCGGAGTGTGATTAATCCACGGGGTACGGGACGATACGGCCGATAGAGGGAATCTTCTTCGAAGTCTTTGAACTCGTCGGCCAGGCGCAATTGGAGAAAGAACAAGAATGAAATCGCGAATGCGGCGACAACCTGGCGTCCTGAAAGGTTGCCGGATCCACGCGCCAGGGCTGAGTACCCGATGCCGGTTACGGTGAATGCGGCGATAATTGGCGTGTGAGCAGCGAGCGGAAACCGTTCGCGTTGATAAATCCACCAGCGATGTACCGTGGCCGGGGCTGACGCCATTGCCAGACCCGATTTTGCACCTGCCTGGTTCATTCGCTCGACCTCGCAACTCGTGTTTCAGCCAGCGACCTCAGTCGGCAGCAAACTTGCGTGCCAGCCCAATCTTTTCGTCATCAAACGGCGACCCAGTCCACTTTTGATCGTCCGTTGACAAGATCCGCACCGTTCCGTGAGTCCCGTCTACTTCGAGCATTTGTCCAGTCTTGATGAGATGTGTTGCTCCCAGCACATTGAGTACGGTCGGCAACCCGTATTCCCGTCCGAGTACGGCGCCATGCGACAACATACCGCCCACTTCGGCCACCACGCCGGAGACCAATCCAAGCACCGTGGTCCAGGCAGGATCCGGCGAGCGCGTAACCAGAATTTCGCGCGGATTCAGTGTGCTGCACTCAGCGAGACTGGTGATAACGCGGGCGCGAGCTGTCACCTTTCCGACACTGCAGCCGGTACCACGCAAGAGCACAGTGCCGGAGGGTTCGAGATGCGGATCGGGAGTTTGCTGGCTAATCCCCCTGCCTAATTCGCCGGGAGGCTCTAGCGATCTATAACCGCGATACATCAGCCGCCGGAATGAACTGATTGCCAGTATTCGCGTCTTATCGGCCCGGTGTTGGGCGATCGCACGGAGGTCCTCGGTGTGCAGCATGAATACATCTTGGTCGTGGTGTAACCAACCGTCGCGTTGGAAGCGGCGCCCGGCTTGTAGCGCGTATAGCCGCACCACACACCCGGCACGCGTCGAATACTCGCGCATCTGTTCCCGGCGGCTGGCGTACGCGCGGGCCATGGTCAGCCGCTTGCGGAAGGTTCTCTCGAAACGGAGCCTGAGCCACAGGCTGCGCCGCAGTACGGCAATGACCCGGCGAAACTCGGCGGAGTACACCTCGAACTGCTCCCGCGCGGAGTCCTCTGCATCTTTGGGTTCGATACCTGAGTGCAGAACATCGGCGACGATCTGCGTGATGCTCTCGGGTTTTTCTCCCCATCGTGGGGTGCTGATATCGAGTTCGTGGTCGCCGTGATGAAAATTAGCCCGAAGAAAGTCTACGAGAGAGGCATTCCACCCCGCGGAAGTCAATCCCTGTTGTCGGCCTGTCTGCACGAGCTTGATGAAGCCGCGTTGGATCTCCATGTGGCTTACGTCGGACAATCCAGACATGAGGGCTACCGGCGATATCGCCTCGCCTGTGGCGGCGTTGATGCGCGCAAGAAGCTTCTTGAAATCGGTCTGATAGTTCGTGTGATTGTAGACCGTGGTGAAGTAATCGGCCTCCACGCGTTCGTGGAAGTTGAGGACTGCCAGCAGCGCCAACAGAAACTCGTCATCGGGCATCAGCGGGAAAGATTCCGCCAATCGAAGAAAGTGAGTTTCGTCGGGCACGAAGATTTGCGCATAGTCTTCGGTGATCCGCAGTTGCCGCCGATATTCGGCTTCCAAGGCGAATGCAACCGGCAGGGCTGCGGCCACCGTGTGCAGCGTAACCGGTGTTCTTGCCGGACCAGCCTCGCCATAATCCTTCTGGATTCCAAGGTCCCGATCGAATTGCTGCTCGTCATATCCGGGCACCTTGCTGAGGACTTCTTTGACCGCCGAGGCACACCAATACGGACGGCCGTAGAAGAAATCGACCCACACCCGCTCCGGGCCAGTCTTGGGGATCAGTTTGATGGCTTCGAAATACCGCTGCATCGAATGCTGAAATGCATCTCGATAAAGCGAATACATCAGGGGCGTACAGACTTGTGAAGCCACCCCGCCGTCGCGAAAGTTGGCGTTGGTGAACTCTGCTGCTTCACAACGCCAGTGAATCCGCGTGATCGGGCGCGACTGCAGGATCCACAACTTGCCTGCACGGTCCATCGCCCATTCGATGTCTTGTGGAGTGCCGAAATGCGCCTGCAGCTCCAGGGCATACTGGCACAGCTCTTGAAGAGCTTTACGGTCGAGGTGCACATCCTCTGCGCCAGGACGTCGCTCGACCACTCTGCAATCCTCAAGACCCAGGACGTACTGAGTCGGAGTGGTTTGTCCGGAGACCAGACGCTCGCCAAGTCCGCGGCAGCATTCCACAAGCGCATGTTCTTGGCGACCGGTGTGTGGGTGAATAGAGAACGCGACCCCTGCGACGGCCGCATCGACGAGTTTTTGCACCAGTACACTGACGCTGGGGTCGCCGGCATCCAGCCCGTTCTTGTGGAGGTAGCTCGCCGCGCGGCCGTTCTTTCCCGAAGCGCGGCAGTCCACGATGGCTTCCATCAGTTCGCTGAAGTCGGCGATCTTCAGATAAGTGGCGTACTGCCCGGCAAAGCTTGCTCCAGTCAAATCCTCGAACTGGGCGCTCGATCTCACCGCCAGCGGATACCCTCCCATTGACTCGATTGCAGATTCGAGCTCACCCTTGATGCAATCGCGATCCGCGCCGGCGGGCACCACAAAACCAAGCGGGACGGGAAACCCCGCAGAGAGGAGTTCATGCAAAGACGAGGCCTTGACGCCCGCTGCGGCAGCGTTGAAGTTGGGAGCGCCCAGGACGACAAGATCCGGTTTGTTCTCTGCGAACTGTCTCATCTCTCCACTCTGTCGCGTGCGGCAGGGACTCTGTCCGCTCGATTTCCTGCATTAAAAGCTGTAGCGCAGCTCCGTCTTCACAAAAGAATTTCGGTGATACTGTCCCAGAAAGTCATGAACCTCACCCCGCAACCACGCGAAGCCAACGGTTGCGCGCCAGTGGTTTCCGAACGACTGGGAATAAGCGGGATTGACGATGCTGCTGGCGCCATCTTCCCGAATGAACGCGTCCAGCCTGAGCGAGCGGCTGGGATCAATCGTGTATAGAACGTGTGAAATCACTCCGCGCGCGAAACCTCGCTCGCCGAGGTACTGCAGGGCGTTGCCATGAGCCGTCACGACTTCGCCTGCATAACCGAGCGTGATGTGGGTTTCGCGGATCTGCCGCTCCAGTTCAACCAGGTAAAGGACGTATTCGTCCTGATTCTTCGTTGAGGACGTGTAGTACGCGGCTTCTGTCTTGAAGGTGAAACGAGAAAGCGGGACCGTAAAGTCCCCTCCATACAATCTCAACGACGGGTACGTTCGGGAATAGGTCAGGCGCGACGCCGCCGGGTTAATCTGAACATCGAAATTGGGAAAATAGTTGAAGCCGTCATAAAAGCTGAGTGAGTACTCGCAGCTGGCGCCAGTGTGGCTCCAACGCGCCCCAAAGGGCGACCTTCCGGGGAATGCAGAGCCTTGATCCTGAGTAGCGAAGAAATAGTAGGTTGGCGGCAGAAATGTCCATCGCTGCTCTACGAGTGGAATGCGGGCTGGAGTAAATTCCGGCTGCCACACTGCGTTGAACGTATTGTCGCCTCGGGTGTAGGTGATGCGTGCAGCGGTCACCGGCAGGATTTCCTGGTCCGCAAGATTGAGCAGATCGGACGGAGCAAAGCGGTCGGTCGGGTTGAGGAAGTCAGCCCCGCCCCAGCGTATGAACTGCTTTCCCACGGTGATGGTGAAATCAGCGGTCGTAAACACGGCAGCCAATTCACGGATCGAAAGGGGAGCCCGCTGCAACGACCGGTCTTCCCAGTCAAAATGCAAGTTCCGCGCAAACTGCTGGTGACTGTCCATCCCCACTTCGAAGGAAGCATGGAATGCGAGCCAGGGCCTGGGCCGCCATTTCGGTTCGTAGTGCGCCAGGACTCCTCCGATGGCTTGCGTGCTGTCGATAGGAAAGGTCTGCGGATAAACGTTGCCACCGACTGCCACAAAACCTCGCTGGGAGAATTCCTGCGCGTGAGCCAGGAACACCGCCGTGCAAACGAACGTGGCCGCCCATCTCATTGGCTCAACTTCTCCCGGGTGAAGTCTGCCGCCTTGAAAGGCAGGTTGTATTTCACTTTGTCGAGCTTGAGAACGGTGCGGCTGTTTCTGACGTTATCGAGCACACCCACTGTGCGGGCGGTCCAAATTCCGTCAATGGACTCAACGTCGCCGTAGATAATGCGGCGGATCAGGCGGTCTCGATTGAAGTTGTCGGTCCGCACCAGAAAGTACCGATCCTTGCGGACCCACAGGACAGACGAAGTGTACTGCGAGCCTTTGCTCTCCTTGGGGCGAGACTGGATCTTCCAGCACGGCGCGTTGTCGACCACCTCTTCACCGAACAGCTTGTATTCAAATTGGTCCACGTCGCGCTCTTCCAGATCCTCGAAGCTGAAATCAGTGCCGAAGAATCGAGTCGAGCGGTCCTGCAGCGCGATGCGCCGGTCGCGTTCCTCGGCCGGAATCCACATCCACTGATCGGACGCGCGGTCGGGATGGTTAACAATCAGTAACGCAACACCCTTAACTTCGGCCGGAGAGTCGAAGTGCAGCGCCGACCGACTGTTTCCGTAGCTTCCCAGCCGGTCGTATTGCCAGCGTTTTTTGCTGATCTTCTGGCTACTGTTGGTGACCTCGAGAGAACCTTCATAGTGCTCAGTCTTCGAACGCGTCCGATTTTGCACTTCGAGCATGATCTGACGGGCATCCTGAGCCGGCGCCAAATGGGCAATTGCAAGCAGAGCAAAGACCGAACTCAAGAAGGACTTACTCATATTCCAGAGCCTCAACGATGGAGCTGCGCGCAGCGATCTCGGAAGCCGCTAACGAGGAGAACCAGGCGGCGAAAAACACGCTCACGCTCAAGACAAAAACCAAAGGCAGCGGAAACCGGTAGTTCAAGCTCAGGCCGGCGTAGTCATGTCGCACCATTTCCCGTTCGTAGAGCAGATCAATGGCGCCGAAAACGACGCCCAATACAGTGCCAATCACCGCTATGCTTGCGGCTTCTAGCCAGACGGAGTGCCTGATTTGGTTGCGGAATGCGCCGACAGCCCTCAAGGTTGCGAACTCGCGGCGTCGATCAGTGACCGAGACCAGCAGGGTATTTGCGATGCCAAGGATTGCAACGAGGATGGCGACCGCAATCTGGATGTAACTCAGGCCAAGCCATTGGCGGGTGTTGCTCATGACACGTACCCTGACTTCGCGGTTCAACATGACGAACATGCGTCGCTGCTGCGCGAAGGCCGCCTGGATTTCTCGTTTCACGTCTTCTGCGGATGTGCCGTGCTTGAGATAGACCTTGTACATATCTACGGTGGGATCCTGCCAAAACGGCAGGTAGACGGACTTGTAATCAACAAACACGGTTCCCGATTGGTTCAGATAGTCAGTCACGATACCGACCACGGGCAGGCGCACGATTCCCGAAGGTGATGGAATTTCCAGGGTGTCGCCCATGCCGATATGCTGGAGCAACCCGCAGTTTTCCGAAATGACTGCGCCCTTTCCCTCCGCGCCCAGGCGGTACATCTGCTCGAAATTACCGGACACAACGCGGCCACTCGTATGGGCTGTCGTTGTCGCCATGTCCATCGCGACCAGGAGAACGGATGCACTCTTGACAGAGACCTTGTTGCTGCGCAGGCGCTGCACGTCCGAGACTCCGGAAAGAGAGGCCAGAGACGGCGTTAAGGAATCCGGAAAATGAAAGTTACGATTGGTGCCGTCTTCTGACGCCAGGACCAGCAAATCAGAACTTAGGAATGTGCCCACCCAGTCGACAACAGATTCGAAAATACCGCGAGAGAGTCCGCCGAGGCTGACGACGAGGCCAACAGATAGCATCAGGGCAGCAACGGTCGCAGACGTACGCCGGGGGGCCTGGGCTAGGCTGTTCGCGGCCAATGCACCCTCGATAGGCCGCACCGCGCTGAGCAATCGTCGTAACAAGCCAGAGATCAGTCGCGACAGAATTGGAGTTAGCAGCAGAGCCGCTGCGACAAACGAAACATATCCCGTATAGAAGACCAACCGGGAACGTTGAGAGATAACACAGGCGATCGCCAGCAAGACGAACCCGCCTGCACAAATAAGACGGATAGAGCTTTCGCCTGCCCTGCCCGCGTCGGTATGTCCTCTTTGCAGCGCACGCGCGGGATCGGTCCGAGCGGCATCCCTGGCCGGGAACAGAGCGGCCAGCATACTGGTGATGACACCCGTGGCGACAGCGATCAGGATGAGTCCGGGCTCAAAGCGGACTTCGTGGGCGCGCTCTGCGATCCCGTAGTGTGCTTGCATGATGTCGCCGATCGAACTCGCTATCACTTTTGCGATGACGCCTCCGAAAACGATACCGGCTGCCGAACCGATCGCGCCGGCGATGGCACCTTCAACCAGAAACAGTGCGAGGATTCGACGTGAGCTCGCTCCGAGCGCGCGCAGAATCCCGATTTCAGAACGGCGTTCAGTCACGGCAATGACGAATGAGTTGTGAATGATGAATAGACCGACAAAAAGTGCGAACAGGCTCGTCAGATTGACCATGAAGGAGTAGACATGCAATAAGGACTCGAACTGGCGGCTGCGTGCTGCCGGCACGTCGACCTGAAAACCGGGTCCAAGCTCCCTGCTCAGGGCCGCCTGACCCTGGCTCAATGAATAGGTGTCCTTGAGGCGAACGTCGAGCCGATCGAAACGCCGTCCGCGCCCTAGAACCTTCTGCGCTGCATAGATGTCCATAACGGCGAGGCTACCGCCGAAAGCGGCGCTCAGACCGCCTGGCCGCATGATGCCGCGGATGCGGAAACTACGCTCGCCTTCCATCGTCTGCATAGCGATCCTGCTTCCTACGGCCAGGCCGTTACGCTGCGCGAAGTCTCGCGTTACGATGATTGAGTTCGGTTGGGCAAGAAATACGAGCGGATCGTCCACGACATCCTGACCTCCCGCCTCCAGATCGTATTCACGCAGGCTGCGGTCGCCGGTCATGTCGACGCCGAGAATGAGCATGTTGCCTTCCCGCTTATTCTCGCTTCGCACGGCAGCCTCGATCACCGGTTCCGCGACCGAAACTTCCGGAAGGCTCTGTACCCGCTCGAGCACTTCTTCGGAAAATCCAGACTCACCAGAGGTAATCTGAAGTTGCGTCTTGCCGGCGATGTGATCGATCGTGCTGTTCAGCGCGGAAAGAACCGATGCCCCGGCGCTGTGCATCCCGACAAAAATGGCTACGCCCAACGCAATTCCGATGGTAGTAAGCGCAGAACGCAGGCGGTGCTTGCGCACATATGGCCAACTGATGAGCCTCAGCAGGATCATGAGCGCTCGTCCTCTACAATGCAGGCGTCGCGCAGCATGATGCGGCGCGGGGCTCTGCGCGCGACGCCGTCGTCGTGAGTTACCAGGACGAGCGTGGTTCCGAAGCGATGCTGCAGATCGCAGATCGTGTCGAGAATCCCCGCTCCCGTAACGCTATCGAGATTTCCTGTAGGCTCATCTGCGAGCAGGATCGGTGGGTTGCAGGCCAGCGCGCGTGCGATGGCCACGCGCTGGCGTTCCCCACCCGAGAGTTCGTCCGGAAGATGGTGCATGCGGTGGCCGAGTCCCACTAGTTCGAGCAGGACTCTCGCACGCTCCCGAACCTTGCGCGCAGGCCAGCCGCGAAGATGCAGGGGCAAACCGACGTTCTCGAGAGAACTCAGGCTGGCAAGCAGATTGAAGAATTGAAAGATGAAGCCGATTTTTTCGCGTCGCAGCCGCGTCAACCCGGAATCATCCAGGCAATCGATAGGCTGCCCATTGATCTCGATCGATCCTGACGTGGGACGATCCAGCATGCCGATGAGGTTTAGCAGGGTTGACTTGCCCGATCCCGAAGGTCCAACAATGGAGACCATTTCGCCTCGGCCGATATCGAGACTGATTCCTTCAAGCGCCGTCACTCTACGGGTGCCGTCGAACTCTTTCCGCACATTATTGAGATGAATCCCGTGGACTTCATGCGGCGAGGGATTGAAGCCCATCAGCTTTGAGGGATACTCCACAGTAGCGTGCTTCATGTTGGTAAGTCCCAGGGCATTCGCACCACCCACAATCGGGCTTTGCTTGAGCAACACCCGACTATCTGACCAACTCGAAAACGTCGACAACCTTTGGCCTGAGTTTGCTAGGACAGCGGGAAGCTTCTCTGTTCGAACTCGTGATTTCTTGTTTTCTCAAAGATCGAACGCTCGACCAGGCACCGGCTTGCATTCGTTTTCAAGGAGTCCAACCCCAAAAGTGTCACTGCTTTCCTATAAAGCGAAAATCGGGAGCAAAAAGGATCAGAGGTGGTAGGGAGAAATGTTGCAGCCGTCTACGCTGGATGGCCGGCTTAGTGTCGGAAGGAAAGCGTTTTGTTCCAGGCCGGGGGGAAGCAAATAAGGCAATGTTTTCCAGATTAAAAGCTGATGCTAAGTCCGAATTCGATCTGTCGTGGCGCTCCGAGCGAGTAGATACCTGTTCCCACGCCGACCCGATCCACGTCGTGTCCCGACCGAGTGGTGCCGTTGATCTGGCCGGCGGCGCCGGTTAACAATCCATTCAATGCCATCCCGGGCAAATCAAAATTTGCGAAGTTGGGTAAGTTGTATAAGGCTAGACTCGGCTCAATGGATGTGTTTTCGCGAAGCTTATAGGACCAGGCGATCTTCACATCAAGGGCCCTTAACCACGCAAGATTAACTTGCCCCGGCGGAGCTAAGGGAACGCTAGGTGCGACGCCGCCCAGCTGCTGCAGTCGACTCAACGTAAAAAGGCCGTTGTTGATAAGCACCTGGCCCGCGGGTGTTGGCTGGTTGGCGTATTTGTTGTTGTACCCGGTGATCACACGATTGACATTGGAAGCATCGATGCCGCGGTCGAAACTTCCAACGTGCGTTCCGGGGAGTAGATCCTGGCTGGTGCCATCGCCAGTGAAGTCAGTCCGGAATATTTCTCCACCTCCAGTATTCGTGGCGGGGACGGTGAGCGTCGCGGAGAGCGGGCTCCATAAGTGAAAAATCGTGCTAAGTCGTAATCCTCCTGGCAATTCTGCATATCCACCAAAGGAGAGTTGGTGGGTGCGATCCAGCACCGCTGGCCCAAGAAACCGGTTGGGGTGGACCCCATCCGGAGCGCTGACCCCCACATCCTGGTCGGCGCTGCCCAAAGTAGCATTCCCAGATCCGCCCGCATTCTCGAATCTTGACAAGGAATACGCCAGCTGAACGTTCATTCCGCGGACACTCCGGAATGGCTGTTGCAATTGATGAACAAGCTTGATCTGGAGGCCGTTATACACGGAACGTCCGACCGGCTCGTAAAAGAGGAGCGCGGGAGCCTTGGGGTTGATGCCCGGAAATGTGCAACCATACGAGTTACCCGGTGTCATCGCCGAGGGAAACGTACAGACCTGGCCGAACTCTCCGCTGGAGGTGAGACCGTTCCCGGCGAAATCGCTCATGAGCAAGGGGCGCGGATTCTGGTTGACGTCCAACATCTGTTGGGAGGGGCAAGGCGCGTCAATGCCAGCTTGGATGCTGCTTACCCCACATTGTGCGAGTGTTGCCGCTATAGCCTCCTGCGCCGACGCTTTGTTGAAATAGCGAGCATCACCCGTGTGGTTCTCATCAATTTGAAGAAAATAGTGCGTCTGGACGTTGCGGACGAAATCGGCGCTCAAGATGGTGCCCGGGTGTAGCTCACGTTGTACACCGATATTCAAGTCGAGCGAACGTGGTGTCCGATATTTGGGGTCATACATCCCCCCGACACCAAGGTTCTGATCGAGCAGCGCTCCCACATAGTTCGGGTTTGGCGCCTGTAAATCAAACGGAGATTTGCTTTGATAAAGTTTCTGAAAGTCGCTGATCTGGCTCGCGACGGCGCCGATCGGAACCGGATTTGATGTCTGTACGTTTCCTACCAGGAGACTGCAAAATGTCGGAATCAGAGGCGGCCCATTCAGAACCGGAACTGCCAGGGGCAACGCCACTCCTCCACATGCGCCGGGGATCTGGATAAAAGCATTGCCCAGCGGAGCACGGGCGGCGGGATCCAGAGGCGCGACGATGCTGAGCACGTTTTCAAAAAACAATCCAATGCCGCCCCGAATCGAAGTCTTCCCATGCCCTGTCGGGTCCCAGGCAAATCCCAACTGAGGAGCCAGATTGAAGTTTGGTTGTCGCACGGGATTGCCCAGGCCCGGAATGGTGGCGTTCAATTCCGGAATAGGAGGGAACTGGCTGTCGCTGCGTCCTGGCTCGCGATTGTAGCGGACGCCGTAGGACAAGGTTAGGTTCGGCTTCCACTTGAAACTTTCCCCCAGGTATGCCGCCATTCTCTTGTAAGTGAAACTGCCGGCAGGAAGACCCAAGCCGGGGAAGGGTGTCACATATCCCAGTCCGTTGCTCAAGCCAACGTTTTCCACGGGATAATTTAAGGGGCAATTAACGCCACCGACGGTGGCACCGTCCGTGGCAATACAGGTAAATGGCTGGGTGGCGGCGAAAGCCTGTTCCGAGTCGCCCACGTTCGTGTTGACACTTGGCGCAAGGCCTCCCACGGGAACAAAACCCGCGGCCACAATACGGTTAAGGTCGAAACCATAACGGAAGAGGTGACGGCCACGGATGAAGCTGCCGTCATATTTGAACTGCAGGTCCCTTTGTAGAATGACCTCCGGGGGAAGGAAGTTGGGCCCGGTTTGCAGGCCTGTACCACCCATGGTGATGTTCAACTTCTCGTTAGCGAGGGGGAGGCTAGTGCCGGTGGTTGCGTCGGTGACGTTACGTTCTGTCTTGAGATAGCCTATGCGGATGCTGTGGCTGAAACGTCCGCGACCGAAATCTATTCCTCCCACGTGATCGCGAGTGATGTTCTTCCCCTTGTAGACCGAAAAGCCGGAGCCACCATTAGCAGTAAATGAATTTTGAAAATAGCTGAATCGATAAAACGTCCGAATGGATTGCGCAACCTGATAGTCCGCCTTGGCCATCAAGTTGTTCTCCTGATAGGGCGCAGAAAAGCTGCCGGAGAAGTCACTGAACGGAGGAGCGACCAGCACGGGAGCCTGCTGGTGCTGCAGGGTGCGCTCTCCATCCAGGAAATAGAACAAGCGGTTTTTACGGATTGGACCGCCGATTCGACCGCCATATTGCGAGCGCTGAAAAGGTTCAGACAACCCGGGAGGCGCGGGTAGGGCTGCGGCGAGCGAGCTGTCGCGAAAGAACCCGAATGCCTCTCCATGAATCGAATTCGAACCCGAACGCGTGGTGACATTTATAGAGCCGGACGTCGTCAGTTCGGTAGAAAGATCCATGCTCGACTGGCTGAGCTGAAATTCCTGAATGGCGCTCGCCGGAATGTTCGTTGTGGTCGAGCCGAAGATCTCGTCCGAGACATCGACTCCGTCGACTTCTATGCGCGCCGTGCGGCCGAACCGGCCATCAAAGGAGATAGAGGAAAACCCGTCTTTCGCGAAACCGAAATTGCCGGCATCCTGGATCTGCACGCCCGGTTCAAGTTGCGCCAAATCGAGAAAATTGCGCCCATTCACCGGCAGGTTCTCGATCTGTTCCTTATTCAGGACGCCTTGGACGGTTGCCTGTTCGGTGTTGACCCGCAGAGCGGCATCCTGCACCTCTATCACCTCTTGTTCTGTTCCAATTTGAAGTGACACATTCACCGTAGAGGTGTTTCCGACCAGAACAGTGTTATGTATGTGGACGGATTTGAATCCAGCCAAAGAGACCACGATGTCATATCCACCCGGAATCAACGCACCGGAATTAAAGGCGCCGACCGAATTCGTTGTGAGACGAAGAACCTGATCAGTGGCAATATTTTTGACGGTCACTGTGGCCTGCGAAACAGCCGCACCGGTGGGATCAGTGATTGTGCCGACGATGCTTCCTGTTGCTACTGTGGTCTGGGAACGGAGTCCGGCCGAACAGACGACCAGGCACAGCGCAATGTTCAAGATGAAAGTTGGGGCCCGCGTGCATGGAGATGACGCGACCAGTGCCATAGCCCACCTACGTCAAAACAGGAAAGGAGGCGCAAAACTTCGACAAAGCATACTCCGCATCACAGGAGAGTTCAATCAGGGCCACTTCACGTCGAGTGCGTAGATCTCGTCGCTACCGAGATCGCGGGTCAGCGTCGGCGAGCCGTCAGCGGCGACGCCAATCCAGTAATCAAGGCTGGCTTGGCCAAGGGTATCGTCATTCACCATCCGCAGGTCGCCTAGATTTGCAACGTCTTCGAACTTCAAGTCCTCGGCACGGATTCTCTGGATCTTCTGTTCCGGAGAAGTGAGTAGAGCATATAGGTATTTGCCGTCTCCCGAGGGAGCCCAGTTAGCATACAACTGCGATCCTTTGCCGATGCGCGTCCATTTCTTCGATTTAACGTCATATGTTTCGAATCCGCCGTACGGGTCGAAAGACTCTGCAATGATTAAATCCGGCCGTGGCCACCACGGACCGTAAAGATTATCTGAGCCCGCTAGTACAGTCACCTGCTTCGTGCGGAGATCTATGGTGTGAATCTCCAACCAGTGGCCAGTTTGAAAAACGTGAGTACCAGAAACCAGCGCGCCAAAGGCAAGCGAGTTCCCGTCGGGAGACCAGGCCGGCGCGTGGCCCCACTCCACGATTTTCTCCGGCGTTCCTCCAGCCATGGGAACGACATAAACACCGACCAGGGAACTGGAACTTGGCGTGGCACCCGTGAAAGCAATTTTGGTGCTGTCCGGAGAGATTTCCGGGTAGTAGGCCATCATCGGTGAAAATGTCAGTTGCTGCCGGTCGCTCCCATCGGGCCGACATCGCCAGATTGCATGGTCGGGATAACTTTCATAAACAACCCACTTCCGGTCCGGCGAGAACCTGGTTTCTACCGCGGAAATGCCAGAAAGATATGGAAGAAACCGGCGTGAGTTGACATCATAGTGAACCAGTTCGCCATGCTTTTTCGAACCGACAGCGAAAATTTGGTGCCCATTCCGGCTCGAAACGGGATATTCGTAAGAAAGTGGACCGTTGGTAAGCTGAACAGGAACTGGAGATCGTTGTAGCAGCGATCTCTTCTCCGGCAATGCCCATAGGTCCCATCGTCCTGCATGTTCGACTTGGTATACGAAATAGTTTCCATCAGGAGTCCAGATTCCAGCCTGCTCTCCGACCGAGTCAGTACGGCGCTGGAATAACTCGTGAAGGCCCGTTCCATCGGCATTCAGTTCCCAAATAGAATAAAGACCGTTGTCGCCGGCAAGGGTAAACCGAATACGCTTCCGGTCCGGAGAGGTAACGGGATTGATGGCGTGTCCGGGAACAGTAGCTAATTGGCGGCGTGGCCCTCCGCTTGTATCCGTGACTAACACGTTCGGACCCATTGAAATTACAAGTTGTCCTTCTCGCAGATAATCTGCACCGTCAAAATTGCCGGCTAGTACCATTCGCGGTTCACCAACAGGAAGTGGTTGCAACCACAATCCTGTTGAATCCTCATCTGAACTGGAGACGAGAAGTCCCGAGGAATCAGGGGCAAGTGCGATGGCGGCAACATTCTTAAACCTCATCGGCACCATCGAGCTCTGGCCGCCAGTTACGGATACTTGCCAAACGCTGCTAGCTAGTGCCCGATTCTCGCTGAAATAAAGACGCAGACCATCGGTGATAAGGTTCAGCCCGTTGACTTTCGAGTCTCCGTCACTGGTAAGTTGCTGGACCGATTGAACAACAGGCACGGAACCGGGCATCCACGACCACACCAAAAATGCAGGCAGCAAAATCACGGCAATGATCGCCGCAATGACTGCGTAGCGGTGCCGTTTTGCGGCGCCCGGCAGCACCGGTGCCGAGGAACTCCCCGTCGAATCCGACAGCGCCTCCAAAGCAAATGCCAGATCTGACGCAGACTGAAACCGCTGCTCCGGCGCTTTCTCCAAACAGCGATGAATCGTCCGCTGCAGGGCAGGCGGGATGTTGGGCGCCAGTCCCGATATGGTCGGTGGCTCTTCGTTCAGGATGGCGCTCATCGTGTCGGCCCGCGTCGACTTTTGAAATGCGCGCCGCCCCGTCAGCATCTCGTACAGAATCACCCCAAACGCAAAGATGTCGGTGCGATGGTCAACCGGGTTGCCTCGCACCTGCTCTGGGGACATGTAGCCTGCGGTTCCCATGACCATTCCGGGTTCCGTCCCGTCGCCTGGTGCCGTCGGCGAAGGGTGCTGGCCGTTTCCGCCCGGCTGTTTCAGCTTGGCGAGCCCAAAATCCAGGATCTTGACCCGGCCGTCCCTGGTCGTGAACAGGTTCTCGGGCTTCAGATCGCGATGAACGATTCCTTTTTCATGTGCCGCCGCTAGCCCGTGAGCAATCTGCACCCCCTGCTCGATCACCTTGCGTGCCGGCTGTGGACCGCGGCCAATCTCCTCCCGAAGCGTCTCGCCTTCCAACAATTCCGACACTATATACGGCGAGGCTTCATAGGTCCCCATTTGATACACGGCCAGAATGTTGGGATGGTTGAGCGCCGCGGCGGCCTGCGCTTCTTGCTCAAAGCGGCGTAGGCGTTCTTTGTCGGAAGATAGGAATGAAGGCAGAACTTTGATAGCTACATCGCGCCGCAACCGAGTATCGCGAGCACGATAGACTTCGCCCATGCCGCCGGAGCCGAGCATTTTCTGGATTTCGCAGTCACCCAGCTTGGTGCCCGGTGTCAACGCAACGTGCACGGTCGAACTTTCAAGAAAGCTGGAGCGCACCTCATCACTAGCGGACAGCAGCGAATCGACATCCTTCCGCAATGAGGAGTCGCGGCCGCAAGAGCGATCGAGGAAGGCAGGCCGCTCCTTGGCCGGCAACGTCAGCGCCTGCTCCAGCACGCCTTTGATCTGCTGCCATCGCTCAGGCGTCATGGTTCGCGGTCCTGCTCATCTGCTGATGAAGCCAAATCTTGGCGGTTGTCCAGTCGCGTTTCACGGTTGCTTCCGAGATGTCGAGCACCCGCGACGTTTCCTCTATCGAGAGGCCGCCGAAAAATCTTAATTCGACGATTCGGCTCTGTTGCGGATCAAACTTAGCAAGCGCTTCCAGGGCATCGTCGAGGGCAATTAGATCGACGCGTTTGCTTTTCACCAGCGCGACGTTGTCATTCAAGGTCAACGTTAGACCTCCATCGCGCTTTGCCGCACGACGGTTGCGGGCGTATTCCACCAGGATCTGCCGCATCAACTGAGCGCAAATGGCAAAAAAATGAGCTCGGTTTTCGAACTTTTTTCCACTTTGCTTCATCAGGCGGAGATACGCCTCGTGCACCAGGGCGGTACTCTGCAGAATATGGTCGGGCCGCTCCCTCTGGAGATAATGATGGGCGAGCCGGCGCAGCTCGTTGTAGACGAGCGGAACCACGGCTTCGAAAGCCTCGGCATCTCCGGCGTACCACTTCGCCAGAAGAGCGCTTACGGATTGTTTCGTTGCGGATCGCGGCACGGTTCCTCCAACATACTCGTGCCCTAATGCTGGGCTGACACAATAGCGCGTAAGTCCACATAAGACAAGCCATCCGGTCTAACCACGCCCAACCAGGAAACACGACATTTATCTCTCGCGATTACCGGCCGTGAGCCGTTGTCTTTCTCCGATTGCGCTTTAAGAGGTGTGCTGAAGGTGGCCGGGGAGCAGTCCTCTTACGCCTTCGCGAAGAGACATGTCTGGCTATCGCCAAGAAATTCCCTAGGAGAATCCGATGCCGCAGAATCTTTTCAGCAAAAGGCTAATCATCTCTTTCAGCCTAGTGATTTTGGCCTTGGCGCCGGTCGCGCAAGCCACGACATACTCTGCCGCGACCGCCAAAAGGTGGCTGGCCCTCACTCTGAGTGGAAATCTGTTGCTGTTGACTGGACCTGTTCCTGTCGGCGCGGTTATCAGAGCAGAGCTCCACCTTGATGGCACAGTGACTGGTCGAGAGGCCGGTAACGTCGGTGGTCAACATGCTGACGAAACCACGACGGGAACCTTCACGGGGAATGGCGATTGTAACGGCGCGGCGATGGTGAGTTCCTACGAAGATGGACAACTGGTGCGTACTTCCATGCTCGCGTTGATCTTTAACGACAACAGCAAACAGGTCCGTATGGTGCAGAAGTCTCTGTTGCTGCCCGACGGGACTTCTTTGCCGGTGACCGTATTGATTGAGGGAAGAAAGAAGTGACGCGTCGGTAGCCAGCCTCGAAAGATCCTGGATCAAAATGGAACTTGGGCTTTCACCTGAACAAGCCTCCGCGTAATTTCTCCTCCCACATTACTGCCCATGAAGCTGTTTGAGGGACCGTTCAAGCCGCTAATGACGCCAAAGAATTGATAGCCGCTTCCGATGAAGTTGTCGAGCAGATCAAACTTTGGATGTTGGAACAAATTGAAGAACTGGAAACCGAAGAACATCCGGCGTTAAGAATGAAAGGCGGCTCTCTCATGCCCTGAGATAATTGCCTATCCTCATTCACTGAGAGCCTCGGCACCTCGAGGCGATGTGGAAGTTAGTACTATTCGATCCAGAGTTGAATCAAGCCTTCAATCTACCTTCGTGCGTGAGAAGGCTGTACTCCTATGGCCTCACAAGACCCCGTGGGAATCCGTTTGCTCCGTCTGCGGGGCGTTTCGCGGTGGGACGGATTATGGGGTGAAGCGAGCAGGTGGTCAGTTCACGAAAGTGCGCGTTGCGGTGTTCCTCTGGACAATGCGATAAATCTGGATCACTTCTTCGGAGAGTGTCTGGAGAAGTTCCATAGCGGTGGGGGCATCGCCACGGATGATTTCCAGAATGTCGTTGCGCGGAACGAACTGCACTTCAACATTGGTTGCTGCTACTGCCGTGGTCGCGTGCATGCCTCCGTTCACTGCCTCCGCGAGCCCTAGTACGGCCCCCGGCTCGGCGTATTTGATGGTCAACGAACGATCGCCGGCTTTGATTCCAATTGCAACCTTCCCACGCATCACTATCCACACTCCGTGACAAGGCTCGCCTTGAGCAAAGAGTGGGTCGTAGCGTATAGTGGCCGCGCGTGCGGTGCCATTGCAGCACCGTTTATCACAGGTGCATGTGATGGCGATCACCGTCGGGGGATTGGAACATCCGGACTACAGAGCGCAAGCCAAACACCTGAACACCGTGCTATTAAATACGGCCCATGCGAGACGTTCTGGCTGAACTCCATAAGACAGAAAAGAGGATTGTGGAAATGCTGGAGCGGGAAGACTCACGGGAGCTTCGCAAAGTGCCCCAGTGCGTGCGCGAGGTTGTTAAGGCTCTTGACCGAGCGCCAGGCGACAGTCGGAATCCGGCCGTTAGGCCACGTCTGGTTTCTCTCTTGGTTTGCGTTTGTCCGGCTGCACCGGCCTCTTCAGGTGAACACCGCTGCGCTGATGGAAGGCCAAACACATCGGGCAAAAGACGTGTAAGCACTTTAGACAGACCTTCCTGTGGTCGCCGCAAACTTCAAAGCCACAGTCAATACATCGCCCCTGAGTGAGCTTCCCGCAGGTAAATCCGGCGGCATCCTCAACATGCACGGCTTCGACTACTTCGCAGGGCATCTGGGAGAGTATACGCTTCCGGCTTAGTGCCGAGAGTAGCACCTCAGCGGCCGAAACTCTGAGAATACGACAATTACCGTATGTTCCCCGGATTGGGAAAATGGCATTTTATCGACTATCGACGCCATGTTCGTCCGAGACGAGGAGAAGATTTTCCGGAGAGCCCGCAGAGGAAAGCGGACGATTGGAATGTTGGGTGAAATTCGCTGATTCAGCCGAGAGAAGACTGGGCATGTTAGGGAACAATGGGAACCGCAATCGAACATGGCAAGAAATCGCCGAGGAAGCTGGACGCGAGAAGGACCCGGACCGCCGAAGGGCGTTGACGGAAGAGTTGTACCAGGTTCTATCGGAACGTGACCAACAATTGAAGTCTGACCAGTAGCGAGGGAGAGAGAGCGCGCGATAGTTGACCATCGTGCACGACGGCCCAATATGCAAAGGGCAAGAAGATTCGGACGCCATATTCCCCAGTCAATGCCGTGCAGCGAAACTGGTAGGCAGCCTTTTGCGAGCTCGTGCCAGGGTTTCGGTCAGAAGTTCGCGCCTTTGCTGCAGGGTGACAAGTCGCTGCATCGTAAGCCGAAGAGCACAAAATGCAAATTCGCTATCATTCCACTCGCGCAATCGAATTTCATACTCCCCCCGAACATCGTCGTAGAACACTGAGGACTCTGCGGCTCCCATGACCAGCCTAAATGGCACTTGTAATTCCGCCGGGTGTTTCCGGTGAAATTTCTCTGCGACGACTTCGCATGCGGCTGCGTAAATGACCCAAGCTCGGTCACCGTAAACATCAACAGATCGCGGGTTCTCGATTGATATTTGACCCGCAGAACGTGCGACCAGGAGAAGCAAAAGGGCAAGCAGGTGGCGACAGCACGTGAATTTCACGGGAACACTCCTCTTCGTTTCCGGAATGTGGACAACTCCCCAGGGCCGAGGCAAAGTAGAGGGGGAAGAGTGAATCTGAGATGAACGAATAATATCCTGAAACGATCAGCCGTCAACAACATTCGGAAAAATCAAAACCATCGATACCGAATGATGCTTTAGCACAGCAGTGACCCAAAAGAGCCATAGGCCGCGCTGAACACCCGCCCTTACAATCCCGCACGGCCGGTTGTTGACGCTGCGCGATCCTGAATTGGAGCCCCGAGGGCGAGAGAGAGCGATAGTTGGAACATCCGGCCCACTCATGAGCACATCCGGTCGCGGTTTTATTTCAAGTGGTCCTGCAAGCCGACGCTGCCATCGGCAACGGGATCGTGAGCGCCGCCGCGACAACTGGCCTCATCGGCCGCCAAGCCTCCGGCCATCCTCGCAGCAACATTAATGAATCCAGGCAGAATGTCGCCGAATTTGCTTCCCTGTGGGTGCCCAAAAGCGAAATACAGCTTGCTGTAGCACGAATAAAGCTGGTCACACACGCGCTGTTCCTCGCGCTTTGGTTCAAAGGTTTTGTACGGCGGGCAGATCTTGTCCTGCGCCTCCTCGATGCTCTTGAAAATTCCTGCGGCGAGAAATGCGAATATGGCAGAGCCCGGGCTGACCACGGTCTCGCTCGGCACCAGCACGGGGCGGCCAAGGACGCTGGCATAGATGCGGTTTAATACATCGTTCTTTTGGGGGATGCCGCCGGCATTGATGACGCGTTTGATGTGGATGCCATGGGTCTCCATGCGGTCCAGAATGACGCGCGTATGAAACGCTGTGCCTTCGATTGCGGCAAACAGTTCATCTTGCGCGGTGCTTTGAAGGTTCCAGCCAAGGGTTATTCCGCGAAGGTTCGGATTCACCAGCACCGTGCGGTCACCATTGTCCCAGGTAAGCCGAAGCAGCCCCGTCTGTCCCGCGCGATAGTGTTCTAATCCACGGCTGAGCGACTGGACATCGGTACCCGCGCGGGTCGCAATCGCCTGGAAGATGTCGCCTACCGCCGAGAGTCCCGCCTCAATTCCAGTACGGCGGGGATGAACGCTGCCCTGGACAACACCGCCGACTCCCGGCACCAGATTTACGGACGGCGTGATTCCGATGATGCAGGTTGACGTGCCTACCACATTGACCATGTCGTCCGTGCGGCATCCGGAGCCGATCGCGTCCCAGTGTGCATCGAAAGCGCCGACGGGGACGGGAATACCCGGCTTAAGGCCGAGCTTATTCGCCCACTCCGCAGACAGCCGGCCTTGCAACTGATCGGAAGTGGCGAATGCGCTGTTCAGCTTTTCGCGAACACCCGCGAACAGCGGATCGACTTTTACCAGGAAATGTTCCGGAGGGAGCCCTCCCAGGTCTGCATTCCACAACCACTTGTGCCCCATAGCGCAAATGCTGCGTTTCACCTGGCGCGGGTCAGTGACGCCGCACAGCGTGGCCGAAACCATATCGCAGTGTTCCAGGGCCGTGGCAAACCGCGAGCGCTTGTCAGGATTGTGGCGATGCCAATGCAGCAGCTTCGAGAACCCCCATTCCGAGGAATACACCCGCCACACCACTTGATGGCTTCCAGCCCTTCGCGGTGAGCAGCTTCGGTGATCTCGGCCGCTTCAGCCTTGGCGCGGTGGTCACACCAGAGATAGTAGTCACCAACGGTTGCAGATCCGAGTCGACCGGTAAGACGGAAGATCCCGTGGTATCAAGTGCGATGGCTTCGACTCCTTCACCGCGAATGCCAGCTTTTTAAGCACTTCGCGGCTGGCACTTGCCAGCGCGCCCATGTGATCTTCGTGCGATTGCGTGGCGTACTCGGGGTCTTCGCGGCGGCGGTGTAGGGGGTACTCAGCTACGGAAGAATCGAGAAGTCCGCGCTCACTGTCGACCAGCGACACGCGCAAATCGGAAGTCAACTTTCCGATTCCGACAATACGCCCGGAGCGCTTTGAATAAACGCCGTTCTCGTGATGGGCACCGATGCAGCCCGCGGGACTCTTCGCTCGTGTCGGAAGCTGCGGTAAACTTTTTTCCATGATCCGTCAGATCGTGCCTCTTTTCTTCACCACCGATATTCCTGGAACGCTCTCCTATTACAAAAACAAGCTTGGTTTCGAATGTCTGGGAACATGGCAGGATCCGCCAGTCTATGCCATCGTGGCCCGCGACCAGCACGCCATCCATTTCCGCTGCGCGGCGCCACCCACACCCAATCCGGACAAATATGACGATGAACTTCTCGATGCCTATCTCCATGTCGAAAATGCAGACGCGCTTTATGCCGAGTACGCGGCCAAAGGCGTGGAGTTCACGCGAGAGCTTGCCAACATGCCATGGCACTCGCGAGAGTTTGTCGTGAGGGATTGCGACGGTCGCCTGTTAGCCTTTGGCGCGAACCTGTGAATCGTTTTGTCGTTCAAGAAACTCTCTTGGAAGATTTTTGGCGACGTCGTTTTCCGACCTTCCTCACTTGTCTTGGGGTGGTGTGTGATGAGTAATCGAGAAGCCAACTTTCAATTGCCGACAACCCAGACCCTGGCGATTAGAATGTATCGTTCTGTCCCGTCTACCCTTTGTTGTCAGCTACACATCACACGGGAGCATAATTTCTCATGCAAAGGCTGATCTTTTTGATTGGCGTTCTCGCAACTGCTGCGCCGCTGTCAGCGCAAGTCCTTTACTTTCCCGATCTCAACACCCGCGATTTTTCCAAGTTGGATAAGAATAGAACAGTGGTCATCATGCCTGGAGGCATTCTCGAAGAACACGGACCGTACCTGCCTTCGGGAACCGACGGCATATTCAACACGAAGCTCGCCGACGATCTCGCGCATGCCGTAGCATCCCGATCTGGCTGGACGGCACTCTTGATGCCGTCGATCCCCCTGGGAGCCGGCGCGGCGAACGAGATGGGTCAAAGGTATTCATTTCCGGGAAGCTGCACAATTCTTCCCCACACTCTTCGCGCGCTCTTCATGGATTTGGCCGACCAACTTGGCCAGCAAGGATTCCGGTGGATCGTTGTGGTGCACGGACATGGAGACCCTGCACACAACCGGATGCTCGATCAAGCAGGTGATTACTTTCATGAGACGTATGGCGGCGAGATGCTGAATTTCTTCGGGTATCTGTGGGCAATGAATCTCAAAGACTTTCGCACTTCAGAACAGCAGAAGCAGGATGGCGTTCCCGAACACGCGACGATGACCGAAACAAGCTGGATACTAGCACTGAAACCCGAGGCCGTAGCACCAGACTACAAAGCTGCTGCCCCATATGCGGGGAAATCCATTCAGGAGCTAGAGCAAATCGCTTTGCGTAAGGATTGGCCGGGCTATTTCGGGGCGCCATCACTCGCATCGCCTGAGCTTGGGCAGAAAATGTATGACCAGTGGATGCAGCGTGGCACCGAACTTGTGAACCGCATGTTGCATGGCGAAGACTACCGAAAATTGCCAAGGTATGGCGATCTCTACGCTGACGATCCGGCCGATATCGCAGCAGCATCGGTAAATCAAAAACTCGAATCGCAGCACGAGGCTTGGTTGAGAAAACTGGATAACAAGCCACACTGATCTACTGGCGTGTAACGGCCAATCCGGAAGTCAGGTGTCGGCATGAGTATTGTGTGCCGCCGGTGTGCCAGATTTTGCTCGCCGCAACGGACACTTCTCAGCTGACTGTCGGTACGCCATTCACCTTACCATCCGCATCTCTCAGCAGTACGCATTGATAAATTCGGTGCGGATATGGCAGTTCTACCTAGACATGAATCGCGGGCACATCTCTGATGTTGAGCGAGCAAAAAGGGACGCTCGGCACTATCACGTTGCAGGTGATCGCTCGGGCCCTGGACATAACCAATTACTGGGAAGCTTATGATGGGCTTTTGCCGCGTGATACTCCGGCGAATGGGACCCCGCCGAGGGGCCCCCCGAGCAGCCACCCAATTTTGAATTTAATGTTACTGCTGGCCCAATTTCAAATTTCAAGACACTTCTACCGACAACTTCCGGGTATGCTCCAGTTTGTCCCTTGTCTATAGTGCCACGGATACGGAACTCGCCATTCGGAAGTGACCAGCGACTGCATTTCCTCGCGGTGGGATAGTATTGGCATGCTCCAGCGTTCATTTAACATTTCTTAGATGAAGGCCGGAATTGCCAAATCCGGCCCCTTTCGATCAGCATCTTACGAACGCACCAGGACAGCGGTTTTACGAACGCACGCCTTGGAACGCTTTGTGAAGTGCGCCGACGCTGATCCCCATCCGTTCCGAGATCGTGCGCCAGGAAGCCCCGGCACCGCGGAGAGAGGCGACCTGTGCGATGTCTACATGCACCCGCGGCCGGCCGAGCTTACGGCCCTTGTGTTTGGCGTTCCGCAGGCCTGCGATCACGCGCTCGCGGATCAGTTCTCTTTCGAATTCGGCCATTGCTGCGACGACCTGGAAGAGAAGCCGCCCAGAGGGAGTCGTCAGATCCAGGTTGTCCTTTAAGCTGACAAACGCCACGCCAACAGCCTCGAGGTCAGCCAGAGCGGTAACCAGGTGGCGAACTGACCGGCCGAATCGGTCGAGCTTCCAGACGGCGATTACATCGAATTTCCGGCGCTTGGCATCCGCCATTAGCTGGTTGAGTGCAGGGCGCGATTCCTTCGCACCCGAGACGCCGTGGTCGACGTACTCCTCGAGTACCTGCCAACCCCGGCGCGAAGCGTACTCCCTGAGCTCTAGCAGCTGCATCTCGGGCGATTGGCCGGCCAGAGTGGAGACCCGCGCATAGAATACGACCCGTTCAGTTTTCATACGCGCCTGCAGCCATGAACTGAACGTAGAGGCCGATCTTCTGGGCAAAAGCACAGTCGACTGCCGCATGTTCCGCAAGCGTCAGTCCGGCAGCGGCAATCAGGTTCTGCCAATTCCGGAGCAACGTGGAGTATGTACTGAAAATCTCATCTCCTCCCCCATCTTCAACGCCGATGAGCACGAAGCCATCTGCGTTGACGACAACTCTATTGAGTGCAGGCGTCGCGAATTGCGGTGCACCGATGATGTAGCCAACCAGCGCGGCGAAAATGGGTGCGATTCGCGGGAACCGTGCGGGGTTGAGTTTTCGGTGAAGCGAAGTGCTAATTGTAGGGGATTCAAAACCGTGAAGAACCATGCCCATACTCTCCTGGGCATCAGGTCTGGCCGTGGGACTTTGCGTTTGACGCCGCATCCGGTCTTGCGACCGATACCACCGTGTCCACGTTTCCGGTTGGTGCGCCCGTATGATCGGGCGACTCCTGATGCTGAAGCGCATTGTAACGGCACCTGGAGACAGATCCAAGCTATAAGTGAGCGACAACAGCGTGGACACGCGAGCTGCCTTGTGGACGGGCAGACCCCCTTGTTCAGATGATGAACAAGAACCTTCTTCCAGGTGCCTATGGAGAGAACAATCGGCTGTCCGGCTGTCCGGAAAATGGACGGCCTCGAGCAGGATCGGACAAGTCACTTCGCCGTGCTACGAACGTCATCAACGCATCCACGTGCCACAATGAATACGTCACTTCCGGCTATCAGCCCGGGTTCGAGTTGGCGGGCAGCCTGCAGTTAGCTGGCAGTTTTGTCCCTAGAATCGAGTAGCCATTCAAACCACTCAGTCCTGCCCCTTGAGCGCCGCGGATGCCGTCGCTTTGGCTTCGATGGGTCGAGGTACTCTGGGTACTTGACCAGCTCCAGAACCGTCCGTCGACCGTGTTTTGAGCGCTTCACGCCGTGGGCGAGACTTAGGACTAAAGGTAGCGTAGCTGGGTCGGAAACTACCAACCGGCGTAAGGAGACGTCCGGCGAGCAACACGGTTCAGCAAATGAACAAGCTGAGTGCTCGCCTGGCCTCAGGAGTGAAGATTGGGCGTTGACAACAAGAGCGACATGTACACGTTGCCTAGCAACTGGTGACACTTCCCGGGACTGGATCACCCCCGCCGCTTCAGTCGGTCCTCCTCGAGGATGTCCGATATAGCCACTCCCTCCTCCTCGCTTCGGCGATAGACCTCTTTAAACCACTCGGACTGAAGCCGCTTACGGCGCTTTTTGTTGGGCTCAGGGGGGATCCGGTGTGGGCAAGGCAATCCGAGCCGCTGGTCCGCGAAGGGGTCGATGATTTTTACAATCCCGTCCTCCACGGTTATGGCTTCCTCCGCCAGCAGATATGCCCAAGCATCTTTCCAGTCCGGGTACCGGTAGGAGTGCAGTGTGCGTTCGATGTCACGTTTGGTTTGTGGTAACGCCCATCCGAGAAAGTCGAAGATCCTTCCCGCGATCGCATTCTTTCTGTCGCCGACTGGTTCGAGTCGAGAGAACTGGGGTTTCCGTTTGCACCAGGAGTGTTGTCGTTTCGGGCCGCTACCGGACATCGCCTTCGCGGGCTCGGGTGGCGCGTCCGTTTTCTGAACTGCGGGGGCGGGACTTGCAAACTCCACCCCAAACAGCGCGAATTCCCGGAACACGCCGCGGGTGATCAGCCGGTTCACCACGTCTAGGTCTGGGAAGCTGAAGATATTCGCGCGACCGCCCAGGTCCCTGAGTCGGTCGACCGCCCGTTTTTCATCCTCGGTCAATGGGATTTCGGACATGTTTCTCCTTTTGGTGAATTCATTCACCTCTCGTACATTCGTGGTCACCCGCCGACCCGAGCACTAAGTCCGATTGACGCAGAATTTGTCTTCAAGAACGCGGCAGCGTAACTGTCTGTCCCTTATCGTCAACCCGTCTGGAACTATGAAACTCGTTCAGCCCCTTAGTGGGCGCGCTGTTCAGTGCTGAACTAGTCGATTCATCAACTGGATAAGTTCCTATTGAAGTAGGCCCCTACTCTACACAACGGATCGTCGGCGTGAGTGATGGAGTTTTTTTCCAGCTAATCCAGCGCACGGCAACGCGGGCGCTTGGCAGGCTAAAACCGTCCCGGAGACGGCCGTCTTTGGTGCTATATCGCGTTCACAGCGCCGTGGGGAGCTGTCAGCCGACGGTTTGTAACGTGAGACGGATCCGCAGCGTCTAAGTGGTTAGTAAGCGATGCGAGTTGTTACTCATGATGGCTGGCGAAAGGAATTGGGTACGAATGCACGACATTAGCCCCTAACCATAACCCCAGCGGGTTATGAGCGAAGCTTCGGCTTCCACCAACCGGCAAGGTGATCGCACGGTGGTCTAACAACCCGGCAGACAAATGCAAACGGTCACCGATTCGTCGTCCGAGAATCGGACGGCGATTTTGTTTCTAGAGGCCAAGAAAAATGAATAAGGAAATGCGCGGTGCTCGCAGTTTTTTGCCGGATGTTAAAAAGCCCGCCAACAAACCATGCTCTCTAAAGCGTCATTTCACTGGCTGCTTGCGCCAGGTCGTTGGCTATGCCGAAAAACTAGCCAACAACGACGCAGAACGATTCATCTGGACAACTGAACGCGGATTCTTGAAGCACGCGGTTCATCGGAACAGCCAACGACGATACTCGTTGAGGCAAGTTCGGTACAGCTTGCAGACTGCTGAACAGCTCGGGTTGTTGACTCCTGCGCTAAAAGTTCGGAAAGGCGTTACGCGAATAGGATTTGTCGTAGCGGCACACGACGATATTGCCGTGTGCATGAAATCACGATGCATTTTGAACACTCGTTCGCGAGAATCGAGCAGAGCCAGAGGTAAGAAACGCTCGGTCGAGCTGAAGGGCGCTGCCTTTTCTGATCGCCCAAGTTCCTGTAAGAACAACCGATCTTCCTCTGAAACAGAGTTGAATGCCTCACTTTGTGCTATTCCGAGTGCCTCTCGAACGATTTCTCATTGCCTCTGCGCAGGTGGTCAAGATTGCCTGTGCCCTGATTCAGAAACACTGCCGCGACCAGCACTTACGGAGACCCCGGGGGAACATTGGTTGGAAGCTTCCTGCGAGATTGCGGCGCCTGAACCCAGTCAACCAGTCAGCCCTGTTCAAGATAACCCAGTTAAAAACAACCCTGTTCTAGAGAACTCGCCAAAATCTAACTCTGAAAAACCAAAAACTACACCCTCGGATCTTTTTACGTCAACGCCTGACAGTGACAGTGACAAAAACTCCTGGAGCGAGAAAGCCCATATCGCTATCGGTTTGCTTGAAACGATGCTTACTGGCTCTGACAGGGATATTGAGCTGCTCTCAGATGGAGAATTTAATACCTCTTATTTGAGCACATACGCGCACTCAGCCGAGCTAATTGATTGCTGCAAGGAAGCTATTAGGGTTCTGGCACATCGGCCGTTTCAAGGTCGGCGCTCACTTGCGGACCTAATGGGCAAGGCTATGGAATTGCTCCGATCTGATCATGAACTTAACGCGCCTCGCGGATGGTTGCCAATCATTCAAAAGCTACGTGCCTCACCGGACGCGGATCGCTTGACTTCGATCAGCAGTACGCTATACGAAGCGCTTGAAGAAGCGGCGAACAAGATCCCTGACGAAAAGAACCCCGAAAATATATTCGATACCTGGTATTCCGGTATCGGAGCTATTGACGCGCAGGCTGCTGAAGAGCTCGAATCGGACCCGACAATAAGAGAAATTTTCGTCTGTGTGGCGAAAAGACATTTCGTTCTACCTCGCTGCTACATGGCCGGAACGTGGTTCATGGACGAGGTTGAACAGGAGTTCAAGGTGAGAGGTATTCCGTTTCCGCCAGCCGCACGACAAATTCAGGAAAAACTAGAACCCTATCGCAATCTTAGCTCAGATCCACAAAGGACTAAACAGTTACGTAAGGAGTGGGAACAAATAAAGCCGAGTTGAGCGGGAACGCACGCGGTGTGCATCGTTCCAGCATTCGTGGTTGAGATATTTACAAGTAGGACAGAGACCGGACAGATGGTGCGTTTGGGGTGAGCTTTATGACGAATTGAAACCTTACGGAGAACAACTTTGGAACCTGAGAAACCCCCAACGGTCAGGGCGTGTGCTGCCGCGCCCCAGCCGTCAGAAGGCAATCGGCAGCACTCGGAACCTGTTTCGCCGCTCTTCACGGTGCGGCAAACGGCCGCTTTCCTCGGAGTTTCGGAAACCTGGGTACGTCGGCACAAACACGAGCTCCCGGTTGTTATGGCCGGCCGGCTTGTCCGGCTTGACTCTAGTTTGCTTGCCCAGCAATTCCGTGGTACACCATCCACGGGAAACCGCTTGAAGATTGGAGAGTCAATGAATCTTCAGCTTCGGCGGTATCAACAGGGCTCCGTTTACAAAACCGGTAGGAAACAGAAAGTCTGGTACGGGATGTATCGCGAAGACATGCGCACCCCCGAGGGTGGGATTGTCAGGAAACAGCGAAATGTGCGGCTGGGTTCGATAGCGGAACTGCCAACAAAAGCGGCGGCCGTTCGGCTACTCGCTCAAAAGATGGCGATCAATGAGAAGCCCTCGCTTGAGATGAGTTTTTCGGACCTGGTGGAGCGTTGGAAGAAAGCCGTGGTGCCCACTATTAAGCGGAGCACGGCCAACTACTACCAGAAACTGCTCCGGGCACATTTGGTTCCTCTGTTTGGCGGCCGAGGAATCTCCTCCATCGGACGTTACGACGTGGAGATCTTCCTCGCCGACCAAGCGAAGCGGTACAGCCGAAACACCCTCCACGGCATGCGAGTTTCGATGGGGAGGGTCTTCTCGTGGGCAGTGGCTTGCGGGTGGCTCGACCGCAATCCCTGCTCGGGAGTCAAACTGCCTCGTGCGGGGAAGAGGATCACACGTACTGTGCTAAAGCCGGAACAGGTGACCGCGATTGCCGAGAACCTCAAAGAGCCGTACGCGACTCTAGTGCTGTTCTTGGCGGTCACCGGTCTTCGAATTGGGGAAGCGATTGGGATACGGTGGACGGACTTTGATGGCGACGTACTTCGGGTTTCTCGTACGATCTACGAAGGCGAAGCCGATACCGCTAAGACCGAGTCCTCGTGTCGTAGTTTGCCGATCCCGGAGGCTGTTCTCTCCCGCATGAAAGCACTAAACTCGACCGAGTGGGTATTTTCCTCTCGGCAGGGGACGCCCATCAATCCAGGCAACGCGCTGAAGCGGTACGTTCGGCCAGTTGCGCGGCAGCTGGGGATTCCGCTCGGCGGCTGGCACGATTTCCGTCATACCGTCACGACGGGCCTGCTTCGGAGTGGAGTATCGCCGAAAGTCGTGTCGAGGATCTTGGGCCACTCGGACGTCGGGATTACGTTGAATGTTTACGATCACCCAGAGTTCAACGATTTCCGTGCTCCGCTGGATGGGGTAGCAAAGCAGTTGTTATGAAGTGTTACGAAATCGGCTTTCGCAAAATGGACGAGCACCTTGGAAGTGCTTGAAACCAAAAAAACTGGAGCCGACGATCGGACTTGAACCGATGACCTGCCGATTACGAATCGGCTGCTCTACCAACTGAGCTACGTCGGCTTGCTGGCTGCTCCCTTAGTTTACCATCCGATCCTCGCCGTTTCGGACATGCGGCCCCGGCACCCGTTTGGATGATCGACATGAAGTGAGGGCGATCGGTGCGTGAATGGAGAGTCGAATGAGACTCCCAGTTCAGGGCGCCCGACGCAGAAACGTCATCGTCCGGCGAAGTTGCTTTGGGTGGCAAGTCTCTCGATTGACCGATTGCATACTGTATACAATTATGGTCCGGCGTCCACCTTGCCGCATTTTGCGCGCTGTCGGCACTCGACATGAGGATCGATGACCTCCCCTTCCAGACCGACTCGTATCCGCGTTATTGACTCACACACCGGGGGCGAGCCTACACGCTTGATCGTCGGTGGCGGTCCTGACTTAGGCACTGGCCCCCTCTCCGAACGGCGAGAATGTTTTCGAAAACGCTACGACTACATCCGCTCGGCGGTCGTTAACGAACCACGCGGGTCGGACGTGATCGTGGGCGCGCTGCTTTGTCAGCCAGTGGATCCCGCCTGCGCCGCCGGCGTGATCTTCTTTAACAACGTTGGCTACCTGGGCATGTGTGGCCATGGCACGATCGGACTCGTAGTTACTCTGGCGCACATGGAGCGGATCCGTCCCGGCGAGCACCGCATCGAGACCCCGGTGGGCACGGTTACTGCCACTTTGCACGGCAGCGGACAGGTCACGGTTAGCAACGTTCAGAGTTATCGGCACGCCGCCGCCGTGGGTGTCGATGTTCCCGCATACGGCCAAGTCATTGGAGACATCGCGTGGGGCGGGAACTGGTTTTTCCTGGTCCATGAGCACCGGTTCGAGTTGGAGCTTGGCAACATCGAAGCACTGACGGACTTCACCTGGGCCGTTCGCCAAGCGCTCGCCACCAACGGAATCACTGGAGACGGAGGACAGGAGATTGATCACATCGAGCTGTACGCTCCTTCGAAAATACCCGGCGTAAACAGCAAGAACTTTGTTCTATGCCCAGGTAAGGCGTATGACCGTTCTCCTTGCGGAACCGGCACGAGTGCGAAGCTGGCGTGCCTGTACGCTGACGGCAAGCTGCAGGAAGGCCAGACCTGGAAGCAGGAGAGCATCGTCGGCAGTGTCTTTGAAGGAAGTATCCGGGTGCGTGACGGACAGGTTTTCCCAACCATCAAAGGATCGGCTTTTGTGACGGCGGAAGCTGACCTCGTGCTCGATCCGCGCGATCCGTTCTGCATGGGCATTCAACATGAGCATGCCCGAGTTTGACGTTCTCATCGTCGGTGCGGGGATTGTGGGCGCAGCTTGTGCCGATGCATTCGCACGCGAAGGAATGCGGGTTGCCGTTATCGACGGCGATGCGGTCGGCGGTGGCGCGACTGCGGCAGCGATGGGACACATTGTCGTGATGGATGACTCGGAGGCGCAGTTCTCGCTTACTCGCTATTCCCAGAAGCTGTGGCAGGAGCTGCGCGGGGAATTGCCCGACGATGTTGAGTACGAGCAGTGCGGCACCATCTGGATCGCGGCCGACGAAGAGGAGATGGCCGAAGTTCACCGCAAGCAGGCTTACTACACTGCACGGGGTGTTCCAGTTGCAGTGATCGATGCCGCTGAATTGGAGCGGCTCGAACCGCACCTCCGTCCGGGAATGGCCGGCGGGTTGTTAGTACCCGAAGACGCGGTACTTTATCCCCCATGTGCAGCTCGCTTCTTGCTACAACGCGCACAAGGCCGCGGAGCCAAAACGTTGGCCGGTCGACGCGTCGTCCGAATTGGCAACGGGATCGTGAATCTGGACGATGGTGAACAGATATCAGCTGCAATGATTGTGAACGCAGCCGGTGCATGGGCTCCAGTTCTCACGCCCGGGATCGATGTGAAGAAACGCAAAGGTCACCTGGTGATCACTGACCGCTGCCCGGGGTTTGTTCGACATCAGCTGGTTGAGCTTGGATATCTTAAGAGCGCGCATTCGACAACCAGCGATTCGGTCGCCTTCAACGTGCAGCCGCGCAGGACGGGGCAGATTTTGATCGGCTCATCGCGTCAATATGGAGCCGAGCACAAAGACGTGGACAACGCGATCATGGCACGTATGCTTCAGCGCGCGCAGGAATACATGCCAGGCCTGGCAAAGATGTCGGCGATCCGAACGTGGACTGGATTCCGCGCCGCCACACCGGACAAGGTCCCGCTCATTGGGCCGTGGCCGGGCGATAAGACGGTGTTCCTAGCTACCGGACACGAGGGTCTTGGGATCACGACCTCACTGGGCACCGCCCGCTTGCTGGTAGACCAGATAATCGGTCGAGAGACCGAGATTCCTGCCGCGCCTTACCTGCCCTCGCGCATGGCTAAGGAGCAGGTTCATGCCTGACCAAGTGACAATCAGCGTGGATGGAGTTCGCGTTGCCATCGCCCCGAACACGACAGTTGCTGCTGCTGTTCTGATTGCGGGCAGATCCTGCCGGACATCGGTGACGGGAGAACCGCGCACGCCGCTGTGTGGGATGGGCATCTGCTTCGAGTGCCGGCTCACGATAAATGGAGTCCCGCATTGCCGAAGTTGCCAGGTGCTCTGTGAAGACGGAATGGAAGTGAGAACGAATGGCTAGCATGGCGCGCCACTTCGAGGTGCTGGTGGTCGGCGGCGGTCCCGCCGGTATCGCTGCGGCCATAACCGCTGCTGAATGTGGCGTCAAAGTTGGCCTGGTGGACGACAACGTTTGTGTAGGAGGGCAAATCTGGCGTGGCGAGGCAAAGAAGTCGACTCTACCCGAGGCTCGTGCGTGGTTGCAGAAGCTGTGCGCCAGCAGCGTGACGATTTTCTCCCAGGCATGCGTTTTTCATCAACCTGCGCCGTGCACGCTCCTTGCGGAAACACCAGATAGCCTGCTGGCCTTGCAGTACTCGAAATTAGTGTTGGCCACGGGAGCCCGAGAGCGCTTCCTGCCATTTCCTGGGTGGACTCTTCCGAATGTAATGGGAGCTGGCGGTTTGCAGGCAATGGTGAAATCAGGTCTGCCGATTTCCGGCAAGCGAGTGGTGATCGCTGGTACTGGGCCATTGTTGCTCGCCGTCGCCGCTTATCTGCATCGGGCCGGTGTGAAGATCCCGATCATTGCCGAGCAGGCCTCCCGAGGAAGGTTGGCTGCTTTTACTTCAGCGCTCTTGGGCCAACCTGCGAAACTCACGCAGGCAATGAGGCTCAAATTAAGCATGGCAGCAGTGCCCGTCAGGACGAGCAGTTGGCCGGTCGCGGCCCACGGGCGGGAAAAGATCGAATCTGTGACTCTTTCCGTGGATGGCACGCTGAAAGCATTCCCATGTGATTACCTTGCGTGTGGCTTTCATCTCGTGCCCAACACGGAGTTGGCAGACCTTCTGGGCTGCGACATACGACAGGGCGTGGTCAGCGTGGATGAGTCCCAGCAGACATCGGTCGAGTCGGTGTTCTGCGCCGGCGAACCGACGGGCATTGGCGGTCTCGAATTGGCCGTCCTTGAGGGACAAATTGCGGGTTTCGCCGCTGCCGGACGGCCCGAGCAAGCGCGAACTCTGTTTCGAAAGCGCGACAAGCTCAAGGGTTTTGTTCGCAGCTTGAACCGAACCTTCCAGTTGCGTTCGGAACTGCGCGGGCTCTCCGCACCCGAGACAATCGTTTGTCGCTGCGAGGATGTACGCATGGGCCAACTGCAGCCCTATACATCGTGGCGGATTGCTAAGCTGCAGACCCGTTGTGGAATGGGGCCTTGCCAAGGCCGGATCTGCGGGCCAGCGACGGAGTTTCTATTCAAGTGGCACCCGGATTCGGTGCGTCCACCGATCTTTCCCACCCGTTGTGAGGCTTTGAGCGCCACAGCCGGGCTAGAGACCAGAGCTACAGGAGGCCAGCAATGAACTGGAAAGGCGTGATGCCAGCCATCACTACATGTTTTGAGGAGAATTATCGTGTGGACCACGCCTTCATGGCGCGCCACTGTCGTCTGTTGCTCGACGAAGGATGCAGGGGCGTCGTGGCTCTGGGATCGCTGGGAGAAGGTGCGACCTTATCGAAGGAAGAAAAGCTCGACATCCTGCGTACCTGCATTTCCGCAGTTGCCGGGAAGGCGCCGGTGGTTGCATCCATTTCCTCGCTGACTACCGACGATGCCGTGAACTTAGCCAGGCAAGCTGCCGATGTGGGTTGCGATGCGCTAATGGTCCTTCCACCGTATGTTTACCAGGGCGACTGGCGTGAAATGAAGGCCCACGTCTCGGCCGTTTTCCGAGCGACACCGCTCTCGTGCATGCTGTACAACAATCCGATTGCATACGGAACGGATTTTCTTCCTGAACACATTCAGGAACTTGCCGCCCAGCATGAGAATCTCGACGCCGTGAAGGAGTCCAGTATGGATGTGCGCCGGGTTGCGGCAATCCGGGCCCTTCTGGGCGATCGCTTGGAGGTGTTCATAGGAGTTGACGATGCGATTGTCGAGGGTATTAGTGTCGGTGCGACCGGCTGGATTGCTGGACTCGCAAATGCACTCCCCCGCGAGTCCGTCGAGTTGTTTGACAGCGCGCTCCGTGGTGATAAAGAGGCCGCCTTTAATATTTACCGCTGGTTCCTGCCATTGTTGAGGATGGACACAGTGCCGCACTTCGTACAACTCATCAAGCTTGTCCAAGCCGAACTCGGGCTGGGCAACGCCCGGGTGCGCGCTCCCCGGTTGGAGTTAACGGGACCAGACTTGGAGCAGGCCAGAGAAACGATCCGAACTGTCTTGCGCAGTCGTCCACAACTGGCGAAGAACCACGTAGTACCAAGCACGAGGTAAGCTGAATCGTGGAACTTACGGGCCGATCGATCATTGGCGGAATGTACGCAAAAGGAACCGGTGAACCGTTCCACGCCTGGAATCCTGCTAATGGAGAGCGTCTGGAGCCGGCCTTTATGCCTGCGACTCGAGGAGAACTCGATGCCGCCGCGCAACTTGCGGATCAAGCTTTCGCAATATACAGCCGGGTTTCAGGACGCGATAAGGCAGACTTCTTACGACAAGTTGCGGCCGAGCTGGAATGGGCCCTGGCCTGGATAATTGATCGCGCTCAAAAAGAGACGGCACTGCCCGAGGCACGTCTCCGCGGCGAGATGGCCCGCACCTGCGGTCAGCTACGCATGTTTGCCGCCGTGGTTGAGGACGGCTCGTGGACGATGGCGCGTATCGATCGTGCCGATCCCGATCGCAAGCCGTTGTCGAAGCCTGATATCCGTTCCATGTTGCGCCCACTTGGCCCGGTCGCCGTTTTTGGGGCCAGCAATTTCCCGCTTGCATTCTCGGTTGCCGGCGGCGACACGGCCTCGGCGCTCGCTGCGGGAAATCCCGTCATCGTAAAGGCTCATCCCGCACATCCTGGAACAAGCGAGTTAGCCGGACGCGCCATACAACGCGCTGTGCATAAATGCAAATTGCCGGAAGGCCTGTTCTCGCTTGTATTCGATAGCGGCACCACGCTAGGCACCGCCCTGGTGCGACATCCGTCGATCAAGGCGGCCGGCTTCACTGGTTCACGTAAAGCAGGGCGTGCTCTGATGGACATCGCGGCAGCACGTCCTGATCCCATCCCGTTCTTCGCGGAAATGAGCAGTACCAATCCCGTGTTTATCTTGCCGGGAGCGCTGCTCGAACGCGGTGATGCGATCGCAACCGGACTGCATGGATCCTTTACGCTCGGTGCCGGACAATTTTGCACCAAGCCGGGTTTGGTTTTTCTGCCCCGGGCCGCGCAATCATCCGAGTTCGCGAAAACGCTGGCCGGCCTGGCATCGGGCTCGCCAGCCTTTCACATGCTCACCTCGGGAATCCAATCCTCCTACTTCGCTGGAATCGCGCAGCGTAGGACTCATCCCAACCTCCGCGCGCTGGTTGAAAATCTGGGGAACGGTTCCGGGTTCTGTGCCGGCACTGCTCTGTTTACGACGGATGTCGAGACGTTTCTCAGCAATCCGGACTTAGCCGACGAAGTTTTTGGTCCTGCCACACTCCTGGTTGAGGACACGACGCGCGAAAAGGCCCTCGACGTGGCACGCAGTCTGAATGGGCACCTCACAGCCACGGTTCATGGCACCGAAGCTGACTTGCACGACAATGCCGAGTTGATCGCGATTCTGGAGCGCAAAGTCGGCAGACTGATCTTCAATGGATTTCCCACGGGAGTTGAGGTGGGCCACGCCATGGTGCATGGCGGTCCGTATCCGGCGACTTCGGACGTACGCTTCACCTCGGTTGGAAGCCAGGCCATCTTCCGCTTTGCGCGTCCGGTCTGTTTCCAGGATTTCCCCAATTCTGCACTACCACCGGAGCTTCGGGACGACAACCCGCTCGGTATCTGGCGAATGGTGGATGGCAAAATGACTCGGGAGCCTATATCTCGGCTCGCCGCGGCATAAATTCGAATGACCGCCAGACGGCGCGGTCTACGCATTTAGCGTTGATCCATCGACCTCTGGCATTTCCAAGTTGCTGCGCAAAAACTTGTCGACACCGCGGTGATTCTTTGCCCGACCTGGTCGAACCGGGTAAGATGACACCCGACGGAATGTTCATGAAGTCCCTTCATACGCAAACTGTGACGTCGCGAGCGTTGTCGATCTTGGCTGATGTCCACTTCTGGATACCTCTGGCCGTTTTGGTCGCGGGATTAGTGCTCTTGGCATGGGTCAGCTAACCACAGACGCAGTTACATCGGCCGCGAGCACTAGCCGCCGGCGCTTTCGGGCGCTGCAAGGACTGGGAATCCTGTCAGGAATCGCCGCAGGTGCATGGTTGGGCGCTGCCGAAGTCCCTACCAAGCTGGTCTCCTCCGGCCTATCACCTTTTCTCATTTCTCTAATGATGGTGTTTGGAGTTTTCCTGGGACGATGGACAGTTCCCGTGCTCGTGCGAGGCACGGGCGGTATAGGAGTCGACTTTCGCAACGCTCCTCACCTTGTTATTTGGGCGGTCATCGCCGGTTGCCTGTGGTCGGTGGCGAACACGCTCACGGTCTTCGCGATTCGTGATCTTGGACTAAGCATTGCATTTCCTTTGTGGAACACCAATGCGCTAATCGGGATCGGCTGGGGCGTGCTGCTCTTTCATGAGCTAAAGAGCGCGGGTTGGGTGCGATGGACGAGCGTCGGAACAGGTGCCCTCCTCATGTTCCTCGGCGGAATGATTCTGGCACGGATCTCCTCCTCGCAGATATCGCCGGCGGCAGCGACCAAAGGCATTGTGGCCGCCCTGGGAGCTGGCGTCCTTTGGGGAACGATGTACATCCCGTACCGCAAGGCATACCTGTCGGGAATGAATCCACTCTCGTTTGTGTCCTTCTTCACCGTAGGTGAACTGGGCATGATGGTCGGCCTTGCGCTGCATTACTCGCGCGGCTCGCTGTGGCGCGAAATTTCAGGAGCGCGCCACCTCCTGTTCTGGCTGCTCGCAGCCGGGTTCGTTTGGGTCATCGGCGACATCTTTCAACAATATGCTGTGAAATACGTGGGCATCAGCCGGGGCATTCCGTTATCCAATTCGAACCAGTTGTGGGGCTTAATGTGGGGCGCGGTGGCATTTGGAGAGTTTCGAACCTGGAGCCCGGGCGCCGCTACTTATGCGATTTATGGATCGTTGTTGATGGCTTTGGGCCTCGTCGCGATCTCATTTTCAATTGCAGACGAGGCGGAGCAGAAGAAATGGCGCGACGCAGCCGACCGCGAGCGCGCACGCTACGCCTTGGATGAGCAGTTCGTCGCCTCCGCGCGCGAAGGTACATCGAATACCCCGTTGCCGGCGAGAAGGAGGTTTGACTGGGTAATCCTCGCCTCCGCAACCGCGGCGTTTGTCTGGACAGGTGCTATCGCCGACTGGCCTTCCTTGCGTCTGAACTGGACGGCTGTCTACGTTCTTCTCGCGGTCGCTGGCGCGCTGTTCGTCGCGAGCGTGGTAGCGCTGTGGAAGACCACAAGGTTCAACTAGTCGCGAACTGTTCGAATTCCAGCCCTGATCGCCGCTCATAGCCGTTAGTGCTTCTCTTCCGCCCGAGCCATCTGCCGGATTTGATTCAAATATCCAACATAGATAGGAATGGGGATGTCCGGTGAATCGCCGTCGTTGAGAAAGTGTTCCAGGCGAATCTCCATTGGGATGGACGTGATGACCTCGCGAAACCGCGGCATTTGCAGATACTTTACCTTCCAGATTTCCAACATCAGTGAACGGAACTCTTCGCTGATGAATCCCATTTTGCGATTGCCGAGGTAGATCCCGTCGAAATGTGCGCGGGCCAGAGTGTCGCGAACCGGATCGTCGGCAGGAGAGAAGACATAGACCAGCTGAAAGATGTCGGCCAGATCGCCCCACAGCACCTTTTCTTCGAAGGCCGTGAAGCGCAATGGGACGCTGCCTCGCTGTTGAACCGCTCGCGCATGATCGTCGGGTCTAACGTTCTGCCGCACCAACTCCTCGCTGAACCACTGCAGGCGTTCCGCTGTTAAATTGTGTCGCAAGAATTCTATGGCGTATGCATTCGGAAGGTACACCTTCGGATCGTTGTCCATGCGCCCGAGCCACACTCTCCAATCCTGCTGTCGAAACTTCTCCAGTAGAGACTGCAAATCCCGGACGGTCGTTTCGGGGTGATACTTGACCGCTTGCCAAAAATGTTCGGTTGAATCGTAGGTCGCCCCGTAAAGTTGAATGCCTTCTTCAATCGGGTACCAGTTCGAAAGGACGCGGCCGGGGATGGAAGGGGACGCGCTCCAGCAATTCAGGGAGTGTTTCCATTTTTCCTGGACAGCGAGAAACGCCTCGCTGTAACCGTCAGGTGTGGGTTGATGTATTTCGGCGAGCGCCCGGCGCAGTTCCTCAGCCGTGTGGGTCACGAGACTTTCGAGTGGCCGCTCGTCCATCATAGAGACGACGCGGCTCTCGACAGCGCGCCGGACCAGTTCTCGTTGCAGATTGCGGACCTGATCCTCGCTCAGTCCCTTGCTTCTCCAACTGCTGACTTGGGAGTCGATGTATTGAAAAGATTCCGAAAGAGACTGGAATTCGAGGAAGCCGCGTAGGGCGAATGTCACTACGTGGTCATCTTTCGAGATCACGGTGGACGGCGTGACGAGCGCCCGTAATGGCAACTGCTGCGTCCACGCAACTATGGGAAGGGCGAACAAACCGGCGATAAGCAGGAATCGGGCGGCATAAGAGCGGGATGATTTCATCATGGCAATAATGCCGGGACATCATAAGCCATGCACCCATGCTGTTGACGCAATTTCTTCCGGCGACTAGTGTATCCACGGTAGTCGTGACGCGCTCGCAGTCGTGACGAGAACCAGCGCGCAACCAGCTGTCCCAATCGCATTCCAATGGGCTGAATGGATGAAACTTTTCCACATGCACACGACCTTCGTTGCCGCAATCGTCTTGCTGGCCACCAGTCTTCCCACCGCCCAGGCAACTGCGAAGAAGAGGACTTCCTTCCTCGTCTACATTGGCACCTACACCGGTCCGGTCAGCAAAGGCATTTATGTTTTCCGCTTCGACTCCGCGACTGGCCGGACTAGCACCCCGCAGCTTGCAGCGGAGACAAAGAACCCTTCCTTTCTCGCGGTCGACCCGACCGGACGGTTTTTATATGCGGTGAACGAAGTCTCTGATTACGAGGGCAACCAGACTGGAGGTGTCAGCGCCTTCGCTATTGAGCGCCCCAGTGGGAAACTCAAATTCCTGAATCAAGTTCCGTCGCAAGGGGCAGGTCCTTGTCATGTCAGTCTCGACCGCACCGGTAAGTATGTTCTCGTCGCGAACTACGATGGGGGCAGCATCGCGGTTTTTCCCGTGTCGCAGGACGGCAAGTTGGGTGCGCCGACGGCATCAGTCAAACACTCCGGCCATGGGCCTGATCCCGAGCGACAGGAAGCACCGCACGCTCACCAGATACAAGTCTCTACGGATAATCGCTTTGCCATCGTGGCCGACCTTGGGTTGGATGAATTGCTCAGCTACCGGTTCGACCCAGAGAAGGGAACCCTTGCCCCAAACGATCCTCCTTATGCCAAGGTGGATCCCGGTTCCGGCCCGCGGCACTTTGCCTTCACGCCTGACGGGAAGTTCTTATATGTACTGGAAGAAATGCGGTCGGCAATTACGGGATTTTCCTACGACGCCAAGTCGGGCGCGATGAGCCCAATACAGACCGTTTCAAGCATCCCCGCAGATTTTCGTGGACGAAAGGAAGCAGCCGAGATCGCCGTACACCCGTCGGGTAAATTTCTGTACGCGTCCAATCGCGGCCACGACAGCGTAGCCGTCTTTTCAATCGCCGCAGACGGAAAGCTGACCAATCTCGAATACACGCCGACCGGGGGAAAAACGCCCCGTGGTTTCGGAATTGACCCGACTGGCTCGTACCTCATCTTGGGCAATCAGGACTCGAATGAAATCGTCATCTTCCACATCGATCCGAATACTGGTCGCCTGACTCCGAACAAGCGTACTTTGCAGGTGGCCTCACCAGTCTCGGTGGAATTTGTGGCAGTGCAATAGCCGCTTTGGAAAGTGGACTCCGGGTGTCACTGCACAACTTGGCTTTACGCTGCTTTCCCTTCGGCGATGACGCGGTATTCGTCATCCGACTGCGCAGGCAAGAGAACCCACAGCGTATAGATTCCCAATGCGGTCCCAAGCGGGACGTTGGTGAACAGCGCGATAAATCCCATTATCAGGGCCAGCATCCGCCCCCAAGGTTCGTGTTCTAACAGGCCCCAGCCAGCGAAGAATCCAGCAACTGCTTTGAGAATGACGATCCCGCCGATGAAGGTGAGGAAGGGATGCAGCCATGCGCTTTGTGCGCCGGTGATCACGTGCCGAAACAAGGTGTTCGCCAGCACGACGAGAACGATTCCTCCGATCGCGTTAAAGGCAGCGTAGGCCAGCCACAAGATCCCCAGCAGGCGGATGTGCTCCTTCACCCGACTCCGGCGATAAGCGCTCTCAACTCTACCGATGACTTGCTTTCCGCATCGATTGCAATATTGCTGACCCGGTACTAGCGGCGCTCCGCATTGATCGCAGAACATGAACTCACCTCAGGCGATGCAAGTCTGCCTGATGTAAATACGAAACACAACCAGGTGGAGTTCCGCTCGCGATCGTCAAAGACAGCCTGACGCATAATCGTTCAACACCTTTGGACCACCACGTGGATTGGGCAAACGAAAAGGCCGCCCGGCAATAGGCAGCCTTTTCTTTAAGGGAGAATAGTTCCAACGGAGGCAAATCCGTCAAAACTCGATGGCGGAATCTTATGAGCCGAAAAAGCGGGGTGTCAAGGAATTTCTGGGAAATAAGTTGCTGTATTTTCAATAACTTGCAAAAATTGTTAATACCTCTCCGAAAACACCAAAATCGTCTGCAAAAGCATGTGGAAAGGACCTAACCAGCTTTAATTGAGGAACTTAGACGAGAATTATCCGGCTCCTGCTTGTCCTCTTCCAGGTGTAAAGCGATGAATTCCACGTTTTCCGGCCGGTCGAACACACGCCCTGGGAAAAGGCGTCCCATCGCGATCCGAATGCCTCCGAAAGCGAATCCTGCGATCAGAGCAAGCCCCATCAGAATTCCGCACAGGATGATGATGTTGACCAGGAGGTTCGCGAGGTTGTTCTTCTTGTCGAAGAAGGTGTTCTGGTTCCAGGTTACGTCTGCGTCGTAATTGATCTTGCTCAACAGGTCGCGAGCATCATTCGACGTGATCTGCCCCGCCGCTATCGCGAGCAGTGGTCCGGTTCGCTTGTCGAAGAAAGGACCCGCATCAACGATCGTCGCGACCCCGGGCTGCTGCTGAGTGGGCACGTGGGTGGCATCGATCTTACGCATCTGATCCGCAGCGATCTGAGGGGTCGGGTAAGAGATGATCATCACGGTCGCGTCGCCATTTTTGTTCTCGTACTGGCCCAGCACCACTTCCGCTCCTGCTCCGAAATTAATCAGTTCGGCGGGAACGGGCGATGCCACGTGCGATAAGGCAATCGGTCCTTCAATGTACTTTTCGGTGTTCTTGATATAGCCCTGGCGCGGCATGTAGGCCAGCACCGGGGGAAGATTGCCCGAGTTGCCCGCCGGCTTGGGTAAGCTCCCAGCCAACTCTCGCAGCTCCGCTGCAGACATCGCGGTGATGCGATCGAATACCGCGTCGAGGAGAATGTTGCCCCGGTAGAACAGGATCCGCTGATTGAAGGATGCGCCCTGGTCGCCAATCTGCTCGCGCTGCATTTCCGGTTGGTAGTAGAAGGTGTAAGCCCCGAAGGCTCCGCTGGCGTCGTTGAATCGAGCCGCCTTAACCGTCAATTTCCGCCCATCCTCGCGCGTGTAGGCAGCAGAGGCAAAATCGTTGAAGCCATATTCTTTGAGAAGGGCCGCGTTGGCGGGATCGGCCGTGCCTGCGTCCGTGCTCGTCTTCGCGGCGCCTTGCATATGCCACCCGGCGAAGTCCTTGGGGAGAACGGTGGGCGCGTCCGCGGCGAAAACGACGGAAACCAACCCGATTAGGAACAGTAAAAGTAACCCGAAGTGTTTCATGAGAGACAGGAGGATGCGGAAAACCCCTGCTGATTAGACTACAGTGCAGCCGGGAAAGTTTCCAGAACCAGTCGGCAACAAGCAGGCTGTTAGATGGCTCGAACAGGCGTATCACATCCAATGTCTTGGCAAGACTGGGACCCAGAGCATGAACGTCCCGATTCGCCAATGCCTAATCGCCGCCAATGAAAGGGCCGAGTGCTGAAGCTGACTGCTGAGTGCTGGCGGCCAGAGCCCTACTGCCCTTCGTCTTTGGTGATCCGGCTTGCGACTTTCACCCCGCTAAGGCCGCTGACGTACTTGGAAATGCCTTTGTAGAGGGATTCGGCGATCCGTTGCCGGTATTCCGGGGTTTCAAGCTTCCGCTCGTCGGTGGGATTACTGACAAAAGAGATTTCAGCGAGGATAGAAGGCATGTTTGCCCCAATCAGCACGATGAAAGGTGCCTTCTTAACCCCACGATCACGGATTCCGGGACTCTTCACCGCAAGCCCGGTATGAAGCGATCTCTGCACATCCGAGGCGAATTCGCGAGATTCCTCGATCTTCTCTTTGAGAGCGATCTTTTTCACCAAGTCCTGCAATTCGTGGATCGATTTATCGGAAACCGCATTCTCGCGGGCGGCGACCTCTAAGGCATCCGCGTTCGAAGTGAAGTTCAAGTAGTAGGTTTCCACTCCGCGCGCGTCCGGATCGCGGCTGGAGTTGGCGTGAACCGAGACGAAAAGGTCGGCCTGTTCCTGGTTCGCAATCGCCGTTCGCGTCTCCAGCGGGATGAAGGTATCTTCCTGGCGGGTAAAGATAACGTCAGCGCCCAAACGTCCTTCCAACAGTTTCCCTAAACGCCGCGACACGTCAAGGACCAGGTCCTTCTCCTCGAGTCCATTGGGGCCGATCGTTCCCGTGTCATGCCCACCGTGGCCCGGGTCGATGACGATCTTTCCAATTTTCAGTCCCAGCGCTCTTATCAGCGAACGATCCCCCCGGGCAGTCGGTTGGGCCTCGCGTACCTGCAGTTCAGCAGGTGTTTGTCGAGAACTCCGCTTTGTACCCCGCACCGTTTTTGACACCGCTTTCGAATTTACCGAAGGAACGGGAGGCGGCTCCGGACTCGAATCCACAGGATCCAGGGTGGCCACCTCGTCATTGTTGCCGTCGGCTGACTTGCGCTTCACGCGCCGAGGAACAGGCGCGTCGCCCTCCCGGCTCGGTTTTCTTGCCGCAGCGTTCGGTGTCTTTCCTGGGCTCTTCGCGGGTTTCGATGGTGCATTGTCATCATCGTCATCAGCTTCGACGATCCGGATGGGAACCTTGTTTTCTGCGATCGATGCCGGCTTACCGTCTGCGCGAGCATCTCCGCGGGCAACCTTGGGTGAGGCGGCGGCCGCATCAGTTTTCGCTTCGAGTTCATCGTTGTCGTCAGCTGTCCGCTTCTTCGACGCCTGCTCTGCACCGTCAGTCTTTTTGCCATGAATGTCGATAATCAGGCGGGTCGGGTTCGGCAAGAGAAACGCGTTGTACTCCGGCAGATCGTCGACCTCAAGGACGATGCGCGTCTTGCCCGGCTTGAACTGGGCCACACGAATTTTCTTGAGAAACCCGTCCTGCACATCGAAGCTCTTGCCCACCAGCGTTGAGGCTAATTGGGTTCCGTACAGGTCAAAGAAGATCCGGTCAGGATTGTCGATGCGCTCCGAATCGAATTTCACATCCTGTTCGAGGTCGATGGCCACTCGCGTGTAATCCGCCGTAGACCAGTGGCGGATGCTGGTCACGCGAGCGATCTTGTTTCCCGGCATGCTCGCAGAAGCGTCGCTGTCTGGCGCGTTTTGAGCATCCGCACTCTTGTCCTTCTTGATCTCGGCCGGCTTGGTGTCGGCCTTGACGTCGGGGGACTTGGCATCCGCAACTCTGGCGTTCGATTTTGTTTTAGGTTGATTGAGGTCGGCGATCGCGGTGCGTGCGTCATCTGCCGAGTGGCTGTGTGGATACTTCTTCAAGAAAAGCTGAAACGCATCGCGCGCCTTTTGACTGTTCTCGAGATCGTCCTTATAGATCTCCCCGATGGTGAACAGTGCTTCCACCCGGTACTTGCTTCCCGGGTATTCGCGCCGGAGGAACTCGTATTGCTTGATGGCCCCCCGGAGGATTTTAGCGTCGTCAAAACGGCGTCCCATCTCAACCATCAGCTCGGCGGTGGCAACAACGCTGGGGTCGGCCTTGGTCGACGCAGGAGCGCCGAGATAGACGCGCCGGTAGGCATCGATGGTCTTCTGATAATCGCGTCGACTGCGCTCGCCCGCCGGACGTCCGTTGAGGGCTTCACGCATGCGTTCGGCGGCCGCGAACTTGTCCCGAGCCCAGGCGTCGCTATGGAATGTGCGAGAAAACGCAGGTACAGCAAGGACAGCAACCAGGGTCAATACACTTGCGCGCGCGAGGCGACGGCTTCGATCTAGGGTCTTCAATTTTGTGTCCGTGTCGCGACCTAATACTGCTACAAACCTGGGCAGCTACCCACTACAGATGCCGTTGTTCTAATCCGTGTTGCTGAAGTGCAGCACACCACGCTCATCTCGTTCCACACGAACCGGTTGCCGGGTCGGCATTCCGACGATCCACGAGCCCGCATTTCCGCCGTAGTACAGATCGGTGATCCGGCGGACATAGTTGCGGGTTTCGCTGAAGCGCGGAATTCCGGAACTGCGCGCCACTGCACCCTGGCCCGCGTTGTACGCCGCCAGCGTCAACTTCACATCGCCACCGTAGGTCTGAAGAAGCTTCTTGAGATGGCGGACGCCAGCGTCGACGTTCTGCGCGGGATCGAAGGGATTGGTGACGTTCAACTGCCGGGCCGTGCTCGGCATCAGCTGCATCAATCCCATCGCACCCTTCCGGGAAACGGCGTTGGGATTGAAGTTCGATTCGACCTTGATCACCGCGCGCACAAGGTTAGGATCGAGGTTATGACGCGCTGCCGCTTGCTCGATGGCAGCATCCACCTGCTCCGGACTGTATGCGCCGCGTCCAAAGTTGAACGAGGCTGGAGTCGAGCCTTTTTGCCGATTCGAACTCTGCAGGATCTGGGTTACTTCGGCGGCCGCGGATCGCGCGGCTCGCATGCTGCCATGCGGCACCGGCTTGTAACGCTGCTCTTTGGAACTCCAGTACACAAGACCCCGATTCGTCTGGGGTTCGACGTGCCGATCCGGTCTCGGCGCTTGGGTGAAATCGTTAACCCAAAGCACGTGGCCGTCGTCATCGATGGTCGCAGTCATTGCCCGGGAGTTCTCGGAGCCGTCAGCTGCCTGCACGGCGGTCGTGAAGGAAAGGAAGGTCGCGATAACGGTTGTCACCATCAGGGCGAGATGCAGGCGTTTTTCCATACCGGGTTTGGCTCCAGCGCGGACACACAACTCCGCGTCGACCTACCCGGACACCTGACGGAGAACCTCAACCAGAGTGCATCGATTATAGGGCGGCGAGGGAGCCCGGGCAATCTATCGAAGGGGAATAGAACCACCCGAAGTAACATCCGAATAGCCCGCAAAATCAGTGACTTACATCAAAACTCTGGTTACCCGCTCCAGTTCGGTTTACGCTTTCCATCTTCCCGCAAGGAGCCACTATGAGCGTAAAGCTGAACTACGTCATTAAGTTCGTCGCCGACATGGATCGCGCCGTGAAGTTTTATCGCGACACGTTGGGACTGCCATTGAAATTCCAGTCCCCCGGCTGGACCGAGTTCGCGACCGGGCAAACCACTTTGGCCTTACATCCCGCGTCCGCCGTGAACGCCCCGGGAGCTGTCGAAGTAGGCTTCGGAGTAGATAATCTTGAAGCCTTTCACCAGGAAATGCTTGCCAAAGGCGTCGAATTCCCAATGCCGCCCAAAGAGCAGGATTTCGGAGGCAAGCTCGCGCAGTTCATCGATTCCGAGGGCGGAAAAGTCAGCGTGAGTGGGTGATGTGTGGCGCGGACACTCTTGTCTTCGACGCCTCCGCTCGCATAGGAAGACCTTGCTGTAGTACGCTGCCCTTGATCCCACATGGCAGAAATCTCTCCCCAGCGTCAGACGCCGGATTCGCTGATGCTGCACGGCTTCTGGTACCGCGCCTTGCCCAGCGAGCGCCTACGTCGGCGCAAACTTACGCCGCTCGTGCTGCTGGAAGCCCCCCTCGTTCTGGGCCGCGACGCGCAGGACAAACCCTTCGCCCTTCGCGATGCCTGCCCCCATCGCGGCATGCCTCTGTCTTGCGGCTGGTTTGACGGGACTCATGTCGAATGTTCGTATCACGGCTGGAAATTCAATCCCCACTCCGGCCAATGTCAATTGATCCCATCATTGACGTCCGATCAAACGCTGAAGATCGATCGCATCTACGCGGGCAACTACGCCTGCGAAGAGCACGATGACTACGTCTGGGTATTCATTCCGGAGCCGGGGCCCGCCGGCGCCGGATTCACCAAGCGTGATGACCCACCCGCGCCCGTACCGCGAGTCGCAACCTTCTCGGACAAATACAAGATCGCTTACCTCACCGCCGACATGCCGGTCAGCGTGGATCACGGCATCATCGGCCTGATGGACCCGGCACACGGGCCCTTTGTCCACCAAGCCTGGTGGTGGCGCAGCCGGCACAGCATCCACGAGAAACAGAAGGCGTTTGAGCCGATCCCGTACGGCTTCCGCATGAGCGCGCACACGCCATCGTCGAACAGCGCACCGTATAAGCTGCTGCGGCTGTACGCCGACGCCGACTCGATCACCACGACAATCGATTTCATCCTGCCCAACCTGCGCAGCGAGACAATCCGGGCAGGGAAGTACTGGTTCTCCAGCCTGACGACGGTCACGCCCATCACGCGCAACCACTGCCGCATCGACGTGGTCGCCTGCTGGAACATCTTTCGTTGGCTGCCGCTGGGCCCGGAACTGCTCAAGTACGTCTTCGCGAAATTCGTTGAGCAAGACCGCCGCACCATGCAGATGCAGGCCGAAGGGCTCAAGCACAATCCCCACCTCATGCTGATCGACGACGCCGACCGTCCTGCGAAGTGGTATTTCCAACTCAAGCAGGCGCATCTAAACTCACGGCGGACCGGCGCGGAGTTCAAGCATCCGATGAATGGGCCGGTAGTGCTGAAGTGGAGGAGCTGACCAGTACCTGGTAGTCAGGACCTAGTAGCCGGCCACAGACTCAGTCCCGCGGAACATCTACTTTGGAAGCAGCACGGAGGAAAGTCCATACAATGAACAGCGGAATCGGTAAGAAGAAAAGCGACCACCAAGGCGCACTAGCAGTAACTACCTGCAAAACCCGAAAAGGGCCCCGATTGAATAAAGTAAGGCTCCGCCCCTCAGTACTCGACGCAAGTACCTAGGTTCCTGCTCCATCCGCTCCGCGGCCTTGAACAGCCGCCACATTCCCCAAGCAAGAATGGCAGTCACAACTAAAACGAAGACTATTGCAAGCAACATATGATTCGTAGTAGTTAAGCCTTCACAAGCCACGTCAGTACCTGCTGCTCTGGATGCCGAGGATCGTTAACTGAAATCGCACCCCAGCGAGAATCGCAACGCCGCGCAGATTTCTCCGATCCGTACCGAATTCAGCTGCGCGACCCGCCGTCCCAACCGATCCTGGGCGACAGTGACAGCATTGTGTAGATTGACGGCACATGGGACTTTCATGCCGTCTTCTTCGTTCAAAACAACTTCAGAGGGCACACCCCGGACCGTGGAAGTAATAGGGGCAACGGTCACCGTGGAAAGGTACCCAATAGCGCTGTCGCGAGTCAGAACGACCACCGGCCTTTTCTTGTTTGGTGGGGCGAACTGGTAAAGCCTCACATCGCCTCGGGCTATTCTTCCGGCCACGCCGCCTCCCTTTCCCAAATGTCCGATTCGGACTTCATTCGAGGTCGTCGCGAATAACCCTGCCGGTCGCGTTCTTCCCGGGCGCGCATCTCCAGTTGGCGCAGGTGCGCCCGAAGGGCATCGCGCACCAAGGCGGAACGATTTCGCTTGGTCCGCGATGCGGCCTCATCCGTCGCTTGTAACAGCTTCTTGTCCAGCACAATCTGAACTATTTCCATGGGTGTCGAACCTGCTCCACAGTATACTCCACAAACGAAGCTTTTCGAGAACTGCGATCATCGGACGCCCATTTTCCCGCCGGGTGCCCCCTCTTCGCCGCTTTTGCGAAGAGCGGAATTAGGTACTTGATCCTGCCATCGTTCCCGCCTCCCGCCCCCTGCCGCTTGCGATTTTCGTTTAACCTGTTCCATGGGACATCTGAACTCGGGAGGGGTGGAATGGGCGACGGAATCCTGCTGGCCAAGGGAACTGACGAGCTTGTACTCGTACCGCAAATGGCGAACCGCCATGGTTTGATTGCGGGCGCCACCGGAACAGGGAAGACGGTTACCTTGCAGACCGTCGCGGAAGGGCTCAGCCGGATTGGGGTTCCCGTTTTCATGGCGGACGTCAAAGGTGATCTGGCTGGTCTGAGCCAAGCCGGCGGCAATAATCCCAAGATTAGCGACCGTGCCAAGAAACTGGGCGTCAATTTATCGCCACAAGCCATGCCAGTGGTGTTTTGGGATGTCTTCGGACAGCAGGGGCACCCGGTTCGTGCCACCGTCTCGGAAATGGGTCCGCTCCTGCTCTCGCGCATGCTGAACCTGAACGAAACTCAGCAAGGCGTCCTCACGCTGGTCTTCAAAATTGCCGACGACAATGGGCTGCTGCTGCTCGACATGAAAGATCTGCGCGCCATGCTGCAGCACGCGGGCGACAATGCCGACCAGTTTCAGACCGAGTACGGCCACATCTCCGCCGCCAGCATCGGCGCCATTCAGCGCAACCTGCTCACGCTGGAGCAGCAGGGTGGCGGCAACCTGTTCGGGGAGCCCGCCCTCGACCTCTCTGACCTCATTCAAACCGACGCCCAAGGCAAAGGCGTCGTAAACATCCTTGCTGCCGACAAGCTGATGGGGTCACCACAGCTCTACGCGACACTCCTGCTGTGGGTGCTATCCGAGCTGTTCGAGCAGTTGCCCGAAGTCGGCGATCCTCCCAAACCGAAGCTGGTTTTCTTTTTCGACGAAGCGCACCTGCTGTTCACGGACTGCCCCAAGCCTCTGCTCGACAAGATCGAACAGGTTGTGCGGCTGGTGCGATCGAAGGGAGTCGGCGTTTACTTCGTGACTCAAAATCCCCTCGACGTTCCGGATACCGTGCTCGGCCAGCTCAGCAATCGTGCGCAACACGCGCTACGCGCCTTTACTCCGCGGGATCAAAAAGCCGTCAAAGCCGCCGCCGAGACGTTCCGTCCCAACCCGAAGCTGGATACTGCCGAGGTGATCACGCAACTGGCGGTTGGCGAAGCGCTCATTTCGTTGCTGGATGACACCGGTACTCCTCAGCCGGTCGAACGAGGATTCGTCGTCCCGCCCGTCAGCCGCGTCGGACCAATCACGCCGCAGGAACGGCAGCAGGTAATTCAAAGTTCGGTGCTGTTCGGCCACTACGAGAAAGGCGTCGACCGTGAATCAGCCTACGAACGTCTGAAGGGCCGCGCCGAAAACGCGCCCACCCCCAAGTCTGCGCAGTCCGCTGCGGCGCCCTACCAGAACGCACCGCAGCAGCCTTCCACACCCGAACAGCCCCACTCGAGTTGGACCGACTCGGTCGGCTCCGTACTTGGTCAGCTCGGGCAACAATTCGGAGGACGCGGCCGCCGCGAAGGCATGGGGGAAGCGCTCGCCAAAAGTGCCGCGCGCGCGATTGGGAGCCAGGTTGGACGTCAAATTGTCAGGGGCGTTCTCGGCGGAATCTTAGGTGGAAGCACCAGCCGCAGAAAATATTGACGAGTAGCGGGCGCTTATTGCTCTTTGACCAGCCACTCCATCGCTTGTTCACGGCTGGCGAATGTGGGGAACTCGCGCTGCGAAAAGCTCTTGAAATTTTCGTAGAAAGCTTTAGGTAGCTTTTCTGTCCCGACCCATGCGGACCGCTTGACGTGCGGGCGGTCGAGGGCGAGCACCTCTTTCATCCGGGTGGCTACGATCTTGTCGATGTGCGCGTCGGTGAAGTCGGCCAGCGTGAGCAAAGATTGGTTTGGACTCTTCGCGATCAGTTCGCGAACCTCATCGAGCAGGGGCAGCAGTTCCTGGCGAGTCCCCCGGGAGAAGTCGATGACCAGGATCTTCTTGCCCTCATGAGTGATCAGTTGTAAGCGGTCATTCATGGTGCCGAGGACATATCATCCCACTCTTTCGCAAAAAGCGCGAAGGGGGGCACCCCAAGGGCCCAAAGTTGAAAGCCTGCTCTTACCCCAACATCGATTCCACGACGGTATACACGTCGGCGAGCGCCGAGTCCAGAGCCCCGGGATCGTTGCCGCCGGCTTCGGCCATGTCGGGACGGCCGCCACCTTTACCGCCGACCTTCTGCGCGACCGCTCCCACTACCTTGCCGGCCTGAATGCGAGAGGTCAGATCCTTGGTGACGCCGGCAATCAGCGCGACGCGTCCATCCTGGGCTGAGCCCAATACAACGACTCCCGAGCCGAGCTTGTCGCGGAGCTGGTCGATCAGCGTGCGCATCTGGCCGCGCTCGAGATTGTCGACGCGATGAGCGAGCACTTTCACGCCCCGCACATCTTTGATCTTTTCGTTCACCGACGCCACGGTCGATGAAGCCGACTTCATGCGCGCCTGGTCAAGTTCGCGCTGCAGGCGCTTGATCTCAGCCTCACGGCGCTCGATCTCCTGCTTCAGGGCGTCCGCAGGATTCGTGGCTTCGCTGTGTGTGGACAGGCTCGCGACCACGTTCTCGAGTTGGTGGTCCCGGCGGAAATGCTGGACCGAGCTTTCGCCCGAAATGGCTTCGACCCGGCGCACGCCGGATGACACACTGCCTTCCTTCAGGATCTTGATCAGCCCGATCTGTCCGGTGGCCGCCGTGTGCGTGCCGCCGCAAAGCTCGGTGGAGAAGTCGCCGATCTTAATCACTCGCACCCGGTCGCCATACTTCTCGCCGAACAGCGCCATCGCCTTGTACTCGTTGACAGCCACATCGATCGGGACATTCTCGATCACTTCGACGCGATCGTTCTGCAACACTTCCTTGTTGATGATGTCCTCGATGTCCTGGAGTTCCTCGTCGGCGACGGCGGTGAAGTGCGAGAAGTCAAAGCGCAAGTGCTTGGGGTCGACCAGCGAGCCCGCCTGCTTCACGTGCTTGCCCAGGACCTCGCGCAATCCGGCATGGAGCAGGTGCGTGGCCGTATGATTTCGCATTGTGGCCTGGCGGATGTCGGTGTTCACGACCGCATCAACTTTGTCGCCCACGCGAAGGGTGCCCCACTCTTCCGCGCCTTTTGCGGAAGAGTGGGATCTCACGGTGACCTGGTGGGCACGCACGCCCTGGATCGGGTAATAGCATCCGGTCACGTCGGCGACAACGGTGTTGTGATCGTCCGAGTAGAACCAGCCGCGATCACCGACCTGCCCACCGGATTCGGCGTAGAAGGGCGTGTGGTCGAGGATGACCTCGCCTTGCTCGCCGGGCTTAAGTTCCTGTGCGCCTTGGCCATTGGGGCCGATGATGGCCAGCACTTCGCATCCATCGGAGCGTGTCTGGCGGTAGCCTTCGAAGACGGAAGTCGGGAGCTTCTGGTACGCGGGGTTGGCGGTCTGCTTGGCCGCGCCTTTCCAGGAAGCTTTGGCCCGCTCACGCTGCTCATCGAGAGCACGGTCAAAGCCGGCCTGGTCGAAGATGATTCCCTGGTCCCGAGCCGCGTCTTGCATGAAGTCGAGCGGCATGCCGAAGGTGTCGTACAGCTTGAAAGCCTTATCGCCTGCGTAAGTCTGGTGGGACGCTGGATTCTTACGAAGCGCTTCCACCAGGGGCTGCAGGTCTTCTTCGAGCTTCTTCAGGCCCAGATCGAGCGTGTGCGCGAAGCGCGTTTCTTCCGCGTGTACCGCCTTCGAGACACGATCCGCACTCTCATTGAGTTCCGGATACGCGTCGTTCATCAGATCTCGGACCGCAAACACCATCTGATACAGAAACGGCTTCGTCTGGCCGAGCAGGCGTCCGTGTGTAATGGCGCGGCGGATGATCTTGCGCAGCACGTAGCCGCGTCCTTCATTCGAAGGCAGCACACCGTCAGAAATCAGGAACGTCGCGGCGCGCGAGTGATCCGCGATTACGCGCAGCGACGCGGCGGATTTGGAAGCAGCCGAGCCTTGCTCGGCCGGACGGGCGGGGACGCCCGTCCCTCCACGTTCTTTATCCAATTCCTTCTTCAGCGATACGCCCGTCAACTCCGCAGCCCGCTTGATCAGCGGAACGAACAGGTCCGTGTCGTAATTTGAAATGACGCCTTGCAGCACCGCGGCCATGCGCTCCAGCCCGGCACCGGTGTCGATCGACGGTTTCGGCAGCGGGTTCAGCTTGCCACTCGCATCGCGGTCGAACTGCATGAACACCAAATTCCAGATTTCGACGTACCGCCCGCACTCGCAGCCAAACTGGCAATCGGTGTGGCCCTGGTCGGACGCGATCGCGCCCATGTCGTAATGAAGCTCGCTGCATGGGCCGCAAGGGCCGGTGTCGCCCATCTGCCAGAAATTGTCTTTCGCGCCGAATTCGTAAATGCGCTCTTTCGGAACGCCCTGCCCGAGCCACAGGTTGTAAACCTCCTCGTCGCGAGGCACTCCGTTCTCCCCTTTGAAAATGGTGGCGAACAGCTTGTCTTTCGGAATTCCGAACCACTGGGGCGAAGTGATCAGTTCCCAGGCGAAGGCGATGGCATCTTTCTTGAAGTAGTCCCCGAACGAAAAGTTCCCCAGCATTTCGAAGAACGTGTGGTGACGGTTGGTGAAGCCCACGTTTTCGAGGTCGTTGTGCTTGCCGCCGGCGCGGACGCACTTCTGTGAGGTGGTGGCGCGTGAATAGTCGCGTTTTTCGAGGCCGAGAAAGACGTCTTTGAATTGATTCATCCCCGCGTTCGTGAACAGCAGCGTTGGATCGTTCTGCGGCACGAGCGATGACGAGTGGACCTCTTTGTGGCCGTGCTGGACGAAGTAGTCCAGGAACCTGCGGCGAATTTGGTAGCCTGTAAGCATGTGCGTGCGGAAATCCTTGTTACCAGCGCCAGATTGTGGTGGTTGCAAGATTCAATTCTAAACCACAGAGGACACAGAGGATCACCGAGGCAGGACCATTTGCCCGTGCCAATTGCCAATTTTCAATTCGGTTCGTCGAATCGGCAGTCGAAAATTGGCGATCGGAAGTTCTGTGTGTGACCTCTGTGTCCTCTGTGGTTAGGTCTGGGTTTCGGCCTCGAAGGCGGTAAGGGTTTCTTCGTCGACGTCCCACTTCTTCAGAATGGAAATAATCGTCTTGGTCCGAAATCCCGCCCGGACGAGTCCGCGGAATATGCGCGCGGCTGCCTTCTGATCTTTCGGTTTCTGAACACGCTTGCGCGCTAGATAAGCTCGGGCCTGCTTCTCTTCGTTCACCTCATCGTACGCCGAGTGGACCGCCTTCTCGATGATGTCGCCATGCACGCCCTTGGCTTTCAAGTCGGTGATGACACGCATGCGGCCGAACTTCTCGTTATCGCGGCGGAAGGTGGAATACGAAGCGGCATACTTTGAGTCGTTCAAGTAGCCCTGGTCTTTAAGACGCCTGATGATCAGTTCGACGAGGGTTTGTCCAAATTCGGTGTCTGCTTCCACCCGCTGGCGCAGTAGGCGCTTGAGTTCTGCTACAGTCCGCATTCGTCGGGCGAGCGCCCCGACCGCGTACTCGTAAAGTTCGTCTTCGGTGTAGACCTTGCGCGGGCGCGAGAACGGCATACGCCAACGTTACTGCTGACGATAACAAAAATCCACTGCCAACCGGATGTCATGCTGAGCGAGGGCGAAGGCCTCAGTCGAAGCATCCCTATCGAACGTAATTCAGTTTAGGTAGCGATTCGTTGCTTACTCGGTATGACAAGGGGTTTCTTCTCTCCGTACCCCATTTCTCCGTGGTGAAAACTGGTCAAAAACAAGAAAGCGCGGACAAGAGTGTCCGCGCCACACAACAATACGGAAACGCTAGCGGCCGTAGCCGGAGGTTTGCATGGCTTGCCGCGAAATGTCCGCCGTCGAGGCGATGCCTTGCATACGCAGCTTGAAGTCGTCCGCGTTGGAAGCATTCTCGAGCGCGGTTTCGTAATTGATCAGCCCCGCCTGGAACAGGTCCCAGAGCGACTGATCGAAGGTCTGCATGCCGTACTGCGAGGTCCCGGCGGCGATCGCGTCACGCACCGACCGCGTCTTTTCCGGGACAAGAATACACTCACGGATGAACGCGGTGTTGATCATGACTTCCACTGCAGGCACGCGGCCGTCGGCGTCGGAACGCTTCACCAGTCGCTGGCTGACGATGGCGCGCAAGACGGCGGCAAGCTGCAACCGGATTTGCTTCTGCTCCGGCGGTGGGAAGACCGCGATGATACGGTTAATGGTTTCGACCGCGTCCAAGGTGTGCAAAGTTGAGAAAACCATGTGGCCGGTTTCGGCCGCATGGATGGCAGTGCCGATGGTTTCCAGGTCTCGCATTTCGCCGACCAGGATCACGTCGGGATCCTGACGAAGGGAAGCTCGAAGCGCCGCCGAAAACGAGGGCGTGTCAACCTCGACTTCACGCTGGTTCACGTACCCTTTCTTGTCCCGGTGCAGGAATTCGATAGGGTCCTCGATGGTGATGATGTGCTCGGCTCGCATCGAGTTGATCCGGTCCACCATGGCCGCCAGGGTTGTCGATTTACCGGAGCCGGTGACACCCGTGACCAGCACCAGGCCGCGGGGCATATCGCAAATCTGTTCGACTACCTTAGGGAGATAAAGCTCATCCAAGGCGCGAATTTTGGTTGGAATGACGCGAAGCACCAGTCCCACGTTGCCGCGCTGCTGGAAAACGTTCACACGGAACCGGCCCAGTCCGGCCACGCCGTAGGCCATATCGATTTCGGTCGTCTCTTTGAATTTTTGCTTCTGGCGCGCTGACATCATGCTGAACGCCATGGTGAGCATGTCCTCGGCGCTGATACGCGGCTGGTCAGTCAACGGCGCCAGTTCGCCGTCGATGCGCAGGTGCGGGTAATTGCCAACCTTCAGGTGCAAGTCGGACGCCCGCCGCTCCATCGCGATACGCAACAGATCATCAATATTCATGAGACACGTTCTCCCCGGAACCAATTCGTATGATTACGCGAATCCGGGGATGACTAAAGATGACCTAAGTAATGGGGCTTTAGAGAGGAAAATCTACCGCCGGCCGCAGGGAACGCGCAGAACCATTGTCACGGTCGGCGAGTTCGCCTATCGGCAACAAATAAAAAGCCGTCCCGAAGGACGGCTCTTACAGCAAACCTGCAGCTTAATCCGCCGCTGCCGAGCCCTGCCATGGCTCGTCCGCACTGCCGCCATAGATGGACGGGCACTTTGCCCCCATCGGCCGCAGGTAGGATGACAACTGACCACGATGGTGGATGCTGTGCTTCTCCAAAAATGACAGGTATACGTATGCGGGGAAGTGGAAAGCATCGTAAAAGTTCAGGACGGTTACCAACTGTTCCGGCGTCATCGCGCGCACGCGCTCGATGGCACGGTTGAAGTTCTTTTCGTACCAATCGGCCAATTCGGCAGAGGTCTTGGGTTCATCCTTGAAGCGCGGTTCCATGTTGAACTTGCCGTCCGCGATTTCTTCCAGAAACTGGACGTCAACGCTGGCCACATGCCACGCGAGTTCTTTCGCGGAACGCGCCTTGGGATCGGGACGGTAGTCGCTCTTGTTATCCGGCACTGCCGCCAGGACTTTCTTTGTCGTCGCCATTTCGTTGGCCAGGTTCTGCAGCATCATGTCACGATAACCAACCGCGAATTCTTTGCTGGGACCTTGCTGAGGTGCTGCCATTGAGAGTTCCTCCTCCTGTGTGATTCTGTTATGTCTAGGTGGATTGCAAAAGCTAAAGGGCGCATCGCGTGCGCCCTCAGGATTCGGTGGTCGTGCGGGATTATACGCCCACAGGTTGTTTGCTGCGAACCGGTACCGGCGTCAGCCAGCCGAAGCGGTCGGACTTCTCCCCATTTACGATAGCGTAGAACTCTTTTTGGATTTGTCTGGTCACGGGCCCGATCGTGCCGCTACCAACGGTGATCTTGTCCACCGAGCGGATGGGGGTAATCTCGGCCGCGGTTCCGGTAAAGAAAACCTCATCGGCGAGATATAGCATTTCCCTGGGAATGACCTGCTCAGCTACCGGAATTCCGAGATCGCGCGCGATGGTCAGAACAGAATCACGAGTGATTCCCGGCAGAACAGAATTGCCCAGAGGCGCGGTCTGCAGAACGCCATTACGGATCACAAACAGGTTCTCGCCGGAGCCTTCGCTGACATAGCCGTTCGCATCCAGCGCGATGCCCTCGGCATAGCCGTTCACGATAGCTTCCATCTTAATCAGCTGCGAATTCATGTAATTCGCGCCCGATTTTGCCATCGCTGGTAGGGTGTTCGGGGCAATGCGGGTCCAGGAGGACACGCAAACGTCCACCCCTTGCTCGGCGTCGGTCCCCAGATACTTGCCCCAGGGATAATTGACGATGTAGACCTCGGTCGGCGAATTAAACGGGTTCACGCCGGCCTGTCCATAGCCGCGCAGAATGATCGGCCGGATGTAGCACGGCCACACTCCGTTATGGGCGATGGTCTCGACCATCCCCGAAATCAGTTCGTCGCGGGTGAAATCCACCTCAATCCGGTAGACCTTGGCTGAATCCACCAGCCGTTGCATGTGTTCTTTGGCGCGGAAGATAGCCGGACCGTTGGGCAGCGCGTAACAGCGGATGCCTTCAAATACCGAGGAACCGTAGTTCACGACGTGAGCCATGACGTGAAGCTGCGCGTCGTCCCAGGGGATTAGCTTGCCGTTGTGCCAGATTTTCTCGGTTTTCTGAATGGCCATGCGCGCTCCTTAGGTGCGGATTCGGACTTGAGGCGGTTCCGCCAGCCCCACCTGGCGGCCCGTGAGGGTCGGGTAATTACCGCCCATTATACCCAACTCACATCGGATGCAGTGGCAGCCTTTCAGGATGGAAAAAGCCCACGTAGGGGCAGAACCAGCCCTGAGCTTGTCAGCTTGTCAAAGGGTGTCCACCTGCCCGGCCGGGCAAGGCCGGCATCCTTCTCAGGCGATCGCTGCTGGGCGGTGAGGATACCGCCGCTACGTGATTTTGTGGCTACTTTGCGGGCGCGCTGACCAGCTTCATGCCAGCGCCGCCAGACGATGCGTCAGAGGCGACGGAACCGGCTGCCGGCAATTCATCTCCGCGGAACAGTTTTGCTTCTCGCATGGCCGGCATGGCGGCGTAAGGCTTGCTGTAGTTGTTATTAGCGTTCCAGAACAAGAACCCGATCCCGCCCTTTTGTTTGCTGGTGGCCACCTGGACCTCAATGTACTTGGGCGAATACGTCTTGGTGCGCCACGCGAATGCCTGTAACCAGGGCCGCAGTACCACGCCAGTGTCTTTGGTGATCAGCCGGAAACGATCCATCGATTCGCCGATGAAGTGTTCCGGAGCGTCTCCGGGGCGTGCGTAGCCATCCATTCCAAAGAAGTGGGACGGGTAAATCATGGGCGAGAGCACATCGCAATACTTCGCCATGTTCGGGATGTCTTGTCCGGTGTGGGCCAAGTCCACTGACCGCTGCCATGCCATGACCCCGAAGACATCCAGTGAGAGCAGCACGCCTTGCGGGTGCAACTCGGCATACGCATCTTTCAGGAAATGGGTGATCACATCCGTTCGGTGCCAGTCGGGATGATCTTTCATAAACACGAACTGGGCATCCTTCTGCTCGCCTTCGGCAGGGAAGCGGACGTAGTCGAACTGCACCTCGTCGACCCCGGACTTAGCCACGTGCTTGGCGAGCGCAATGTCATATTCCTGCACTTTCGGCTGCGAGGGATCGGTCCAGACCAGCTTGCCGTTCTCCCGCCAGGGCTGCCCCGTGCGCTTCGACTTCACCGCCAACTCCGGGTGAGTGACAACCAGGTGCTCATCACGAAATATCGCAATACGAGCAATGGCGTGCATCCTTTGGGAGTGGAGGAAGCGAACAAATTTTGGCAGATCGGAGATAACCGGGCGCTTCTTATCGGTGGCGAGCGGGTGATCAAAGGCAATGTTCAGGACGCCATCACTGTCCTTGATATCGAAAACGACCGCATTACCCCCCAGTTCGCGCCAGCGCCGAATGATTCGCACTCCGTGGTTGCTGGCAGCCATGACACCGGTCAGGTACACAGCACGAACCTCAAAATCTCGCGGAACCGTCACGCTTTTCTCTACGATCGGCGCATCGAGAATTCCGGGAACGAAGATTGTTTCGCCGGGTTTCACGGACTCGCCCTTGCGGTTCCCGTTCATGGTGCGGATGGCATCGGCGAGTTCGGCCGTCGTCAGGTAAGAAGTTCCGGAAAGATGATGGCGCGCAATCAGGGAAATGGTGTCGCCACGCTTTACCGTGTATGCGGTAGTCCCAAGCGGAACCGACGTTTGAGACCGCTGCACGGTAGCGTCGGTCACGTTTGCTGCCGGAACAGAACCTCCGGTCAGCTTCACTTGCGGAGTTTGCGCTTGCGCAAACTGCGCGCTCTTCGTGATCCAGCCAATCGCGAAAATCAGCACCAAAACGCTGAAGATTGAGGTTAAAACGGCTCGATTGCGGGCCAACGTGGTCTCCTCGGCAGCTACTTGGATGGATACTAACCCGCTGAGGTTTCAGCCGCCAGTTACTTCTGATCACGCCCGTGTGATGCTCCAATACATCCTCTGCCGCAGGAAGGGCTTCTGCAGCGTGCCAAAAACTTCTCCGAATACAGCAAATTATTTCTCTTTCAGAGGTCTAAGCCGGACATCAACTTTGTCGCCCCCCTGTGGGTCGCAGCATCTAAGGGTGCAGATAAGAAAGGAATGGGCAGTCGATCCCAGGATGGCCGACCATTTGCTCTTGTAGAGTGCAGGTGACAATGACAAAATTTGTCGCCCGCCGGCGTAGCAAACGGCAAAGCTTCCCAGGTGAGGATAAGGGCCCAAGAAAGGGAGAAAAGGGCCAGACCCTATGAAAACCGGACTTAGCACAACGCTGGATCCGAATCGCCGCAGCGGGGATGCCCGTGATTTTGAAAGCGCACTCCGTCGCAAGATCGTTGGCCAGGACCAGGCCGTCGACAAAGTTGTGGAGATTTACCAGATGTTCCTGGCAGGTCTGAATCCTCCGGGACGACCCGTTGGCAATCTACTGTTCCTTGGACCCACCGGCTCGGGGAAAACCCGAGTAGTGGAATCGATGGCGGAAGCGCTCTTCGGGGATGCGCGCGCTTGTATCAAGATTGACTGCGCTGAGTTCCAGCATTCGCATGAAATCGCGAAGTTAATCGGGTCTCCTCCGGGATACCTTGGACACCGCGAGACGCACCCGCTGCTCACTCAGGAAGCTCTTAACCAGTGGCACACGGAGAAGCTGAAACTCTCGATCCTCTTGTTTGACGAAATCGAGAAGGCCTCCGACTCGTTGTGGCAGCTGCTGCTTGGGATTTTGGACAAGGCGACGCTCACCTTGGGTGATAACCGCCGTGTCGATCTGTCCCAGTGCATCATCATCATGACCTCTAACCTCGGTGCGGCCGAAATGAACGGCCTGGTCGATGGTGGTATGGGCTTTAACCGCACCCAAGTGGCGCAGGTCGATAACAAGCTCGACGACAAAATCAGCCGCACGGCTGTCGAAGCGGCTCGGCGGAAGTTTTCGCCCGAGTTCATGAACCGCATCGACAAAGTTGTCGTGTTCAAGACACTGCGTCCCGATCACCTGCAGCAGATTCTCGAGATCGAACTCGGCATGGTGCAGCAGCGCATTCTCATGGCTGCCGGCGCGAATCAATTCGTGTTTACCTGCACCCCCAGAGTGAAGTCCTTCCTGCTGCACGAGGGTACCGATCCGAAGTATGGTGCTCGTCACTTGAAACGTTCGATCGAGAAAAACCTGGTATTCCCGCTGGCAAACCTGGTCGCCACCGGCCAAGTCAAGCTCGGCGACTTTGTGCGGGTCGATCTCACGCCGGAAGGCAAGATGACCTTCATCAAGGAGGCCGAAGGCGCAATGGTTCCCGTGCTGCTGGAGCGTTACGGAGCTGCCGCAGTTCCCGCTGCCTCTGCCCGTGCCGCGCGCACAGTCGCGGGACGCCGCGAGTTCGGCGCCAGTCAACAGGAGAACAAGTAATAAGCAGGCTAGTTAGTTGATTCATATCAAGGGTGCCTTCCGGCACCCTTTTTCTTCTCGACTTACCATCGCCTGCTCATCAAAGACGGACTCTCCTTGGCACGCGGTACCTTCGCTGCTCCGGAGTTTCTCTCTAGGAGAATTGCAACAGTCCTTGCGGTTTGCGCACGCAACCAAGCCAATCGCCTGGCTGCTGCTTCTACTGGCGCGTATGATACGTACAGTGAACCAGTACCTGAAATCGTCTAAGGACGCCCGCAAGCGCTCCGATGTTGCCAGGGAGTCTTCAGAGCGCCACTCCGGCGACCTTTGCAAGATGAAGAAGGCTGCCAGCGATGCTCTCGATCATGTGACGCAATGCACCAAGCGTCAGGATCAGAGAGAGGCACGAGAGCTAAAAAGGAACAGCCCCGCCACACACACGAAAAGATGATCGGACACTGCGCCTGGGGTCTGGGTGCCCCGGGTCGGCTACTCTGTCGTTCCGGATAGGGTGCCTCCCATCGAGAGCCGTTGCGGTTCCCTAAAGCAGACCTTTAATTGCGTAATCGTGAGCGGCGTCACCTCCAAAAGTGCCGCCGGCCATTATGTTGGAACATGCACCATCGATCTGTGGTCGGAACCGAGTTCAGCCACGCTTCCAAGAGAGGCCGTTCATGAACGATGTCGTCCGATTATTCCAGGCTTTTGTGGCGCCTGCGATTTTCGTTTCCGCAACTGCGCTGCTGATCCTCTCGATCAACGTGCGCCTGATGGGAATTGTGAGCCGGTTGCGGCAATATGTGCATGCCAAGCATAACGCAACAAAAACTGGACGCTTACGCGAAGCCGAGGCATACACGTCGCAAATACAATCCATCGAGGCGCGCGCCGAACTGATTCGCCGGTGCTTCCTGTTTGCCCTGGTCTCGCTCGTAGCCTCGATTGCTTCTTGCCTGCTTTTAGGATTCGGCCTGTACTGGCGGGAGGCGGCAGTCGCTGCCGCTATCGTGGTTGTGCTGGGGCTGATCTGCCTGTTGGCCGCTACGTTGTACTACATCCGTGAAGTCACCGTGGCCTTGAGTTCGGTTCAGGAAGAAGCCCATGACCTGCAATTCATGGATCTTGGATCTCCACCGGAAATTCGCGGCCGGGACGCGGTTTAAGCCTGCGCCACAATTGACACACAGGGCACAGGAAGGGCCGACGTCCTTTGCGTACGCTTGTCCTATTTGCGTGTGATTTGGGGTGGGGCTGCTATCCGCCCTGCTTCAGCTCGATCAGGACCTGGCGGGCTACTTCCTTCAGCGTCTCAAAGACACCTACACCCTGGAATGCGACCGACTCGATGACCGGTTCATTCTTCCTTTGCAATTCGCGCTTCAACACGTCCACCGGCAGGACGTTAGGCAGGTCGCGCTTATTGAGTTGCAAAACGTAGGGGATCTTCTCGAAATTGTAACCGTGCTCCTGGAGGTTCGACATGAGGTTGTCGAGCGCCTCCTGGTTGGCATCCATCCGCTCTTCCTGGGAGTCGGCCACAAAGACAATTCCATCGACCCCGCGCAGGATCAGTTTCCGGCTGGCATCATAGAACACCTGTCCGGGAACCGTGTAGAGGTGCATGCGGGTCTTGAAACCGCGCACTGTTCCCAAGTCCAGTGGCAGAAAATCGAAAAAGAGGGTTCGCTCGGTCTCGGTGGCGAGCGAAATCATTTTGCCTTTTTGCTGCTCGGCGGTTTTCTGGTAAATGAACTGCAGATTCGTGGTCTTGCCGCCCAAGCCGGCGCCGTAATACACGATCTTGCAGTTGATCTCCCGAGCTGCAAAGTTGATAAAGCTCAAGCGCTTTCCTTGCACCTGCCACGCGTCCATGCCGGCCCGCGAGGTGGATTTTTATATGAGAGCTAACTGATTGGTTTTATACCACATGGAACCCGCTAAAGGGCACATTCGGAAGTTACTAATGGGAGGCGGCGCGGCAGGACGGCGTCAGGGCGTTGTGTCCGGGCTTTCGCGCCCCGGCGGCAGCGGGTAATATCCGTACTTGGCGCGGACATCCAGATCAGGAATATCTACCTTGACTTCGATCTCGCGGTACGCACTGGAGGGCGCCGCGGCGGTCTGATATCCCAGCGTGTACTGGTTGCGTGCATCGCCCATTGCCTTCGCGTAAGCCGACTCAATGGCATTCTGTGAGAACTCGCTGAACACCTCGCCGCCAGTGGCGGCCGCGTATTTGGGAAGAAGGTTGTCATATCCCTGCCGTGGCAGGTGCAACCGCGCCAGCTGCTTGTAGCCGGGCAGGGCCGATGAATCCACGGCCACGCCGTACACCGCAATCTGGTTCCTCAACAGCACCTTTAAGGTATCGGCGTAGCTCGCCGTGCTGCCCAGTTCGCGCCCGTCGCTGATCACGAAGATTACTTTGCGGCGAGTGGCATCCTGCTTCGCCAAATCGAGGGCAGCTCGCAGAATGACATCATTGAGCACATGCGCCTCGCGCGTCGGCGTGTTCACTGTAGGAGCGCCGCTGCCGATCGGAATCCCGTTTACCGTCGGCGGCGCGTTCAATGGGCCACCGGTCATGGCAGCACCCCCGGTGCGGCCGCGCCCACAGGGCTTTTTGGAGTTGTCTGGGTCGCATTTCAGTTCATTCAGGGCTACTTCCAACCGGCGACCCGGCGCAGTGAAATCGGTCAGCTTGGTGACCGCGGTGCTGTAGGTATACACGGTGACTTCATCCCACTGGCTGAATGATCCAAGCAAGGCGGTAAATGTCTGACCTACTTTTTGCACCGCGACGTCCGGCAAGCCATAGTCGAGGATGACCGCCGCCGAGAGGAAAAACGGATCACTCGTGAAGAACGAGAGTCTCTGGCGATGGCCATTCTCAAAAACAGCAAAGTCTTTCGAGAGAAGTCCATTGACCATCTTCCCGCTTCTGTCCTTAACCGTGACCGGAACAACGACGAAATTCGTTGTCTTCCGCAATGTATACAGCTGTTGTTGTGAATCGGTGGACGGCGGCGAGGGCGTCGCGCCACCTTCGGGCACCGTCTTGATTTCCATGCGCGGAGGCGGCTCAGAGGGCGGGGACTCGTTATCCGGCGGTGCGGCGGTGGGTGCCTTCGCATCAGGCGCCGTCTGTGGAGGGGTGGCCGGCACCGTCGGCGGTGGGAGCGGCTGGGCCGGCCGGGTCGCAGACGGAGCGTCGGGAATGTTCTGTTGGCCCTGTTGAGCCTGCACGATCGCGCCCGAGAGCGCCAAGCCTATCAAAAAGATCCAGCTTGTCCGGCCTAAGTTCCCGATTCGCGTCACTTTCGTCCTCTGCTAGCGAAGCACAAATCTTCTACTCAGATGCCCAGAAGCTGTGGATTGGTGCATCTAAGCTAAAGTACTAGACTATCAACCTGGAATCTCTCAAACAATGCTGACCACCTATTCCCCCCGGTTGTGGATTTGTGCTGCCCTGGTAGCGGTGCTGACTGTTCCCGGCCCCGCCTGGGGTCAGCAGGATGCGTCCCAACCGAACCCGCAAGGATCTGCGCAACAGGGCTCGAACGACCAAAATGACCAGTCCATGGAGACATTAAAGGTCAACGTCAACGTGGTCCAGCTTTTCTTCAACGTGAAGGATAAGCATGGTGCCCTCATTGCAGGTCAGACGAAGGACGATTTCGAACTCTTCGAGGACGGAAAGCCACAGACCATCAAGTACTTCACCGCCGAGACGAACCTCCCTCTCACCCTTGGCATGCTTATTGACAGCAGCGGCAGCCAGCAGCGGGTGCTCGACATGGAGAAAGAGGTAGGCAGCGCTTTTTTGAGACAGATACTGCGGCCGAAAGACTTGGCCTTCGTGATCAGCTTCGATGTTGACGTCGACCTGTTGCAGGACTTTACCAATTCGGCAAAGGAACTCAGCGTGGCGCTGAACAAGGCACAGATTAATACCGGGGGTGGCAGTTGCGGCGGCGTCCCCGGCATGGGCGGTGGGCCCGTTCCCTGTAGCGGCTCGCCACGTGGGACCTTGCTGTACGACGCCGTCTACCTGGCGGGACATGACGAGCTGGCGCAGCAAGTTGGCCGGAAGGCCATGATCATTCTCACCGACGGTGAGGACATGGGGAGCAAGCTGCGCATCCAGGACGCAATCGAAGCGGCCCAAAAGTCGGATGCCATCTGCTATGTGATCATGATCGCAGATCGTGGCTTTTATGGCGGTTTTGGCTATTCCGGCGACAGCCAAATGAAGAAACTAGCCACCGAAACCGGCGGCCGCGTCATCGATGTGGGAAACAAGCCAGAAAAGCTGAAACAGGCTTTCGACCAAATCTCGCAGGAACTGCGCAGCCAGTACAACATTGGCTACACCCCGACCAACTCCAAGCTCGATGGCACTTTCCGTAAAGTCGAGATTCGCTCCAAGAAGGGCTTCAAGATCCAGGGACGAACCGGATATTATGCCCTCGCGCCTCGCGACTGACCGTGGAGCTACGGGCGTCACGCCCGCACAAGAAAGCTGTGGAGCTACGGGCGTCCCCGCCCGTACACAGTTCCTACTCCTTTTTCGCAACTCGATCCTTCACCCGTATCACGAACTTCAATCCTGACCACACATCCGACACTGCGCAAACCTTTACGTCAACAAGCCCAGCGTTGAGACCGATCTCCCGCACTTTCTTCTCATCCAGGTCCGTCGCCACACCCGATGCCTTCTTTGGCCACGATACCCATAGCATGCCAGCAGGTGCGAGGCGTTTTGCCCAGGCAGCGAACGCCTTCTTTAATTCCTCCTGACCCTTCACGAAGAGGTGAACCAAATCGAGTTCCCGATCGCCTACCTTACATTCGGCTAATGCGGCACGCAGTTCCGCGTGGACATCGGCAGGCATATTGGTCGAGGCGACCTTGGATCCAGGTTTTAGACCTAGTTTCTTGGGAAGTGGAGTCCCGGAATACCCGGGCATACAATCGCTCCGACGCACGAAATCGTACGTGGCTTTCTATCACCAGAATCGCGGCAAGAGAAGAAGAGATTACTTTGACGGCGCGTAATACCCGCGGCGGGCGCGAACATGGAACTGTTTCTGGTCAGCCTGGATCTGGATGCTACGGAACCGCCCGTCGGGACGAAAGTCTTCCGGAATGTACGCAAGCTGATACTGGCTGCGCAGCTCATCTTGAATGGCGCTGAACGCGTCCGATACATCACGCATCTGAAACGGGAAGAACGCACGGCCGCCCGTCGCATCGGCAATTCTTTCCAAAACCTTGTCGCCCGACGCTTTCATGCCGCTGACATTGGTGCTGATGGTATAAATGATTACTTCGGCGCGCTGCGCCATTTCGATAGCTTCTTCGCGGGTTACGCGGCTCTGGTTATCGTCGCCATCGCTCAGTAGGATAATGGCTTTGCGAGCAGGCCCGGAATGAGGCGCTTTCAGCAGCTTGTCTCTGCAGGCGAAATACAGCGCGTCATACATCGCCGTTCCACCTCCGGCCCTCAGCGCGCGCACGCCTTTCGATAGCAGCTCGGTATTATCGGTAAAGTCTTGCGTAACCTCAGGCGTGGTGTCGAAGCCGATAATGAATGCACTATCGTACTTGTGCCGGATGATCTGGTTCAGGAACTCGATGGCGGCTTCCTGCTCGAATTTGAACCGATCGCGGACCGAGTTGCTCGCGTCGACCAGCAGGCCCACCTGCAACGGCAGATCGGTTTCATTGCGGAAACTCCGGATCTGCAGCGCCGGCTTATTGTCATCGAGGACCCGGAAGTCATTTTTCTTCAGGTCCTTCACATAGTGACCGTGCTTGTCGGTGACGGTGAAGACGACGTTCACCTCGTTGACAGTCTTTACGATGGTAGGAAGCGAATTGTCGACATCTTCGCCCTTCTTGTCCCCATCTGGCGCAGGTCCTGGAGGTTGAGCCGGGGCCGGTGTTTCCGCGCCATCTGTCTTGGCCTGATCCTGCGGCTTGGTCTCAGTGGCCTGAGTACCGGCGGCAGACGCGGGAGTTGCTTCTGCTGGCTTCGGTTCCGGCAACGTAGATGGCATTTGCGACAGATCCTGGTACTTTCCGGAACTTGGCTTGGACGTGGGGGCCGGGGGATTCGAACTGTTTGGAGGATCCTGGTTCTGCTGGGCGTGTGAGGGCGCCGACGGCAGGGATGAGCCGTCCTGCGCGAAGATAGGAGCCCCTGCAATGGCGAGAAGCAGTACTACGGAAGCCCAACGTGATCGCATGATGCTGTTTACTTATTATAGCTAACCGGCTGCTAGGCTGCCTCGATCATTTCCAGGAAGCGCGTGAGTTCCGGCGGCAGAGGCGCGGTGAAGGAGAGTGCCTCGCCGCTTGCAGGGTGTGCAATTTCCAGAGCGGTGGAATGGAGGAAGTTGCGGGGCAGGGAAGCCGTTTTTGCTCGCTGACCGCTGCTTCGTTGCGGCACAATCTCGCGGGGTGCGCCGTAAGACGCATCGCCAACCACCGGATGGCGGAGCGATGCCAGGTGCACCCGGATCTGGTGAGTGCGCCCTGTGTCGATTTTTACCTCCAGTAAGCTGAACTTGCCGTAAACGCTCTCGATCCTGCGTTTGACTCGGTAATGCGTTATAGCTTCTCGCCCACTGTGTCCGTGGATCGTCATACGTGTGCGGCGCACCGGGTCACGGCTGATTGGGCTGCGGACGGTGCCGCTGTCCTGCTTGAGCCATCCATGGACGAGCGCGATGTAGGTCTTCCTGGCTTTGCGCTCGGCGAATTGACGGGCCAGCTTGCGGTGAGACGCGTCGTTCTTGGCGACGACAATCAAACCACTGGTTTCGCGATCGAGTCGATGAACGATGCCGGGCCGGAGTTCGCCGCCGACGTTCGAAAGGTTGGCAAAGCGATGGAGTAAGGCGTTGACGAGAGTGCCTCGATTGCGAGCGTCGTCAGTGGCGCCCGCGCCAGCGTGGACCATCATGCCTGCAGGCTTGTTGATGACAGCCAGATCGTCATCTTCGTAAACGATGTCGAGGGGGATGTCTTCCGGGATCGCGCGTAAGGGCTCGGGGTGCGGAGGGGCGAGGATTTCGACGCTGTCCCCGTCGCGCAACTTGAATGAGGCTTTCTCGGACTTACCGTTGACTAGAATCTGCTGCTGGTCAACTAGCTGCTGAACGCGGGCGCGGCTGATCTCGCTGAGTTGCGAAACGACGAACTGATCCAGTCGTTTGCCAGCATCATCGGCAGGTACTGCAATCGTAATTGGGAAGTTCTGTGACAAGTCGCTTCGTGAACCTCGTGTTCCTCGTGGTGAATACGTGTTTTATCACCACGGAGGACACAAAGGTACACAAAGGAAATCTAGCTACGGTTGAGCGATCTTCGATTTCCGCTCGGAATGCAAAAGACGCAACCATTTCTACGTCGGTGGGCACTCAACTCGATTTCAATATTCCCGATCGCATCCGCCGCTTCTTTCGAGACCGAGTGAAACCCTCTCACGAGCCGCTTGTCAGTCTCAACAAGACTTTTCAGTCTCCCAACAGCCCGCTTCTCGGCCATTTGGCCGAGTGCGAATGCGCACCAGAAACGGACATCTTTATTGCCATCATTAAGTCCGCGGAGTAAGACATCATGGGATTCCCTTCGATGGTAATGTGCGAGGGCCTCTGCTGCCTCGCCTCTTACGCGTGGACTTTCGGACTTGTTGTTGACCGCGGCCTCTAATGCTCGGATTGTCCGTAGGCTTCGGACCACTTGCATTGCGTACGCTGCCGCAGCACGATTGAAAGGTCTACGGCCGTTTTTCAACGTCAGGATCAGGGCAGGTTCGACCCGTTCGTCAGGGTCGTCCCACACGAGCTTTGCAGCTTCGAAGGCACGGAGTTGGCTGGGGCTGTTGATTTGAGAGGTGAATCTCCGACGCTGCTCTTCAGTCATTCGCTAATGCGCAGCCGCAGCCGGCTGAGCTTTCGGAGAGCGGCGGACCCACAACACGCCGCCAGCGATCACGAGGAGAATTGAGATCAGTTGCGTGCCGCTCATCGCGCCCTTAAACAGCACGCCTCGTCCCGGATCGTCGCGCAAAAACTCGAGAAAATACCGCGCGATACCGTAGAGGAACAGGTAAGCGCCAAGCACTTGCCCATCGAACTTCTTGCGCTTGAAGAGCCACATCAATACGAAGAAGTTCGCCAGTTCCACCGCCGCTTCAAAAAGCTGGGTAGGTTCCAGAGGAATGCCGAGGGGTGTGCCGACCCGCTCGTACGCTAATGGATTGGTAAATGTCACTCCCCAGAAATGCTGTGTGGGTTTTCCCCAGCAGCATCCCGCGCTGAAGCATCCCACCCGCCCTATGGCGTGACCGAGCGCCAAGCCGGGAGCGAACGCGTCGCACGTCGCGAGCGTCGGCATGTGCGCACGGCGGATGTACCACCAGGCCGCGGCCAGAGCCGCCAGCAGTCCACCTGAGAAAACCCCGCCGGCTTGTAATGTGCTGAAACTAAGTATTTGCGACGGATGCTCGAGAATTCCCGGCTCCACGAAAACGTAGAGGATTTTGGCCCCGATGATCCCGGCCAAAACAACAATGATCCCGAGATTCCAGGCGTGATCCGGATTGATTCCTTGCTTCTGCGAGTTGCGAACGCTGATCCAGAGTCCGATCAGGACGCCCAGTGCAACCAGGAAACCATAGGTAGGGATGAAAAAGCGGCCGTAATGAGCGAGATTGGGGAACACTGTTTGGTTAGATGCCTGCTAAACGCGCCTGTTTCACAGTTTATCAGGGGTTCGGGCTGAAGGCATCCGGCTTGCAAGGTCATAAGGATTTGAAACATCGACATCCCCGTCCCGCGTCATCGCATCCCAAGTTGGCGCATTTACCTAAAGGCCAGCAACCCACGTTGTGCGAGGTGCTCGATGAGAAATGACGGTGTGAATCGGCTCATTTCCAACCAGGAATGGCTTAACCCCGTTGAGGAAGGTCTTCACGACCTCACGGGCAAAGCATTCGAGGTTCCCGGTGGACAAAAGATCAAAAACTTCCTTCACGGTACTTGGCTTGGACACCCGCTCCACGTGGTTCTCACGGACATTCCGATCGGCGCGTGGACGGCCGCAGTAATCATGGATGCGTTTGACGCCATGAGCTCGCGGCGAGAGTACCAGCGCGGTGCGGATGCGGCGGTCGGAATCGGCATTGTGGGCGCGCTGGGTGCCGCCGCGGCGGGATTGACCGATTGGCATGACGTGGACCCGCCCGCGCGTCGCGTAGGCCTACTCCACGGGCTGCTGAACCTCGCCAGCGTCACTCTTTTCGGTGGGTCGTACATCGCACGCAAAAAAGGTAACCGGGAAAAAGGGCGAGGGTTAGCGACCTTGGGATTTGCATTGTCTATGGCCGCGGCATGGCTCGGCGGTGACCTGGTATATGGACAGAAAATCGGAGTCGATCACAGCGATTGGGAGAAGCTTCCCGAGCAGTTCACGCCTGTGATGCGCGAATCGGAAGTCGCTGATGGAAAGCCCGTTCGCGCCGACTACCAGGGAACTCCCATCCTGCTGGTTCGGCGGGGAACCCAAGTCTACGCTCTTGCCGAAACTTGTTCGCACCTCGGCGGACCGCTTTCCGAAGGCAAACTGGACGGCGACATCATTCAGTGTCCATGGCATGGATCGCGCTTCTCCATTCGCGACGGGCACGTTGTCGATGGTCCCGCGGTGCATCCAGCCCCGTGTCTCGAAGCGCGCGTTGCTAACGGCCAAATTGAAGTTCGCCGCTCGGATTGCAGGACAGTCATGGGAAAAACGCTCGGCAGCGAAAGGCAGGGAGATGAATCAACGGCCGCTTGAAAGCACGATCAGGAATATCTCAGGATGATGACGGAAGACTAAGGATTGAAGAAAAAGCCGACCCACGTCGCCGTGTGGCAGGCCGAAAATGAACCCGTTTTACACGGTGGGAACCCGCCGCGACCCATTAGGCATTTCCGCTTGGCAGAACATTGCACACAGGATCGTTTATTTCGAGTCGAGTCCCCGTTCATTCGGCATTGGTTCAAAAATCGGGTGCTACCATCACTAACGTAGCAGGCCGGCTTTCCGTGTTTGATGCTAGGGAAACCCGCGTCGATTCGCAAGAGGCGGAAGGTAAAAAGATGGCAGCAGGCGTGCTGCGCTGGCCGCGACGTTACTCCGGGGGAGTTTGCGCCATAAGTGGACTTGACTTAGGAACGCGATTTCTCGTCGAGTACTTCATCCAACGCATGGGACAAACGATGCGCCCGCTTCAGGTACTCCGTATTCCCGTTCTTTTCGTGTTGACGCTTGAGGATGTGATATTCGTCGGCGATATTCAGCGCGGCAAGCACGGCTAGACGCGCGGTGTCCACCGTGGATGTGGCTTGCGCGACGGCGCGCATCTTGCCATCAACATAGTCGGCGAGTTTCAGGATGTACTCGGGATCAGAGCCGCGCAGGTTGTAGGCCTGATCGAAAATTTCCACGCGCACGCTGGCGTTCTGCGGGTCGCGGACAGCTTGCTCTTTCGGCATTGTTGCCATAGGGCTCCCTTCGGCCAGAGCTTGGTCGCCGCTTAGACGGCCGCGGCTTCTTCGCTGATCGCGTCGATCTGCCGTAGCATCTTCTCCACGCGGCCGCGCACTTCCTCGCGCTCCTTGCGAAGGGAGATCATCTCCTTCCGCATGGTGTCGATCTCTTCTTCGCGCTCCTCGACCTGCTCGCGCAAACGCTGAACATCGCGTTCCGCCGCAGCCCGGGCCTCGCGCGCCGCTTTGTATAGCTCAATGGTGCGATAAACCTTCTCTTCTAGTGCGTGAAAATCGTCGGCAGGAACCTGCGCAGATACCTGTTCCACTGCATTTACTGACATGATGTGCCCTGTTTTTCCTGAGAATTTTGAACCTTGGGCGCAGTATACCGCACAAAGCTGTGGATCGAGCCAGGCTTTCAGGGCTAAAAACCTTCACCACAAAGCACACGAAGGTGACACAAAGGCGCACAGAGTGAAACATGAGGAATTACTACGAGACAGAGTGCTGCTGACCTTCGTGCTCCCTTTGTGTCCTTTGTGGTGAACGTTGCCTGTTTTCACCCACGCGCTTTGAGCTTGTGCAACCGTTTCGCCGCCTCGTCCAGCGTCTGGTCACGCTTGCAGAACGCGAACCGCACTTGTTTCGCCCCATCGCGCGGATCGTTGTAGAAGCTCGATCCCGGTACCGCTGCCACACCTACATCCTTGACCAGGTGCTGCGTAAACGCGACGTCATCTGGGTAGCCGAATCCGCTGATGTCGGTCATCACGTAGTATGCGCCCCGCGGTCGGAAGCAGCGGAAACCGGCCTCTTTGAGCGCGGGCATGAGGTGGTCACGCCGGGTGCGGTAATTTTCGGCAAGTCGCTGGTAGTAGCTGGCGGGTGAATCGAGCGCAATGGCACCCGCTTCCTGCAATGGAGCTGGCGCGCCGACCGTCAGGAAATCATGAACTTTGCGAATCGCGTCTGTGATATGCGGCGGCGCCACCGTCCATCCCACGCGCCACCCGGTCACGCTGTACGTTTTGGACAATCCATTGATCGTGACTGTCCTCTCGCGCATGCCTTCGAGTGTCGCAATCGAGATGTGCCGCGCGCCATCGTAGATGATGTGCTCGTAAATCTCGTCGGTAATTGCGAGCACGTTGAACTCGACACAGAGATCGCGGATGAGTTCCAGCTCTTCCCGTCTGAACACCTTGCCCGTCGGGTTATTCGGCGTGTTCAAAATGATGGCTTTGGTGTGATTGTGGAATGCCGCCCGCAGTTCCTTCTCGTCGAAGCTCCACTCGTCTTCCGGCGACTCCGGCGGGCGCAGCTTCACAAACCGCGGCTTAGCCCCCGACAAAACCGAGTCCGGGCCGTAGTTTTCGTAGAACGGCTCGAAGATCACGACCTCGTCGCCCGGATTGCACACCGCAATCAACGTCGCGATCATTGCCTCTGTCGATCCACAACACACCGTGACTTCTCGCTCAGGATCTGCCTTGACTCCCTGGTGCTCCTGGATGTGCCGGCAGATGGCTTGCCGAAGATTCCGCGCACCCCAGGTGATCGCATACTGATTGATGTCCGCGGCAACGGCGTCCTGTGCGGCGCGCTTGATCTCAGCCGGTGCCGGGAAGTCGGGAAATCCTTGCGCAAGATTGATGGCGCCATGCAGCATGGCCTGGCGCGTCATCTCGCGGATCACCGATTCGGTGAAGTGTTCGACTCGATCGCTGAGGAAATGTTTGGGCTGAATCCCCACGTCTGCCATGCTGCGAGAGTAGCATGCTGAAGAATTCACCACAAAGGACACGGAGGAAGCACGAAGGAAACAGGAATGTTCCAGTCCTACGGGCGAGGACGCCCGTAGCTCCATTTTCTGTGCTTCACAGAAGAAGAAGCTCGGCGCTAATCGCAAATCACCAATTGCTAATTGCTAATTGCTAAGTGCTAAGTGCTAATTGCTAACTGCTAATTGCTGTTTCCCTTCAACTCGATGCTTTCTCCCGAGAACACCCAGCCTTCGCGGCGGTCTTTAAGCTTCACCTTCACCGCCATATACCCATTCTTGTATTCGACTTGCTGGACCTTGACCTGGTCTTTAGGACCGAGCACCTCAATGAAATCGGAACCAGGGTATACGGGAGGTGGGGTGTCGGTCGGATACACATGGACTGCCCCATTGACGATCAGCGTGCGATTTTCGGCGTCGCTGGAGGTGCAACCTGCGGTGCAGAGGGAGAGGCTAAGGAGAACGCAGAAAAGGACAGGTCGCCGCATACGACCTCCTAGGAACTTCGCAGTGATCCGCCCAAGCCTTCCAACGCCTTGATTACCTTCGCGGACCATTGCGCCACTTCGTCTTCGCGTAGTGTACGCTCGGCTGACTGAAATGTGGCCCGCAGTAGGAGAGAATATTTACCCGCCGGTATCGCGCCGCCACGAAAGATTTCTACCGGTTCGAAGCTGCGCAATTCCCGGATATCCAGCCCCATGACGGTCGTCTGGATGATCTCGAACAGCACCGAATCCGGGAAGATAAACGAGAAGTCACGCTGCACCGCCGGATAGCGCGGCAAGGCCTCGTATCGCGGTTCTCGCAATTTGTGCTGGTACAAGCGATCCAGGTACAACTCGGCGACAAACACGTCCTGACGAAGCTTACGGGCGGCCGCGGCATCAGGATGGATCTGGCCGAACTGCGCGACGGTCGCGCCATCCACCACGATTCGCGCAGACCGGCCGGGATGGAAATACTCCGTCGTGTGTGGATCGTAGTACAGCAAATTGTGTTCGAACGACCCGAGTAGTGTCTCGATGTCGCCCTTCATGTCGTAGAACGAGTACGGCCGTGCCGGTTGATTCACACTGGGAGCCACGGCGCTTCCTGTCGCTCCCATCGATATACGTTTTGTCTCGACCGGGTCGGTTCCGACGTACTCGTACACGCTTCCCGCTTCGAACAGCCGCGCGTTATCGACTCCGCGGTTCAGGTTGTACGCGATCATGTCGAGCATGCCTGGAAGCAGGGAAGTGCGCATGATCGACGCTTCCGCACTCAACGGATTAGCGACTTCGACCTGTTGGGCCGACGAAAACCGTGCGGCCTCTTCTTTCGCGATAAACACGAGAGAAATCGCCTCGTCATAGCCCAAGGCCAGCAATGACGAGCGGAGCTCCGCATCCTTCTTTGCTTCCGGCTGTTCGACGACCTCGCCAGCGAACGCGGGCAACGTGTTGGGGAATTTGTCGTAGCCGTATAGCCGCGCGATTTCTTCGATGAGGTCTATTTCCCGCTCGACATCGAGCCGCCACGAAGGGACTCCCACCGTGAACTCGGATTCGTCCGTCTTTTCGGGCGTGGCCTCGAAGCCGAGTTTCTCCAGGATTCTCACGATCTCGGCCGCGCTCGGCCGATTTCCTAAGATCCGCCTTACTTCCGAAAGCCGCAACGCGATTGGCGCCTGGTCTATTTCTTTGGCTACCACGTCGATGACATCTCCAACCAGTTCACCATCACCCGCTTGCAGAATGAGTTCGGCAACGCGGTTGGTGGAGGGAACGGTTGATTCGAAATCAGCACCGCGCTCGAAGCGATGGGAAGCGTCGGTATGGATTCCGTGCCGCCGCGATGTCTTCCGGATACTGATGGGATCCCACCAGGCCGACTCAATCAGGATATTTCGTGTCTTGTCGGTGATCATGGTGTCATATCCACCCATGACTCCGGCCAGACCGACGGCTTTGACAGCATCAGCAACAACCACGTCCTCCGGGGTAAGCGTCCGCTCAACGCCGTCGAGGGTCTTAAGTTTCTCGCCATTCCGCGCCCGCCGAACAACGATCTTGCCCTCGAGCAGATCGAGATCGAAAACGTGCGTCGGCTTGCCTATTTCCCACAGCACGTAGTTTGTCGCATCGACCGCATTGTTGATCGGTCGCTGGTCGAGCAACCCGAGTCGCTGCTGTACAACCTTTGGCGAAGGCCTGATGCTGACATTTCGAATCACTCGGGCCGTGAACCGCGGGCAAAGATCGGGCTCATGAATCTCGATCGGAAACGCCGCCGTTGCGGGCGACGCGGCCACAGCGCTGGCGACGGCGGTTGATCCACTTGCACTCGAACGGGCATCGGTTGCGCTTTGAAAGGATGCACCTTGACCGGCGCCGCTGGAAGTCTTACCGGTCGCGGGCTTAGCCGCTGCGGGCAGTTTCGGCTCAATTGTCTTAAGTGGAAGATCGTAGATGGCCGCCGCCTCCCGTGCGATGCCGTAATGATTCATCTCGTCGGGACGGTTGGTCGTGATCTCCATTTCAAAGACGGTGTTCTCGCCTTCGCCGCTGATCCCTTCAACACCTGCGCCCACCGAACTGAGGTCGGCCGCAAGACGCGTGTTGTCGACTTTGAGGTCAACCCAATCGCGGAGCCATTGTGGAGAGATTTTCATTCTTAGCTTCTAGCTTTGAGCTACCAGCTTCTAGCAATCCTGTGTCGTCCCTACGGGACTCTGGTCAAAACGATGCGCTACCCGGCACTTACGTGCCGGGCTATCCTATTCCGCCCCTCCGGGGCTGGAGTTCGCTCCATCGCTCCACCAGGCAAGGCTAGCAGTCACGTATCAAATGGCAAAGCTTCCGGGGCAGATTTCGGAGGCTCGTCATTCCTGCAACGACAATGGTAATCGGTGAATTGTTCCTCAGCTTGCTACCCGCTAGCAGCTACTAGCTCACAGTACTAACTCTCAGCTCCTAGCTCTCAGTTCCTAGCTCACAGCTACTAGCTCACAGCTCCTACGCAAACTGTTCCAGGAATCTCACATCTCCCTGGAAAAACAACTGAATGTCGTCCACGCCGTACTTCAAGATCGCGATCCGATCGATACCCATGCCGAACGCGAAGCCGCTGACCTTCGCCGGATCGTAGCCATTGTGCTTCACGAACTCGAAGACATTCGGGTCGACCATCCCACAGCCGAGAATTTCGATCCAGCCCGTGGTCTTGCAGGGTCGGCAAGGCTCAGTTCCACGTCGTCCGCTTCCGCCACAGATGAAGCAACTCACCATCATCTCCGCGCTCGGCTCGGTGAAGGGGAAGAACGACGGACGGAACTGCGTCTTCACGTTCGACCCAAATAGCGCTTTCATCGCGTGGTCCAGCGTGCCCTTCAAATCGCCAAACGTGATATTTGTATCGACCGCGAGCCCCTCGACCTGGTGGAACATCGGCGAGTGGCTGGCGTCCGGCGGATCGTTGCGATACACCTTGCCCGGAATGACGATGCGGATCGGCGGTTTCAGCTTTTCCATCGTCCGAATCTGCACGGGAGAAGTGTGGGTGCGCAGCAGTAACCGTTCGCGCAAGGGCTTCGATTCCTGGCCGGCGATGAACAGGGTGTCCTGCGTGTCGCGCGCCGGATGGTTCGGCGGAAAATTCAGCGACTCGAAATTGTAGTAATCGGTTTCAATCTCAGGCCCCTCTTCGACTGAGTAACCGAGGTTGCGGAACACTGACACGATCTCGTTCCGCGTGCGCATGACTGGATGTTCGGCGCCGAGATGGCGCTTGATGCCGGGGAGGGTGATGTCGACACGCTCCGATTCCAGCCGCCCAGCGGAGGCACCGGATTTCAGGCGTTCCTGCGTTTGTTCGACCGTTTGCTCGACGTGCTGTTTTAGTTCATTGACCCGCTGGCCGACTTCCCGCTTCGCGTCTTTAGGGGCCGCTTTCAGCCACGTGTCATTGACCTGGGTGAGAATGCCGTTTTTGCGGGCCATCCAGCGATCGCGGAAATTCTTCCAGTCGGATTCGCCAGATACCGCGTTGGCCTCTTGCTCCAGTGCAGACACCAGTTCGCGGACGGCGCTGTCGAGCGCCGAAGGCGAGAAGTTCGTCAATTTAGGAACGGTGTAGGCCATGGCCGGATCTCAATGACAAAACACACTGTCATCCTGAGCGAGGGCTTTAGCCCGAGTCGAAGGATCCCTACCCTCAAAGATTCTGACGTGGGTAGGGATTCCTCGCCGCGCTCGGAATGACACCACTGTTTCAGGGACTGAATGCTGATAGCTGAATGCTGATAGCTGAAAGCTGAGTGCTGAAAGCTTCTACGCCGCCCCGCCGAGAGCGCCCCTCGCCTGCTCGGCGAGGCTCTTAAAGGCGCCCGGATCGTTAACGGCCAAGTCCGCCAGGATCTTGCGATCCAGCTCGACGCCCGCTGTCTTCAACCCGTGGATGAACTGGTTGTAGCTCATCCCATTCAGCTTGGCAGCGGCGCCGATGCGCACGATCCACAGCGAGCGGTACTGGCGCTTCTTCTGCTTGCGTCCGGCATACGCAAACTTCAAGCCGCGTTCCACCGCTTCCTTGGCGGAGCGATACAGTTTTGATTTAGTGAGGAAATACCCGCTTGCGCGGTCCAATATCTTTTTGCGCTTGGCGCGGCGTTTGGTTCCGCGTTTTACACGAGGCATGGTGTTCTCCTTTTGATTTCTACTTACTGGCGGCTGGAGGTAGGAGACTTGCGTCTTTGAGCCTCTTCACACGCCGTTAGCTATGAGCTTTTAGCTCTTAGCTTCTGCGGGCGAGGACGCCCGCAGCTCCCAATTCAACACCGGCTAGTACGGAATCATGCGCTTGATTTTCGGCTGATCCGCGGGATCGACCAGCGTGGCCGTCCCCAGTTTACGTTTCCGCTTCTTGTCTTTCGAGGTCAGGATGTGACGCAGATGAGAGTGCCCGCGCTTCACCTTTCCTGTCCCCGTTTTCTTGAAGCGCTTCGATGCGCCACTGTGAGTTTTCAGTTTAGGCATGAGTCTCGTTCCTACTAAGCAATTAGCACTTAGCAATTAGCATTTGGCTACCTTAGCGTTTTTGCAGATTTCAGCACAGGCCTCGAACAGCCAAGTGCTAAGTGCCAAGTGCTAAGTGCTACCTGCCAAGTGCTAACTGCTTTTTACGCCTGCTTGACCTGCGGCGCAGGGGGTGCCTGCTGCGGTTTCTCGGCCTTCTTTTGCGGCGTGGCTTCCTTCTTCGGAGCCAGAATCAGGTGCAGCGTATTGCCTTCCTGGCGCGGCCGGAACTCCACGATCGCTTTGTCCTCGACATCTTTAATCAACCGCTCCAGGATCTGCCGTCCCAGTCCCGTGCGCGTCATTTCGCGTCCGCGGAAGAAAATCGTCGCCTTAACTTTGTCACCTTCATCCAGGAAGCGCAGCACGTGGTTCTTCTTCGTGTCGTAATCGTGATCGTCCACGTTAATGCGGAACTTCACTTCTTTGACGGTGATCGTTTTCTGGTGCTTCTTTGCTTCCCTCTCGCGCTTTTCCTGCTGGTAGAGATACTTCCCATAATCCATGATGCGGCACACCGGCGGGTTTGCGGTGGGCGAGATCTCAACCAGGTCCAGGTTCTTTTCGCGGGCTTTCTTGAGCGCTTCGAAGGGCGGCATGATTCCCAGCTGCTGGCCTTCATCATCAATCACGCGGATTTCGCGTGCCCGAATACGCTCGTTGGTGCGGATAAAACGCTTATCGATACAGTCCTCCGGTCCACTAACAGGGAAAGTGGGATGGAAAATTATAGCACGCGAGCTACTAGCGTTGAGCTCCTGGCTTGCAGCAAGCTCACCGATCATGCCGCTCGCTGGAAGCTCACGGCTAGAGGCTCATCGCTATTCAGAACCCTGCCGTTTCGTCCGCCGACGGCCCGTAAATCGACGGCACCGGAACATCGTTCAATCGCAGGTACACCCCAAGTTGTGCCCGATGATGAATCATATGATTCATCACGAACCCGCGCAGACATGCCGCCTTCGGCATCGTCATCAACGCCTTGCCATTCTTCAGCAACGACCACGGCTTCATCAGGTCGGCATCACTTACATTGGACAGGGCAGCGCGTGCCTGCTGAACATTCTTGTCGAACTTCTCCACAATCTCTTTCGTTGATTTCGGCAACGGAGGCGGCTGCATAGGCACGCCGTTTGGCTCGATATCAACCGAATCCTGCGTGATCGTCATCACTGCCCAGCCGCCAATGTCGGCGACATGCGACGCCAGCCACCCCATCGCGCCTGATTTCGGGTGAGGTTTCCAGCCAAGTTTCGCGTCCGGAACCCGTTCCAGCGTCTTGCGGGTACTGGCCATTTCCATGTCGAATTCGGGAAGAAGGGAGTCGCGGATAGCCATGAGAACCTCCAGGCGTTTGAGAATCGATTCAGAGCGGATCGAAGTCTAGGCGAATAAAATACGAAAGTCAAGCCGGATTTTACGCAAGTCTAGCGGGCAGTCTGCCTTGGAGTGCTCCGTCGCGAACGCCGGTGATTTGCGGACAAATCCACTGATTCGACGGACACTCGCCTTCGATCCTCACCTTCAAATAGTTATCCGTCAGCGCCTCGGTTGACTCTTCGTTAGACACGTTCAGAGTGATTGCGTCCACGCTGCGCCCGATAAACGACTTCATGAAGGAAAGCTTCTTCTCGGACGCAAGTTCCCGTAAGACACGATTCCGCTCTCGTGCAATCTGCACAGGAACTTGGTTCGCCATCGCCGCTGCGGCCGTACCGGGGCGCGCGGAATATGTGAACACGTGAAGATAGGTGAATGGGAGTTCCTCGACCATGCCGCGGGTCTGTTCGAAGTCGGCGTCGGTCTCGCCGGGAAATCCGACCATCACGTCAGCCCCAATGGCCGCTGTCGGCATTGCCTGCCGGATTTTCAAGACCTTCTCGCGATAATGCCAGGGCCGGTACTTGCGGTGCATCAACCGGAGGACGCGATCACTTCCGGATTGCATCGGCACATGGGCATGCTTTGCAATTCGCGGTGACTCAGCGACCAGACGAATCAACTGATCGCTCCAGTCCATCGGCTCCACAGAACTGATGCGTAGTTTTTCGAGAGACGTTTTGTTCAGGATCGTGTGAATGAGATCAACGAAGGCAAGTTGGTCTTTGGTTGCTGTTTCTTGGCTCGCGCCGGTACCGCAAGCGATCATCGAGTGACGGTCCACAATTGCCAGATCGCGTCCCCATCGCCCAAGATTGATTCCGGAAATCACGACCTCGCGATAGCCTGCTTCGACTAATCCGTTCACCTCGCGAATCACTTGGTCCAACTTCAGCGACCGGCTGTGCCCGCGTACCGAAGGAATGATGCAGAATGAGCATCGGTTATCGCACCCATCCTGCACTTTGAGATTCGGGCGGGTGCGCTCGTTCGCCGCATCGAAGACTGGTGCAGCGAGTAGTTCGGTATGGGCGAAAATGTCGGAAACGAAAATCGAGTTCTCAGTTCCCAGTTCTCGGTTCTCAGTTGAAGACGCGAATAATTCCGAGACGGGAACGAAGGTTCTCGCATTAGATTCGGCTGAATTCGTACCACGGTATGCTTTTGCCGCTGCCGGCCGGATTGCCAAGTCGGCGAGGACATGTTTGTGCGAATTGCCGATAACGTCACTTACCCCGGGCAGGGCGGCGATCTCTTGCGGAGCGCGCTGCGCGTAACATCCAGTGACAATAATTTGACAATCAGGATTTTCCCTATGGATACGGCGGATAGCGGCGCGCGCGTCCTGATCGGCAGCGGCGGTGACCGTACAAGTGTTGAGAACAACGATCTTTGCGGACTTCGCGGACGCAGAGCGGTTCAACCCTCGCTCCGCAAATTGCCGTTCAATGGCTGCGCCGTCAGCCTGTGTCGCACGGCAGCCAAAATTCTCGACGTAGAAACTTCCCACACCTATATACTAGCGTAGAAAGTTAGGCGGAGAGTACGACAGCGAGCCGCCTTGCGGGAGATGAGCTCTATGAAGCGGCGCATTCTGCTGGTCGACGACGACGTTGCGGTCTTGTTGACCCTCAAGGCTGTGCTCGAAATGCACGGTTTCGAAGTGAACACCGCTCAATCGGTTCCCGAGGCTGTCGCCAAGCTGACCTCTGGAACCTACCAGATGGTGATCACCGATATGCGCATGGAGAGCGAGACCGCGGGTTTCCAGGTGGTGGAAGCCGCCAAGCGGCAAAGCTATCGCCCGGCCACCGCCATCTTAACTGCATACCCTCCGATTGAAGCCGACGATTGGAAAGAAGGCGGCGCCGAATCACTGCTCGTCAAGCCAGTCGGCACGAAAGACCTAGTGCGCCAGATCGAAGCGTTACTGGTCAACCACGAAGACAACAAGCAGCGGCAACAGCCTTTCATCGATGATGTTCGCGATATGCCTACACAGGCTCAGGACAGCCGCAAAGCCAGCTGAGTAGCTTTCCCGGATCAGTAAAGTTCGACAGGTGTGTTTCTCCAGGGGAGAGACACAGCTATTCCCGGAGAACGGTGGAACTGAGCCAGTTCTCGGCCTCTTTGAGGAATCAGGCGCTTACCGCTGCGGTTCGTCGCTGCTGAAAGCATTCGCGACAGAACACCGGGCGTCCCTGCGTCGGCTTGAATGGGACGGTGGTGTCTTTCCCACATTGTGAACACGTGGTTCGGGTCTCGACCTTGGCGTAAGCGTGGCCGTTTCCGCCGGCTGGAACCGCTCCCAAAACGGCAACTCTCTTCGACTTGCACGACTTGCAACGCTTGGGTTCGTTCTTGAACTGCTTATCGTGGAAAAACAACTGCTCTCCGGCCGTGAAGATGAAATCCGAGCCGCAATCGATGCACTTGAGAACCTTGTCCTGGAATTCCATTGAGAGATGCTCCCTTCCCCATACGCACCTTCGGCGGACGCTGGGAGCGCACCACCGCTAGGTCTGCCACAACACCCCTCGAACAACTACTAACCTGGGTTCGGCCCGCCACGCTCGTTCCGGCGTGGATACATCCGTTCGACTGGCTTCGCCGCCGTTCAGCGAATTGACTTGAGGGCCTGACGGAGACAGCGGAAAAGGGAAGGGGTCGCCGCTTGGCGTCGGCGACCCTAAGACAACGATCTAGTCTTGTTCCTTACGTGCTTTTTTGCGGCTGCGTTTGCGCGCCAGCGCCTCTTTCACGCGCTTCTTTTCGCCAGGTTTCAGGTAGAAGGAGTGACGCTTTACCTCCTTAATGATGTCTTCCTGCTGTACCTTGCGCTTGAATCGCCGCAGAGCATTCTCGAGGGATTCGCCCTCTTGAATTCTGACTTCCGCCAAACTTACACACCCCCAAACTCGTCCTGTTGGACCCTGTAAGTTATTGCAAGGTTCGCCCGTCAAGTCAAGTGCTATATGGTGGTTTCGGCAGCAAAAATGCTCGCGCGCGACAGCATTCAGTTAATCGTTTTAACAACATTGAAACCCCTCACCGTTCTCAAAACGAAAATCGTACGGCCAGCTGAACTTGCCGCGGGGCATACGCATCACTGGCTTTCAGGAAACTGCCGGACCGGCGATACGATCCCGGAAAGTAGTTGATCCCAATACGGTTATCGACCGGGACGAAATCGCCTGCGGAGTTCACAAACCCCTGATCATTGGTTGTTACCCGTTCATTGGTGCGATTTAGTAAGTTGAAAGATTCCATCATGAGCTGTATCTGCTTGCGTCCGCCGAGCCGAAACACCCGCGCCAGGCGCATGTCGATGGTCGCGTAATCGGGACCGACGAACGCATTCCGCCCATAACCCGGCAGACGATCGTTGTCAAAATTGCGGTCCCGATTCGGATCACCGCCGATGCGCGCGTTAACCGGCCGCCCGCTGCCGTACGTGACCAGCCCGGAAAGCTTCCAGTTGTTCAACAACGCGCCGAGCATCTCGTGATTGCGGTCGAAAGGCTTAGGCTCGGCAATCCAGGACATTGTGAGTCGGTGGCGCTGATCGGTCACGCTCGTCGCCCGTTCTGACTTGGGCAGGTACGAGTTCTGCACGGTCGAGCCGGCCGTGAGCAGCGAATCCTGGCCATCGTCGATGGCGTGCGCAAACGTGTAGCCCAGTCGCAGGTATAAGCCGCGCGTCATGCGGCGGCGAATAGAAACCGTCATCCCGTGATACACGCTCGATCCGGCACTCTCGAATTCATCGACGGCCCCGAGCTGCGGCACCGGACGAGCTAGAGGGCTGATGCACGGAGGATACGGACAAGTCAGTGATCTTGTGAACTCCCACGACGAAAAGGAGTCCACGTTGTAGTAGCTGCCGAGGAAGCTCGTTCCCGCTTCGTCATACACCGGGTAGCTGAGTTGCTGCGGGAGCGGGAGATTCACATCCCGGGCTCGAATCAGGCCTTCGCCGTGTACGTACATATACGAGATCCCGGCGGCTAACCGGTGCGCCATCTCCCGTTCCAGCGTGACGCTTGCCTGCTCCACCTTGGGCGTGTGGAAGTTGGGAGCGAACGCAGACAAGTCGCTGCTGAGAAATCTGGTGATGTTTGGCGGTGCCGCACACGTCGGGGCGCTCGTAGCACAATTCACAATGGTGGACGGATAAGCAGGAAAGAACGGCCGGTTAGTCTGATCTGCGTTGTCCAGAAACAAGTGCGTGCTCGTCAGCCCGTTTCCGGTAATGATGGCCGACGTATAAATCTGCGGAATCCGCGTGTAGAACATTCCGTAACCGGCGCGGATGACAAGCGGCCGTTCGTTCCCAATTGAATATCCCAGCCCGAAGCGAGGCGCGAAGTTGTTGCGGTCATTCGGAACCTTGCCCGAATCCGGCCAAAGAGGATTCGATTGGAGCTCTCTCGTGCTGAACGTCTGAAGGTCGTACCGAATCCCCAGATTCACCGCCAAGCGGCTGGTGATGCGAAGCGAATCCTGCAAGAACCACGCATACTCGTTGGAATCGGGATGGGACATCGCCGAGCCGAAATTCTGCATGTAATACCGCGGCGCCTGGTGCGCATACGCCCGCAGCGGAGTGATTTCCATGCCCCCGTGCATCGGGTCGAACGTCCAGGGATCAACCTTCATCGTGTCGAAGATGTACTCACCGCCGAACAGCGAAGGGAAGAAGTTGGCGACCTTCGTCAGCAGGGCATCACCGCCCAATTTCCAGGATTGGCGGCCGGCTTCCAGGCTGAGGGTCTCGGCAAAGTGCAGACGATGCTCCCGAGTGCGTCGCGGCAGAATGGTCGACCGTCCAAAACCCTCGATCAGGCCGTAAATTCGGGTGAGCGGATCCAGCGAGTTGCTCGTCGAGTGCTGCAAGTCTCGCGAGTATTGCGCACGCAGATGACTGGACAGGCGGAAATTTAGTGAACTGCTCAGCGACAAGGACGCACTCTCGGTTGTGACTCGTTCCTCGCCGTTGTCACTGATGGCAAAATTCGTAATCGGGCTCGACGGATCAAAGAACACGTTATTCTCGCCGTAATATCGCGACGTGCTCAGCCGTCCGGACAGGTAGTGTTTCGGGGTAAGCGAAACATCCAGCTTGAGAAATCCCGCATTGCCCAGCAATTTCGAGCCGTATTCCCCAGCAAGCTTCGACAGCTTTGCCGCCGCGCCCAGCACGAGGTCTTTGTCGCTCGGTTCGTAATCACCCGGAAAACCAGAGCCGGCGATGGCTTTTGCCGTCACCGCCGAGCTGCCGTCCGCAAATCTCACCACCGTGGGTACGTGAAAAATATGTTGATCGAACCCGGCAAAAAAGAATGCGCGGTTCCGCCGAATCGGCCCTCCGATGGTGAACCCGAACTGCTGCTGGCGGTCGCTGGGCTTGAAGTCAACAAACGGATGCTGCGCATTCAACGCACTGTCGCGCATGAAGTAAAAACCGGCGCCGTGAATGGCGTTGGACCCAGACTTGGTGACTACATTGATCACCGCGCCGCCCGCGCGGCCCAACTCTGCGCCGTAGGAATTCGAGGAGACGCGAAACTCCTGTACCACTTCATTACTGAACTGATAAGGCGCACGGTAGCGGCCCCGCGCCTGTGCAAAGAAACCGTTGTTGTTATCAGCGCCGTCGACCAGGAAGCTGGACTGATAACCGCGTATACCGCCGAATGCCAAATCCCCGCGCGAAGCCGAGGTCAGCCCCCGTGGATCCTCCGTTACCCCAGGTGCAAGCAATGCCAGGTCGGTGAAACGGCGTCCGTTGAGCGGCAAATCTTGAATCGCACGCTCATCGATCGTGGCCGATACAGAACTAGGCTGCGTCTCGACCTCAGGAGGCGCGCCGGAAACCGTCAACGTCTCCCGGGTGCCTGCAACCGAGAGTCGAAAATCTAATTCCACCGTGCCGCCCACTTCGACATGCATTGGCGCAGTTGCTTGCGGCGACATGCCTGGCGCTTCCGCCCGGCCCGAGTAGTCTCCCGGCAGCAGGAGATCGAATGCATAGCTTCCTTCAGCGTCGCTCACCGAAGAACGCCGGAGTCCCGTTTCATTATTCACGATGGCCACCGTCGCACCGGGGATCACTGCGCCGGCCGTGTCTCTGACCGTACCCCGAATTGTTCCGGTCGGGCCGTCTTGCGCCCGCGCAACTTCAATCCAGAGCAACAGCAGAAGGATGACGATCACCAGCTTGCAAAAGAACGCGACCGGTCGAAATGATTCGCGCGCATACGCAGACATGGAGGTACTCCTGCCCTGAGATGTGGAACGATTGCGGAATCAAGCAAGGAGGAGTTTCGCGGGAGAAGTCCTGTATAACACCGCGAATCGCACGCCGCCTGTGTCTCGCGACACAAGCTTGCGGTTGTTTTCCCATCTTAGGAAATTGCATCCAAGTCTGCGAACAACGCATTTATATGGGCATGCTTAACCACCGGCGCTTCAAGCCCCGTGTGTTCGCGCGTGCGTGATATGTTCTTACGCCGTGCCGTAACTCCGTCACTGATCAAGGAAGAGGCCGCATGATTCGCTCGTATCAAGGTATTACGCCAACTATCGCTGAAACGTCATATATCGACCAGTCCGCGCAACTCATCGGTGATGTCGAAGTTGGGGAACACGCCAGTGTCTGGATGAATGCGGTGCTGCGCGGTGATGTCCGCGAGATTCGGGTCGGCCATTATTCGAACATCCAGGACTGTAGCGTCCTGCATGGCATGAAAGAGAAATATGGGGTGCACGTCGGCGACTACGTGACCGTAGGCCACTCTGTCACGCTGCACGGTTGCACCATCGAAGATCGCTGCCTCATTGGCATGGGATCTATCATCCTGAATGGCACGCGCATCGGATCAGGCTCGATCATCGCCGCCGGCACCTTGATTCCCGAAGGCACTGTGGTGGAACCGAAGTCGCTATGGATGGGCTCGCCGGGAAAATTCCGCCGCCACCTCGACAAGAAAGACGAAGACATGATCCTGCTTTACGCCGAGAACTACCTCGGGTACAAAGAGGCGTATCGGCGGGAGAAATAGCGGCGCTCGGCGATCGGCATTCAGCAATTAGCACTTGGCAATTAGCATCGCGGCCATTCCATTTACAATTGTCATTCCGAGCGTGGCGACAAATCTGGCATCTTGCTAAGTGCTACGAGAACTGAATGATCAAAGCCGTCCGCGGAACCCGTGACCTGCTGCCGCCAGACACAGCGTTGTGGAATTTTGTCGAGTCAGCGGCCCGCGATGTATTCCGCCTGTACAACTTCCACGAGATTCGCACCCCGATCTTCGAAGAAACCCAACTGTTCGCTCGCTCGGTCGGCGAAGAGACCGACATTGTTTCCAAAGAGATGTTCACGTGGGAAGATCGCGGGCGCGCCCAGAGCGACAAGGGCCAATCCCTCACCTTGCGACCGGAAAACACCGCCGGCGTGGTCCGCGCCTACATTGAGCACAAACTCTGGGACCGCGGACTGAACAAGCTCTTCTATATAGGCCCACAGTTCCGCCGGGAACGGCCGCAAAAAGGGCGCTATCGCCAGTTCTATCAAATCGGCGCCGAAGTGATCGGGCCGCCGACCTCCGGCAGCGAGTCCCCCGCTCGAGACGCCGAAGTAATCGAACTGCTCGCCACGTTTCTTGACCGCATCGGCATCGCCGGCTGGAATCTGCAACTGAACTCCGTGGGATGCGCCGACGACCGTCCTTTGTTTAATGAAGCTTTGCGCAAGGCGCTCGAGCCCGTAGTTGGCAAAATGTGCGCCGACTGCCAGCGTCGCGCGGTCACCAACCCGCTCCGGGTTTTCGACTGCAAAGTCCCCGAAGACCAGCCTATTATCGACAAGCTTCCACGCATCAGCCAGTTTCTCGATGAGAAGTGCCGGGCACACTTCGAACAGGTGCAATCGATCCTAACCGCGGTCGGCGTGCCGTTCACCGTCAATGACCGGTTGGTGCGCGGCCTCGACTACTACACTCGCACAGCCTTCGAGTTCACGCACGGCGCCTTGGGCGCACAGAATGCCATCCTGGGCGGCGGGCGCTATGACGGTCTCT